>WNGB01005080.1_pt1 | contig 20117 bp, 23 predicted proteins | sample 5400681 | NCBI WGS metagenome assembly WNGB01 (sample SAMN13153367, study PRJNA577476) | soil metagenome | isolation source: 115 cm soil or saprolite under grassland replicate 2 | place: USA:California | collected 2016-06-15
GGCTCGGGGGCGGTGGCGATGCGGTATGAACCGAGAAGGTAGCCATCGGGACTGAAGTTCAAGGAACTGTTGCCGGCGCGTAAATGAGGCTGATGACAATTCCCACAACGAGCCATTGCACGAAGTACGCGATGGCCTGACCAACGGTGAGCTTGATGCCGATGTTCAGGATCATGTGATTGTGCAGCGCAAAACCGCACACGGCGAATACGCCAATGAGGACACCGAACCGCGCGCCATCAAGAACGCCGCCGCCTGCCGGGTACGCCATCGCATACAGCACGGCCACCACAAAGATTCCCACAAGGATTGAGATCATCCCCATGGGCATGACACGCTTCATGTCATCCTGGGGCCTTCGTCTAGGTCGCCGCAGCTGCGGTTCTGAGTTTCGGCGAGGATAGCGGTCAAGCTCCAGTGTACCTGCGCGCGCTCCTGGTCATCGTCGCCGCGGCTCTCATCGTGTCGGGCATCGCGCCGTACGATCGCACAACGTGGTGGCTCGAGATCTTTCCCGTGTTGAACCCGACTCACCTACACTCTGCTCGCCACCCATGCACTCGTCCTCTTCGTCGGCGGGCACTACACCTATGCTCGTGTGCCATTGGGCTTCTGGCTGCAGGACCTCCTCGGCTTGGCCCGAAACCCCTACGACCGCATCGGGCACTTCGTCCAAGGCTTCGTCCCCGCGATCCTGACCCGCGAGATCCTGCTGCGCACGTCGCCGTTGCGGCCCGGGCGCTGGTTGTTCGTCATCGTGACGGCGATCTGCCTCGCGTTCAGCGCGTGCTACGAGTTCATCGAATGGTGGTCCGCGCTCGTCGGTGGCCAAGCCGCCGACGCATTCCTGGGTACGCAAGGAGACGTGTGGGACACGCAATGGGACATGTTCTGCGCCCTTCTTGGCGCGATCTCGGCTCAGCTGTTGCTGGCTCGCCTTCACGACCGACGCCTGACCAGACTGCTCGCGCCACAACGATGACCACCGCCACCACTGGATCTCAATGACGGACGACTCCAAGCTGCGCGCGCTGAAGGTATTCCTTCGCGCCTACGCCATCCTCTCGCTGATCCTGTTCGGCGGTCTCATGATCGGATTTGTCGCCCGGGCACCGATTCTCGATCCTGGCGGCGCGTGGCACGTGCTGATCTGGGATCGCGTCACGGATCCCATCCCGCCGATGTTGTTCGCGATCTACATCGTGTGGTCGATCTTCATGTATCGCGCCGCGCGCGATCCGCTCGCCCACAAGATGTTCCTGGACTTCACGGCCTGGGCCAACCTGGCCCACGGCATCGCCATGGTACCCCACGCCCTGATGATGCCGGAATACCACATCAAGTTTCTCACGGACATTCCGTGGGTCGTGCTGCCTGCCATCGCGATCGCCTTCCTGCGGCCGTCGTCATCACAACGCACCTCCGGGGAGGCTTCGTGGACTTGATGCATGCGCTGATGCACGGTGCCCGAATGCCCGTGATTGCTCGGTTCCTCGCCAGCACGTTACTGCTCGCTGCCCTCGGTGCGGCCCGCCCGTGCCCCGGGCAGGCGCCGTATCTACCCGCCCAGTTCGAGACTGCCCGCTTCCACCTTGCTGACGCGCACGCCAGGACGTGGGTCGCGGTGCCGGCGCCATCGCGCGGGAGCTACTGGCTCGAGGGCGGCATGATTGGTGCCGTTGTCGTCGGCGTCTCAGGCGCGTTCCTGGCCCACTCCATATGCCAACAGTTCGAGACGTCTGAGTGTCGAGGGTCCGATTACCTGGTCGGCGGTGTGGTCGGGGCTGCGGTGGGCTTTGGGCTGGGCGCGCTGGTGGGTCGCGCAATCCACAAATCATGAGGCGAGGCGCTAGCGCGGCCGCCTAAACTGCGCCTGAAGCTGACGGCGCCCGGCGTCTGTGGTAGAATTCCATTCGCACTGCGGCGAGGTGACAAACCAAAGTCAGTATGGGGAGCTCTATGAGCCCAAAGACGGATACACAGAGGTCCGCCAAGAGCGCCACCGTGACCGGCAAGGTGGTCAAGGGATTCACGGACGAGGAACGCGCGGCGATGAAGGAGCGTGCCCAAGAGCTGAAAGCGGAAGCGCGCCGCGGCCCACGCGCGAAGAAGGCGGACGGGGAAAGCGACGTGCTCGCGAAGATTGCCGGGATGCCGAAACCGGATCGCGCGATGGCGGAGCGGCTCCATGCCATCATCAAAGCCAGCGCGCCAGCCCTCTCGCCGAGAACCTGGTACGGGATGCCCGCGTACGCCAAGGACGGCGATGTCGTCTGCTTCTTCCAAAGCGCGCACAAGTTCAAGACAAGGTACGCGACACTCGGCTTCAGCGACAAGGCGAACCTCGACGAAGGCACCGCGTGGCCGGTCACCTTCGCGCTGAAGGAGTTGACTGCTGCCGACGAGGCAAGGATCGGCGCGCTCGTGAAGAAAGCGGTGAGCTGAGGAGGTCTCTGCCCTTACAGTAGCGGAGGACATCATCATGACCACTCCAGCGCCTTCTGAGCCCTTGCAGGTACCGACTGGGGTTAAGATCGCATCCACGCTCTGCTGGGTCGTTGGCGTCCTTACCATACTCGCGGCCTTCGCCATCGGGATCCCCGCGATCTCGTCCGGGGCGGGGCTGTTGTTCATCGGCGTGAACGTCGCCGCCGGCGCGATCGTCTGCGTGGCGGCGGTCCAAATTCGCCGCCAGCGCCGGCTGGGGGTGCTCCTGATGCTGGTGGCGTGGGCCATACCCACGGTGGTTGCACTGGTCCAGCATCTGCCGGTTCGTGGTTCCCTCCTCCTGCTTGTGGCCCTCCTCTTCGCCGGCGCCAACTGGAAGCACTTCCGGTGAGCACTTGACCGATGTCGTGAAGGAGGCGGGGCGCCGTGTCGGCACGTTGCCGCCGGCGCGGCCGCGCAAACCACGAAACAGGGCCACGCAGGACCGTGGCCGCCTAACAGGAGGCTCCTCATGAGACCCTCAACAACCAGAGCGATGGTAGCGGTGATGGTGCTGCTGACCGCGGGGCACGCGGCGTGGGCCCAAAACAGGTCTCGCACCCTCACGGGTACCGTCGTTGATTCCGCCAACCACAAGCCGATTTCCCCTGCAGCGATTTTCCTCGGGCGCGTGCCCACGGGGCAACGCACGGGCGGGGATGGGACATTTCGCGTACCGGCGTCGACGGGGTCGCTCGTGCTGATGGTCCGCCGGCCTGGCTACATCCCGGCACTCATCTCCATTCGCGCAGACACCACCGCCACCGACATGGACCTTGGAACGATCAGCCTGCGTCAAGTGAGGACGGATGCCGACCGGGCGGACGCGCAGGCCACTGATCTGGTCGTCTACCCCGAGCTCGCGCAGTTCTACGACCGCAAGGCCAGGTATCGGGCAGGGCTTTTCCTGACGCCGGATGACCTGCAGCGAGTGGGTGGAAGCCTGTTCAACTACATCCGCCAGAAGCCGGGCTTCCATTTCCTCTGTTACGTCACGCAGCGCGGGGAGTGGGATTGTGGCGCCGAGAGGAGTCGCGGCCGCACCTCCATCATGAATGCGAACCCGACCAGCAGGGAGCAGGAGCCATGCTTGTTAAACCTCTGGTTCAACTCGGTCGGGGTCGGACCGCAGCGAACACTGGATCAGGTACAGATGTCCGACGTCCTGGCGGTCGAGGCGTACCCGAACCCCGGCGTCACGCCACCGGAATTCGCGGGAAGCCCCTGCGCGGCGATCATGCTGTGGATGACGCAGGCCGGGTCCGCGGCGGCTCGCCCCTGATCCGGAGGGGGGGTATCCTGTAAGTTTCTGCCGTCATGACGCGATCCGTCACGCGCCTACGCAAGAAGGCGCCGCCGGTCCCAACCGGGGGGCGACCGCTCCTCCCTACGCTCTATAGCAATGAGACCGGCCGGTCGTATCGGCTGGACAGTCTCATCGGCAAGGGGGGATTTGGCGAGATCTACCTCGCCACGCCGGCCGCAGCCGGATCGCTGCCGCCCCGCGTGTGCGTCAAGATCAGCTACCGGCTCACTGGCTGGCTGCGGGAGGCGTACTTCGCGGAGCTCCTCGCCAGACAGGCCCGGGCGCTGCGCGTGTTCGACCGATTCGTCCAGATCGAGGCCACGAATACGCGCTACTGCCTCGTCATGGAGTACGCCGAGCACGGCGACCTCGGCGCCTGGCTCGGCGCCAAGGGCGGCCAGCCGGAGAAATTCGTCCGCCACGAGATCGCGGCCATCCTGGAGACGCTGGATGTCCTGCACCGTGGCCAGGCGCTGCATCGCGACCTGACGCCGTTCAATGTGTTCGTCTGCGAGAACGAAGTTCTGAAACTGGGAGACTTCGGCATCGCGACCCACCAAGCGAGCCGGCGCGGCGTGACCGCGGACGCCTTCAACCCGCTCGGCGCGCCGACCGAGATCGCGTGGGGCAAGGTACGGAAGTGGCAGCAGCGCGACGACGTCTATCAGGTAGGCCAGCTCATCGCGATGCTGCTGCGCGGCGACGTGCACAGCCCCATGCGGACGCGCGATGTCCGCAGACTCCCCTGCAGCGACCACCTGAAAGAGGTCATTCATCGTTGCCTCGGCGAACGCGGCAAGCGTTACCAGTCGGCGGGCGAGATGATCGACGCGCTGCAGAACCCTCCCCAACAATTGCACAAAGGCGTGGTCAAGAGTCTGAAGGGACGGCGCGTGTCGTTCACCGGCTTCCTGAAACGGCCGCGCCGCGATGCGATTGCGGCCGCGCGGCGCTCGGGCGCCGTCTTCCAGGCAAGCCCCGGACCGTCGACAGACATCCTGGTACGGGGTCGCCCCAATGTGCTCCAGGTCGCCGGCAAAGACGGCGGGCTCAAGCTCATGGAGATCAAACGCCTGGCGGCCAAGGGGCATCGGGTGACCGTCATCGGCGAGGCGCAGTTCTGGAAGCTGGTCGCCAGGAGAACCTGATCGCGCAGGGCCTTTGCCGTCCAAAAACGGATAGCACCGACATCGGCGCGCTGCAGTTTAGGAGGGTGACTATCCCGAGGGAAATTCCGTGAAGCTTCTTCGACTCGTCGAGCAGTCTGTATGGGCCAATCTTCGGTGGGTGGAGTTTGTGTATTCCCAATCAGACCCGGAAGTGCGTCCGCGTGAGCTGTTGGCTCATATTATGGTTGGCGAGCGTGTGTGGTTTGAACGGATCGACGGTCAGCCGGGAGCGACGACAACGTTCTCCCTCTTGAGCCGGCCTGAGCTCGTGCGCGGCTTCGCGGAGAACGCCGAAACCTATCGGCGCCTTATTGGCTCTCCGGTAGAGAGGATCGTTCATTTCCGTCGGGCATCCGGGGAGGAGTATCATGCGCGGGTTCTCGATATCATGCACCATCTGTTCACCCATGGTTACCACCACAGAGGGCAGTTAGCCGCGCACTATGCGCGCGGCGGCGTGAAGTATCCCAATACCGATCACATCAATTTCTTGATCGAGAACAAACTCTAGGTCTCACCGCAGCGCGGCGCGCGCGCGCGCGATTTCGGCGCGGGCGCCGTCACCCGCCTTCATCTGCGCGAGGAACTCTGCATAGCGGCGTCGCGCGCCGGCTCGATCGCCTGCGAGCTCGGCGGCCCGCGCTGCCCCGAACAGGCTGCGCGCGCGATTGGGCTCGCGCAGCAGCGTCGTCTCGTAGGCGTCCCGCGCTTCGGCATGGCGCGCCACCGCGACCAGCATGTCGGCGTAGAGCTCGCGGGCGGGCAAAAGCTCGCCCGGCGTGACGGGCTGCTTCTCGGTCACATCCTCGACGTCCGCCGCCGCTTTCGCATCCCGCAGGGCCGCCGTCGTATCCCCGGCCGCAAGCTCGGCCCACGCCGTGACGATCTGTTGTTTGATGGCGACCACGCGCGCCCAGTCGCTGTCGCCACGTCGCGTCATGTCGGCTGCGATAGCAGCGAGCGCAGTGATCTCGGCATGCGCCTGAGCGGTGTCGGACCCGCGGGCGGCGCCGACGCCGCGCGCGAAATGCCCCAGCGCGGCGCCGATCGTCATGCCGCTCGCGCGCACCGGGAGCCGCGCGGCATCCGCCCAGTCGCCGCGTTCCAGCGGCAGACGCGCTTCCATGGCGACGCGATTGTAGTTGGCCAGCAGCGCGTCATTGGTGAGGGTCGTCTGCAATTCGAGCGCGTGGGCAATCGTGCGGCGCGCAGCGGTGTCGCGGCCTTGCTGGAGATACGCGTAGACCATGTAATCGAGTGCGTGGATCTGCTCGGGGGCCACGCCGGTGTGCTGCGCGCGGGCGTAGTCGACGCCCGCATCAAAGGCCCGCTGGTTGGCGGCGATGGTTTCGTCCCACAGGCCACGGCGAATGAAGATGTGGGACGGCATATGCTCCGCGTGCGGCGCCGCCGGCGCGATTGCGGCATAGCGCCGCGCCGCGTCGAGCCCCAGCGCCGCCAGCTGCGGCGAATCGTTGGCGTGGATGATGTAGTGCGCCAGCCCCGGATGATTCGGGGACCGCTGGAACAACGGATTCAGGATCGCGGCAGCGCGTTTTTGCCGGGCAAAGGTCGTATCGGTCTTGGGCGCCGTCGCGACGAGTGAGAGCGCGTAGTAGATCGCGACCTCGGTATCGGTGGAGAAGTCGCGGTACAAGCGCGCCAACGTGTCGGAGTAGGCCTGCATTCGCCGGCCGTTCGGGATCGAGTCGGAGCCGCGGTACAGCGCCTGGGCGGCCGCGAGGAATCCCTGTTCGCGCTTGCTCGGCGCGCCCAACGCCGCCGCGCGCTCCGCGGCCGCCGCGCCGCGCTGGAGTCGTTCTCCAGTCCCGCCCATCCCACCGGGACCACCGGTGAACGGATTACCCCACGCGTTCAGCGCGAGGCCCCAATACGCCATGGCACACGAAGAGTCGGCCGTTGCCACCCTCTGGAAGGCGCCCTGCCCTTCCTCCCACCAGAAGGAGTGCAGCATCGCCATGGCGCGCTCGAACTGCTGCTGCGCGGCGGCATTGCAGGAGATGGGAAAGGCCACGCGTCCCAGCTGCCCCAATGAATGCTCGTCATCGTGCTGAGCGGCCAAGGGTCGTGCGAATACGATCGCTGCGACGCTGAGAAAACGGACCGTGCGCCTCATGAACGACTCCGCCAATAAAGGAAGGCCGGGATACCCAGGGCGATCAGGCCGGCGCCGATCGCCGCATTCTTGGGGTTCGACGCCACCGCGCTGAAGACGACGAACGCGGCCGCGAGCACGAACAACGCCGGCGTCACCGGATATCCCGGCACCCCGAAACCCGCCCTGGGAGCCTGATCGCGCGCGCGGTACACGTACAGACAAGCAACGGTCGACCCGAAAAAGATCCAGTCACCGAACGTCACGTAGTCGACCAGCTGGCCGAACGTGCCGGTCAACGTCAGGGCAACCGCGAACACGGCGAGCGCCACGATGGCGGGCGCAGGCGTCTGGTACGTTGGATGCAGGACGGCGAAGCGCCGGAAGAAGACGCCGTCGGCGGCCATCGCCTGCAGCACGCGCGGCGTCACCAGGATCACGAGGTTCAGGAAACCGAAGGTCGAGACCGCGATCCCCGCCGCGATCACCTTGCCGCCCAGCGGCCCGAGCAGCGCTTCCATCGTCTCGGCCGCCGGTGCGGTGCTCGCCGCCAGCCGGGCGTCGCCGAGGATCCGGAGATACGCGAGGTTGGTCAGCATGTAGACCGCGACCACGATGGTCACACCGATCACGAGCGCGCGGGGGAGATTGCGCTCCGGCTCGATGATCTCCTCCGCGATGAAATTGGTCTGTTGCCAACCACCATAGGTAAAAAGGATCGGAACAAGAGCGGATCCGATTGCTCCGACAGGAGAGGCGACGGTAAGGGACGGTAAGGGACGGTAAGGGACGGTAAGGGTGAGCCCCGCGCCGATAAGGATCGCGAGGGCGGCGAGCTTCAGGACCGTGAAGATGTTCTGCGTGATCGCGGCGGGTCGAACGCCGATGTAATTGATGGCCGTGTGAAACAGGATCGCGGCAACCGCGAGCGGCACGGAGAAGCGGTGCGGCAGGCCGAGGAGCGCGAGCGTGTAGTCGGCGAACGTCACGGCGACGGCCGCGATCGCACCAGTCGCGATGACAAGCACCAGCGTCCAGCCGTAGAGAAACGCGGGCAGCGCGCCAAAGGCTTCCCGCAGGTAGACATAGCCGCCACCGGCGCGCGGTCGCCGCTGCCCTAGCTCCCCGAAACAGAACGCGCCGATGAGCGCGATGGCGCCACCCAGCAGCCATACGAAGAGAATGGCGCCCGGCGTGCCCAGCCGTTCGGCGACCGTCGCGGGGGTGCGAAAGATCCCGCCGCCAATGATGCCGCCGACCACCGCCATGGTGCCGGAGAACAGACCGAGCCGGCGCAGATAGGTCGTCATGGACAGTCCTAACTAGCGCCTTCTTCGTTTCACCGCCACGTTTGACCTACCTCTCCTCTCGAGGTTCCGATGCCCTCGTATACCATCCAGGTGAATGGCCGCCGTCAAACCGTCGAGGCCGCCGCGAGTACTCCGCTGCTCTGGGTGCTGCGCGACAACCTCGGCCTCACCGGCACCAAGTTCGGGTGCGGCATTGCGCAGTGCGGCGCCTGCACCGTGCATCTCGATGGCCAGGCGGTGCGCTCCTGCGTAATGCCCGTTTCCGCGGTTGGCACACAAAAGGTCACGACGATCGAGGGCTTGAGCCCCGATTCCACGCACCGCGTCCAGAAAGCGTGGATCGCCGAGGACGTCCCGCAGTGCGGCTACTGCCAGTCGGGCCAGATCATGGCCGCCGCCGCTTTGCTCGCCCGCTCGCCAGATCCCGGTGATGCAGCAATCGACGCGGCGATGAGCAACATCTGCCGCTGCGGCACCTACCAACGCATCCGGGCCGCGATTCATCGCGCGGCGAAGGAGGCCTGATGGAACGGCGCGACTTTCTCAAAGTGACCGGCACCATCGGCGCCGGGCTGGTGATCGGCTTTCGGATTCCCGATCGCAATGGCGCGGTCCCCTTCGCCCCCAACGCGTGGCTCCAGATCGGCACGAATGGCATCGTGACGTTGACGATCGACAAATCCGAAATGGGCGAAGGGAACCACACCGCCCTCGCGATGCTCATCGCCGAAGAGCTGGACGCCGACTGGACAAAGGTAAAGATCGGCGCGGTGCCGGATAATCCGGCGGGTTGGTCGCGCCGGATGTCGACCGGCGGCAGCACCAGCGTGCGCACCTCGTGGGACATCCTGCGCAAAGCCGGCGCGACCGCGCGCGCAATGCTCGTCGCCGCCGCCGCCCAGACCTGGGGCGTCGAACCCGCGGCCTGCAGCACGCAGAATGGCGCCGTGACCCATGCCAGCCACCGCTTGACGTATGGCGAGCTGGCACAAAGGGCTACCTCGCTGCCCGTCCCCGAAAACCCGCCCCTCAAAGATCCGAAGGATTTTCGTCTGCTCGGCAAACGCACGCACCGTCTCGATACGCCATCCAAGGTGAACGGCACAGCGGGATTCGGGATCGACGTCCGCATGCCGGGGATGCTCGTCGCCAGCATCGAGCGGTCGCCGGTGTTCGGCGGCACGGTGCAGAGCTTCGACGCGACGCGCGCCAAGGCGCTGCCGGGCGTGCGGCACGTCGTGCAGCTCGACGGCACGCCGTGGACAGGGACGCAAGGAGCGTGGGGCGTCGGCACCGCGAGCGGCATCGCCGTCGTCGCGGATACGTACTGGCAGGCAGTCCAGGGTCGCCAGGCGCTGCAGATCACGTGGGACGAAGGGCCGAACGCGTCGCTTGGCGGCATCCCTGCAACGCTCGCATCGCTCGCGCCACAAGCGGGCGTCACGGCGCGCAAGGATGGCGACGCCACCGCCGCGCTTGCCGGGGCGGCGAAGAAAATCGACGCCGTCTACGAAGTCCCCTTCCTCCATCACGCGACGATGGAGCCGATGAATTGCACGGCGCACGTACGCGCGGATGGCTGCGACGTGTGGGCGCCGACGCAAAACCAGACCCGCGCCCAGGAGGTCGCCGCGGAAGCTGCAGGACTGCCAAAGGAGAAGGTCCGCATCCATACCACGCTCCTGGGGGGCGGCTTCGGCCGGCGGCTCGAGTCTGATTTCGTCGCGGAAGCGGTGCGGCTATCCACGGCGGCGCGCGCACCGGTCAAAGTCATCTGGTCGCGCGAGGACGATACGAAGCACGGGTTCTATCGGCCCGCGACGTACAACCGGCTCGCCGCCGGACTCGATGCGCAGAACAAACCGATCGCGTGGACCCACCACATCGTCGCTCCGCCCATCCTCCTCAAGTTCGGACCGCTGCAGAATGGGATCGATCGGACGCTGATCGATGGCGCTGCGGATGTTCCGTACGCGGTCCCGAACGTGCTCGTGGATCAGGTCGCGGCGGACCTGCCCGTCCCGCTCGGCTTCTGGCGCTCGGTCGGCGCGTCGCAGAACGCGTTCGTCGTCGAGTGCTTCATGGACGAAGTGGCCGCGGCGGCGGGGCGCGATCCGTACGAGCTGCGCCGTGAGCTCTTACAAGCGAAGCCGCGCCATCTTCGCACGCTCGAGCTGGCAGCGACGCAAGCGGGCTGGGGCTCTCCCCTTCCTCCCGGCCATGGGCGCGGCATCGCGCTCGCCGAATGGGAGCCCACGACGTGCGCCGAAGTCGCGGAGGTCTCGGTGGCGGCGGATGGTACCGTGCGGGTCCATCGCGTGGTATGCGCCGTCGACTGCGGCCCGGTGGTGAATCCCGATACGCTCGAAGCGCAGATGCAGGGCGGCGTCGTGTTCGGGCTCTCGGCCGCATTGTACGGAGAAATCACGATCGAGAACGGCCGGGTGAAGCAGGGCAACTTCAACGACTACCAGGTGCTGCGCATCCCGGAGATGCCGGTCGTCGAAGTCCACATCGTTCCCAGTACGGACGCGTTGGGGGGGATCGGCGAGCCTTCGGTCCCACCGACCGCCCCCGCTGTCTGCAACGCGATATTTGCTGCAACTGGTAAGCGAATTCGCAGACTGCCGATTGGGAAGATGAGTTAGGCCTGGAATAGGGCGGTCAAGAGGCAACGGCGGCGGTCAAGAAGCAACGACGGCGGTCAACCGCCAAAGGCGGCGGTCAAGAAGCAACGACGGCGGTCAACCGCCGAAGGCGGCGGTCGAGAACGACATGACCGCCGCCCTGCAGTTTGACCGCCGCAGTCGCTTTTTGACCGCCTACCTCAGGCCCGCAACCAACCCCGCATGGTCAGAGGGCCAGATCGCATACGCGGGCCCCGCCAGCCGATCCGCCGGCACGTCTCCGAGGCGATCGATGCTGCCCTGGACCTTGCCGTCGTCGCGCGCGAACCCGCGCGTCCAGATGTAGTCGATGCGTTGATCGAAGTTGGCGATCTGGTCCGACAGATCGGCGACGTGGCAGCAGGTCAAGCCTTCGGCACCCGCGCCCGGATGCATCGCCGCCCACGTATCGGTGAACCCCGTGCTCGCCAGCACGCCGTACATCGGTGATCCCGGTGTGTCGTTCAAGTCGCCCATGAGCACCACCCGGTCGCTCGGCCCGATCGCCGCCACCATCTCGCCCACCTGCGCCGCGCGAATTTGCTCGAGCAGCCCCGGGGGCGCACCCGCGAGGTTCGCTTCGGTGTGCGCGCTCGCAAACGTGTAGGACTGGCCGGCGATGGTCGTGCGCGCGAACACCCACCCGCGAATCAGCACCACGCCTTCGGCGACCTGTCCCAAGTTCACGGAGAAGTCCTGACCACCGGCCTCGTTGATGGTCACTCGGTCGGCGTCGATCAGGAGCGCGTCATGGTCCCGGAGGCGCACCAGTCCTGAGACCAGACTCACGTTGATGTTGTCGGACGTGGCGGCGACGGTGTAATGCAGACCGCGCGCCGTGAGCGCCGCCTGCAGGGTGGCGAGAAAGTCCTGGTCCACGACGGCCGGGACACCGAGGGGCCGCAAGTCGATGTTGATCTGCGAGACCTCCTGGAGTCCGACCGCGTGCGGCCGCGTGCGCGCAATCTGATCGGCGATCGCCTCGGCGCGCGCCGGGAGGTCCGTCTTCCCGACGGTTTCGATCGCGGCCATCAGCGCCGGGAAATCATCGCCGGGATCGGGAGTGCCCAGGGCACGGATCACGAGATCCACGTCCGCGCCGACGTAGAGGTTCTGCGTCATGACGCTGATCTCGCTCGACGGGGCACTGACGCGTTGTTCGGTCAGCCAGTTCCCCGAGCTGGGGGGGTAGAGGTCAAACGGTTCCTTACACGCGCCGGCAAGCCCCAGGAGGGCAGCGGCGATGGGATACAGGCGCTTCTTCATGAACGACTCCGGGTTGAAGACTGAACGTCGTGATCGACGTACCAGCTTGGCCGGAGCCCGTCAAGCGGGTGTCAAGGCTTCGCAAGACCGGTGCGGGGATCGATGTCGCGCACGCCGTGCAACACGGTGATGCGGAAATGAATGCGTTGGATTTTCGTCCAGTATCCCTCCAGCGCGCGCGACTCGAGTGCCAGCGCGCCGCGGCGCGTGACGCCGGGCGGCGGCGGCACGAGCACCGCCAGCCGGTCGTACACCAGGCCGCGCAGCGCCGGATCGACGCGCTGCAGCAGATGCCAGAGGGAGAGCGCGTCCTGCGGGCGGGCGAGAGCCAGGATACTGCGGACTGCGCGCGCGCGGCCGCGCCCGAAATCGAACGCGACCAGGGCACGCACCAGCGGCGCCGGCGCGTCGTCAACGTACGGCGTGCCGGGACCGGTCGACGGCCGGATCTGCACGAGCGCGCCGAGCGGCACGCGCGAGGAGCGTGCACCGGTCTGAAACTCCACTTCCCCGGCGGTGACGTGCAGCAATCCTTTGCCGAGGGAGTCGGTCTCGAGCGTATAGGCGCAGCCGAGGTCGATCGCCGTGCCGGCCGGGGTTTCGACGAAAAAGAGGCGCGGGACCGCGTCGACCTTGGCATCGATCGTGCCGCGGGCGAGCGCGAGGCGGTGCTCGTTCGCTTTGGCGACGACGAGCTGCACGCGCGTGTCCGGCCGCACTTCGACCTGGCCGATCCGTCCCACCGCGATGAGGGCGCGGGACGAATCGTCGGTCTGCAGCCAGTCGCCGACGCGGAGCCGGCCGGACGCGGCGAGCCGCGTCGTGCCGATGACGGGACGGCCGGCGAGCGCCGTGACATCCCAGGCACTGCGCTCGCCCCGCGCGATCAAAAAGAAGACCAGCGCGGCCGCCGCCGCGAGCGGCACCCAATACCACACCCGCCGGGGCCGCCGCAGCCGAGCCTCGATCTCCGGCCACAAATCGCGCGGCGGGTCGATGCTCTTCGGCAGACGGCCTACGGCGTCCTGCAGCTCACGTTCGTTCATCGCTCCAGCTTCTCCCGTAGCAGGCGCCGCGCGCGAAACAACTGCGCTTTCGAGGTGCCTTCCGCGATCCCCACGAGCTCGGCAATCTCGCCGTGCCCATAGCCTTCAATGTCGTACAGCACGAACACTTCCCGCGCCCCATCGGGCAGCTCCGCTATGGCGCGCTCGAGATCGATGCTCAGTCCGGCGGATCCAGGTAGGGGCGCAGCATGCTGCGCCCCTACAATCGTGTCCGGATCCTCCACCGGCATGACGCGCCGCTCTCGTCTGCCGCTCGTGCGGCGCTCGTTCAGGACGACGTTGACGGCCAGCCGGTGCAGCCACGAGCTGAACGCGCTGTCGCCCCGGAACGAGCGCAGCTTGTCCCAGAGCCGCACGAAGACATCCTGAGTGCGCTCCTCGGCGTCGCGCGCGTCGCCCGTCAGGCGGAGACAAAGCGCGTAGACACGACCGACATGCTCGCGGTACAGCTCCCGAAAAGCGGTCTGGTCGCCGGCCTGGGCCCGGGCGACCAGATCGTCCGGTGGGGGCACAGTACTAAGACGCCGTGGGGTGCTGCAGCGTTTGGACCAGGGCCATCACGGCAGCCGCACGCCGCCGAGCAGCTGCCGCAGGCGCTGCTCGAGATTCTTCTGCACTTCATCGATGCGCGCGCGCTGCTGCGCGACCTGGGCCTGCGCCTGGGTCTGGACCTCGTTCACGCGCGCGCGCACCGGGCCCACCTTGGCGTCGACCAGCGCATCCACGCGATCGCGCATCTGTTGCTCCGCCGCGGCGACCTGCTCGCCCAGCACCGCGCGCAGGCGTGATGCGATCGCATCGTCGAGATTGGAACGCACGGCCAGATTGGGGTGCTGCAGCGCGCCCGAGAGCCGGGCCTCCACGTCGAGATTCGCGATCCCCGACACGGCCCGCCAGATCAGATCGCCGATGGTACTGTTCGCGAATCCCGAATCGCGCGTCCACCGCACGTTGCTCGAGCGAATCGCGAACCGCGCGCGGATCGTGTCGCCGTTCAGGGTGAAGCCGAGCTGCGTGGTGGCAGCGCCGGGGTCGAGCCGCAGGGGCACGCCCGGGACCGCGAACGGCGAGCGCCGAACGCCCCCGACCGTCGCGCCGGCCGTGTCGACCGGGACGTTGCGCACGTGATTCAGCATCGCGCCCGCCGCGAGCTGCGGCCCGCTCGCCGCAAACGCAGTCGGCCGGCCATACAGCGCCGGATCGCTGGTCAGCCCCGTGAGCCGGCCGGCGTAGCGCCGCGGCTGCTCCGCGGTCGGGTGCAGCAGGAACGACAGCTCGGCGCTGCGGAGCAGGAAGCTCGGCAAGGCGCGCTCCTTGGGAAAGCGCACGTTCTCGCCGGCGCGCCGCGCGCGGCTGGGCCCCGTCGACGCGCGGGGCAACAGCCCCGGCGGCATGTACCGCCGCGCCAGTTGTGCGTAGTACAGGACCTGCTCGAACGGCTTGATGGCCCCCGGTCCAAATACCGCGGCGCCGATGGCCGGCGCATCGAGACTCGGCAACTTCAGCAAGCCGCGCGCGAACGCATAGTCGCGCCGGCGGGCGCTATCGAGTCCGGCGAGCCCCGATTTCAGGTTCGCGGCTCCCTGGGTGACGTTCCCTTCCAGTGATGTCACGCGACCCCGCGCGCGCTTGAGACGGTCCAGCGCCTGCCGCGCCTCGTTGATCGTCGCGATGTCGGTGGCGCGCGCGCGGCGCAGCCGCTCCAGCGTGGCACTCGCCGAATCGAGCGTCGGGCCGAGACGCAGCGTGTCGATCGCGGTCTGCCAGGCGCGCCGGCTCGAGTCGGCGCGCGCGCCTAGCGCATCGGCCGCCGGGACGGTGGAGAGGCGCCGGGGGTCGAGCGAGTCGATGCTGATCTTCCCCGTGGCGAGCTGCAGCGCCGGGATCTGGAATTGGCTGGCCCATTCCCGCGTCTCGGCCAGCACGCGACCGGGGACGCTCTCTTCTGACGTCGCCGCCACGCGCCCGTCGGTCTCGCGCGGCGTGCCGAAGCGCAGCCCGCTCGCTGCGATGCGGTCGATGACGAGCTTCTTTTCCGTCAGCGGCAGCATGTCGAGATCGGCGACCAGCTCGTCGGCCTGCAACAGGTTCTTGAACGGCTCGTGCGGGCTCGCGATGGTGAGTCCCCGGATCGTGACGTCGCCGTGCGCCAGATCGAGATGCATACTCTGAATCTCGACCTTGGCCCCCAGCAGCTGCGTCCCGACATGTTGCGACTCGCGCCGCGCGATACTGTCGGCAAACAACCACCACAGCGCGCAGACGATAACGAACAGCACCAGGAGTGGTCCGACGGCGCGCCAGCGGAAGATTTTGACGCTCATGGCCGGAACAGCTTGTAGACGTTGTAGGCCTTGGAGGCCATGATGGCGCGGTACCATTTCGATTGCCGGACCCGCTCGCCGATCGTCGCGCGATAGCGAACCACGCCAAGCCGGGTTGCGACGAAGAGCGGCGCCGCGAACACGATCGCGAAGACCAGGCTGCCGAGCACGACAGTGTTGTTGAAATTGGTCAGGGGAATGACCGGCGTGTTGTCGAGTGACGTCCACAGTCCCCTGAGCGACGGCGCGAGCAGGAGAGTGTGTCCGATCCAGTCGAACACCGGATCGAGCAGGAATCCCACCGGCACGAACACCGCCCACCCCAGCAGCCCGCCCGCGAACGAGACGTTGAGCAGCACCAGCGCGGCGAAGATGACGGCGTTGTGGAGGTTGACGAGCGGCGTGAGCCCGAGAAACGAGCCGAGGACGATCCCGGCCGCCAGCTGTCCCGGCGTGCCCTCGGAATGCAGCGCGCCGAACAGCGACTGAATCAGCTTGATCAGCGTGAACATGCGCTAGTCCTCGCGTTTCAGACGATCCTCGGCGATCGCCAGAATTTCGCGCAGCGCGGTGCGCCGCTCGCCGTCGCGCGAGCCGCGCAGCCGAGCCTCGAGCAGCGGGACGATCGCCTCTTGGGATCGCCGATTCACGAACACGACGAATCGGAACCCAAACTTCGCCTCGTACTCCTCGTTGAGCGTGGCGAGGCGCCGGAGGACCTCCGCCGGTGTGGTGTCGCGATCATGGCCCTGCTCCCGAAACGACGCGTCCGACAGCTTGTCGCGCCGCTCGCCGATGCGGGGATGGGCGTTGATCACCGCGATCTGTTCGGCCTCGGAAAGCTCGTTCACAATCGTCCGCGCCCGCGCGAGCATCGCCGCGCCACTCGCGAATGGCTCCTCGGCACGAAGCCGCTCGAGCAGCGGGCCCGCGTTCTCGAAAAGGTTCAGCTGCCTCTGTAGCTCGCGCACGAGAACGGCGACATCAAGAGGGGGATGTGATAGTGCCGCCCAGCGTCCCTGACTTCAAAATCCAAGGTCACACGATCGAGAAACGCCGTGTGAGCTTTCTTCTTATAGTAGGCGCCCACCTCGAACGACATCCGGTAGATCCCCGCCGCGAGCGGCCCGCCGGTCAGATCTCCGATTCTCCCGTCGGCGTCGGTCTCGCGCGTTCCCTGCGACACATGCTCCTTGCCGTCGAGCCGCCACAGCGTCACGGCGACCCCGGCGGCCGGCTCGCCGCGCGTGGTATCGAGGACGTGCGTCGAAATCGTCGGACGGTTAGTGTTGGGCATGCTCAAGATCCGCGTGGGAACCCTGGCGTTTACGGCGCGACTGGAAGAGGCAAACGCGCCCAAAACGGTGGCCGTGATTCGCAAAATGCTGCCGCTCAAGTCCAAGATAGTCCACTGCCGCTGGAGCGGCGAGTCGACGTGGATTCCCATGGGCGAGCGCAAACTCGGCCTCGAGTTCGAGAATCATACGAGCCACCCTGCCCCCGGGATGCTCTTGCTGTATCCAGGAGGGATCAGTGAAACAGAACTCCTGTTCCCGTACGGATCCACAATGTTCGCCAGCAAGGTCGGGCAACTGGCTGGCAATCACTTCGCGACCCTGACACAAGGTCAGGAGCGGTTGCCCGAAATCGGCAGGCTGACGCTTTGGGAAGGGGCGCAGGACATCACGATCGAAGAAGTGTGAGTTCTCCCTCCGATCTCGTCATTCGAGGCGGCAGCGTTGTACTCCCGACCGGCCAGCGACCCGCCGACATCGCCGTCACGAATGGCGTCGTTACCGCCATCGGCAGCGAGGTCCCCGATGGCGCCGAAGCTATCGATGCCACCGACCTTGTCATCCTTCCTGGCCTGGTAGACGCCCACGTGCATTTCAACGAGCCGGGACGAGCCGACTGGGAAGGTTGGGAAGCCGGCACCGGTGGAGCCGCGGCCGGCGGCGTCACCACAGTGCTCGAGATGCCGCTGAACGCACACCCGCCCACGACGACCGCTGCCGCCTTCGATCAAAAACTCGCCGTCGCCTCACGCACCGCGCTCGTGGACTTCGGGCTCTGGGGAGGCATGGTCCCCGACAACCTCGGCGACCTCGAGGCCCTCCACCAGCGCGGCGTCGTCGGCTTCAAGGCGTTCATGAGTCACAGCGGCATCGACGACTTTCCCCGCGTCCCCGACGGCGTGCTCGCGATCGGGCTCAAGGTGGCGGCCCGCCTCAACGCGATCGTGGGTGTCCACGCCGAAACCCAGGAGATGATCGAAACCGGCGGCGCGCCAAATCCGCTCGCGTGGTGCCGCGCGCGGCCGACCGCTGCGGAAGTCGACGCGATCGGCCGGCTCCTCGTCTGCATGCGGGGAGCCAAGGGGGTTCGTGCGCACGTCGTCCACGTCAGCTGCGCCGAGGGATTGGCGGAGGTGGACGCGGCGCGGAGGAAGGGCGTGTCGATCACCGCCGAGACCTGTCCGCACTATCTCGCGTTCACCGAGGACGACTTCGAGCGGATCGGCCCGGCGCTCAAGTGCGCACCGCCGATCCGCGACGCCGCGACGCGCGAAGCGCTGTGGCACGAGGTGCTCGCAGGACGCGTGGATCTGATCGCTTCCGATCACTCGCCCTGCCCCGCCGCCGCCAAGCAGAAGGGCGAGCACGACATCTGGCAGGCGTGGGGCGGCATCGCGGGGATTCAGGCCACGCTGCCGGTCCTCATGACCGAGGGCGTGCACGCGCGCGGGCTGTCGTTCGAGCGGGTCGCGCATCTCACCGCCACCGCCCCCGCCCAGATTTTCGGCCTGTACCCGCGCAAAGGCTCGATCGCCGTGGGTGCCGACGCCGATCTCGCGATCGTGGATCCCGAGTCGCGATGGCCCTTCGACTCGCACACCCTCCAGACGCGCAGCGGCGTAAGCGCTTATCTCGGCCGCGCGTTCGTTGGGAAAGTCACAAGAACCATTGTCCGTGGAAAGACGGTATTTGTGGACGGCGAAATAGTCGGAGACCCTGGTTGGGGCCAGTTTGTGAAGCCACGGGACCTGTGACTGGCAACGCGCAACTTGAGAAACGGCTAGACGAGCTCTACGCCATCGGCGCGGAGCCGGGCGGCGGGACGTATCGGGGGCTGTACAGCACCGCCTGGGCGGCCGCAGGCGAACGCGTCGAAGGTTGGATGCAGAACGCCGGCCTCGAGACGCGCCGGGATGCGGTCGGGAATATTTGGGGTCGCGCCGCGGGAGATGGGAAATCGATCGTCACCGGTTCGCACATCGACACAGTGCGACGCGGCGGCCGGCTCGACGGCGCGCTCGGCATCGTGGCGGGCCTGACCGCCGTCGAAGCGCTGCTCAAAGACAAGCGAAAGCCACGGCGTCCGCTCGAGGTCGTCGCGATCTGCGAAGAGGAAGGGTCTCGCTTCGCAACCAACTTCTGGGGCTCGAGGGCGATCATCGGGGCGATCGACCAGCCGGACGCCAGCGTGGCCGAGGCGATGCGCGAGCGTGGTCTCGATCCCACCACGATCGCCACGGCGGCGCGCGACGACATCGACACGTTCGTCGAGCTGCACATCGAACAAGGCCGGGTCTTGGAGTCTTCCGGCGCCTCACTCGCGGTGGTGAGCGCGATCGTAGGCACCGCGCATCTCGAAGTCACGGTCACGGGCCGGTCCGACCACGCGGGGACGACACCGATGGACCTGCGGCTCGACGCGCTCGCCGGTGCGGCCGCGATGGTGCAAGCCGTCGAGTCCATCGCGAAATCGCTGGGCCGGCCCGCCGTCGCGACGGTCGGGAAGCTCGAGGTCGAGCCCGATCAGATCAACGTCGTCCCGGGCAAGGTGGTATTCACCGTAGACCTCCGGCATCCCGATCTGGCGGGCCGCCGTGCGCTCGAGGAGCGCATCCGCTCGCTCTGCGGCACGATCTCCGAGGAGCGACGACTCGGCCTGATGATTCGCACCTTGCAGGAGAAGGCGCCGGTCGCGATGCACGCCGAAGTGCGGGCGTTGCTCGCCCGCGCGGCGAAGGAGTGCGGAGTGCAGGCGACGGACATGGTGAGCGGTGCGGGGCATGATGCCCAGATCATGGCAGCCAAGTGCAAGGTGGGAATGTTATTCGTGCCAAGCATTGGAGGTCGGTCACACTGCCCCGAAGAAGCGACGAGTCCAGAGCATTTGGAACTCGGGACTAAGGTGTTGGCGAAGGCCTTAGAGTTGTTGGCGTATTGAGGTCGTGTTGTCCGTGCCCTAAAGGGCCGGCTCGGCGACTACGGGCGTCCTTAACAGGGCGCTGAAAAATGATGTGTTCATCGCGCTCGTTCATTATGTTGGGGGCCGACCTGCCGTCGTCCTCGTCCCGTCGCTCGGAGGTCGGCATGCGCGGCACCCCCGAAGCGCAGCAT
>WNGB01004936.1_pt1 | contig 20114 bp, 20 predicted proteins | sample 5400681 | NCBI WGS metagenome assembly WNGB01 (sample SAMN13153367, study PRJNA577476) | soil metagenome | isolation source: 115 cm soil or saprolite under grassland replicate 2 | place: USA:California | collected 2016-06-15
TCTACAACGTGGTCCACATCGGGAACCTGCGCACGTTCGTCTTCGAGGATGTCCTTCGCCGCCACTTGCTCGCGAAGGGGTATCGCGTCACGCAGATCATGAATCTGACCGACGTGGACGACAAGACCATCCGCGGCGCGCAGGGGGAAGGTGTCTCGCTCGCTCAGTTCACGGCGAAATACGAGGAGGCCTTCTTCCGCAGCATCCGCCGTCTGAACGTCCAGCCGGCCGAGAGTTACCCAAAGGCGACCGACCACGTGCCCGAGATGATCGCCTTGATCGAGAAGTTGCGCGAGGGGGGGCACACCTACGATTCCGAAGGTTCCGTCTATTTCCGGATCGCGACATTCCCGGATTACGGCAAGCTGTCGCAGATCGATTTGACGCAAACGCGCCGCGGCGAGCGCGTCGCCGACGATGAGTACGAGAAGGAGGACGTCAAAGACTTCGCGCTCTGGAAGGGAGCCAAGCCGGGCGAGCCGTCCTGGCCTTCCCCCTTCGGCGAGGGCCGCCCCGGCTGGCACATCGAGTGCTCGGCCATGAGCATGAAGTACCTCGGGCAGCACTTCGACATCCACACCGGCGCGGTGGACAACATCTTTCCGCACCACGAGAACGAGATCGCGCAGAGCGAGGCGGCGACGGGGGAGCCCTTCGTCGAGATCTGGCTCCACGCCGAGCACCTGGTCGTGGACGGGGAAAAGATGTCGAAGTCGAAGGGGAACTTCTACACGTTGGACGACGTCCTCGAGCGGCGTGACGACACGACCGCGGTGCGGTATCTCTTCCTCTCGGTCCCGTACCGGAGGAAATTGAATTTCACCTGGGACACGCTGACCGGAGCCGCGGCCGCCGTGGACAGAGTCCGCTCGGCCGCCGCCCGCTTCGGCGAGGTTGCCGCCTCGGGAGCGAAGAAGCCGGGTGCCTTCGACGCGAGAGGACGGGGCGAGATGTTCCTGGAAGAATTCACGGCGGCGATGGACGACGACCTGAATACCTCCGAGGCCCTGGGCGCGCTCTTTCCGTACCTCCGCGACGTCAACGTCGCCGTGGATGAGGGGTCGCTCGACTCCGCCGGAGCGAGCGCCGCTCTCGATGCGATCCGGTCCGCGGACAGGGTGCTCGGCATCCTGCCCGCCGCTCCGGAAGTCCTTCCCGCGGAAATCGAGTCGCAGATCGAAGCCCGCAACGCCGCCCGAAAGCGCCGCGACTTCGCCGAAGCCGACCGCATCCGCGCCGACCTCGCCGGCAGGGGCATCGTGCTCGAGGACACCCCCGCCGGTACCCGCTGGAAGAAGGCATGACCCGACACCTTGTCACTCTGAGGAGCGACCTGTCCTCCGAAGCGCATCGCGAAGGAGGAGGCCACGAAGAATCTGCTCCCGGGGAACGAGAGATGAGAGCAGATCCCTCGCTTCGCTCGGGATGACAGAGAAGGCGAGGGGGACCGGAATGACGGGAGAGTGCGAGCCTGCCAACGGATCGAGGGAAGAAGGCGCTAAGGGACTGCCCGACTACCACGTCCACACGTTCCGCTGCGGGCACGCGGGGGGCTCGTCCCGCGACTTCGTCCTCAAGGCGATCGAAAGGGGGCTGGCGGAGATCGGCTTCACGGATCACATCCCGCTCTACTTCCTGCCGCAAGAGCGGCGCGACCTGAAGCTGGCCATGCGCGAGGACCAGTTCGAGGAGTACGTGGCCGAAGTCCTCGCCCTTCGCGAAGAGTTCCGCGGGCGAATCGCCGTCAGGCTCGGTCTCGAAGCGGACTACGCGGAAGGCCACGAGGAGGCCCTGGCCGCCTGGCTCTCGCGAGCGCCGTGGGACTTGGTCCTGGGCTCCGTCCACTTCGTCGCGGGGGACTGGATCGATGCTCCCGGCTCGGCCGCCCGATTCGAGAAGGAGGGGACCGACCGCCTCTACGATGAGTACTACCGGCTCCTCGCGAAGGCGGCGCGCAGCGGGTACTTCGACGTGCTGACGCACTTCGATCTCCCCAAGAAGTTCGGCAACCGTCCGGCCGCTCCTCGTGAGGCCGCCGAGCGGGAGGCGGTCGCGGCGGCGAAGGAGGGAGGCTGCGCCGTCGAGATCTCCTCCGCCGGCCTGCGCAAGCCTGTCGGAGAGGCCTACCCGGAGGCGAGACTCCTCGAAGAGATCGTCACCGCCGGGATTCCGGTGACGTTCTCCTCCGATGCCCATGCTCCGGCCGAAGTGGGCTGGGGCTATGAGAAGACCGTCGAGCTTGCCCGGCGATGCGGGGTCCAAACGTTCGTGACATTCGACACGCGCCGCAGGATCGTCCACACTCTGCCGGAGTCTGGGTGAACCAATGACCGCTTCGAGCGCCTTTGCCGCTCTCGCGCCGGGGATTCTGGTGATGTTCCTGCCCGCCGGCGCGCAGGAGCAACAGGAGAAACCGGCCGAGAATCCCGACAAGCGGCTGGCTCTGGCGAAGAAAAACGCGGCCGCGGAGGAGCTGGAATCGCTCGTTCTCGCGCTCGGCCTCGACGCCCATCGCGGAGACTCCTCGGCGGAGCATCCCTCGCGGGAAGACCTCGAGGCCTACAGCGGGCGGGCTTCGGGTCGTGGCTCGACGCGCATGAGGGCCGCCGACGACTCGATCGGGCCCGTGCCGGCGAGCACCCAGAGCTTCCTCGAGACGCGGCAGCCGACGCCGACACCAACCCGGCGCTCGCCGTCCGACCGTCCTCCCCGACCGCGCTCTTGACACCCGGGTTCCTCCGGCGTAGTGTTCCGCCCCTCATGAACACGGCGCCCCACACCGTCACGCACCACTGGCATCACGAGGTGGACCGGTAGGGCGACGCTCGCCCTGCCGGATTCGTTCGGGCGGGGCGGACCAGACAAGAGGTGGGAACCCCCGACCCGGAAGGGCTCGGGGGTTTTTTTTGGACGACAGAGTTCTTCAACTTCCGGCGTACGTGGCCTCGCTCGCTCCACGCGACCTGGCGGATGCCCGGCGGCTCGTGTCTCTCGTCCCGGCAGGCGCGACGGCGATCGAGTACCGCCTGGACCTGGCGCAGGAGTCTCTACCGGCCCTCGCACTCCTCGCGCTGGATGAGCGGCCGGCGATCGTGACTTACCGGACCGCTCGCGAAGGAGGAGGCTTCGAGGGCTCTGCCGAGGAGTACCGCGGTCTCGTCACCGCGGCCTACGATGCCGGCGCGACCGTGGATGTGGAGCTCTCGAGTGGCTTGCTGTCGAGCGCGGAAAACTTCTCGGACAGAGGGCGGATCGTCGTTTCCCGCCATTCCCCTTTCTCGCTGCCGGAGGACTGGCAGGGCCTCCTCGCGGCCATGTGCGCAGTCGGAGCGCGGGCGGTCAAGCTCGTGGCGGGAGCCGCGGATCTGGCGGCGAGCCTCGCGATCGCGGCGATCCAGAAGGGGCAGGAGGATTCCGCGGTGTCCGTGTTTCCCATGGGCTCCGCAAGCGCCCCCGGACGCGTGCTCTCGGCTCTGTTCGGGGCATCGCTCGTCTACGGCTCGGTCGAGCGGCGGACGGCGCCGGGACAGCTCACGATGGCCGATCTGCTCGAAACCTACGAGACCGCCCGGCCCCGTTCGATCGAGGCTCTCTTCGGCATCGTCGGAGCGGATGTCTCGGATTCCCTCTCTCCTCTTCTTCACAATGCGCTCTTTCGTTCGCGCGAGCTGCCTTTTCTCTACATCCCACTGCCTCTCGCGGACTTCGACCGCTCGAGGCCGCAGGAGCTCGCCTTCGATCCCCCCTTTCGCGGCTTCTCCGTGACCCGGCCCTGGAAGCTGCGGGCAGCCGGGACGTCCCTTCCGTCCGAGGATGTGCGCGCGACCGGCGCCGCCAACACGCTCGTTCTCTCCGGAGGGCGATGGCGAGCGGAGAATACCGATGTGGACGGGGTCTTCGATCCGCTCGCCGATCACGACACGGGCGAAGGCCGCAGCGCCGTGATTCTGGGCGCGGGCGGCGCGGCGCGCGCGGCGGTCGTCGCGGCGAGGAAGCTCGGATACGAGGTCATGGTGGCGAGCCGCCGCGACGAGCAGGCGGACGCGCTCGCGCTGGAGTTGGACGTGGATTCCCTGGCCTGGGAAGATGTCGCCAGGAGCGAAGCCGATTTGTACTTCAACGCGACGCCGGTCGGTTCGCGGGAGGAGGACCCTCCGGCGTTTCCCGCGAGCGTGCTCACGAACCGGCCGCTCGTCTTCGATTCCGTCTACCGCCGCGACGGCTCGCCGACTTCCACGATCCGCACGGCGCGCGCGGCCGGCTGCCCGGTCGTGGAAGGAATCCGGATGTTCGCCGCTCAGGCGGTCCGGCAGGCGCGGCTCTTCGGCGTCGAGGACGCGACGCTCGCAGAGATCACGCGCGTTCTCGAGCCGTCTCGGAGGGCCTCGTGAAGCGGCGGCGCGCGAGCCCGCCGACGGGAGCGGCGGCCTATGTCTTCGAGGAAGCCACGCGGCGGCGTGTCGCGGAAGACCGCATCGTGACCGGCCTGCGGGGAGCGGGGTACCACGAGGCGATTGTTCCTTCCGCCGACTATCTCGCCCCGTATCTCTCGCATCTCTCCGCGCGCGAAGAGCGCGAGCTGTACCGTTTCGTGGATCGCCACGGCGACACGCTCGCGTTGCGCGCGGACTTCACGATCGCGCTCGCGCGGCACCTGGCACCCCGGCTGACCTCGGAGGGATCGCCGACTCGCGTCTTCTACCGGGGGGAGGTGCTTCGAGGCGGAGCGGGAGACGGAGGCAATACCGAGTTTTACCAGGTCGGCGCGGAATTGCTCGGCGACTCCTCCTCCGGCGCGGACCTCGAGATCTCCGAGCGGTGCCTCGCGGCTCTCCAGGCGGCCGGCGCGGAAACGGCCCACGTGATCCTTTCCGCGGTCGGAGCGCTCGAGGAGATGCTCGCGCCAGAGGTGAGCGGGCCTCGCGCGAGGCAACTCGCGGACGCGATCCGGGAGCGCCGGCTTTCCGAGACGGCTCACTCGGCGGCCGCGATCTCCTCCGGCTTTGCTTCTCGCGTGCGGCGTCTGCTGGAAGGGGACCTCCAGCCCGCCGATCCATATCTGGGGCGGATCGGCGCGGCGGGCGTGACGCTGGCGCACGTCGCTGGCGCTCTTTCGGGGCGGAGCGGGTGCCGCGTCGCGATCGATGTCGCGGAGCCGGCGCCGCGCTCCTACTACACGGGTTTCTTCTTCTCAGTGTACGGTGAGTCCGGCGGCGAGCCGATCGCGGGGGGCGGACGATACGACAGTCTCTACGCCGCTTTTGGGAGTCCTCGCCCGGCCGTCGGGTTCGCGCTGGGTCTGGAAGGAGCCGTGGGGGGAGGCGCGTGATGGAGCCCCTGACCGTCGCGTTTCCCAAGGGGCGCATCGCGGCGCCGCTCGCGCGCCTCTTCGCGCAACCGCCGCTCGAGATCGCCGCGTTCACCGGACGCGGGCTCGTCGTGGACGTCCCGGAGAAGGCGTTGAGGTTCCTGCTGCTCAAGGATTTCGACGTTCCGACGTACGTGCGCCGGGGCGCGGCGGAGCTGGGCATCGTGGGCTCGGACGTGCTGACGGAGAAAGAATGCGACCTGCCGCGACCTCTCGAGTTTCCGTTCGGACGCTGCCGGTTCTCGCTGCTCGCGCCCTCCTCCTCGTCGGCAGAGGGGCCCTTTCCGCGGGGGCGCGCGGTGCGCGTGGCGACGAAATACGTGCGCCTGACCCGCGACTACTTCGACCAGAAGGGCATGGCGGCGGATATCGTGCCGCTGGCGGGATCCGTGGAGATCGCGCCGCGCATGAAGCTCGCCGACCTGGTCGCCGACCTTGTGGACACGGGCGAGACGATGCGCGCCAACGGCCTGGCAGAGGTCGAGAAGATCTGCGACGTCTCGCCGCACCTCGTCGTCAGCCGCGCCGCGCTGGCGCGGCGCCGCCGCGACGTGTTTGCCTTCCTCGAGGTCCTGGAAGGGATGCTGGCGTCATGAAGATCCGAATGTTCCGCATTCCCTCGCGGGAAGCGCGGGCGCACCTGGAGCTTCTCTCCCGGCGCTCGCGGTCCCTCTTTGACGGCGAGGCCTCCGAGACGGCAGCACGCGCCCTCGCCGAGATCCGCCGCGGGGCAGATCGGGCCCTGGCCCGGTGGAGAAGGCGTTACGACGGCGTCGCGGGCCCTCCGCGGGCCGCGCGGAAAACAGCGCGCGTCTCGCGAGAGTTCCGTCTGGCCTTCGACCGGGCCTTGCGCCGCCTGACGGCCTTCCACCGGCTTCAGAAGACGCCCGGAGCACACCTGCGCATCGCGGGCAGCAGCATCGAGGAAAAGATCGTGCCACTCGACTCGGTCGGGGTCTACATCCCGGGAGGGGAGGCGCCGTATGTCTCGACGGCCCTGATGACGATCCTTCCCGCCCGGATCGCCGGCGTGCCGAGGATCGCCGTGGCCACTCCTCCTGCCGCCTATGACGGCTCGGCGGAGCTGCGCTACGCCCTGGAAAGGCTCCGCGTGACCGAGGTCTATCGCATGGGAGGCGCCCACGCGATCGCGGCCCTGGCCGTCGGAACGCCCTCCGTGCCGCGCGTCGCGAAGATTGTGGGCCCCGGAAATCGTTTCGTCACCGCGGCCAAACGGCTCGTCTCGGGGCTCGTCGGAATCGACGGCCTGGCGGGGCCGACGGAGGTCGCCATCTTTGCCGACGGGAGTGCCGATCCGGAGTGGGTCGCGGCGGATCTCCTCGCCCAGGCCGAGCACGATGTCGAGGCGGCGGCCCTCCTCGTCACGACCTCTCCGCGCCTGGCCGAGCGCGTCGCAGCGGCTCTCGCCCGGCGGCTGCCCGAACTCCCCACTCGGGAACGGGCCGGGCGGGCGCTCGCGCGCTATGGAGCGATCGGGATCGCCGCGTCGGTTCCCGCCGCGGTCGCGTATCTGGAGAGCTTCGCTCCCGAGCATCTGGGCGTTCAGACTCGGCAGAGCTTCGCCGACGCGAGGCTCTTCCGCCGGGCCGGAGCGATCTTCGCGGGGGGCGCCAGTTCCGAGGTGTTCGGCGACTACGTGGCCGGATCGAACCATGTCCTGCCCACCAACGGGACCTCACGCTTTGCCTCGGCGCTCTCGGTGCGAGACTTCGTGCGCCGGATGCCGGTCGTCTGCCTCTCGCGCCGCGATGCCGAGAGTCTGGCTCCGCATGCGCAGATCTGGGCCCGGTTCGAAGGCCTTCCGGGCCATGAAGCGGCGGCCGCCCTGCGCGGGCGAAAGGGGAAACTGTGAGCCCGCTCGCCCGGAGGCTCTTGCGTCCCGAGATGAAGGACGTCCCTGCCTATGCGACCTCGACGGCGAGCGCGCCCGTGCGTCTGGACCGCAACGAGAGTCCCGAGGAGATGACGCCGCAGACCCGGGAGAAGGTGCTCGGCGCGCTTTCGTCCGCTCGGTGGTCGCGTTATCCCGATCCTTACGCCTCGGAGGTCAAGTCGGCCCTCGCCGCGCGCGAGGGTCTTGCGCCCGGATCCGTGATTGTCGGCAACGGATCGAACTCTCTCTTCCTCTCCTTCTTTCTCGCCGCGGGCTTCCCGGGCCGGCGGATCGCCCTTTGCCCGCCGACGTTCGGTCTCTACGCGCCGTGGGCCCGCGCTGCCGGCTGCGGCGTGGTGCACTTTCCGCTCGGCGAGGAGGATCTGGAGCCTCCCGTCGAGCGGATACACTCTGCGGCGCGGGAGGATCCTGACCTCGCCTTCGTTCTCTGCTCGCCCAATAACCCCACGGGGACGCTCTTCCCGCGCGAAGGACTCATTGGTCTTCTCGAGACAGGCGCACTGGTTATGGTGGATGAGGCCTACGTCGAGTTCTCCGGTACAAGCGCCCGCGATCTTCTCCCGCGGTTCTCCAACTTCCTCCTCTCGCGGACGCTCTCGAAGGCCGCGGCGCTTGCCGGAGCCCGCGTCGGTTACATGCTCGGTTCTCCCGAGGTCCTCTCGGACATCGAGAAGGTCCTGCCTCCCTACGGCGTGAACCTCTTCGCGCGGGCGGCGGCCCTGGCCTCGCTCGAAGATGAAGCCGGAACACGGGCGCGCGTGGCGGCGATCCTCGCGGAGCGCGAACGCCTGACGCGGGCGCTGGCGCGGATGCCGGGCGCGCGGCTTTCGGTCTCGCAAACCAATTTCCTCTACCTGCGTCCGGAGCAGCCGGCGGCGGATCTCTTCGAGGCGCTCCTCTCCCGCGGCATCCTCGTGCGCCGCGTGGCCGGCACCCGGGCGGACGCGCTGCGAGTCACCGTGGGCCGTCCGGAAGAGAACGACCGGTTCCTGCAAGCATGGAAAGAGGTGACGTCATGAACCGCGGACTCGTGGAACGCATCACCAAAGAGACCTCGATCCGGCTGGAGCTGGCTCCGGCCGGGCAGATTGCGACGTCCATCCGCACACCCGTAGGGTTTCTGGACCACATGCTCGACACGATCGCGCGGCACTCCGCCGTCGCTCTGACCGTGGAGGCGCAGGGGGATGTCCACGTGGACTTCCATCACACGGTCGAGGACGTGGGCCTCGCGCTGGGAGAAGCGCTGGAGAAGGCTCTCGGAGACAAGCGCGGCATCCGGCGATTCGGTCACGCTTACGTGCCGCTGGACGAGGCGCTCGCGCGGGCCGTTGTGGATCTCTCGGGCCGGCCGTACTTCGTCTGGGACGTTCCCTTCGACCGCGAGATGCTGTTGGTGACACCCGAGTTCGCGTTCGCGCTCGTCGAGGAGTTCTTCAAGTCCGTGTGCTACCGGGGCAGGTTCAATCTGCACATCTCTCTGATCTCGGGCCGAAACGGGCATCACGCCGCGGAGGCGATCACCAAGGCCTTCGCCCTCGCTCTGAGAGACGCGGTCGCTCCCTCGGGGGACAACGGCATCGCCTCGACCAAGGGGACGCTGGCGTGAGGGTCGTCGTGCCGGACCTGGGCCTCTCCAATCTGTGGAGCGCCCGCCGGGCTCTCGAGGCGCTCGGTCACGAAGTCGCAACGGCGCTGGAGCCGGAGCCGGTCGCCGGCGCGCACATGATTGTTCTGCCCGGCGTCGGCGCTTTCTCGGAGGCGGCCCGCCGGCTCGAAGCGACCGGGATGGGTCCCGCCATCCTGGCCGCCGCCGCCGCCGGCGCGCGAGTTCTCGGCATCTGTCTCGGGATGCAGCTTCTCTTTGAATCGAGCGAAGAAGGAGGGGAGAGCCGCGGCCTCGGCCTCCTGCCTGGCCGCGTCACGCGGCTTTCGGGCGCTGCACGCGTGCCGCACGTCGGATGGAACCGGGTCGTCGCGACTGCAAGGGGAGCCTCGCTCTTCGGCGACCGTGACGGCTCTGACTTCTATTTCGTCCATTCCTTCGCCGCGCATCCCGCCTCCGACGACCTCGTGCTGGCCCGCTGTCTCCACGGGGAGATTTTCCCTGCGGCGGTGGGAGATGGGATGTCTCTCGGCTTTCAGTTCCACCCGGAAAAGAGCGGAGAGACGGGAGTGAGCCTGCTCGGAGCGGCGCTCGAGAAGCTCTCGGAGGCGCGAGGATGAGGAGCGAGCCGTTTCTCCTGCTGCCGGCGATCGATCTCAAGGATGGCCGGGCTGTGCGGCTGCGGCAGGGGAAGGCCCATTCGGAAACCCGATATTCCGAGGACCCCGTGGAGGTTGCCCGGCAATTCGCCGAGGCGGGGGCCCGAGCCCTCCATGTCGTGGACCTGGACGGAGCATTCTCCGGTGCGCCGGTCCACCTGGCTCTTGTCGCTCGGATCTGCCGCGCAACCGCTCTGCCCGTGCGTCTGGGAGGGGGTCTGCGCGAGACCCGGGACATCGAGGCGGCCTTCTCGGCGGGTGCTGCCGTCGCGATTCTTGGCACCACCGCGATCGAGGAGCCCGAGTGGCTGGCGAAGTCGCTCTCCCGCTTCGGGCGGCGTCTCGCCGTCTCGCTCGACGTGATGGATGACGCCGTCCGCACCAGAGGTTGGGTCGAGACCGCGCCCCTGTCGCTCGAGGCCTCGGCGGCCCGGCTCGGGGAAGCCGGCCTCGAGGATCTCGTCGTCACCGACGTCGCCCGAGACGGCGAGCTCCTGGGGCCGGACATCGGGCTCTTTCAACGCGCAGCGAAAGCGTTCGGGGCAAGCGTCATCGCCGCCGGCGGAGTCGCGGACGAGAGAGACCTGGAGGCTCTGGAAGCGGAACCTTCCGTGCGGGGAGCGGTCGTCGGCAAGGCGTTCTATGAGGGAACTCTCTCTCTCTCGGTGTTCGCGAGGAAGGGCCCGTGAAAACCCCTCACCCCAACCCTCTCCCTCCGGGAGAGGGAGAAGATGCCCCTCACCCCAACCCTCTCCCCCCGGGAGAGGGAGAAAACGGAGAAGACGGCGCAACCGGTTTGAAAGTCCGGCTCGTGCCGTGCCTGGACGTGCGGGACGGGCGCGTGGTCAAGGGAACCCGCTTCGTATCGCTCCGCGACGCGGGCGACCCGGTCGAAGCGGCCGCGCGCTACGCGGCGGAGGGCGCCGACGAGATCGTTTACCTGGATATATCCGCGACGCCAGAGGGGCGCGGCGCCGCGCGCGAAGTCGTGGAACGCACGGCGCGGTCTCTCTTCGTGCCCCTGACGGTCGGGGGCGGAGTGCGCAGCGCGGCCGACGCCGAACGACTGCTCCGCGCCGGGGCGGACCGGGTGGGAGTCAACTCCGCGGCCGTCGAACACCCCGAGCTCCTGGACGAGCTCTGGCGCGACTTCGGCAGCCAGTGCATCGTGCTGGCCGTGGACGCGATCCGCGCGGGAAACCGCTGGACGGTCCGGACAGAGGCGGGCCACCGCGCGTGGGACAGAGACGCCGTCTCATGGGCGCGGGAGGGGGCGGAGCGCGGTGCGGGAGAGATTCTGCTGACATCGATCGACCGCGACGGCACCGGACGCGGATACGATCTGGAGCTTCTCGAGGAGGTCGTGGCAGCGGTGAACGTTCCCGTGATCGCGTCTGGAGGCGCTGGGGCCTACGAGCATCTCGTCGAGGGAGCGCGGGCAGGGGCGGCGGCGTTGCTCGTCGCCGGGACGTTTCACCGGGGCGAGCTGACAATTCGGGGCGCGAAGGAAGCCCTGGCTCGCGCCGGAGTGCCAGTCAGGATGACGGCGTGAACCTCGACGACGTGAAGTTCGACGCGGACGGGCTTGTGCCGATCGTCGTACGCGACACGGTCACGGGCGCCGTCGCGATGTTCGCCTTCGCCAATCGCGAAGCCCTGGAGAGGACGCTCGCGTCGCGGCAGGCGACGTTCTGGAGCCGTTCCCGAAGGTCGATCTGGGTCAAGGGAGAGACTTCCGGAAACCGGATGGAGGTCCTCTCCGTCACAGCCGATTGCGACGGCGACGCCGTTCTGTACGAGGCGCGCCTCTCGGGTCCAGCCTGCCACACCGGAAACCCGACGTGCTTCCACGAACCCCTCGATGAATCTTGGACCGGATCTGCCGAGAACTTCGATCTGGCTCCGCTCTTTGCGGTCTTGAAGCTGCGGCAGCGGGAGCGCCCGGAAGGGTCCTACTCGACGAAGCTCTTTGAAAAGGGGCTTGACCACATCCTCAAGAAGATCGGCGAGGAAGCCTCGGAAGTCATCGTCGCCATGAAGAACCCGGATGACGAGGCCGTGGCCGGCGAGGTGGCAGACCTCCTCTATCACCTCGCCGCCGCCATGACCGCGCGCGGCCTCCCGCCCCGGGCTGTCAACAAAGAGCTCGCGCGGAGACGCAAACCGTGAGCCGCCGCGAGCAGGAACGTGCCGAATTTCTGTCCCTCGCGTCGGCAAGACGCGTCGTGCCGGTCGCCCGGATCTTTCCCTCCGACGCCCTGACACCCGTGACGCTCTTTCGCAGGATGCGCCGATCGGGCAAGGAATGTTTTCTTCTCGAAAGCGTCGAGGGGGGCGAAGCGATCGCTCGCTACACGTTTCTCGGATGCGGGCCGGTGGCGCGCCTGACGATCCGCGGCGGCGTCCTGGAGGAAGAGCGCGGAGGATCGCGTCATGCGGCGCGCGGCGACGCCTTGAAGGTGCTCTCCCGGCTTGCGGTCCGCTCGGGCTTCGAATCAAACCCGGACTTGCCACCGCTCTCCGCCGGCGCCGTTGGCTTTCTTTCTTACGACGCCGTGCGCCTCTTCGAGGCCATTCCGGACAGCCATCCCCGCGAGGGAAAGATCCCCGACGGTCTCTTCCTCCTCTTCGACGCAACCGTCGCATTCGACCATCCGCGGCAACGCCTTCTGCTTCTGACCAACATCGGCCTCGAGCGGGCCGCCGAGAAGGAGAAAGAAGTGGACGCGGCGATCGCTCGCCTCGACCGGCTCGAGAAACTCCTGTGGGAGGATCCTCCGATTCCCGCGGCGGCGAAACACGCGGCCCTCGGCGGCCGGGGTCGGTCGGCCAGAGAGAAGCGAAAGTCCGTGAAGCAGGCGTCACAGTCGCTCTCCGAGGCGGGTTCCCTGCCCGGCACCGAAATCAACTCCGACTTCGCGCCGCTCTCGCCCCGGGAGAAATTCCTCGAGGCCGTGTGCCGGGCCAAGGAAGCCATCCTCGCCGGAGACATCTACCAGGTCGTCCTTTCGCAGCGTTGGTCCGGGCCTCTCGGGGTGGACCCATTCAACGTCTATCGCGCGCTGCGCATGCTCAATCCCTCGCCCTACCTGTTCTACCTGGAGACTCGCGAAGCGGCGATCTTCGGCGCGTCGCCGGAGATGCTCGTGCGTTGCCGCGGCCGGGACGTCGAGACCCGCCCGATCGCCGGCACAGCCGGCCGGGGTGCGACGCCCCGCGAGGACCGCGCGCTGGCCGCGCAAATGCTCGCCGACCCAAAGGAGCGGGCCGAGCACGTGATGCTCGTGGATCTGGCCCGCAACGATCTGGGGCGCGTCTGCGAGATCGGTTCGGTCTCGGTCCCGCGGTACGCGTCGGTCGAGAAGTACTCCCACGTCCAGCATCTGGTTTCCGAAGTTCGCGGCACCCTCGCGGCGAGGAAGACCTCGTGCGACGCCCTGGCGGCCTGCTTTCCGGCGGGAACCCTGACAGGCGCCCCGAAGATCCGTGCGATGGAGATCATCGACGAGCTTGAATCGGCGCGCCGCGGCATTTACGGCGGAGCGGTCGGGTATCTCGACGCCGCCGGCAACCTCGACGTGGCCATCGCGATCCGCATGGCCGTCGTCGAGCGCGGGTTCTGCCGGATCCAGGCGGGCGCGGGCATCGTGGCCGATTCGATTCCGGAACGAGAATACCGCGAAGCCGAATCCAAGGCCGCCGCGCTCTTCCGGGCCATCGACACCGCCCGCGACTGGAGCCGACGTGAGCCGTAAGCCGTCAGCCGTCAGCCGAGCGACAAAGTGCGGCGGCGCCTCCTCGCGGGCCACGGCTCGCCGTTCACGGCTCACGGCTTACGAATCATGATTTTCCTGGTCGACAACTACGATTCCTTCACCTACAACCTCGTGCAGGCGGTGGGGAAGTTCGATCCGGACATCGTCGTCGCGCGCAACGACCGGTTCGACCCGAGGAGAGTCGTGGCGCGGCGCCCCCGCGCGATCCTGATCTCGCCCGGCCCGGGCCGTCCCGAGAACGCCGGGCGAACGATCGAGATGATCGCCGCCGCCGAGTCGAAAGCCATCCCGCTTCTGGGCGTTTGTCTCGGCCATCAGGCCATCGCCGCGTATCACGGTGGAATCGTGGAGCGCGCCCCGGCGCCGCGTCACGGGAAATCCTCCCGTGTCACCCATCACGGCGCGGGCCTCTTCGCGGGGCTGCCCAATCCGTTCGAGGCGGCGCGTTACCATTCTCTGGCCGTGCGGGAAGAGGGGCTGCCGGCGGAGCTGACGGTGACCGCGAAGAGCGACGATGGGGTCGTGATGGCGCTCTCGCACCGGTCCCTTCCGGTCTTCGGCGTCCAGTTTCACCCCGAGTCGGTGCTGACGCCGGAGGGGGAGAAACTCCTGGCCAACTTCCTGGGTTGGAAGATCGCCGGATGACTCCGACGGTCGCCGAGGCTTTGAGAATCGTCGCGGCGCGCAAGTCGCTGCCACGCGATCTGGCCGTGACAACCTTTCTCGACCTGATGGACGGGAAGGCGACGGAAGCGCAGAAGGGAGCGCTTCTGCTCGGGATCGCCACGAGAGGTGAGACCGCGGAAGAGATCGCCGGGGCGGTGGCGGCGCTCCGGATGCGCATGCGCCGCGTCGAGACCGTCCGTTCGCCGCTGCTCGACACGTGTGGTCCTGGCGGGATCGGTCGTGACCTCTTCAATCTTTCGACCGCTGCGGCCATTGTGGCCGCGGGAGCGGGAGCTTCGGTCGCGAAGCACGGCAACCGCTCCATTTCCTCCCGGGTCGGATCGGCGGATGTCCTCTCCGCTTGCGGCGTCTCGATCGACCTCGATCCTCAAACCGCCGGACGGGTGCTGGACGAGGTCGGGCTCGTCTTTCTCTTCGCGCCGTCGTTTCATCCCGCCATGAAGGAGCTGGGGACGGTCCGGCGTGAGCTTGGCGTGCGCACGATCTTCAACGCGCTGGGGCCGCTCGCCAATCCGGCGGGTGCGACGCGGCAATTGATCGGCGTGGGACGGCCCGAACTCGTCCGCCTCCTGGCCGACGCCCTTGCATCGCTGGGCGCCGAGCGGGCCGTGGTCTTTCACGCTGCCAACGGCCTCGATGAGCTCGTTCCGGGCGTTCCCGCATCCGGCGTCGAGGTCAACGACGGCTGGACGCGCCCCTGGAAGTACGATCCCGCGACACTGCCGCAGCGCGCCGTCGAGATCCCGCAGCTTGTCGGAGGAACCGCGCAAGACAACGCCGGGATGCTTCAGAGACTCCTCGGCGGAGAGGCCGGCCCGCGGCGCGAGGCCGTACTCTTGAACGTTGCCGTGGCCCTGACGGTCGAGGGGAGCGCGTCGGATGCGGCAGACGGCTATGAAAGGGGCCGCGCCGCGATCGACAGCGGAGCGGCGCGCTCGGCTTTCGACCGGATGCGCGAGAAGAGCCGTCCGCGGACGGCGGACGCGGCGGCGCCATGACGCCGATCCTTGACCGCATCCTCATGGCCAAGAGGGCGAGGCTCGACCGCGGGGATTACGCCGCAGCGCCCGCGGTCCCGGTCACGTCCACCGATGGAGCCCGCTTCGTGGCATCCCTGCGAGAGCCCGGCGTCCGCGTGATCGCCGAGATCAAGCATCGCTCTCCCTCCGCCGGGGAGATCCTGCCGGGGGCCGACGGCAAAATCGAAAGCTTCGCGCTGGCCTACCGACGCGGTCACGCCGCGGCGATCTCGGTCGTGACGGAAGAGGATCACTTCGGCGGCAAGCCCGAATGGCTGCCGCGCGCCAAGCGCATCTCGGGCTTGCCGGTCCTCATGAAGGATTTCGTGATCTCCCAACGGCAGCTCGACTTCGCCGTCTCTCTCGGAGCGGACGCCGTCCTGTTGATCGTCCGTGCCCTGACCCCAGAAGAGCTCGTCGAGATCGGCAACGGCGCCCGCGAGCGCGGCCTCGCGACCGTCGTCGAAGTCCACGTAGCGGGGGAGATCTCGAGAGCCATGGACGCGCAGCCCGACGTCCTGGGAGTCAATGCCCGCGACCTCACGACCTTCGCGACGGACTTCAACGCGCTGGAGGGAATTGCCGCGAGCATTCCGCCGGGGCCGGTGCGCCTGGCGGAGAGCGGAATCACGAACCGATCGGACGTGGCTCGCCTCCAGGCCGCCGGCTACGAGGCGTTTCTTGTCGGCGAGGCCCTTCTTCGCGACAATGACCCCGAACAGGCGCTGCGGGACCTGAAGCGATGACTGAGATCAAGATCTGCGGCTTGACGCGTCCCAGCGACGTGGACCTCGCCTGCGCCTTCGGCGCCGCTTACCTCGGCTTCAATTTCTCGGCGCTCTCGCCGCGGCGAGTGACGCTCGACACGGCCCGCGCCCTCGCCCGCGCCGCGCGGTCCGGCGTCGCCCGCGTGGGGGTGTTCGTGCACGAGAGTGCCGAGGAGATCGGCGCCGCGGTCGGGGCGGCGGGGCTCGACCTCGTTCAGATCCATCGGCCACTTTCCGCACAGGATCTGCATCGGTCGCCCCTGCCCGTTATCGCCGTCGTCGGCGTGTCGACGAACGGCGCCGACGCGGCGCCGCCGGAGCTTCTGGCGCGCTGCCGATCGGTCCTTTGCGATACGGCCTGGCCGGGCCGATCCGGCGGCACCGGGACCGCCTTCGACTGGAGTCTTCTTGTCGGAAAGACCTGGCCTGTTCCGCTCATCCTCGCCGGCGGCCTCGACCCCGACAACGTCGCCGAGGCAATCGCGCGCGTTCATCCTTCCGCCGTCGACGTCGCCTCCGGGGTCGAGTCTTCTCCCGGCATCAAAGACGAAAACAAAATGCGACTCTTCTTCGAAGCCGTAAGAGAAGCCGACGCCTCTTCTCCCTTTCCCGGCGGGAGAGGGGCAGGGTGAGGGACTTTGGGTCGCGACGCGAAGCGGAGCCTCAAGAACTCCCTCTCCCGGCGCGGGGGAGCGCGAGGGGTCTCCCCTCGCCTCACTCAGTGCCGGCCGCGACCGAAGGTCGCGCCTCGCGCAGCGAGCGGCCGGCAGGGCGGGGTGAGGGGAAGACTATTAAGCCATGAGAATTCGTAACCGAACCCGCCCCGGCTACTTCGGCCCCTACGGCGGGCGCTTCGCTCCCGAGACCCTCATGGCGCCCCTGGAGGAGCTCGAGCGCGCCTTCGAACGTTTTCGCCGCGACCGGACCTTCCGGGCCGAGTTGGCCGGTCTCCTGAAAACCTACGCCGGGCGCCCAACCCCTTTGACCTTCGCCGATCGGCTGACCGCGCATGCCGGAGGCGCGCGCATCGCCCTGAAACGCGAAGACCTGCTCCACACCGGTGCCCACAAGCTCAACAACTCGCTCGGCCAGGTCCTGCTCGCCCGGCGGATGGGAAAGACCCGCATCGTGGCGGAAACCGGCGCCGGACAGCATGGCGTGGCCACGGCGGCGGCCGCGGCAAAGCTCGGCCTGCCCTGCCGCGTCTACATGGGCGTCGTGGACATGGACCGGCAGGCGCCGAACGTTTCGCGCATGCGGCTTCTCGGCGCCGAGGTCGTCGGCGTGGACTCCGGCTCGAGGACCTTGAAGGACGCGATCAACGAAGCCATGCGGGATTGGACGGAAAACGTCCGGACGACGCACTACGTTCTGGGATCCGCGCTCGGTCCGCATCCCTATCCGATGATGGTCCGGGAGTTCCAGTCCGTCATCGGCCGAGAGGCGCGGGCTCAGTTTACGAAGCTCGCGGGGCGCGATCCGGACGCGGTCGTGGCCTGCGTGGGCGGAGGATCGAACGCGATCGGCCTCTTCTCGGCCTACCTTTCCACGCGAGCGCGGCTCTTCGGCGTGGAGGCGGGAGGCCGCGGCCCGAGTCCGGGAGACCACGCGGCCCGCTTCTCCGGCGGATCGGTCGGCGTCCTGCACGGGACGCGCACGATGCTCTTACAGGACGAGGCGGGCCAGATTCTCCCGACGCACTCCGTCTCGGCCGGGCTTGACTATCCCGCGGTCGGGCCCGAGCACGCGCAACTTCGGGATCTCGAACGCGTCGAGTACACGCGCGTTTCCGATGAGGCCGCTCTCGACGCCTTCGAAGTCCTCTCGTCGACGGAAGGCATCGTCCCGGCGCTGGAGAGCGCTCACGCCGTCGCGTACGCTCTCACGCTGGCCAGACGAAGGCCGAAGAAGAGCTGGATTCTGATCAACCTCTCCGGCCGCGGAGACAAGGACCTCGCCGAGTATGAGCGACTCCGGCGGCCGGGAGACGCGAAACGACAAACGAGAAAGGAGTGAGCACCATCACCGAGTCTTCTTTCCGTCGTTCTCCGTTTTCCGTTTCGCGTTTCCCGAGTTTGTCATGAGCCGGATACGGGCCGCGTTCGAGAAGGCGCGCGGGGAGAATCGGGCGGCGTTCATCGCATATCTGACGGCAGGCGACCCGGACGCGGACTCGACCGTGGCGCTCGCGGCGGCCCTGGATCGGGCGGGGACGGACGTTCTGGAGCTGGGGGTTCCGTTCTCCGACCCGATCGCGGACGGGCCGGTCCTTCAACGCGCGGCCGGGCGCGCTCTCTCCTCCGGCACGACTCTGACCGGAGTGTTCGAGATCGGCTGCCGCGTCGCAAGCTCCACGAGGATGGCGCTCGTTCTGTTCTCGTACCTGAACCCTCTTCTGCGCCTCGGCATCGAGCGTGCGTCCCGGCAGGCGCAGGTAGCGGGCTTCGATGCGGCGCTCGTGACCGACCTGCCGCCTGAGGAGGCGGGACAGTTTCAACCCGCCGTCCGATCCGCCGGCCTCGACACCGTTTTTCTCGTTTCTCCAACCTCGCCCGATTCGCGGATGAACGCCGCGGCCAGATTGTCGAGCGGCTTCCTCTACGTCGTCTCCCGGCCCGGCACGACCGGGGCGCGCCGGGACCTGCCCGCGGACCTCTCCGAGACCGTCAGGCGGGCTCGCCGGGCGGCGGGCTCTCTGCCGATCGCCGTAGGATTCGGGATCGCCACCCCCGCGGCGGCGCGCCGCGCGGCCCGGCTGGCCGACGGAGTGATCGTCGGCTCCGCCCTCGTCCGGGCCGCCGAGGAGGCCGGTGACGCCCGGGAGAAAGCCGTCGAAACCCTCGCGAGCTCGCTCCGGCACGCCTGCTGCCGGGGGTGATAGGTGGTCGGTGTTAGGTTATAGGGACCAGAGCCTTCCCTATCACCTACGACCCGCCACCTACAGATCATGGCGTCCGAGGGCGATTTTCTCAGGCTCCTGGGGCGGCCCGATCTGCCGGCGGACGTGATCGAGGAGATCCTCAAGAACCGCAACGCCCACAAGTACCACACGGTCCGGCGCGCCCTTGCCGGGCACCCGCGCACTCCTCGTCACGCGGCGCTCTCGCTCGTTTCGACTCTCTACTGGAGGGACCTGGCCGGGCTCTCGGCAGATGCCCGGGCACATCCGGAGGTGCGCCGCGCGGCCGACCGCGACATCGCCCGCCGGCTTCCCGAGATGGCTCTCTCGGAAAGAGTGGACCTGGCGCGGTCGGCGGGCCGTGGGACCCTTCTGTCCCTGCGTTTCGACCAGGACCCCCGGGTCCTGCTGGCCGTCCTAAATAACCGGTTCACGACCGAGCCCGACGTCATAGCGGTAGCAGCCCGGGCACAGACGCCCCCCTCCGCGCTCGAGGCCATCGCGTCACACCCCCGCTGGAGTCTGCGGCCGGCCCTCCGAAGTGCCCTCCTTCGAAACCCGGCCCTTCCCGGTGCCGTGGCGCTCTCGCTTCTGTCCCGGGCGAGCACGGCCGATCTGGCCGGGATCCGGGAGGTCCCCGGCATTTCCCGGCTGGTGAAGGCCTGCGCCGAAAGACTTCTTGCGCGCCGGAGCGAGCGGGATTAACATTTCTTGTTCGTTACCAATCCGCGGAGAATTGAGATGACCCACGGGACCGTTCTGCGGTTCGGCGAAGAGCTTCGCCGCGAGAGACTCGTGCGGGAGATCACGCTCGAAGAGATCTCCTCGGCCACGAAGATCTCGGTTCGGCTGTTGAAGGCCCTCGAGGACAGCGACCTCTCGCGTCTTCCCGCTCCCGCGTTCACGCGCGGTTTCATCCGCTCTTACGCGATCCACATCGGCGTTGATCCGGAAGAAAAAGTCTGCGCGTATTTGACCGATCTCGCGGATGCGGCAGCCGGGATGACTCCTTCCGCCGCGCGGGTGCGGCCGCGGTTCTGGCGGGGGCGCGGAGCGACCGCGGGAACGATCGTCGGCGGCGTGACGGCCGTGCTCCTGCTTTTGGGCTTGATCGCGCGGCCCGAGCGCCGTCCGGCGCCGCGGCCCGAGAAGCCCACGGCGCGCGCCGCCAGGGTCGAGTTGAAAAACGTGGCCCTCTCGAGTGAGCCCACCCCCGGCGTCCGCCCGCAAGAGCCGGCGGCTGCTCCTGCGCCGGAAGGAGACCAACCCGTGTCCCTTCTCCTGGAATTCGACGCCGACTCCTGGACGAAGCTCGACGCCGCGGGTGAGACGCTGCTCGTGGGTCTCGTCCGGAGAGGCGAGACGAAACGCTTCGAGGCGCGGGGAGGGTTCCGGTTGAGTCTCGGAAACGCCGGCGG
>WNGB01008873.1_pt1 | contig 20111 bp, 16 predicted proteins | sample 5400681 | NCBI WGS metagenome assembly WNGB01 (sample SAMN13153367, study PRJNA577476) | soil metagenome | isolation source: 115 cm soil or saprolite under grassland replicate 2 | place: USA:California | collected 2016-06-15
TCGGCGGAAATGTAAACCCGCTTTCACACTGACCGATTGATACTTGGCGCGTTCATTCGAGCAGTGTCGTGCTCAAAGATGGCACAACATAATTTATCGGCACGCCGAAAAGCGGCTGTGTAATCCACGGCCGCTTTTTTGCGCGTAATTCAACAATTGAAGGCGCACCTGAACTGTCTCTTAGGTTCTGACACGAAACAGTTAGGGATAGCGAGCAACGGCATGCATTACCTAGCTGTGTGCGGGATCTGCATAACGCTTATAGACCAAACCTCCTCGCTAAAGCTCATTCCAAAAATTCGGGAAACACCGCCCCATTTGTAGTAATACATTGATGGAACAATCTTACCTTCAGCGGTGTACCAGTATATAAGACGGTCTATGGAAATTGGTCTATCTTGCTAAGGAGAGTCCTATGAAAACGAAGCGAGTAACTCTGATGCTCCTCCTTACTCTTGTTCTGTCGCTTGTCAGCCTTCGGCAAGCCCAAGCCAAAGACCTTGTTAAGGTCACAATAGTTGGACCAGGGCTAAATGGCGAGGTCGAATTGACTGGTGCAGAAGATCTGAATGTCTTTGGCAAGCTCGAACTTGCAGACCAGATCGATGAGCCTGCCTCAGCGGAGACCGAACCTTATTTTGAAATCAGCGTGGCTCTTGGCACCGGTACAGAGATTGAAGCGACCTATCTCTATTACTACTATCCTGCTTCGGATAAGCATCCTAGCTACGTTTATTATCCCGATGTCATTAATGTAATGTCTGATGTGGAAGGCCACTATTTCCTGCTTTCTGAAGGCACGGATCAAGCACTTCGCGACCACCTGACTAATCTTGGCGCTTCCCTGTCTGCTACAACAAATCAACCAACTACAAGGCTTGCCTTTCCAATACCATTTCTATGGTTGATTATTGTTACTTGCCTCTGCATCAGTATTGGAATAGCTATAAGCTTGAAACGGCTCAATACTGCTAAAAGAAGCCGTTGAAGACAAAGGGTGATAGTCAATTAACAAGCAACTGTCACCTTCTTACCCAAATAATTTCCATAGCTTGTAAAGCCTATCCGCTCTTATGATCAGTATCTGCGTGTCCATGAATTACTTCGAATTTGGTTGCCTGAGTAAGAAGCCAGTGGCTAATCAACAAACCCCAACACTGGCAGCGGCACGAAGATTTGCCTGCTGCGTCGAGTTATATACCCAGCTCACTCGAGTACCACATTGTTGGCGCCTTCAATTCGTGCAATGACCTCGTTGGGCTGGCTGGCGACGAGATGATTTCCGGCGATTATTATTGACGCGCTGCCCCAGGCAGCCTGGATTGCTAAGACATTCGCGCTCTTAACGCATGCAAGATCCACCTCGGCGTCACCAACATAAGCAGCCTCCTCCGTTCTCACACCGAGCTTCCAGCAGGCAAGTTCCAGACCTTTGGGGTCTGGCTTGGGGCGAGTGACCTCATCGCCGGCGACAATTGTCCCGAAATATCTATCGAGACTGGCCTCGAGAAGCACAATGCTCACGGCACGCCTGGTGGCGCTCGTATACAACGCGAGGCGATAGCCCATCCGGCCAAGCTGCTCGAGCATGCCTGTCACACCTCGGAAAGGCTGAAGACGCGATATAGCAGACTCATAGGTGGCGTAGTAAACATCGAGATCCTGAGGCGAAATTGAACGACTAAGAAAATGTTCGAGGATGACGGGGGTCGGGCCGATGTTGAAATTGGACAGAACATCGTCCGCTGTAACCTTGGCTCCACCAAGATAGTGGATGGTCTGGACATACGTGTTCAGGATCAACTGTGTAGTGTCGACCAGGGTTCCGTCAAGATCAAATATAACTGCTCTCATATTATCTCACCACTCGACTCTCCGAGGGCCAAACCCGGAGCTAAGTCTGACAATCGCACCTGAGATATCTCGTCTCGCACGACATCTGCTTCCCGCAAATGCTCAGCAGGAAAAGTCTGGGCGACGGCGATACAGCGCATTCCAGCCGCTTTTGCAGCCTGGACGCCATTGACTGCATCCTCGACTACTACGCAGACAGTTGGATTCGCACCAAGGCTCCGGGCGGCAGACAGAAAAATATCGGGCGCCGGTTTCTTGCGCTTCACCTGTTCGCCGGTCACTACCGCATCCCAAAACTCTAGGGGTAATCCGATTTTCTGCAAGGTAGCAACGACTTTGATCTCGTCTGCGCTTGAAGCGATGGCCATCTGTAGCCCTGACCGACGGCAAGCATGTATCAGCTCGTAGGCTACAGGAAAAGCTTTGAGCTGCAATGGAACGAGGTCGAGATAAATTTCGTACGTCCTTTGTTTTGCTGCGGGCAGGTCCAGCGTGAAACGATACTTTTCTGCCACGCCGCCGATATAGCGATCCTCCCCCGCGCCGACGAAGGGCAAAAAGTCTTCTGGCTGTACAGTCAGCCCTTTTTCCTTAAACATCGCGATAGCCGCTGCGTTAATGAGCGGCTCAGAATCAGCCAGTACACCATCCAGATCAAAAATCGCCGCACGGATTTTAGTGTACATACTCTCTACGTTGTCGTTCCAACCGGAGGGTGACTTTGCAACCAGGCGAGAACATCGTCTACGTTACGATCAGGAGGAAACACAGGATAGAAAACTTGTACGATTCGCCCATCGTCAACAATCAGTGTCAGCCGCTTATATAATTCCGTTCCGCTGGCTATAAAAGTCGGCAGGCGGAGCTGCTGCTTTAACTTCAAGGTATTGTCGCTCAAGAGCTGGAATGGAAGATGTAGGCGGTCCCGCGCTTCCCTCTGGTACTCAGTAGTTTGAGCACTCAATCCCAAAACGCCTGTGTGCAATGATTTCAGCTCGGCGTAATGATCGCGGAAGCTGCACGCCTGCGGCGTACAACCACGTGCGCCGGGGATAGTATCCCAGCCATCTGGCAATGGAACATCGGGGCGCCCGGTCATCGGATAGATGTAGAGCACCCACCGTCCTTTCAAACGTCCCAGATCGATCCTTGACCCATCTGTGCTTGGGAGTGCGACATCGGGCAAGAACAATCCGGGCAGATGCGCGGCCGCGCCATCATCGACAGGCAGCGGTAGATCCTTCGGCAGTTCTGAGGGGTTGGTGCTCATTCTGGCAGCCATCTTCCAATCTCTTTCCGAAACAAATGTTGCTGATTCACTTTCGCTCGCTCAGTCAAACAGACTCTTGGAGATGATACCACTACTATGGAACCATAGCGCACATATCGAATTGATACGCGCTACAAGCCCTGCTCTAGCGAATTCGACAATAAATATCGGGTCTCTCAACAGTGTTCATAGCGCGCGGAGCGACAGTGAGCTGCATCCCTGGGCTATGCCCTCGCGAGCGCGCGTGAGGAGGATCACCGAGTCACTGTTCCTTTCGCCAGTAATACTTTCAAATCCTTCACTCTTCTTACCCAGACCCTGGACTTGATTTCAGAATCTCTGCTTGACTTTTTATTTTTCCTCACTATAATGAATCTTAAAGTTGTTAGACGACTATCAAGTAAGGCCATGGTGAAATGATCACTCGTAGCCAGTCACTTGCAGATCAGCTTCATAAAGAGCTTTTGAACTGGATCCACACCAACCGGACGGGGCAAAATGGTGGGTCGCTTCCATCGGAGACTGAATTTGCTGAAATGTTCTCAACCAGCCGTGCTACCATCCGAGAAGCACTGGCCCGGCTCGAACGCGAAAGATTGGTCATTCGGCGCCATGGGGCCGGCACCTTTATCAGTCCCTCCTTTCACAAACTTTCCGACACGATAAACGAATTGAATGATCCACTTACCATGATCAAGCGTCAGGGGACAAACGCCTCAGTTGAGAAATTGGAGTATTCCTTAGGTCCGGTTAGCGAAGACTCTTGCCACATGCTGGAAATCAAGGAGGGTGATCTCGCTGTACACTTGTATATCCGTTACGTATTGGACGGCGCTCCGGTAGCGACTCTAAAGGCAGTCATTCCGGTCTTGGATTTTTATGTTAACAACTCGAGTCTGCCACATTTCTCTGGCTTGGCGCATTTCGCTTCGGAAGTCAGCGGTTGGACCGCCACTCATAGCATTGCTAATATCCAAGCCGCGGCTGCGGCCGAACCTATCGCCAGTCTGCTGCATATCCCCACTGGACACCCACTGATGGTGATGAAAGAGCTGTACTTGACCGACTTGGGTCAGCCGGCTTTTCAATCCACTCTCTATATCCTATCTGACAAGGTTGAGTTGAACCTGTTGCGTAATTCGGACCAGTCTATGAATCAAATCGTGATCTGGTGAATTCTATGGATGATAAAGAGAATCTACGTCGGCAGGTATGGATTCGGCTTCACGCTGTGGCTCGGCCTGATTCTCGCTTTCACTGGGATTTCAACCGCTTTATCCCAGATTTTGATGGCAGCATAATGTCCACGGAGCGGTTGTGCGACACCTCAGCCTACTGCTTAGCAGAGCGTATCCTGGTTACTCCCGATAACAGCCTCATTGGTTTGCGCGCGCGTGCCATCGCAGATGGCAAAATCATCATCGTCCCCACATACAGCCTAGCCCGTGGATTTCTGGCCCTCAGTAAGGAATCTGTTCCTAACGGCCAAGAGGCATTTGCTGCAACGCTGGACGGTTTGGATATCTTCGGATACCCGTACTTGATCTCCATCCATGATCGCCCACAAGGGCTGCAACTGATGGTAACTGGCGCTTCCGTCTTAAACTCCCAGGGGGTACGCATCAGTCATGGACCGAGCTTCTTCGACTTGGAGTGGCTGATTCTCTCTTCGCTGGAATTGGTGGACGATCAGACCCCTATTTTGGCTGAAGTGCACGATTGCCAGATTGTCGAACTGGACTGCCCACCTTTACCCTTTGGGGTTGGCATTGATCAAATCATTACACCAACCCGGTTGATTGACACTGCGCGTCCCTACCCGCGCCCATCTCCCTCATCGATTAAAACTCTGCCATTGCAGATAATCCAGGAGGTACCTCTGCTTCAAGAGCTAACTGAACAATAAACCTTTGCCACACTTGCAAATGGTTTCGCACGAAAATGTTCTCAATAACATCATCAATAAGAATTCAGATATAGATAGGAGAACTTCATGACCGATCGAAACGAATCACGGCAGAATGTATGGAAAGAATTACGCGCTGTCGCGCGCCCAGACAGTCGCTTTCACTTTGATTTCTCCGAATTCATCACAGACTTTGAGGGCAGTGACAAAGCGACTGACCGTCTGACTGTGATGGATATTTACCGCAATGCCCAGGTGGTATTCATCACGCCGGATAACTGCCTGGAGTTACTGCGTGCCCAGGCTATACGCGACAAGAAGGTATTGCTGATGACCAGTTATGGGATTCGGCGCGGCTTTATTGAGTTGCTTCCCAGCGATGTGCCTGCCGGGCTGGAAGAATGGGCCATCCTTCTGGATGTGATCGAGCGTTTAGGACGGCATATCAGCTTGGCTGAGTTGCAGCAACGTTATCCCCGCCTGGATCTGCTAGTAACCGGTGGCTCAGCGGTTACTTACCAGGGAGCGCGTTTTGGCAAAGGCCACGGTTTTTTTGATATCGAATGGGCTACCCTCTATTCCATGGGTGTTGTCGATGTTTCAACTCCAATTGTTGATCTGGTACATGATTGCCAGCTAGTGAATGAGGAGTTGGATATCTCACCCTTCGATACTATTTGCGATTATATCGTCACACCTACCCAGGTTCTTCACGTACTGTCACCGCAAAAACCAACGGGAGGTATTTATTGGGATCGCCTAGCTCCTGGGATGATGGAAAATATCTCAACGCTAAAAGAATTACAGGCGCTGGAGCAGGCACGAAAGCTACGCCCTGAAGTGATGGGCAGGGAGGTGAAATCCCAGTAACGTAAATAAGCACACAAACGCCGTTCGGGTGAAACTCACCCAAACCTTTATTCAGTGGGCTCTAGCGAAAGATTCGACTGCGTATATTTCCAAACGCGACCCTGCGTTGAAGGTTGGTTTTGCCATTTTTATGGCAGTAGCCATTGCCGCATTGGGTTGGGTGATGATGACTATTTCATCTTCTCCCACAGTAAAGGGCGCGAGTTTCCTGTGGCTACCTGCAGCTTTGCAGTTGGTTGCCGGTGTCTGGTTAGGCCCAGTCTATGGCACCTTGGCCGGTGGGATCGGTGCCTATGCCGCCGGTATTCTTGCTTATGGCGGCTGGGGATTAGTGGACATCATCCAGAATCCCATCGCTGGCGGTCTGGCCAATTCTCTGCTACCCTGGTTCCTATTCAAGGCATTAAAGATCGACCCCACGATGGGCACACAGAGGCCCTCAGATGTGCTCTCGGGAGCAATCCGCGCCCTAATTCTGACCGTGTTGGTTCTACTCTCCGGCATATTGGCCCCAATGCTCAAAATTCCGGGAGTATGGGGCTACTTGATCCCATTGGTGGTATTGCTTGTAGGTGCCCGCCTCTTATTAGCCAACCTCTCAATGAACATGCGTGATTTTGGCCTGGGACTGTCGGTGGCCGTGATCGCCTGCCTTGTCAGCGCTTTTATTGGCGCAATAGGAGCAACGGTAGGCGGCAAGCCGTTCGGCGCTGCTCTAATTGACCCAGGCGTAGGCTGGTTTGCAGGTGACTTAGTCTCAGCCATCTTAGGCCTTTACCTGTTGCCCATGTATACCACCCGGCTACGTAATGCGGGCATCGCTGAATAAACTATAAACAGAACGCATAAGGGCTTGCCGGGAACGCAAGCGTTTGGTTTCTTTACGCTGCCAGTCATGGCACGAGTTGTGACTGGCAGCAATCTCAGCCAAACAACAGGAGGACATTTGTTTGGGAACAAGGAAGGCAAGTATGCAATATCAGGCAATTGGGAAACGGCTTTTAAACTTAAATAATAATCGTCGCGGTTGGGGACTTGGCATACTCACTCCGGTCCCTCGATTGGCTGTGGTATTCCTGGTCGGCGTGTTGTTCGTTTTGATCAATAACCTGACCGGTGCAGCAATATTGCTGCTGGCAGGCATACTTCTATTCTTTGCGAACCCAAATAGACCCTGGAAGCTGGCTATAGCCGCTCCTATATCCGCAGCCTTTTTGCTAATCTACAACACCATCCTTTCACCGGCCAACGCAGGAGGCATCAGCTGGTGGGTGTTTCACATCAACTCTGCCGGATTCGAGCGCGGCTTGGTGACTGGTATGCGCCTGTGCGGTGTGATGCTGATCTCGTTTGCCTGGCTGTTCGTCACTCCACTGCCCGAGATTTATGCTGGACTAGAGTGGTTGCATGGAGCGCGTCCCTGGGTGCTGGGGATGCTGCGCGGCATTCAAATCATCAAGCGCGAGTTTATCGCCCTGACTCAGTCACTGTTAATGAGAGGTTTAAAGTGGAATTCGCTTGGCAATAACATCCGCAACCTAGTTCCCCTCGCCTCAGCCATTATTCCTCGTATTGTTGATAATTCGCAAAAAGCGGCCTTCGCCAGCCAATCACACAACCGTACCCTGCCGCAAGGCGACGGTAGTGTGGAAGTTGGAAATGCTCATGTCCGCTATGCTCCCAATCTGCCAGACGTACTCAAAGGCGTCTCGCTCACTGTGCGTCCAGGTGAGTTTGTTTACCTGGCGGGCAAAAATCGTGCGGGAAAAACTTCCCTGCTACGTTTGATGGGCGGAGTAATCTCCTGGATTATGGGAGAATACCATGGACTTGTGAAGGTTTCGGGGCTTGTGACATCCGATACCACTTTGACCAATATTTGCGGTTCGGCACTGTATATCGCCCCTGATCCATTCGCTTCTATCCACGGCTTAACCATCGGGCAGGAGATCAGCTTTCTGATTTCCGATGAAACCCAGGCCCGCAAGGCACTGGCAACGATGGGCCTAGAAGCGAACCTATGGGAGCGCGAAACTACCAAACTCTCTGGCGGACAGCAAGTACGCCTCGTGCTAGCCGGAGCGTTGGCCTCCCAAGCCAAAATCATGTTGCTGGATTCCCCGATGCAGGAGTTGGACCCAGATGGCCGAGCCGCCTTCTTGGATGCCCTAAATATCCTGCGCACCGAACGTGATTGCACTATCATCGTATCAGATTATTTCTGGCCCCAACTGCAAAAGTATGTAGATCGAGTAGTCGTGATGGAAGATGGTCAGATCACCGCCGAACTGCTTCCGCAGGAATTCTTTAACAGCCCTGAATGGATGGACCGTACAAGTCTGGTCGAAAAACTTCCGCAGCTGCAGCCTGCCCCGATTGGCGATGTGGTGGCTGAACTACAGGATGTTCATGTCACTCTGGAGGACAACCCAATCCTCAAAGGAGTCAACTTTTCGGTGCGTTCTGGCGAATTCGTAGCCATTATGGGCCCAAATGGATCTGGCAAAACCACTGCCATGTTAACTCTAGCTGGTGCGATTGCCCCGAAGAAGGGAAAAGTAGTTTCTACTGGCAGAGTTGGCTATGTTTTCCAGCATGCCGCCCTACAAACCGTGGCTATGACTGTCACCGATGAGCTCAGCTTCGGTCCAAAAATATTAAAATGGCCGGAGGAAAAGGTTCAATCATTTATACAGGCTGGCATGGACTTTACCGGTCTATCTGCTGATGATTGCCCTTTGGATATCCACCCGGCCGATGTACGCATGTTGGAAATCGCAGCATGCAATACAGATGTAAGCACTTATGTGCTTGACGAGCCAACTGTGGGACTTGACGCAGAAGGTATTGCCAAAGTACATCTATTGATAGGCCAGCTGTGTCAGCAGGGTAAAGGTGTGATCGTGATAACCCATGATGAAAAAATAGCGGCCCAGGCCGATCGCATCGTCGTGATCCGAGATGGGTTGGTGGCTTCGGTGACTACTCCTCATGTGCAACGCATTCTCAATTGACCAGGTTTGTTGTTTGAGAATTGGTGCAAGCTAAGAAAGAGACTGTAAAGAGGAGATGACATTCCCACTTCTTCCGTCATACTAGGAATAGACAAAAGTGAATACAAAAAGGTTTATTTGGGCAATACCGCTTCTACTTGACCGGAAAATGACGCAGCAAGATGGAAGTGGTCAACACGCGTGAATCAAAATAGAAACTGGACGCGAGTTTCTGCTAGTGGAGATTCTAAGTAGAGTTATTATGACCTATTTAATACAGATAGACGTTGTCTTATCCTTGGCTTGGAGCATTGTAGCAAAAAATTGCAAGCTCTTTTCGACTTGCGGGAATGAAGGTATATGAGCCGCTAAACACAAAAGTGATAGCTCATGCAACTCGCCTACATTGGGGCGCTATCTCTTTTGTCGAATAGTTTTTACAAGCAGGTGATTTCCCTTACCTTAATTGGTGGAACTACCGCCGCCTTTTTCACCCGTCTCATTAGTCATTTGAGCCCGAGTAACTTTTGGGCTTGTAGTCTTTTTCGATGTGCTTTTCTTGGAAGCGGCTTTTGAGGAAACAGGCTTTTTCGGTTTACTCTTTTTGGCAGCAGCTTTTTTTGGCTTGCTCTTTGAAGCGGTGCTCTTTTTAGGTTTACTTTTTTTAGTGGCCTATTTTACACTAGGACAAGTATTTGTCGAGTATTTTTATCCAATAAAGGGATAACAAGTCCTGTTCTTCAGGTCTACACTTGCTGTTATCTTTGCCTTCTTTACCGAACACGAAAAATATATCCAATTGTGTACATCCCTGCCCAGAAGGATTCATTATCCCCATCCAGTAAAGAATATTCCACGACCGCGCGTGCCTGAAGATCGACTGGTGGAACGATTTAAAAAGAGGAAATCGAAAAACTGATCGAAACATAAGATTACTGTGTAAAAGCTGAAACGGCTAACCGCCGAAAGTTTTCCATGCAGCGTTCTACAGACAAGTGCGACATAAAGCGAGTTGGAATATATAGCAGACTATTTCAGAAGGCTTGTCATTGTTTGGGAGCAAGGACGGAAAAACTTAGACAACATAATAAAGCGAAATTAGAGGTTGTGTGAGGCTAAATAAGAAATCTATTCCCCGCGCAAGGCGTCCGCGGCCTGCATACGGCTTAATCGCCAGGCGGGGAAGAGAGCAGCGAGCAGGGCAGCGCTGACTGCCAGCAGGAACGCCTCGGCGAAGGGCGCTGGGTCGGCCTGCATTTGCAGTGTCCAGCCAAAGGAACGTTGGTTGATGATGAAAATCAGGATCCAGGCCAGGATGTAGCCAGTGGGGAGCGCCAACAGCCCAGCAGACGCACCCAATAGTCCCGTCTCCCAAAGGGTCAGGCAGCGCATTTCGGCGGTGCTCAGCCCCAGGGCGCGCAGGATGCCCATTTCACGTGCTTTTTCCAGTTGCAAGGCAAGTAGGGAACTCAGTACACCTATAAACGCCACCAGCGTTGTGACCAATTGCATGGCAGCGGTGATGGCGAAGGTGCGGTCGAACACTACTAGCGCGTCCTGACGCAGCGCGCTATTGGGATTGACCTGTATGTTGGGAAAGTTGGCCAACCGCGTACGCAGGTCGGCGGTGACGGTATCTACATTAACGTCCGGGGCCAAGAAAAGCGCTACACCGTTCAGGAGGTTATCGCTCCAAATGTGACGGTAAACATCCAGGCTCATGCGAACGGTCCCGCGCGTGGATGCGTAATCAGCGTAAATACCGGCGATGCGAAACGACTGCCAGCCCCGCGGGGTGAGCAGGGCGAGAGACCCACCGGGGGTGGAAATCCCCAGTCGGTTTGCGAGCGGCTCAGAGAGCAGAATCGCTCCTTCCCTCACCATTTGCCAAGCGTGCTGCGGACTGTCCTGCATGGCCAGAAACAGGCGGGCATCCATCGGCCGTTCCGCACTGACGGCGACCAACTCCACCGGACCGTGCTCTGATTCAACTGTGACGACGCGTATGGCGACGCTGGACTGCGTCAGATGGTAGGTCTGCGCAAGGGCAATGACTTGAGGGTCGAGCGGTGTATCGAGGCGCGTTGCGCTCAAGCCCTGCGCGGAGAGGTATATATCACCGCGTAAGGTTTGCTCCAGCCAGATCGTAACCGTTGTGCGGAAACTGGTAATCATCACCTGCACCCCAATCGTGACCGAGACGGCAATCATGAGCGCTGCAACAGCCACAGCGGTGCGGCTTTGTGAGCGGATGACATTGCGTGGGGCGAGGCGGCCAAGCAAGCCAAAAAGTTTGCCAAGTGCTGGCGCTAGCAAGCGCATGAGTGTGACTGTCACCAATGGGGTTAGCGTCGCCAGTCCCATGATCACGGCGAATGTGCCGCTGAAACTGATGACCAAGTTACGTGTAGGGATGGCAAGTATCACAGCACCGACGAGCGCGACAAAAACGCCCAGCTTCGCCACCAGGCTGACCGCCGATTGGGCTTTGCTCTCCAGCCCGGCGCGGGAGAGTGCCAGGCGCGGCGGGACGGAGGCGGCTTCCCAAGCGGGCGGGGCGGCAGCTAACACACTGGCAAAGAAACCCGCCAGTCCGCCCTTGATCAAGCTGGAAGCCGGAATTTGGATCCCACGCACACTGACGACAAAGAAAAGATCGTTGATGGTTTGGGTAACCATTTGCACCGCGCCCTGACCGAGAAGGACGCCCAACCCCAACCCAAGCCCGGCACCCAGCGCGCCGACCAGCGCGGCTTCCCCCAGGACCATACCAAAGACCTGTTCGCGAGTGTACCCAATGCTTCGCAATGTTCCAAACAGCGGACGTCTCTGGACGACTGAAAAGGTCATGGCGTTATAAATGAGAAAAATGCCTACGACCAGCGCCAGCAGGCTCAGGGCAGTTAGATTAACCCGGAAAGCGGCGGTCATCTCGGCGACTTGGCTGTTGCGCATTTCGGAGCTGACAAGCAGCGTGCCAGCCGGGAGCGCCGCAGAAAGCGCTGTCGAGTCAAAATTGTCAGGTAGGATCAGGTCAATTTGAGAGAGTTTGCCTCCTGTGCTGGTCAGGCTTTGGGCGGTGGAGATGTCGGTCAGAATCAGGGTGTCCAGCGCGCGGCGGGAGAAGTCATCGGAAGGTTCGAGTAGACCGGTGAGGTAGGCGTGCCGTGTCTCGCCGTTGATGGAAAGTGTCACGCGGCACGAATCATCCAGCGCGGTATGAGAACAGGGTTGCAGTCCGTAGCGTTGGGCGGTTGGTGCAGAGAGCAGGATCGCTCCAGGTACCATCAACAGCGAGGCGATAGCTTCCGGACGTGTTTGCTGCTGTGTGCCCAGGTAACTGCGAAAAGGTGCTTCTGCATACGGGTCAATGCCAAGCAGGGTGAATGGCACCTCGCCCAGTTGCGGGCTAACGGCGTACCCAATGACCAGCGGCGCACTCTCCAGCCTGTTACGCCACTGTGGGTCAGTACGCAGGCGAACGTAGAGGGATTCATCCACGCCCTGGGCGCTGCCAACGATCGCATGGGTAGCGCGTCCAGTCACGGCGCTCGTGCTCAGATCGAAGGCGCGTGCTGCGCTGACGTTGGCAAGATCAATGCTGACCATGACCGCTACGCCCAGGGCGATGCCAAACGTCATTATGGCGAATTGAATGGGATGGCGAAGCAGGGTTCGCAGGGAGAGCATGCTCAGCGCTCCGGGACAAGTTGACCGTGCGAAAGTCGCAGGACACGGTCAGCATGTGAGGCGACTTCCAGGCTGTGTGTCACTATCAACAGGGTGCGGTTTTGTTCCCGGGTCAGGCGGGCGAGCATGGACATCACCTGCGCCCCGATATCCTCATCTAAATTTCCGGTGGGCTCATCTGCCAAGATCAGGATCGGCTCATGCACCAGGGCGCGCGCCACCGCCACGCGCTGTTGCTCGCCACCAGAGAGTTTCTCGGGAAAGGTTTCCCAACGGTCAAGCAGGCCAACGGCTTCGAGCAGGTCTTGCGCCTCTTTATAGGCCTGTAGGCGTGGGATGCGGTTGAGTTCCAGCGGCAAGCTGACATTTTCGCCCACGGTCAGGGTCGGAATCAGGTTGAAGAATTGGAAGATAAAGCCGATTCGGGCGCGCCGAAAGAGAGTGCGATCGCGTTCAGACAGGGTAGTCAGTTCCTGACCATCCACCCAAATTTGCCCGCTGTCAGGCGCGTCAATGCCGCTGATCAGGTTGAGCAGGGTGCTTTTGCCGCTGCCGCTCTTACCCAAAATGGCGGTAATCTCGCCAGGCTGGAATTCGGCATGGGCGTTTTGCAAAACAACGCGGCGCACATCGCCTTCGTAGTAGGATTTGGTCAGATCATGGAAATGGAGAAATGCACTCATGGCTATGATTGTATTCTATATGTGTTAGAAGAATATTTAGAGGTGAATTTCGCGCTGAACGGAGCCGTAGGCGCAGTCGAAGCGCGGGCGACAGATCCATTTTGTGTGACTGAGACTTTTCTTTTGCCTACGCTTCGACTTCGGGACGGAAGAACACCATCCCTCCGCTCAGCGCGAAGTATTCTCACACTGACGTATAATGCCCAAACGAAAATTTCCATGTCCCGCTTTTTCATCCTGTTTACCCTCTTGATATTCCTGACTGCATGTGCTCCGTCAACCGTTCCATCTGCCGAAGTACAAGTGCCAGATGTTGCAGGTATCAACGCGGATATTCCACCTGGCTTTGTCGTAGCAGATGGCTCGCGCCCGCTTACCTTCCCACAGGACTTTGGCGCCCATGAAGATTTCCGCACTGAATGGTGGTACTACACCGGCAATCTACAAACGCCGGAGGGGCGACACTTTGGCTTCGAACTGACAGTTTTCCGCGTGGGATTGCTGCCGCTGACGGTTGAACTTCCCACTGATTCCCAGTGGTATAGCCACAGCCTTTACTTTGCCCATTTTGCGGTCAGTGACATTGCGAGTGAACATTTTTACGCTTTTGAGCGTTATTCTCGTTCCGGACCGGGACTAGCAGGCGCGCAAGGTAACCCGTACCGCGTCTGGCTCGAGGATTGGAATATTTCGGAACGCGCACCAGGTGTTTATCAATTGCAAGCGGCACAAGCGGAAATTGCCCTCGACCTGACCCTGACCGATGAAATGGGAGTCGTCTTGCATGGTGAGAACGGCTACCTCCGCTCAGGCGAAAATATCAGCAATGCTGCTTATTACTACAGCCAGCCGCGGTTGCGTGCCGATGGGTTTGTACAGGTGGATGGTGTCCATTACACGGTCAGCGGGCTAGCATGGAACGACCACGAATTTAGTACTGGTGTGCTGGACGAGAACCAAATTGGCTGGGACTGGTTTTCTCTGCAATTTGAAGACGGTTCGGCGCTAATGCTTTTCCAGGTGCGTGAACGTGACGGGGGAACTTCGGCCTCATCCAGCGGGACATTCATTGCCACAAATGGAATTTCCCAGCGAGTGCAAAATACCGATTTTGAGATTACTGTTCTAGACGAATGGCATAGTCCGCATACACAAGGCGTGTATCCTGCCGCTTGGGAGATCCGGCTCAATGAGCCCAATTGCCTGTTGGAAGTCCATCCATGGATGGCAGACCAGGAAGTTAACTTCCCGGCAGTCACATATTGGGAAGGGGCAGTGCATTTTGAAGGTATTTGTAACGGAGCCCCCGCTCGCGGGAACGGATATATTGAACTTACTGGCTATACTGGGGATTTGCCGCTAAGGTGACTGTCAACTGGCTGTTGAAGCATGGTGGCGTGAAATCGACAATCTCGACTTGCGTCCCACCTGCATTACTGGTCCTTGCTGGGCCATAAATCCAGCCTGTATTCAAAACCGAGACTTCACAAGCCACGTCTTAGCTGCTGCCAGAAGCGGGGGCGGACGCTGTAGGCAGTCAGCTGAGACGTTTGTTAGATGCTTCATAGGGAGGGGTGCGGATTTGGTCACCTAGTAGCAAGGTTCCAAGGCGTTTGACGTGCCGGAAAAATATACTCCGGCTGCGCTAAGCTCCTGGACCTGTGTCGGTCACTTGCGTGTTACCACCAGCTCACCGGTGTCGATGCCCTCAAACGAGGTGACCTGCATTCGGTAGGTTCCAGTCTGCGCGGCGACCCACTCGAAGCCGGCGAAGTAAAACTTGTAGTCATCGCTGCTGAGGACCGGCGTCCCATCGGGAGCGAACAGTACCAGGATGGTGTCATAAAAATCGGGGCTGCCGGTCATGATCGAGAGCGTTTCCCCAGCGGTCACGGTGACCGGGATCTCATAGGTCCGCCCTGGCACGAGGTCAAGGTGCAGTGAGGCTCCAGCCTCAATCGGAGGTGCTGTGAGGAGTTCAGTGGTCACAAGCTCTATGTGTCTTTGGATTTCAGCCGCCGCGGCAAGTTGGTCGCCAAACGCCTCATACGAATTGGCAAGGATCGCGTGGATGCGCGGGGTGTCAAGACCCCAGGCGAGCGCTAGCGATGCCTCTGCAAATGCGCGCTGCGGGTCGGGCAGGCCGTAGGTGTAGGCGTCGGAAACAATGAAGCGAACGTCAGCGCTCTGAGGTGCCAGTGTGATCGCGTACTCGATATCCGCTACACCGTTGACGGTGTTCGCGCCGTGGAGGAGGCGGCTCGAGCCGCGAAACAGGTTTCCGTAGGGGCTAGCAGGCTGGACCTCGAGGAGGCGGTTGAGCAGATGGATCGCGGATGCGTAATCGAACGATGTCCAGCGGGCGAAGCTTGCGCCTGTAAGAGCAGGAATGTCCTGTGGCGCGACTGCCAGGCGGTCAGCGTAGCCCGCGAAGATGGTGTTCTTGGCGTCCGGATGCACCGGTAATACAAACGCTGTGATGCGGGCGTTGTCGCCCAGCGCGTTTGAGTATTGACCAAGGAGCAGTTCCGCCTCGATGCGGCCACGGTAACCCTCAACCTCGGTTGGTTGGGCATTGATGACACATGTGAACTCCTGGAGCGCCTTTTTATATTGCCCTGCCTCGATGAAGAGTTGCCCTTGTTGGGCCGTGCACTGGGCAGCCTTAGCGGAGCCCACAGCCCCGCTCCATGGCGCAAATATCACTGTCAGCACAATAACCATAATAGCAAAAGTTTTTTGTAACATGTTAACTTCCTTCCTTGAAGAGTAGATATTTTCGTGCTGCAACGATGGTAGATGCAATGTAATTTCCTGCTTGTTCATTTGTTATTGCTCCTTTGTCTTCTTGAGTTTGCAGCCGCGAACGCTTGGCTGCTTGAATTGTTCGCAGTATATGGATTCTGGTGTTGACAATGTTGTCATTTGTTGAGTCTTTTGTTGAGTTTTTTCAGACCTGCACCCCGAGAAGGAGTCTGCTTGTTGCGTTTTGGATTTGATGAAAGTAAAATCCTCCCATGATCGACCCGTTATCAGCAGTCTCCCCCGCCTCATTTCTGAGCTTTGGTGATCTTTTGCGCTACCTTCGGAAACGCGCCGAGCTCTCCCAACGTGAACTGGCATTGCATGTTGGCTATCACTATAGTTACATGAGCCGGATCGAAAACAATGAATACATCCCTGACTCGGCTATGCTCATGGCACGTTTCGTCCCCGCGCTTGGCCTGGAAAAAGAGCCAATGTGGACCAGACGCTTGCTGGAACTTGCAACGGCCGGCGAAAGGAACTCGGCCGCTCAAACAGGAAGTAAGCCCGCGTCCATCGAACCGATCACTGATTCTGCAACTATGGACCACGATTTCCTTCCCGCCTTGTTCCCGGTCAGTCTTACCCCATTGCTTGGTCGTCATAAAGAATTGACAGCACTGGTGCAATCTCTTTCTCGAAGTGATGTGCGCCTTATCACTCTCATCGGTCCTCCTGGCGTCGGCAAGACGCGCCTTGCCGTCCAGGTGGCAACCGAAGCAGCAGGCATGTTCGCCCACGGATTGAAATTCATCGACCTTGCACCCATCAATGAACCAAACGGCTTCCTTCCCGCCCTTGCCCAAAATTTGGATGTAAATGAAATCCCAGATATGCCCCTCATTACTCGTATGGCACAGGCATTAAGGCAGAAAAACATCCTTCTTGTGCTGGATAACTTCGAGCAAATAATCGGGGCGGCCCCGCAGGTTTACCAATTGTTGAGTAACACGTCAAACGTCAAGGCGATGGTGACCAGCCGCGTACCATTGCATATTGTTGGAGAGAATCAATTTAGTGTGCATCCCCTTCCCCTGCCACAGGGGCCATCCATGGACCAAACTGATGAGGCGGCTCAAGACATAATGGAGTTTGCCGCCATCCGGTTGTTCGTTGAGCGTGCCCGTGCTGTACAACCGGAGTTTCAACTTACGCCTGAAAACACTGGCGCAGTTCTCGAGATCTGCCGCAGGCTTGACGGTCTGCCGTTGGCAATCGAGCTGGCGGCGGCACGCGTCAGAACACTCTCTCCACAGGTCATGTTGAAAGAGTTCGAACACCGATTCGACTGGCTCGCACCAAACAATCGTGAGGAACGGTCATTGAAGCAAACCCTGCGCGGTGCTATTGAATGGAGTTACAACCTGCTCTCTAAAAAGGAACAGATCCTTCTCCGGCGCTTATCCGTTTTTTCAGCCGGGCGCACGCTGGAAACTACGAAAGCCGTTTGTGCGGATGTGGAAACAACCTCCCAAGAATCATGCCTCCATGCCAACGAAATTTTCGACTTGCTGGTCCAACTCACCGATAAGTCCCTTCTGTTCGCTGAACCCCAGAATGAAGAGACACGATTTAATTTTCTCGAAACCATACACGAATTCGCCTTGGAGAAATTGAAACATGCGGGTGAGGAGGTGACCATGAGAAACCGTCACCTTGCCTATTTTTGCCAAATTGCAGAGCAGTTCGAAATCGAAATAGAACGCGAGAATCAAACAATCTGGCTTAACCGTTGTGAAGCAGAACATAATAATATGCGCGCCGCCCTGGATTGGTCACTTAAGAAAGGAGCTGACCTGCAAATTGGAACCCGGCTTGCTGCAAGTCTTGGTTTGTTCTGGTACCTGCATAGCCACTTTATAGAAGGATTGGAGCGGATCAAGGTATTCCTGCAAAAAGCCCGCGAGCTTGGTGATGAAAGGATTCTGGCAAAATTGCTTTTCCGCACAGCAGATCTTCATCTTCATAGGGCTGAATTCGATTCTGCAGTGCGCTTAGGCAATGAAGCCGTGGCATTGAGTAGGAGGATCAACGACAAGGCCCTGCTTGCCTGGGCACTATATGTTCAAGGCGATATTTATCTGGCAACTCACGATCTAACAGCCGCGCAGGGATCACTCACCGAAAGTGTCGAAGTCTGTATTGAGATCCAATACTCGGCAGTGCAAGATATATCATTGCTTCTGCTTAGCACGATCCTTCTTCGTCAGGGAGATCTGGCCCGCGCACACGCAACAGTGTCAGAGGGGCTCGCCCTCGCTGAACAACTTTCTGATCCATGGGGGATCGCGTCCGGTCTGCGAACTCTGGGCGAGATCCTGTTGCAACAGAATAAATATGTTGAAGCCCGGATGAATTTCGAGCGTTCCCTTGACGCATCTCGCATTGTTGGCGATAAGATCATTATCGGCAGTACCCTCGTAAACCTGGCCATCCTCACCAACCTTCAGGAGCAATTCGAAGAATCGGATCGCTATGCCGAGGAAGCGTTGGGCATTTTCCAGTTGGTTGGGGACGAGACTCAACAACCATTCCCACTGCGTATCATGGGCTACGCTGCCATCCATGCCGGCAATCTGGTGCGAGCACGGGTGCTTATGCGCGAAAGCCTGATCGGTAATTACAACTTGCATAATCTGAAAGGACAACTGGCCTGTCTGGTAGGCATGGCACAATGTTCTCTTGCAGAGCAGGATATACAGGAAGCTGTCCTGTTATGCGCGCTGGTACACAGATATGGGCAGGAGAAAAATCTCAAGTTTCACGAGCCGGATGAGGTTGCGTTCGAAGCGATTCTGAAACAGTGCAAAAGGAAACTGGGCAAATCCAGGTATGAATCATCATACAAACACGGGGAATCCTTAAAGCTGGAAGATACACTCCTACAGTTGATGAAATAATAAAGCCATAAAAACAACATAGTTTGCAGGTGTTGTAGGAATAAGAAGCATTTAATCGATCGGCAGTTGAAGCAGTTTTTCAAAGCTGGCAGCAAGGATTTTCACTGTGTCAGCAGGGGTTTCCGGTGAAGCCAAAAAATGATCGGTAAAGTTATAACTGAATTCAAGTTCCCAGTTCAATGTCCTGATCTCCGGTTCCAGTCTTCTTGGGTGGTAATTGAAAATCTGCTTATTCCAGGAAACTAAGCTCTTCAAACTCTCGCTGATTTCTGGCTTCACTGATTCGGGAATCGACGCAAACCAGCGCGAGCCAACCACGTAGAACCACGGATAGGCATCTCGATCCTGCTCACGCAAGTGCAACAGGTCAATGTAGTCTGCGCTGAATTCGGGGATCAGGCCTTGTTCCAGAAATAGACGCTCACTTGGCTTAAAATCATCCAGTTCTTCCGGCGAAGCCAGGAACCTCACGCGCAGACCATAAGATTGCACTGGCCTGCTAGCATCAATATCTTGATTGTGCAGGAGGACAGTATCTGGCGCTCCATCTCTGCGCGGAAAGAGCAGCTCTATGACCCGAATATTATCAATATACCCATCAGTTGGATAAGACGTCCGTACGCGCCCAAAGATCGCGGCCGGGCGATACTCATCCTGTCTCGGTATGAGCTCAAACAGGGAGAACATATTGGTTGCAACCCAAGCAGGGAAGGGACTTGGCAGCAATTGATTTTCAAAAAAGTCGTAAGCAGCCTGCACCTCGCCGAGTGTGATGCTGGCAAGATCACGATAACCAGGCGTTTCTGGGGGCCTCTGGGGCGGACTTTCTTGCGCTCTCTCGTTTCTCTCCTGTTGATAGCGAGAAGATGGCTTATTGCCAACCCAATGGGCCTTCTTCGGCTCCCCGTTATCCGTTTCTATAAAGTGGAGCAGGGAGGATAATCGCGTAAGGGCAGTTGCAAAATACATATCTTCATTAACGATACGACGAAAAGCCGCGCTTTGCAACTTATCTACCCCAGGCTTGGGAGCATGGGCTACTGACCGTTGAGTTGAACATTCTTCTTTTCCTGTATGAAAGTTTCCAGAGCATAATCTCCGATTATTTTGACCTGCCCGCGCCAGTTGCTCATATATCTC
>WNGB01004939.1_pt1 | contig 20109 bp, 19 predicted proteins | sample 5400681 | NCBI WGS metagenome assembly WNGB01 (sample SAMN13153367, study PRJNA577476) | soil metagenome | isolation source: 115 cm soil or saprolite under grassland replicate 2 | place: USA:California | collected 2016-06-15
TACGGGCAGACGACCGCCCAGGCCGGCGGGCCGGGGACATCGCTACGGGAGCGCGAAGGGGCGCGTGGGCTGGTCGTCTCGGGGTGGAGACCCAGAGAACGCAGGCTCCGGGCCGTCCCGTGCGCCCGGCAGCCCGAGAGGCGCGAGGAGGCGGTGAATGACGGCGGGGTCATCGATCGTGGCGATCAGCTCCATGCGACCGGGAGCTGGGGCGAGAGCGTGGCGGCTCACGAAGGCAGCCAGTTCGTGGACCGTGTCGTCGCCAAGCCGGTCTCCGCCGAGGCCCTGATGGAGCAGCTGGCCGAGCTGCGCCGCACGCGCGCCCCGGCACCGTGACGCCCGCAGAGCCCAAGCCCGCGTCGTCCGTCCTCCTCGTCCGCGCCGGGTCGCAGTCGCCGGCCGAGGTCTACATGATTCGCCGCCAGAAGAGCATGCGATTCCTCGGCGGCTTCTATGCGTTTCCCGGCGGCAAGGTGGATCCGGAGGATGGCGCGCCGGACATCCTCGCCCGCTGCCGCGGCCTCACGGAAGTCGAGGCCGAACGTCTCGTGCCGTCGGAGCGCGGTGTGCCGGCGCTGGCCTTCTGGGTGGCGGCAGCCCGCGAGCTGCTCGAAGAGACGGGCGTGCTCCCGGCTTGCGACGAGACAGGGCGCGCGGTCGCCTCGTCCGAGCGTATCGAGGCGCTTCGCGCCGCTCACATGGCGAAGTGCGCGCCGCTGGCGGCGCTCCTCGCCTCCGAAGGCTGGTTCCTCGATCTCGGGCCCTTCCGCTACCTCTCGCACTTCATCACGCCGCCATCGAGCCCCATCCGCTTCGGCGCGCGCTTCTTTCTCGCTCCGGTTCCCGCGGGGCAGAGCCCGCGCCTTTTCCACGAGGAGGCTTCGGAGAGCTTCTGGATCGCGCCGGCGGAAGGCTTTCGCCGCCATCGGAGCGGGGAGCGGGCCATGGCCGAGCCCGCCGACAGCGGCCTCGGCTACCTTGCCCAGTTCGACGGCCTCGATGCCGTCTGGGCCGCGCACGCCGACGGCAGGCACAAGCTCCACGGCATCCTCGATCGGGTCCGGGCGGCCGGCGTAGAATAGAAACCGGCCGCCAAGCTCGAGCGCAGCGCGACGATGCAGCGAGCGTTCGCGCTCAGCGCTCCCCGTACACGAAGACGGTTGCCTTGCCCTCGCGCCGGTCGATCGAGCGGTACAGAAAGCTGATGCGCTTGATTATGCGCCGCTGGCCGGGGAGGTCGAAGACGTAGGCGGAGTCCTCCTGGAGGATGCGATCCCGGCTGACGGGATCGAAGACCGAGTCGTCGGCGAAGGTCACCTTCATGTCGTGGAGCTGGATCGGGGCGCCGCGGACGACGACGCGGATTTTCTGAAACCTCCCCTCGTCCCGCGCGACCTCGATGACGTCGCGGTCCGCTCTGAAGTCCACCTCGAACTGGCCGAGCAGCTCCTCCCGGCGAGAATCACGGGCGGAGTCGCTGTACTGCGGATGAAAATCACGGCCGAAGGCGGCGAACTGCGGGTTGGGAGTGCCCACCGACGGGTGCGAGACCCACGCCTCCGCGGTGCGGTCATAGATCCACCTGCCCTGCCTCACATAGCTGGAAACGGTGTCGACGGGCACGGCCCCGTAGACCGCATTCTCGGGGTTGTACAGCTCGTACCTGTGCGAACGGGGCAGCCGCAGGCCGTCCTGGACCAGCACCTCATGGTCAGACGCCCAGGCCTCCCGGCGAAATTCACGGCCGGAGGCGGCGAACTGCGGATTGGGTTGGCCCACCGACGGGTGCGAGACCCACGCCTCCGCGGTGCGGTCGTAGATCCACCTGCCCTGGCTCACATAGCTGGAAACGGTGTCGACGGGCACGGCCCCGTAGACCGCATTCTCGGGGTTGTACAGCTCGTACCTGTGCGAACGGGGCAGCCGCAGGCCGTCCTGGACCAGCACGTCGCCTCCCTGCGCGAGCGCTGGAGTCACGGTTACGACGGCCGGGAAATCGGTCCAGCCGGAGAACAGGAAGAGAGCTGCGGAGACAGCCAGCAGAGTGTGTTTCATGGGTGACCCTCCTCAAGGTGCCAAAGTCCTTGGAGCGTCGATTGTCGCCTGCACGTGCCCCTCTCTTCATCGTAGTTTGAAATAGCCGTGGGCCGCAACTGGACCTCGGTCCAACTCGGGCGGCACGGAGAGAGCTTCTTGACACCCGGTGTGGCGGCTGGCTTACTCTGACCGCCCATGGCTGATCTTGCCGTCGACAACGCCGCGTCCGCCCTGATCGACCAGTCGCTCGCCGAAGGGCTGGGCTCGCGGGCGGCTCTCGTGACGCCCGCAAGTCGTAGCGGCGCTCAAGGAGACAGTGACATGAAGAACGTGCAGATGCCGGTCGTGGGGAACATCCTGACGATCACGGTGGACCTGACCAAGGAGTTCGGACCGTCCTCGTCCGGGAAGACGATCATCGTCGCCTCGAGAGTATAGGCGACATAAGAGCCATTGTCAGTCACGGCTGACCTCGCCGCGGACCGATCCCGGCCGTGGCACAGCGCGGATAAAAGCCCCTCGCATCGTGCAGCGATCCTGCCAGAGTGCGTGGGCGTGGTCAAACGGCTGCGGCCGGATGGCGGGGTGTGTCAGACGCCATGGCGCGACCGGGATACGGGCAGACGACCGCCCAGGCCGGCGGGCCGGGGACATCGCGACGGGAGCGCGAAGGGGCGCGTGGGCTGGTCGTCTCGGGGTGGAGACCCCGAGAACGCAGGCTCCGGGCCGTCCCGTGCGCCCGGCAGCCCGAGAGGCGCGAGGAGGCGGTGAATGACGGCGGGGTCATCGATCGTGGCGATCAGCTCCATGCGACCGGGACAGCGCGGACAGCGCAGGACATCCAGGTCGAAGGCCCGGCGCATCAGGGCCGCCCACGTCCAGGAGCGGGGCGTGGCGGCGCCGCCGCGTTCGGGTTGGGCCTTGTCCATGGCCCCGTCCGGTCCCGTCGCCGGGTCACCCTCGGGGCGACCGTAGGCGACGACCTCCGGCCGCCAGCGCGCAGACGGCGCGAGGACGCCGTAGGAGAGGATCAGGTTGATCGCCGGCCGCGGCGTCAGCGCCGCCAGCTTCTCGAGGAACTCCACCGGCTCGAAGAGCAGGTGCGTCGTGCCGTCGCTCCAGGCCCGCTTCAGCTGCACCCGCACGCGGCCGTCGGCGAGCAACCGCAGCCGAGCGGCGGCCAGGGGCGGGCGGAGGAGGTCGCGGCACAGCTGCTCCCGGCGCGCCCGGTTGTGGGCCCCCACCCACACGGTGGCGTGCAGGTCGAAGCCCTCCACGTGCGCGTGACGCGGCCCCCGCGTGCCGGGTACTGCTGTGGACACATCACCCAGCCGGCGCACGCGCGCCCCGGCCCGCGGGCCCAGGGCCACGCGCCCCTGGACCGAAGCGCCCACGATCCCGGCCAGCGCCAGGGACGCCTCGGCGAGTGAGTCGTCGGGCCCGGTTTCTTCGTCCCCTGGCGCCAGGCCGCGGCGACGCAGGAGCTGCCCCACGCGCCACCGGCTGGTGGCGAGGACCTGCGCCACCTCCGCGTCGCTTGGGGGTGCTGCAGGAGCGAACGCGAGCCCGCCGCGCGGAGCCCGGCGGAACACGCCATCAAAGGCCACGGTGTGGAAATGCGCGTTCAAGTTGAGCCCGCTGCCGAAGCGCTGGATGACGGTCAGGGTGCCGCTGCGGGCATCGCGGATGCCATGGCTGTTGGCCTGGCGCCGGTAGAACTCGAGCAGCGCCCGCGCGTACACCCCGAGCACGGCCCGGGTGAGACCGTGGTCCCACGCCAGCAGGTACCGCAGCCCGTACGGTAGCGTGAGCACCCACTGTCGCACCGGGATGGGCGGGAGGACTTGGTCCACCAGGTGCGCAGCGCGCTCGGTCATCCGCCGCCCACCGCAGCTCGGGCAGAACCCGCGTCCCTTGCAGGAGAACGGCACCCGGCGCTCGAAGGCGCAGCTCCGACAGCGCACCCGGGCAAAGCCGTGGGCCAGCACCCCGCAGGTCAGGAACTCGCGGAACTCGCGCGCGACGAACTCGGGCAGGCCGGCGCCGTCGGCCCGGTCGGCCGCCGCGCGCAGAAAGTCGGCCAGGTGCTGGCGGATGACGAGGTGGAGCACGCTCGCCTCGGCGTTGCGGGGTCGGTAGACCGCATGATCGCGGGCCATGGACCCCACGTGGAGGCACGGCGTGGGCCGGGACAATGCCGAGAGGTTGATACACCCAACGGGCTGGGGACCACACTGGCTACATCGCTCCTGGCGGGAAGAGCGAGTCGTTCCACCCTGCGACGAGCGTGTGAGCTCGACGGCCGATGAGCTGGGGGCCAATTGACGGCCCCATCGGCTTGGGCTAGGCTCGGCGCGTGCTTGATCTCGTGATTCGGGGCGGTCGTGTCATCACGCCCCAGGGCGTGGGCGCCTGGGACGTCGGCGTGCAGGGCGAGCGCATCGCGGTGCTTGCCGAGCCCGGATCGTTGCCCACTGACGCGGCAAAGGTCATCAACGCTGCGGGTCTCATCGTGGCGCCGGGCGGCGTCGAGCCCCACACCCATCTCGCGCACGCGATCATGTCGCATCCCGAGTCGCCGTCCATCACGCTCGGCCCAGAAGAGGACACGCGGGGCATGGCCTGCGGCGGCACGACGACCCACATCGACTTCTGCTACGTCAGGCCGGGGGGCGAGATCATGCCGGTGCTCGAGCAGCGCGCCGCGCGCTGGAAGGGGCAGTCGCACATCGACTACGCCTTCCACATCACGCTGGCGGGCGCGCTGCCGCTCCGCACCTTCGAGCAGATCCCCGAGGCGATCCAGCAGGGGCACCCGTCCTTCAAGGTGTTCACGACCAATATCCTGCCGCCGCACCCCAAGCGTGCTGGCAACCGGCTCGACTTCGGGCGCATCGGCTTCGCGATGGAGAAGATCGCCGCCCACGGCGGCATCATGGTCGTCCATGGAGAAGACGAGGACCTGGTCCAGTTCAACTACGAGCGCTTTCGCGAGGAAGGCCGGATGGACGGCACGAATCTCCACCTCGTGCACAGCAAGCTGTCGGAGCTCTTGGCTTTCAGGCGGACGATCGCGCTGGCGAAAGCGAACGACGCGGCGGTGTACTTCGTCCACACCTCGGCCCGGGAAGGCGTGGACTCGATCGGCGAGGCGCGATCCATCGGGCTGCCCGTCTACGGCGAGACACTGCACCAGTACGCCTGCTTCAACGCCGAGCATTACAAGACGCCGCGCGGCTTCTGCTCCCACACGTATCCCTCGCTCAAGTTCCCCGAGGACCAGACGGCGCTGTGGGACGGCCTCGTTCACGGGGGTCTCTCGACGCTGGCGACCGACGAGTACCCGACGAGCCTCGAGCTCAAGTTGAGAGGCAAGACCATCGAGGACGTGACCGGCGGCAACGTGGGCGCCGAGGCGAGGCTCGGCATCGGCTTCACCGAGGGCGTGGGCAAGCGCGGCATGACGCTCGAGCGCTTCGCCGACATCACGGCGACCAATGCCGCGAAGATCTTCGGCCTGTATCCGCGTAAAGGCGTGATCGCGCCGGGCAGCGACGCGGACTTCGCGCTGATCGACCCCGCGATCAGGAAGACCTTGGCCAAGGACGATTTCCACGTGACGGACTACAGCCCGTGGGAAGGCTGGCAGGTGACGGGCTGGCCGGTCGTCACCATCCTGCGCGGCCAGGTGATCGCGGATCATGGCAAGCTTGTCGGCAGCGCCTCGGACGGCCGGCTCCTGACCCGGAAGATCGATCCGCAGATCCTGCAGCGTCCCGTCTGCTGACCGGAGGCTTTTATGGCAGGCAAGCTCTTCGAGGAGCTGGCAGTGGGGCAGGTCTTCCAGCACCAGCCCGGCCGCACCGTCACCGAGGCGGACAACATCTTCTTCACGTGTCTGACCATGAACCCCCAGCCGCTGCACGTGGACTTTCACGCCGCGGCCAAGGCCGAGTTCGGCAAGCCGCTCGTCAACAGCCTCTTCACCCTGGGAGTCGCGGTGGGTCTCTCGGTCGGCGACACGACACTCGGGACCACGGTGGGTAATCTCGGCTTCGACAAGGTCGAGTTCCCCAAGCCCGTCTTCCACGGCGACACCATCTATTCGGAGACCGAGGTGGTCGAAAAGCGCGAGTCGAAGTCACGGCCCGAGTGGGGCATCGTCACCTTCGAGCACCGCGCCAGGAACCAGCACGGTGATCTGGTCATGCGCTGCCGGCGGGCGGCCATGATGCGACGGAAGACGGGCTGAGCGTGCGCCGCTCGCTCCACTTCGTTCCGGGTGGCCAGGAGAAGATGATCGCCAAGGCGCTCACGCTTCCCGCCGACGGCCTCATCCTCGACCTCGAAGACGCCGTGCCTCCCGAGCTCAAGCCGACGACGCGGCCCATTGTCCGCCGCTGGCTCGAGACGCTCGACTTCGGCGGGCGCGAGCGCTGGGTCAGGATGAATCCGATCTTCACCGAGCACGCTGTGCCGGACATCGAGGAGACCATCGCCGCGCGGCCCGACGGCTACGTCGTGCCGAAGCCGAGGAGCGCTGAGGACGTCAGGCGCGTCACGGCGCAGCTCGAGCGCCTCGAGGAGCAGCACGGGCTGCCCTTCGGATCGACGAGGCTCATCCTGATCGCCACCGAGACGCCTCAGGGTTTGCTGAACATTGGCGCGGTCGCCGCCGCGAGCCCGCGCATCGCGGCCATCTCCTGGGGCATCGAGGACCTCTCGGCAGCTATGGGGCTGCCGCGCGTGCGCGACGAGACGGGGCGCTACCTCGACATCCCGCGCTATGCGCGCGTGATGTGCGCCGTTGCCGCGTCCGCCGCGGGCGTCGAGGCCCTCGACACCGTGTACACCGACATCCCGGATCTCGACGGCCTGCGCCGCGAGTGCCGCGACGGCGTGGCGATGGGATTCAGCGGCAAGATCTCCATCCACCCGAGCCAGATCGAGGTCATCAACCAGGAGTTCACGCCGTCCAAGGCGGAGGGGGAGGACGCGCTGGCCCTCATCGCGGCCTTCGAGGAGCACGCCAAGAAGGGCGCCGGGGCCTTCACCTGGAAGGGGCAGATGATGGACCAGCCCCATCTCACGCGCGCGAAGAAGATCGCCGATCGCGCGCGCCGGGCGGGCGTGATCTGAGGAAGCGCTCCACCCCGATCCGCCCCGCCTTCGTCCTCGTGGTGCTGCTCGTCGCGAGCGCCGTCGTGTTCGCGCTGCCGCTCGGCCGCCGCCCGCTCGACAACCAGGACGAGGCGCGCTACGCCCTGCTGGCGCGCAAGGCCGTCGAGCAGGGGTACTGGATCCTGCCGCGCGTTCGGGACCAGGTCTATCTCAACAAGCCGCCGCTCTACTTCTGGACGGTGGCCGTCTGTGCCCTGCCGTGGGGCGTGGTCACCGATGCGAACGCGCCCATCGCCTCCATCGCCTCCGCGCTGGCGGGCCTCCTCGCCGTCTTCGCCATAGGTCGGCTGCTCTGGGGCGCGTCCGCGGGGCTCGCCGCGGCGCTCGTCCTCGCCACGAGTCCTTTCTACTTCTTCATGACGCACCAGGTCCTGACCGACATGATGCTGACGGCCTGGATGAGCTGGGCGCTCTACTTCTATCTGGCCGCCTGCCGCGCGCAGCAGCCGCTCCGGCTACTCCTCGGCTTCTACCTCTGCGCTTCGGGGGGACTGGCGAGCAAGGGGCCGGCCGCACTCATGGTGATCGTGGCTGCCGTCGCGGCAAGCCTCGCCGCTGATCGCTTGGCCGGGCTCAAGCGCCTGAGGCTGCCGCTTGGTCTCGCCGTCATCGCGGTGACGGCGCTGCCGTGGCTGCTGCCCTATCTCATCCAGCGCGAGCGGAGCTACGGCCGGGCCGTGCTGCTGACGGACTATCTCGTCTGGTATTTCAGGAGCGCCGTCGCCTCGCGGCTGGAAGCGGTGGCGGGACATCTCGCGCGCTTCCTGCCCTGGGGCTTCTTCATCCTCCCCGCCGGCTGGTGGTGGACTCGCGAGCGCGATCCGGATCGGCAGAGGCTTCTCGTCTGGGCGGCGACGCTGATCGTGCTCTTGAGCCTCTCGGGAGAGCAGCGGGCCCGCTATTTCCTTCCGCTGTGGCCTGTCTTCGCCCTCCTCGTCGCCGACTTTTTCGTAGGGGCCGCCGAGCGGGCGCGAAGAGTGCTGACGGGCGCGGCGGTCCTCTATCTCTTATTAATGATAGGGGCGGGGGCCTTCGTGCTCTGGGGCACAGCTTCGGGCCCCGATGCAGTCTTCCTTCCCGTTGCCTCGTGGGAGCGCTGGGTCGTGGCGGGGGCCCTGGTCGGCGGCTCCGCGCTCGCGCTGCTCAGCCTGCGGGTGGATCACGGCGGTCTTGCGGCGTGCTCCTGGATCGCAGCGGGCCTCGGCATCGCGTTGGCCGTGACGGCGGTGGGCTACCCGCCCCGCTTCGCGAAGGCGAATGACTACCCGGCCGTCGCCGGGCGCATCGCCGCCCAGCTCGATCCGGACGCGCCGCTGCTCGCATATCCCGACGCCAACCTCGCCTGGGATTTCTATCTTCGCCGTCCGGTGCGCGAGCTCCGGAGCGAAGGCGAGGTGACAGAGCTCCTCGCCGCTCCGCCCAAGGCGCGTCTCCTGATCCGCGCCGAAGACTGGCAGCGGCTCAAGCCCCAAGCCGACCCAGCCTGGCGCGTGCTCGATCAGGGGCAAGTCGGCCGCCGCCGCTTCATCCTCCTCGGCGGCTAGGCTTTTTCGAACATCATCACGGAGCGGGCGACCTCGCCTGCCTTCATGGCGCGGAAGAACTCGTTCACGTCCTCGAGCTTGCCGCGGCGGGTGATCATCTCGTCCAGCTTGAGACGGCCCTGCTGGTACAGCTCGATATAGCGCGGCATGTCCACCTTGAAGCGGTTGGAGCCCATGCTGCAGCCCTGGATCTTCTTCTCGCGGAGGAACATGGGACCGTCGAGCTCCACCTTCTGCCCGACCGGGATCATGCCTACCACCGTGGCGGTGCCGCCCGGGCGGATGCAGTCGAAGCACTGCTCGGCGGCGAGCTTGAGGCCGATGCACTCGAACGAATAGTCCACGCCGCCCTTCGTCAGCTGGCGAATCTCTCGCACGGGGTCGCCCGTCTTGACGTTGATCCCGTGGGTGGCGCCCAGCTCTTTCGCCGTGGCCAACTTGGAATCGACCGTGTCCACGGCGATGATCATGCGCGCCCCCGCGATGCGCGCGCCCTGGATCGCCGCGAGCCCAACGCCGCCCGCTCCGAAGACGGCGACGCTCGAGCCGGCCTCGATCCGCGCGGTGTTCAGCACCGCGCCCACGCCGGTGGTCACGCCGCAGCCGATGAGCGCCGCGCGGTCCAGCGGCATCGCGTCGTCGATCTTCACGAGCGCGTTCTCGTGTACCAGCATCTTCTCGGCGTAGGCGGAGAGGTTGGCGAACTGATTGACCGGCTGGCCCTTCCACGACAGCTTGGGCGGATCCGTCTTGGCGCGGGCCGGACGAGTCTGGCAGAGGTGGGTCTTGCCGGTGAGGCAGTAGTCGCAGTGCCCGCAGAAGACGGAGAGACACGCGATGACGTGGTCGCCCGGCTTGAACTCGCCGACCTGGAGGCCGACCTCCTCGACGATTCCGGCGGCCTCGTGGCCGAGGATGGCGGGCGTGGGGAACGGGTAGTAGCCATCCACGAAGTGCAGGTCGCTGTGACAGACCCCCGAGGCGACGACACGCACCAGCACCTCGCGGCCTATGGGCTTGTCGATGTCGACTTCCTCGATTGTCAGTGGCTGATGCGGGCCATGGAATACGGCAGCTTTCATACGGGCCTCCTCTGTGGGTCTAGTGGGTCCTGGCGTCGTGCAGACAAGGAGATTGCGCCGCCTCGCTCGATGTGTCAAGGCCCGTCGCGGGCGCATGCTGTTGCGCTATAGAAGTGTCACGGGCTCATGGCGGCGGGAGATCCCCGCGCGCACGCGCAGCCCGTCGCGCCGCCTCGCCCCCCCAGCCGTTCGGACTACGGGGTAATCAAAAGACACTACCTCTTGCCGCCGCGCCGCGGCACCGGGACAGCCGCGACCCCACCGACTCAGTCCTTGTGCTGGCCGGAGGCTTCCGGTAGGCTTGGGCAACCTTGAGGTCGCACAGAGGCGAAGATGGGTGGGGAGCGCACGAACCCGCTCGAGGGTAGGGTTGCCGTCGTCACCGGCGCCTCGCGGGGCATGGGCCGGGCAATCGCGCTCAGGCTCGCCCGGGACGGCGCCGACTGCGTCGTGATGTACCGGCGGGACAGCGTTCGCGCGGGCGAGGTCGTGGCCGAGATCGAGCGCCTCGGCAGGCGGGCGCTCCCGCTGCAGATAGAGCTGGGCGAGCCCGCGCAGGTCGAGCCGGCCTTCGCGCGCGTGTCCGAGGCATTCGGCCGGGTAGACGTGTTCGTCGCCAACGCGGCCGCCACAGCCTTCAAGCCCATGATCGAGCAGAAGCCGCACAACATCCAGCGCACCTTCGCGATCTCGATCGAGTCCTTCGTGGCCGGCGTCCAGGCCGTCGTGCCGCTCATGAAGGGCCGTCCCGGTCGCGTGGTGGCGGTCTCGGGCGTCGACAGCCACCAGGTCGTCGCGGCCCACGGTGTGCTCGGAGCGGCCAAGGCGGCCCTCGAGAGTCTCGTCCGATCGCTGGCGGTGGAGCTGGGTCCGCTCGGGATCACGGTGAACGCGGTGAGCCCCGGCCTCTTCCTGACCGATTCCGCGCAATTCTACGTCGAGCGGGGGATCAACCGCGCGTACACGGAGGCCGTGGCCCAGGTGATCGCCATCACTCCCGTCCGGCGCGTCGGCACCGGCGAGGACGTGGCCGCTCTCGTCGCCTATCTCGTGTCGGATGCCGCGAGCTTTCTCACCGGCCAGACGATCATCCTCGACGGCGGGCTCACCTCCGTGTCGCAGCTCGACCGCCTGCAGGCGGGTGGCTGATCGCTCCGTGGCCTTTCTCGCCCGCGCCGCCGCCCCGGGCGGCCGAGCCTGTCGAGACTAGGACCGTGCCGAAGAAAAATTCCCTGCGTCGATGTTCGAGCGCCGGCTTTGCCGGCGAAACGATGCCCGGCGGGAGGTCTCGGAAGGGGGGCGAGGCCCCCCTCCGAGTAGCCTAGGAGCGTCGTGGGCGCGATTCTTGGGGTCGAGGACCTCCAGCTCTCGTTCGGCGGGCTCACCGCGCTCGCCGGCGTGAGCTTCGAGGTGGCGCCCGGCACGATCCATGCCCTCATTGGCCCCAACGGCGCGGGCAAGACCAGCACGCTGAACTGCATCAACCACTTCTACACACCGACCGCGGGCCGGGTCCGCTTCGAGGGCCGCGACATCACCGCGCTCGCGTCCCACCGCGTCGCGTCCCTCGGCATCGCGCGGACGTTCCAGAACATCGAGCTCTTTCGCGGCATGACCGTGCTCGACAACATCAAGCTGGGCCGCCACCTCCACATGCGCGTCGGCCCCCTCGCGGCCCTCGTCTACTACGGGCGCGCCCGCCGCGAGGAGATGCACCATCGCCGGCTCATCGAGGAGCGCGTCATCGATCTGCTCGAGCTGGAGGACGTCCGCGACCACATCGTCGGCTCCCTCCCGTATGGCACCCAGAAGCGGGTGGAGCTCGGCCGCGCGCTCGCCATGGACCCGAAGCTCCTCTTGCTCGACGAGCCCGCGACCGGGATGAACGTCGAGGAGACGCAGTTCCTGGTCCGCTACGTCCTCGACGTCCGCGAGGCGTGGAACGTGACCATTCTCCTCATCGAGCACGACATGCGCGTCGTGATGGACATCTCGGACCGCGTGACCGTCATGGATTTCGGCCGCGTGATCGCCGACGGCCCGCCTGGCGTGGTCCAGCGCGATCCGGCCGTCATCCGGGCGTACCTCGGCGAGAAGCGCGACGGAGAGCATCCGGCATGACGGTCTCCACCGCCACGCTGCCGGCGCTGCTGCGCGCGCACGCGGCCCAGCGGCCCGGCGCGGTCGCCCTCCGCGAGAAGCTCCACGGGATCTGGCAGGAGCGGACGTGGGCCGAGTACCTGGCGCGCGTCACCCATCTGGCCCTCGGGCTCCGCGAGCTCGGCCTGGCCGAGCAGGAGACGCTGGCGGTACTCAGCGACAACCGGCCGGAATGGCTCTACGCGGAGCTCGCCGCCCAGTCGCTGCGCGCCCTGCCCCTGGCCCTCTACCCCGACATGGAGGACCTCGACGGGCTGCACCACCTGCTCGACTTCTCCGAGGCGGCCGTCGTCGTCGCCGAGAACCAGGAGCAGGCCGACAAGGTCCTGGCGCTCAGGAGCCGGCTGCCCCGGCTCCGCTGGCTCATCGTCGACGACTTCCACGAGCTGCGCGGCTACCGGGATCCGGTCCTCGTGGCGTATGCGGACGTCGTGGACCGCGGCGCGGCGCTGGCGGCCGCCGAGCCGCGCCTCTGGGATGACCTCGTCGACAAGATCGCCGCCGCCGACACAGCGCTCCTCAGCATGACCTCCGGCACGACGGCGCGGCCCAAGCTCGCGATGCTCTCGCACCGGAACCTCCTCCTTCCCGCGCACGGGCTCATGGCGGTCGAGGGAGCGGGCCCCGCAGACCAGTACGTCTCGTTCCTCCCGCCGGGGTGGATCGGCGAGCGCATGATGTCGCTGGCATGGGCGCTCGTCGCGGCCTTCACCGTGAACTTCCCCGAGCGCGCGGAGACGGTCCGGCGCGACCTCCGGGAAATCGGCGCGACGATCATGCTGGCGCCGCCCCGGATCTGGGAGAAGATGCTCGCGGATCTCCAGATCCGGATCGAGGACTCGACGCGGCTGAAGCGCTGGGTGTTCCGCACGCTGCTTCCCGTGGGCGAGCGCGTGGCCGACGCGCGGCTCGCCGGGCGCCCCGCCCCGTGGTGGCTCCACGCCGCCCACGGGCTCGCGTACGCCGCGCTCTTCCGCAAGATCAAGGACCACCTCGGCCTCAGCCGCCTCCGCTGCGTCTACACGGGTGGCGCCGCCCTGGGACCCGACGCGTTCCGGTTCTTCCGGGCGCTCGGCGTGGACATCAAGCAGGTCTACGGCCAGACCGAGACTTCCGGCGTCATCGTCATGCACCGGGCGGAGGCCATCCGCCTGGAGACCGTGGGCCGCCCCCTGCCAGGCGTCGAGGTGGCGGTTTCGGAGTCTGGAGAGATCCTCGTCCGCGGCGAGTGCGTCTTCCGCAGCTACTACAAGCGGCCGGAGGCCACGGAGGCGTCGCTCTCGAACGGCTGGCTCCGCACCGGCGACCAGGGCTTCCTCGACGAGCGCGGCGATCTCGTGATGGTCGACCGCCTCGGCGACGTGATGGAGCTGGAGAACGGGTCGCGGTTCGCGCCGCAGTACCTCGAAACCAAGCTGCGCTTCTCGCCCTTCATCCGCGAGGCCGTGGTGGTCGGCCACCGGCGGCCGTACGTCGCCGCCCTCGCGCAGATCGACATGGACACCGTCGGCAGGTGGGCGGAGGGCCGGCGCCTCGCGTTCACGACCTTCACCGAGCTGTCCCAGAAGCCCGAGGTCTTCGAGCTGATCCGGGGCGAGATTGCCCGCGCCAACCAGGGGCTGCCCGAAGCGACACGCATCCGCCGGTTCGCGCTGCTCCCGAAGGAGCTCGACGCCGAGCAGGGCGAGCTGACGCAGACCCAGAAGGTCCGACGGGGCGCGATCGCCGAGCGCTACACCGACCTCATCGAGACGCTCTACGGCGCCGCCGGCGCGGCGCCGGAGGTCTGACCATGCTCTTCTTCTTCCAGCTCCTCATCACGGGTATCGCGCTCGGCAGCGTGTACGCCCTGATCGCGCTGGGGTTCGTGCTGATCTACAAATCCACGCGCATCATCAACTTCGCCCAGGGCGAGCTGGTGCTGATCGGCGCCTTCACCGCCTTCGCGTTCCTCTCGCAGGCGGGCCTCGCACCGGCCGTGGCCCTGCCGCTCACGATCATCGCGGCTGGGGCGCTGGGCTTCGCCATCGAGCGGCTCCTCCTCCGCCCGATGCTCGGCGAGCCCGTGATCGCCGTCATCATGGTCACGCTCGGCCTCTCGAGCATCCTGAAGGGCACGGCACGGGCCATCTGGGGCTCGGTCAACCGCCCGTTTCCGGACATCTTCCCCCCGCTCACGGTCGCGTTGTTCGGGCTGCCCGTCCCTCCGCCGTTCGTCTGGGGCTGCCTGATCGCCGCCACGCTCCTGGTGCTCTTCACGATCTTCTTCCGCTACTCCACCTGGGGCGTCATGATGCGCGCGGCGGCCAACCACCAGGCGGCCGCGCTCTCCGTCGGCATCGACGTGCGGCGCGTGTTCGCGCTGTCCTGGGCCATCGCAGCGATGGTGGCGGCGGTGGGCGGCGTGCTCCTGGGCGGCATCAACGTCATCGACATGAACCTCGGCGCAATCGGGCTCAAGGTGTTCCCGGTGGTCATCCTCGGGGGCCTCGATTCGATTCCGGGCGCCATCGTGGGCGGGCTCCTGATCGGCGTGCTCGAGAATCTTTCCGGCGGCTTCATCGAGCCGTGGGTCGGCGGCGGCGTGAAGGCGGTGGCGCCGTTCGTGGCGCTGCTCGTCATCCTGCTCTTCCGGCCGTATGGACTCTTCGGCACCCGCGAGATCGAGCGGCTCTGACCATGGCGCTCCCGCGGCCCGCCGGCGACTTCAAGCGCTCCTTTGCGGCCGACGAGGCCGTCTTCCCCACGGCCTTCTCGCGCGGCGCCCTCGTTCTCTTCCTCGCAGGGCTGGGCGCCCTGCCGCTGGTCCTCGACGACTTCTGGCTCTACCTGCTGAACCTCTGCGGCATCGCCATCGTGGGCGCCCAGGGGCTCAACATTCTCACCGGCTTCACCGGCCAGATCTCGCTGGGGCACGGCGCGTTCATCGGGGTCGGCGCCTACACGGTCGGCGTCCTCGCGACGAAGCTCGGCTGGGGCCCGCTCGTCGCGCTCCCGGCCGCCGGCCTCGCGGCCGCCCTCGTTGGGCTGCTCTTCGGCCTGCCGTCGCTCCGGATCAAGGGCTTCTACCTGGCGATGGCCACCCTCGCGGCCCAGTTCATCCTCGAATACCTGTTCATGCAGGCCGCGCCGCTGACCGGTGGCGCGCAGGGGCTCTACGTCGACCGGCCGGCGGTGCTCGGCTTCGCCGTCGACAGCGATCGGAAGTTCTTCTACGTGATGATGACCGTGGCTGCGCTCGCCACAGCCGGCGCCCGGAATCTCCTCCGGACCGACGTCGGCCGCTGCTTCGTGGCGGTCCGCGACCGCGACATCGCCGCCGAGCTGATCGGCATCAACCTCTTCGCGTACAAGCTCCTCGCCTTCGCGCTGAGCTCGTTCTACGCCGGAATCGCCGGCGGGCTCCTGGCCTACTACGTCTCCGCCATCAACCCCCAGGCGTTCACGGTGCTGCTGTCCGTGGACTACCTGGCGATGATCATCATCGGCGGCCTCGGGAGCGTGCTGGGAGCGACCCTCGGCGCCGTCTTTATCACGCTCCTGCCCGAGATCCTCAAGCTCCTGATCGACGCGGCGGGGAGCTATCTGCCGATCGAGAACATCTTTCCCGCGCTCCGCGAGATCATCTTCGGCCTCCTGATCGTGCTGTTCCTCCTGCGGGAGCCCGAGGGCCTGGCGAAGCTCTGGTGGGACATCAAGGCGTACTGGAAGCTCTGGCCCTTCGCCTACTGACGGACGCGGGCGAGAGCGATGCCGTGAACCCGAGACATGGGGAGGAGACGACCATGAGACGCTGGATGACATGGAGCATGCTCGCGCTCGCAGCCTGCCTGCTGGCGGTCGCGGCGGGCGCCCAGCAGGCCAAGGAACCGATCCCGGTAGGCATCATCGGCGACCTGTCGGGCCCGACCAGCGGGCTCGCCGAGATGGCCTACTCCTCGCGCGACTACTTCAACTATCTCAACGAGAAGAAGGGCGGCGTCCTCGGCCACGAGGTCGACGTGCTGCTCGTGGACGGCGCCGAAGTCATCCCGGTCGAGGTATCGAACTACAAGCGCATCATGACGCGCCAGAAGCCCGTCTTCATCTTCATCTGGAGCACGGGCGGCGCCAAGGCCCTGCGCGATCCGGTCAACAAGATCGACAAGATCCCCAGCTTCGCCGAGAGCATCTCCGAGGAGCTGGTGGACCCGCAGGGCCTGCCGTTCAGCTTCGTCATCGGCCCGACCTACGAGGACCAGATCCGCCTGGGGCTCGAGACCTTCAAGAAGCAGGGCGGCAAGCGCGTGGCGATCGCCCGGTGCAATCTGGACTGGTGCGTTTCGCCGACCGATCGCGTCATCAAGGAGGGCACCATCGCCAAGCTCGGCATGGAGCTGGTCGAGACCGTCACGTGGCCGGCACGACCGACCGACCTCACCTCCGAGGTCCTGCGCCTCAAGCAGGCGAATCCCGACTTCATCTGGCTCATGGACTCGGTCGAGGGCACGGTGCCGTTCCTGCGCGATGCCGTGAAGGCCGGGATCAGCCCGTCGAAGGTGCTCGGCATCCACTGGTCGCGCCATCCCGCCGTGGAGGCGCAGCTCGGCAAGAGTGCGGACGGGTACCGGACGCTCGAGGCCTTCCCCGACGTGGACGCCCTCGTGAAGGCCGGGCACCCCGTCGGCAAGGAGATCGACGAGTACCAGGCCGCGCACAAGGGCCGCCGCGGCCAGCTCCGCACCTGGTACTACGTGCGGGGCTGGGTGAAGGGCAAGCTCGTCGCCGAGGCGATTGAACGGGCCATCAAGAAGGCCGGCGGCGCCCCGCCCAAGGACCTGGTGGCTTTCCGCAAGGCCGTCCGCGACGAGCTGGAGGGGTTCGCCAAGTTCGATGTCGGGGCCGCGCTGCCGCCCATCACCTACAAAGATCACAAGGGCTTCGTGGCGGCGCGGCTGGTGGCGGTCAAGGACGGCACGTTCCAGTACGCATCCGACTGGATCCAGGTCACGACGAAGTAGACTCGATGCTGCTCGAGATCAACAACCTCGAGGTCCTCTACAACGAGGTCATCCTCGTGCTGAAGGGCCTCTCGCTCGCGGTGCCCGAGGGGCGCATAGTCGCGCTCCTCGGGTCCAACGGCGCGGGCAAGACCACGACCCTGCGCGCCGTCTCGGGCCTCCTCAAGCACGAGAACGGGGCCGTGACGCAGGGGAGCATCGCGTTCCGAGGCGAGCGCATCGACGGGCGGCCCGCCCACGAGATCGTGCGGCGCGGAATCGTCCAGGTGATGGAGGGGCGCGGCGTCTTCGACGAGCTCAGCGTGGAGGACAACCTCCGCGCCGGAATGGCCGTCCGCGGGCGTCGCGCCGCCCAGGATCTGGAAAAGGCGTACGCCTACTTTCCGGTGCTCAAGACCCGGCGGCGCCAGGTCGCCGGCTACCTCTCGGGGGGCGAGCAGCAGATGCTCGTCATCGGTCGCGCGCTGATGACCCGCCCCTCGCTCCTGCTCCTCGACGAGCCATCCCTGGGCCTCGCGCCCCTGGTCGTGGACGAGCTGTTCGAGATCATCCGGCGGATCAATCGCGACGAGGGCGCCGGCATCCTGCTGGTCGAGCAGAACGCCCAGATGGCACTCACGATCGCCGATCACGGGTACGTCATGGAGGGCGGGCGGATCGTGCTCGACGGCCTTGCCGCGGAGCTCGCAGACAACCGGAACGTGCGCGAGTTCTACCTGGGGCTCACGGCCGAGGGCAGGCTCAAGAGTTACCGCGACGTAAAGCACTACGTGCGCCGCAAGCGCTGGTTCTCGTCCTAGCGTGAATTATTCATGAAGGCCGTTCCCGCGTCCTGCACTCCCCCTCACCCTGACCCTCTCCCCCTTGGGGGCGAGGGGATCGAAACGGCTCCCTCTCCCTCGGCGAGGGAGAGGGCCGGGGTGAGGGTGGGCACCTGTTCGCGCATAATCCGGGCTAGACCCCCGGGTCTTCCTTGTCACGCCGCTCACAGCATGGTGTCGCCCCCGTTGGGGCTGAGGGTCTGGCCGCTGTAGTAGTTCGAGCCGTCGGAGGCGAGGAAGACGGCGGTGGGTGCGACCTCCTCCGGCAGCCCGATGCGCCGGAGCGCCAGGATCGCGCTCCGCTCCCGGCGGATCTCGTCCGTGATCGGCCCGACCAGCTCGGTCTCGATCAGACCCGGGGCAATGGCGTTGACGTGGATGCCGCGGGGGCCGACCTCGCGGGCCAGCGCCCGCGTGAAGGCGAGGACACCGCCCTTGGCTGCGGCGTAGTGCGTGCGACCGGCCATGCCCTTCTGCCCGATCAGGGAGCTGACATTGATGATCTTGCCCGATCCCCGCTCGAGCATGTGGGGCAGGACCGCGCGCGAGCAGAGGAAGACCGGGCGGAGGTTGGTCGCCATCATCTCGTCCCAGGTCTCGTCGGACATCTCGTGCAGGAGGACGTCGTTGAGGATGCCGGCATTGTTCACGAGCACGTCGAGCTGTCCGAACGCCGCCAGCATCTCGCCGACCATCCCGCGGACGGCGGCAGCGTCCCGGATGTCGGCTCGCACGGCCAGGGCTTTGCTGCCGGCCGCCTGGATGGCCGATACGACGGCGGCGGCCCGGGCCTCGCTCGTGTGGTAGTTCACTCCCACGGCGGCACCCTCCCGCCCCAGGGCGATCGCGATCGCGGCCCCGATACCGCGGCTGGCGCCGGTGACGAGGGCGACACGCCCGTCGAGCATGCCCATCAGGTCCTCCTTTGGCATCGTTCGCCTCGGACGGCGGGGCCTGATCCGTGTTGCTCGCCTCGCGCGCGCGGGGCCGAGCCCCCGGCTGCGCTGCGGCTCGCCCTGCTCCGCCGGAATCCGGCCGGCGCGCGGGGACGTGGGTTCCTGATACAGCGCCGGTCGAGGCCAAGTCAAGCCTGGGACCGGCCGATCGCCGCCGCATCCCGACGGCGAGCGCTTCGTCAGACTTCGCCCGAATCGGGGGTGGGACGGGCGGCGACGTCGTCGAGGTGGGCGATGGAGTTCAGCAGCCGCACGCGCCACGGGGCCGGATGGTTGATGATCGTGAGCGCCGTGTTCTCCCAGCGCACCGGCACCTCCTGGCCCTCGGGCAGAATCAGGTGCCGGCCGGTCAGTGAGCGGCAGACGAGCCCGTGCGTCACGACCGCGAGGTGCCCGCCGGCCGCGGCGGCCGCCTCCTGGACGAGCGACCAGGCACGATCGACGCGCGCATGGAAGATCTCCCAGGTCTCGCCGTTCGGCGGCGCGTAGTCCGGCGCGAACATGTCGAAGCCGAGCTCCGCGTAGGGTGTGCCCCGAATGTCGCCGAAGTTGCGCTCCTGGAGCAGCGTGTCATGATGCACCGGGGCGCCCGTCATACGCTCGAGGCGCTCGGCCGTCGCCGCGGCACGCGCGAAATCACTCGAGAGGATGGCCGCGATGCCTTCGTGCTCGAGACGGCGGGCCAGAAGCTCCGCCTGGGTCACGCCGCGGGGCGAGAGCGGATTGTCGGGCAGCTGGACGGTGCGCGAGGCATTGCCCAGCGTCTCGCCATGACGGATCAGAAAGATCGACATCCGCGAGGCGCGGGCGGCTTGGTCACGTCACAAGGCTACCATGACAAGCCGCGGCGGACGGGGCTCGCCGGCGGCGATCGGCGTCACGAATCGATCGGCATCGCCGGCGAGCTGCGGGTACTCCTCAACCGCGACGGGGCGGCGGCGGCGGGGGCGGAGCAGGCACCGCGGTGCCGGCGGGTATCCAGACCCAGTAGTAGGGTGTCACCACGCCGTCGCCGTACAGCTGATAGCGCCCCTCGTTGTACGTGACGACGTTGGGACGCGGCATCGGCGGCGGCGCCGGCGCCACAGCGCCTGCAGGGATCCACACCCAGTAGTAGGGAGTGGCGGCGCCGTCCCCATAGAGCTGATAGCGGCCCGTCGGGTAGGTGACGACATTCGGTGAAGTCGAGCTGACCGTGGTGGTTGTGGTGGTGGTCGTCACCGGCTCCGGCGACGTCGCGCAGCCCGCGAGCAGGATGGCGGCCAGCGAGAGCGGCACGAGAACGAGCGATGTCAAGTGCATGCGCGTACGCATATTGGCTCCTCCTC
>WNGB01004941.1_pt1 | contig 20100 bp, 21 predicted proteins | sample 5400681 | NCBI WGS metagenome assembly WNGB01 (sample SAMN13153367, study PRJNA577476) | soil metagenome | isolation source: 115 cm soil or saprolite under grassland replicate 2 | place: USA:California | collected 2016-06-15
TAGCTGGCGACGTCGCCGCTGGCGGGGATGCTCGCCAGGTTTGAGCTGGCGCCCGGCCGCCCTCCGCTACGCGCGCGCGCCGCGACCGGCAGCGCCGGGAAATCCTTGCTGACCGGCACGCGCCGGATCACTCGCTCGGTGGTGTTCAGGAAGTCGCTGAAGATCCAGGCTTTGGTGCCGTCGGAGAGCTTGACCTGGAACCAGTCTTTGTACTTGCCGACCAGGTCGATCTTGATTCCGGAGTTGACTCCGCCGACCTTGGCGTACTTCGAGTCCGGGCCCTTGCGCAGATTCACCGCGTTCTCGGCGATCAGGCCGACCAGCGCCGGGTTCGGGTCGGGCACTGCCTCGGCGGCCAGCAGCCGGTCGACGATCCCTGGTTCGATTGCCAGGAAATCGCCCTTGACCCAGCCATCGGCCCCGCCGGGAATCCCGATGTGGAACCAGTCCTGGTAGCGCTCCAGCAGATCCAGCTTGGCGCCGGCCTGGAGCTGGGAGATCGCGATGTAGTTGGTGCCGGGGCCGTCGCGCAGCTGCAGGCCGGTCTCGTTGACGGTCGCGACTTTTGGCGGCGGCGGCGGTGGGATCTGATCGTCCTGGACCTCGAACAGCGTGTCGGCCGCGTCGTCGGGCATGTTCAGCAGCTCGGCCGTGACCCAGTAGGTCGGCTTGCCCGCGCGCTCGCGGATCTGGAACCAGTTGCCGTCGTGATCGCGTCCAATCACCTGCACCGGAGTGCCCGCCGAGATTCGCCCGACTGCGTCATACTCGGTTCCAGGGCCGTTGCGCAGGTTGATTCGATCGCCGGCGATTGTTCCGGCCACGACAACCGGCGCGAGGGCCTCGGTGCGCGAGACCAGCGAGAGCGGCACGGGAATATCGCCATTATCGTCGAGCGGCGCATCGCCCTCGACGCCCTGCGCGTCCAGGTTCAGCGGCGCGACCGGCGCTACGATATCGCCATTGCCGGTGGGCAGCGCCGGCTGGCTCACGGGCAGCGGCGCGGCGATCTGAAACTGGCCCAGCAGCACAGCTACTGGCAGAACCAGTGCGACAATCGCGTGAAGCAGGAACCGTGCGGGGAGCCGGGTGACGGAGCGAAACGGGGAGCCGAGCGTGATCCGTGCCTGCTGCCACTGGGCAGTCAGCACTCGTGCTTGTCGGCTATGACGCTGGTGTTGGCGGCGCGCACGTTGCTGTAGACGATCCAGGTCAATTGGATCAGCCGACGTCGCGGGCAGACGACTCTGCTCGATCATGGAGCAACTCCTCACTCTTGGGCCTTCGTCGCCGCTTGGCCGACGTTTGGCATCCGTACGTGGATGCTGACGATATGAGCTGATTGGCTCGCAAAGGCCGACGAACTGGGATTGCGTGCGAGTGTATCATAACTCGTTAAAATTTGCAAACTATCATCAAGCTATCATTGGCCGGTCATTGTGATACCTGCGTTTTGGCATCAAAATCACCACGGCACTACTATACCATCTGCCTGGCACCAGGCTGGAACCGCCGATCCCCAGTATAGTCCTAGATGACAGTTTGTTCATGTTCGCCGCAGTTGCAGCCTGCTATGCCGACGAGCACCGGCTCGTCGGCCTTTGGCATACGAAGCTGGACAGTGCAACGATAGAAAATACGACAGCGTGTATGACACTGTCGACTTATGAAACCTATCCTAATGTATTTTTCACTGTTTGTCAATACCTTCAGAATTTGGCTCTGATATGCTGTAAAACGTATATTATTGTAAATAGTAGAACCATAAAACGGGCTCGATTTTGTTTACAATATCGACAGAGTTTCGATGAACTATCGTAAATAATTGAAAAATGGTTATGGGCCGATCAAGGGTGACGGGGCGACAGGGCGAGGGCCGTCTAACTCTGATTGCCTCTAGCCTCTAGCCTCGCGATAGCGCATTGACACGCGGCTTCTTCTGCGCTAGGATGTGGGTGGACGCCTAGCCGGCGATGGATCGGAGGGCACGATGACAGAGCAGGCAGTGTCCGCGGCTCGCGCCGAGGAGATCGACCGGATCTTTCGCGAGCTCACCTGGCACGGGCAGAAGCACGCCATCCACACGCTGATGCGGCCGGAGATTGGCCTGACCATGCCGCAGATGGTCACGCTGCTCGCCATCCACGACAGCGGATCGTGCCGGATGGGCGCGCTTGCCGACGTCACGCAGCAGTCGGGCGGCACACTGACGGGGATCGTCGACCGGCTGATCGACGATGGGCTGGTCGAGCGGGTGCGCAGCGCCAGCGACCGGCGGGTGATCGAGGTGACGCTGACGGCTGCTGGCCGGTCGCGCGTGCGCCAGGTGCTCGATGCTCGGCGCGAGGATATTGCCCGCATTCTCGCGCGCTTCGACGCGAGCCAGCTCGATCAGTTCGAGCGCCTGCTGAAGCTGTTCCTCCAGGGCGTGCGCGGCACGCTTGCCGTCGAAGAGCGCCCAGCGCGCGAGATCGGCGCCTGATACGCCGCGCGACGACGTTACACGGCCTACAGCCCGCGCACGACCTGCCAGTACACGACGATCCGCTGCGCTCGCAGCGCCCGCTTGTGGCCGAGCAGCCACTTGGCCGCCTCGACCGCCAGCTCGGCGGCGTAGGCTGCGCGCAGGAACAGCCGCAGCAGGCGCGCGAAGCGCTCCCCGTAGACCATCTCCGCGTCGCGTAGCCGGCTGCGCTGGAAGTTCAGGTAGCGCCGCGCCAGCGCCTGCTCGCTGCTCTTGCCCTCATGGTGGACGATCACGGCGTCGGGCAGGTAGACGATCCGACTGCAGTCGACAGTCGACAGTCGGCAGTCGGCAATCGGCGATGCACCTGGCTGCTGACTGCTGACTGCTGACTGCTGACTGATGCGGCGCTGCCACTCCAGCTCCTCCGAGTACATCGTGAAGCCGGCGTCGAGCAGGCCGGCGCGCTCGATCGCCGCGCGCCGCACCAGCAGCGCCGCGCCGACCAGCCAGTCGACCTCCTGCTCGACGTCGTCGGGCGTGTCGGCGCAGCGGTAGCGCCGCGCCCAGGGGTTGCCTGGCCAGCGCTGCTCCAGCGGCGTGCTCTCCCAGAAAAAGACGCCGCGCGACGGGAAGCGGCGGCGCGACGGCTGCACGCCGCCGTCGGGGTATAGCAGCCGCGGCCCGACCACCGCGACGTCGGGGTGCGCGTCGAGGTAGCGCACGAGCCGTGGGATCGCGTGGGCGACCACCTCGGTGTCGGGGTTGAGCAGAAAGACATAGTCGAGTTTTGAGTTTTGAGCTTTGAGTTTTGAGTTGCGGGCATTATCAAAACTCATAACTTTGAACTCAGAACTCAAAACGTGGCGAAGCCCGAGGTTGTTGCCGCCCGCGAACCCCAGGTTGCGACCGGACTCGATCAGCAGGGCCTCGGGGTGCTCGGCGCGCAGCATCGCCGGCGTGCCGTCCGACGAGGCGTTGTCGACGACGACGATCGTGTAGCCGATCGCCGCGCCGGCCAGCGAGGTGTGGACCGTCTCGATGCAGCGACGCAGCAGGTCGCGGGTGTTCCACGAGACGATGATGATCGCCAGTGTCGACATAGTGAGCGGGTGAGCGGGTGAAGGGGTGAGCGGGTGAAGGGGTGAATGATGTTATCGGCTTTTCACCCCTTCACCCGCTCACCCCTTCACCCGTTCATAATCCTCCAGGCCCTTCAAATGCACAAACTTGACCCACTCGAAGTATGCTATTGTCGCGCAGAGGAACAGTCCCAGCGCGCCGTCGCGGTAGCCGCCGAGGGTGAGATAGCGGCGCCTGAGCTCGCGCAGGGGCGCACCGGCGAAGTTGCGCCAGCGCGCGCGTCGGCCGGCCAGGTAGAGCGTTTGCGCCTCCTGGATGGCGTAGGCGGTCTGCTTGCGCCAGAGCTCGTCGAGCCGCTCGATATTCAGGTGCAGCAGGTGGCCGGCCAGGTAGCCCGCCGCGCCGTCGATCTCGGCGAACTCGTGGACCAGCCGCGCCTCGTCGTAGCGCGCGCGCCCGCGCCGCAGCAGCCGCAGCTGGTGGTCGGGGTACCAGCCGCCGCCGCGCAGCGCCCGGCCGAAGAACAGGTTGTGGCGCGGGATCCAGTAGCCCGCCGCTTCAGACAGGGAGACCGGGAGACTGGGAGACAAGGAGATTTGCCTATCACTTATCTCCTTGTCTCCTTGTCTCCTTGTCTCCTTGTCTTGATGTAGCAGGCTTTGGATTTCCGCACGTAGCTCGGGGGTCACGCGCTCGTCGGCGTCGAGGAACAGCACCCAGTCGCCCGCGCACAGGTCGAGCGCGCGGTTGCGCTGGGCCGGGAAGCCGCGCCACGGCTCGACGACCACCCGCGCGCCGCGCTCGCGGCCGATCGCCGCCGTGCCGTCGCGGCTGCGGCTGTCGAGCAGCACCAGCGCCTCGCCGGCCAGCCCCAGGACGCTGTCGAGCGCCGCGCCAATGTGCCGCTCCTCGTCTCGAGCGATGATTGCAACACTCAACATTCGAGTTAAGAGTTAAGAGTTCAAAATTAAGAGTTAAGAGTTTGGCCCGTTAAAGCGCTAACTCAAAACTCTTAACTCTTAACTCTTAACTGACTAATCTTGCCGTAGGTCCACAGCCGCGCCCGCAGCTCGTCGGGGCTCAGGGCGCCGCGCAGGTAGCCGCGCCAGGCGAGCAGCCCCGCTCGCAGCATGCCGGCCCGCACGATCCGTGTGTGCCAGCGGACGAAGCGCGGCGAGTAGTGCTTGCGGAACAGGCGCAGCCGACTCGCGTACAGCGCGATCAGCATGCGCGAGCGGAACTGGCTGGTCGCCGCACCGCCGACGTGCGTCACGCGTGCCCGAGGCTCCTGCCAGATCGCCCATCCGGCCGCGCGGACGCGGTAGCACCAGTCAATCTCCTCCGCATACATGAAGAACTGCTCGTCCAGCAGCCCAACCTGCTCGACCACCGCGCGCCGCGTCAGGATGCAGGCGCCGAGCGGGTGGTCGATCGGGAATGGCGCCTTGGCCGCGCGCTCGTGCAGGTAGCGCCCGTGCCACCAGGAACCGTACAGCCGTCCCGGCAGCGCCTCACCGGGCGGGAACAGGTCGAGCAGCGTCATCGCCAGGGTCGGGAAGCGGAATGCGGCCGGTTGCACGCTGCCGTCGGGGTTCAGCAGCCGTGGCCCGACCGCCCCCACGCGCGGGTGCGCCTCCAGGAACGCGGCCAGCGCCTCGATCCCGCCGGCCTGAACGACAGTGTCGGGGTTGAGCAGCAGCACGTAGTCAGGAGTCAGGGGTCGGGGATCAGGGGTCAGAATTGGCCTGTATGAATGCCGATCCCTGATCCCTGACCCCTGACCCCGCATCCCCAGCTGGCGTAGTCCGATATTGGTGCCGGCCGCGAAGCCAGCGTTCTCCGCCAGATCGATCAGCTCGACCTCGGGGAAGCAGGCGCGCGTCATGGCCGCGCTACCGTCGCGCGAGGCGTTCTCGACCACGACGACGCGCAGCGGCAGGGCGCAGGCGCGCAGTGACCCGAGGCAAGCGCGCAGCAGCTCGCATGTGTTGAAGGAGACGATCACGACGCCGATTGAGGTCATAGCGCGGCCTAGTGTAGCAGGGGTTGCCGGGATGTGCAAGCGCCCGGCACAGCGCCGCGGCACATTCTATGCTTGGACAAAGTTCGTGGCAGATTGACAGGTCTGTGAGGGTGGGGATTGGAGGCGAAGCATAGCCCGCCTCCAATCCCCACCCCCACGCCGAGCTTGTGGGCAGCAAGACGTCGCTGGGCATGATTCCGATTCATGGCTATCGCGAACGGCCGGCGTGTGGACAACCCGCAGGTGAGGTTTCAGCGGGCGCGGCGCGTGCGAATCACAGCCGACGAGCCGCTGGCGGCGAATGCCGACCTGGATGTGCTCGCGGGACGGCAGGTCTGGGAGATTGATGTCCTGCCGGTGGCGCTGTCTGTTGAGAGACTGCCTGAAACGTCCCCACCAAGGCACGAAGGCACCAAGTAGGAGAAGATACTGACGCGGAAAATCGCGTATCCAAACCTTGGTGACGCCCAGAGGGCACCCGGCGTCTTGCTGGTTTTTAACCAGCGCGTGAGGGCTGATTAACGTGTCACGCGCGATCTGCCTCACGAGGCGGGGACGGCGACGACCGCCCCGCCCCGCGCCGCGGACTCAAACGCCGCGCCGATGACGCGATCGACACGCAGGCCTGCGTCGAGGTCGGGCCGGGGCGCGGTGCCATCCCCCAGCGCCCGCAGGAACGCCGCGATCGACGCCAGGTGCCACTGGACGACCCCTGTCGGCGTCTCGGGGGTGGGCAGCGCGGCCGGCGGGATCGTCCGGCTGGCGGTGATGATCCGCCGGCCGCCGAGGCCGGCGCTCGCGCCCTCGGCCACCTCCAGGATATTCGGGTCGCGTGCGTCGAAGAATAGCGCGCCCTGGGAGCCATAGGCCTCGACCCGCAGGTTGTCGCCGGCGCCCGGCACGAGCTTCGAGACCTCGATCGTGCCGTGCCCGCCGCCCGCCAGCTCAAGCTGCAGCCAGGCCACGTCATCGCTGTCGATCCGCACCGTCTGCCCGTCCGGGCCGGGGCGTTCAGCCACCAGCGTGCGCGTGCGCGCCGTGACGGTGGCGATCGGACCGAGCAGGTGCAGCACCAGGTCGATCAGATGCGAGCCGAGGTCGATCAGCACGCCGCTGCCGGGGCCGGCAGAGCGCCAGGTGGCCGGCTTATCGCGCCGCAGGTTGCTCGACCGGTAGTAGCGCAGGTGGAAGCCGATTGGCTCGCCGAGCAGGCCGGCCTCGACCAGGCGGCGAGCCTCGACCAGCGCCGGAACCTGGCGGAAGTGAAAGTTGACTCCGCCGGCCAGGCCGCGCTCGCGCGCCAGCGCCACAATCCGCGCCGACTCGGCGGCGTCGGCGGTCAGCGGCTTCTCGCAGAACAGCGCCTTGCCGGCCAGCAGCGCCTCGCCCGCCAGGCGCGCGTGGTTGCCGGTCGGCGCGCAGCAGTCGACCAGCGCGACGTCGGAGCGGCGCAGCAGATCGCCGGCGTCGGTCGTCGTCGCGATGTCGCCGAGCTCGCGGCGGGCCCGCTCGGCCGATGCGGCGCCGGCCGTCGCCACCGCCATGATCCGCGCGGCGACCGGCAGGTCGGGGTAGGCCAGCGGCAGCATCCGGTAGCAGAGCGCATGCATCCGGCCGATCGCGCCGTAGCCAATCAGGCCGACGCCGATTTCCTGGGCCATCACTATCTCCTCCTACGGTTGGAAGGTTAGCAGGTTAGCAGGTTCGAACGTTCCAACCTTTCAACATGCTAACGTTCCAACGTAAATCGATCCCGCTCCTCGCCCTGCCGATCGTAGACCGTGATCGTGATGCCGTCCGCGCCGACTTCGCCGACCAGGTAGTGGTAGAACTCGCCGCCGTAGCCACCGTAGATCGCCGAGCCGCTGGTGCCCGCAACGATCTGGTCGACGCCATCGATCCGCTGATGATTGTAGAGGTGCTCGTGGCCGGCGATATAGGCGCTGACCCGGTAGTCGCGCAGCAGCTGCCACAGCCGGTCGCGATCCTGCGGATAGGCGTCCAGCGACGATCCGACATGCGGGCCGACCGGGTAGGCCGGGTCGTGGCTGAACACGATCGTGTAGCGGTTGGGGTTGTCGCGCAGCTGCGCCTCCAGCCAGCCGAGCTGCTGATCGCCCAGGCGGTGCGCGCCGCCGTAGCTTTCGGAGTCGATCGAGATGAAGCGCACGCCGCGGTAGTCGACGGCGTAGGCTCGCCGCTCGAATCCGGCCGGGCCGTTGGCGGGCAGCTCGGGGAACGCCTCGACCAGCAGATCGGTCGCCCAGCGATTCCCCTGCACGTCGTGGTTGCCGGGTGTGACGAGCAGCCACGGGTCGGGACGCTGCTCGCTCGCCACCAGCGGAGCGACTGCCTCGCGCCAGTTGCGCCACTGCTCGCGCACCTGGTCCTGCGAGTCGAGCGCGTTGATCAGGTCGCCGACGGCCAGCACGATCGCCGGCTGCGCCTGGGCGGCGCGCTCGACGATCTGGTAGGTCACGTCCGGCGGCTTGAGGCCGGAGGTGCGCGTGTCGCCAAGCACGACGAAGCGCCACGGCTGCGGCGCAGGCGTCGCGCTCGGCGCGGGCATGTCCGTTGGCAGCTGCGTGGCAGCGGCGGCCGGCGTCGGCGTGCGCGTGGCGATCACCGCCGTTGGGATCGGGGCGGGCGTGAACGCTGGTGCGATCGTCGTCGGCGCCGCGCCACAGGCCGCCAGCAGGCAGCAGAGGAGCAGCGCCAGGCACATGGGGCGTGCAGAAAAGATGAATCGATGAGTCATTATAGAAAATTGCAGGCATTGATGTGGGCGCGGGTCTTGCACCCGCTTGCGTCGCTGAACATTGCCAATCTTTGGTTGTACATGGCATTCCGCGCCGGCGCCCGCAAGGGGCGCAACCACATCAATACTCTACCATGACGACGGGCGCAACCACATCAATGTCATTCCATCTGTGGTGAGGGTAGGAGTGGGGGGCGGACTGCGCCTGCCTCCCACTTCTACCCTCACCCCGTCTTACAGCGCGCTGTCGAACGGTGGGTCGCCGGCGCGCGCCAGTCGCTCCAGCTCGTCCAGCGCGGCCAGCGCCGCAGCGTGGGCCGCCGGGTCGGACACGTCCAGCCCGCGCGCCTCGAACTCGTCCAGGTCGAGCCGCAGGGTCGTCTGCCGATCGGGCGACACGAACAGGTCGAGATCGAGATCTTCCGACGTGATCGTGTCGCGGGAGATGATCGCCGGTCGCGTCACGTTGCAGTACCAGCCCTTCAGCCGGCCCGACTCGCCGCGCACCTCGAAGATATTGTACCAGCGTTCGGTGTAGTAGTGCTCGTAGAAGTGGTCGCCGGTCTCGAACACGACGTAGCCGAGATTGAGCGCCGGGCGCTCCCAGCGCGCGTGGATCGTGATGTGGCCGGGCTCTTCGCGCAGCAGAACGCCCTGGTAGGTGATGGTGGTGTTTTTGCCCGGCTTGAGCAGGTGGACGGTGATGCTTCGCATACAGTTAAGAGTTAAGAGTTAAGAGGTATTGGGGAAGGTAGCAACTCATAACTCTTAACTTTGAACTCTTAACTACACATAGCTTCGCTTGAGCAGGCTGCGGATCTTTTTGCGCGTGTCGGCGCGCACGAGCCGCGACAGCAGGGTGCTGAAGAACAGCGCGATCAGCCGGGGCGGCGAGAGCCGTGGCCTTGCCAGCTCGCGCAAGGTGTCGGGGTCGCGCAGCGGCAGCGGCGAGGAGTCGCGCACCTCGACCTTGATCTGGCCGTGCCACTCCTGCTCGACCCAGAACAGGTCGGGCATGCTGCGCTGGAAGAAGTAGTAGGCCGGGTTGTACTCGTAGAGATAGTCGAACAGCTCGCCCATCGGCTCGGCCGGCTCCTTGGGGTGCAGCACCAGCGTCTCGCCGACCAGGTTCACGTACCAGCGGTGGAATGACCAGTGGAACAGCCGCTCGGCGATCTCCGAGGGACTCTGGATGTAGCCGGCTGCGCTGATCCGCTCCAGCTCGCGCGCGAACTGCTGCGGGTCGTCCATATGCTCGAGGATGTGCGAGCAGATCGTGTAGGCGAATGCGCCCGCGCGGAACGGCAGGTGGTGCGCGTCGGCCACCACGAAGGGCCGGTCGACCACCAGGTCGCCGCCGCGCTCGCGGTTGTCCGATCCGACGAAGCGGTCGACGAGCACATTCGAGCGCGGGTTGGGGTTGTCGCCGCTGCCGATCTCGAGGACCAGGCCCTCCTTCGGCGGGTTGAACTTTTGCTTCATTCTTTAGGAGTCAGAATTCAGGAGTCAGGAGTCAGAATTCAGAATGGCAGCGCGGTCATTGATCTCATCGCAATCATCGAGCCCGACGTCATTCTGACTCCTGAATTCTGACTCCTGACTACTCAGTTCAGATCATCCCCCGAGAGGCTGTCGCGCAGGATGTCGATATTCTCGAGCGCCAGGCCGGTGCCGATCGCCACGCAGTTGGCCGGCTGGTCGGCGACGTAGCACGGCACGCCGGTGACCTCGGTGAGCAGCTCGTTGATCCGCCGCAGCATCGAGCCGCCGCCGGTCATGATCATGCCCTTGTCGATGATATCGGAGGACAGCTCGGGGGGCGTCTCGGAGAGCACCATGCGCGTGGCGTTCACCACGGCGTCGAGCGGCTCCTGGATCGCCTCGGTGATCTCGTTCGAGTTGATCTCGATCGTGCGCGGCAGGCCGGCCACCTGGTCGCGCCCGCGCACCTGCATCGCCAGCGGGCGTGGCAGCGGCAGCGCGGCGCCAATCTCGATCTTGGCGCTCTCGGCGGTGCGCTCGCCGATCAGCACGTTGTACTTGCGCTTGATGTAGGCGGCGATCGCCTCGTCGAACTTGTTGCCGCCGACCCGCACCGAGGTGCTGACCACGATGTCGTTGAGCGAGACGACCGCCACCTCGGTGGTGCCGCCGCCGATGTCGATGATCAGGTTGCCCGACGGCTGGGCGACCGGGATATTCGCGCCGATCGCCGCGGCCAGCGGCTCGCGGATCAGGTAGGCGTAGCGTGCCCCGGCCGAGATCGCCGCCTCCTTGACCGCGCGCATCTCGACCGTCGTGACGCCGGCGGGGATGCAGATCATCACCTCGGGCTTGCTGAAGCCCAGCGGGCCGCTGGCCTTCTTGATGAAATATTTCAGCATCGCCTCGGTGATGTCGTAGTCGGCGATCACGCCGTTGCGCATCGGCCGCACGACCTCGATGCTCTCCGGCTCGCGCCCAAGCATCGCCAGCGCATCGGCGCCGACCGCCTTGACACGATTGTCCTTGGTGGAGAGGGCGACCACCGAGGGCTCCGAGAGCACAATACCGCGGCCCTTGACGTAGACCAGCACGTTGGCGGTGCCGAGGTCGATTCCGATTTTCCGCATAGCTACTCCCGATTGCAGATTGCAGATTGCAGATTGTAGATTGAGATGACCCAATCTGCAATCTGCAATCTACAATCTGCAATGGTTACTGTCGCCGTGCGCGCTTAAGCTGGGCCACCCTGAGGCGGATCATCGCCTTGCGCAGCTCGGCCTCGGCGATCGCCATCTCAATGTCGCTCTGGCGCTGCGCGATCCGCTCCTCGGCCCGGCGGCGCGCCGCCTCGGCGCGCGCCTCGTCGATCTCGTCGGCGCGCTCGGCCGTGTCGGCCAGGATGGTCACGCGGTTTGGCAGCACTTCCATAAACCCGCCCGAGATCGCGAGCGGCGTCGTCTGCCCGTTCTTGATGATGTCGAGCTCACCGACATCGAGGATCGTCAGCAGCGGCGCGTGGCGCGGCAGGATGCCGACCCGCCCGTCTTTCGTCGGCGCGTTGATCTGGTCGACGTCGTCCGACAGTACGACGCGCTCGGCCGTGACAATTTCAAGGTGAATTGGCATAGGCACCCCTTGAGAAGCCAGAATTCAGGAGTCAGGAGTCAGAATAGCCGTGAGATCATTGATTGCGTTGCGGTCATCGATCTCGATGTCATTCTGACTCCTGAATTCTGACTCCTGAATTCTACTTGCGTGACGCTTCGTACGCCGCGATCACGTCGTCGAGCGCGCCCTGGAGGAAGAAGTACTGCTCCGGGATGTGGTCGACCTCGCCGGCCAGCAGCCGCGCGAAGCTCTTGACCGTCTCGGCGATCGGCACATATTTGCCGGCGCGTCCCGTGAACTGCTGCGCGACCGTGAACGGCTGCGAGAAGAAGCGCTCGATCTTGCGCGCGCGCGCCACCGTCAGCTTGTCCTCGTCGGACAGCTCCTCGACGCCCAGGATCGCGATGATGTCCTGCAGGTCCTTGTAGCGCTGTAGCACACGCTGCACCTCGCGGGCGATGCGGTAGTGCTCCTCGCCGACGATGTTCGGGTCGAGGATGCGGCTGGTCGAGGCCAGCGGGTCCACCGCCGGGTAGATGCCTTTCGACGCGATGCTGCGCTCGAGCGAGATCGTCGCGTCCAGGTGCGCGAAGGTCGTCGCCGGCGCCGGGTCGGTGTAGTCGTCGGCCGGCACGTAGACCGCCTGCATCGAGGTGATCGAGCCCTTGCGGGTCGAGGTGATCCGCTCCTGTAGCTCGCCCATCTCGGTGCCGAGCGTCGGCTGGTAGCCCACCTGCGAGGGCATACGCCCGAGCAGCGCCGAGACTTCGGAGCCGGCCTGCACGAAGCGGAAGATGTTGTCGATGAACAGCAGAATGTCGCGGCCCTCGTCGCGGAAGTACTCGGCCATGGTCAGGCCGGTCAGCGCCACGCGCAACCTAGCGCCGGGCGGCTCGTTCATCTGGCCGAACACCATCACGGTCTTGTCGAACACGGTGGTGTTCTCGTCGATGCGGGCCTCTTTCATCTCGTGGATCAGGTCGTTGCCCTCGCGCGAGCGCTCGCCCACGCCGGCGAACACCGAGTAGCCCGACTGCTCCTTGGCGATGTTGGCGATCAGCTCCTGGATCACAACCGTCTTGCCCACGCCTGCGCCGCCGAAGATGCCGGTCTTGCCGCCGCGCGTGAACGGCGCGATCAGGTCGATCACCTTGATGCCGGTCTCGAAGATCTGCGCCGTGGTCAGCTGCTCTGCGAACGTCGGCGGCGACTGGTGGATCGGGCGCCGCTCGCTGGCGTCGACCGGCATGTCCGTGTCGATCGGGTCGCCCAGCACGTTGAACACCCGCCCGAGGGTCGCGGGGCCGACCGGCACCGCGATCGGCTGGCCGGTGTCGATCGCCTGTATGCCGCGGCGCAGTCCGTCGGTGGTGCTCATCGCCACCGCCTTGACCACACCGCCGCCGAGGTGCTGCTGGACCTCCGCGACCAGGCGCCCGCCGCCGTCGAGCGGGATCTCGATCGCGTTGTAGATCTCGGGCGTGCCATGCTCCGGGAACTTGGCGTTCAGCACGACGCCGATGATATCCGTGATCTCTCCGGTTGCTCCGGCCATCTCTGCCTCCAGTTATGAGTTATGAGTTACGAGTTATGAGTTTCGAGCTTGTAAGGATAACTCAAAACTCAAAACTCAAAACTCAAAACTATTCTGCTAGTGCCGCGGCGCCCGACGCGATCTCGGACACCTCTTTGGTAATATTGGCCTGGCGCGTCTTGTTGTACGACAGCGTCAGATCGCGGTTCAGCTCCTTGGCGTTGTCGGTCGCGTTGCGCATCGCCACCATACGGGCGCTGTGCTCGCTGGCGATCGACTCGAGGATCGCCTGGTAGAGCTGCACCTCGACGAAGCGCGGCAGCAGCTCGCGCAGAACCTCTTCCTGGCTGGGCTCGTAGGTGTAGTCGACCGAGCGCGTGGTTGGCTCGTTGGGCGGCTCGACCGGCAGCAGCCGCTTGATCGCCGGGCGCTGCACCAGCGTGTTGACGAACTCGCTGTAGAGCACGTGGACTTCGTCGAAGCGCCCCTCGCGAAAGCCGTTGATCACGTTGGTCGCGATGCCCAGGGTGTCGATCAGGCGCGGGTAGTCGCCCAGCTTGGTCACCTCGGCGATCAGGTTCTGCCCGGTGCGGACGAGGAAGTCGCGGCCCTTCTTGCCGACCGCCAGCACCTCGATCTGCCGCCCGCGCTCGCGCTCGTCCAGGATGAAGCGGCCGCCGCGCCGGAGCACGTTGGTGATCATCGCGCCCGTCAGGCCCTTGTCCGGCGTCACCACGATCAGCGCGATCGCGCGCACGTTCGGGCGGACCTCCAGCAGCGTGCCGGTGCGCGTGCCGACGGCGCGCGACGTCAGCTCGCCCATCACGTCGAGCAGCCGGTCGGCGTACGGACGGGTGGCGAGCACGTTGCGCTGGGCGCGCCGCATCTTCGACGCCGAGACCATCTCCATCGCGCGCGTGATCTGGGTCATATTCTTGACCGAGCGGATCCGCCTGCGAATTTCTCGTGTGCTTGGCAAAGTATACCTCGTTCAAACGTTCAAACGTTCAAACGTTCGAACGTTACTCGCTATAGTTGCTAGTCTGCTTGAACTCTTTGATCGCCGCCTCCAGCGCGGTCTTGATCTCGTCGGTCGGGAACTTCTTGAGCCGGTTCTCGAAGATCTGCTTGCCGAGGTCCGGGTGCGCGGTGTGCAGGAACTGCCAGAAGTCTTGCTTCCACTGGCCGATCTTGCTGACCGGCACGTCGTCCAGGTAGCCGTTGTTCGCGGCGTACAGCAGCGCGACCTGGTCCTCGAGCGGGATCGGCTGGTACTGCGGCTGCTTGAGCGCCTCCTGCAGGCGCGACCCGAGATCGAGCTGCGCCTTGGTCGCCGGGTCCAGGTCGGAGGCGAACTGCGCGAAGGCCGCCAGGTCGCGGAACTGGGCCAGGTCGAGCTTCAGCTTACCGGCCACGGCGCTCATCGCCTTGGTCTGCGCCGAGCTGCCCACGCGCGAGACCGAGATACCGATGTTCAGCGCGGGGCGGATACCGGCGTTGAACAGGTCGGCCTCCAGGAAGATCTGGCCGTCGGTGATCGAGATCACGTTGGTCGGGATGTAGGCCGACACGTCGTTCGCCTGCGTCTCGATCAGCGGCAGCGCCGTGAGCGACCCGCCGCCATTCTCCTCGTTCAGGCGCGCGGCGCGCTCGAGCAGGCGCGAGTGCAGGTAGAACACGTCGCCGGGGTAGGCCTCGCGGCCGGGCGGGCGGCGCAGCAGCAGCGAGACCTGGCGGTAGGCGGTGGCGTGCTTGCTCAGGTCGTCGTAGACGATCAGCGCGTCCTTGACCAGCTTGCCGCCGATCGTGACGCCGTTCTCCATGATCTCCTCGCCCATCGCGCAGCCGGCGTAGGGGGCGATATACTGGAGCGCGGCCGACTCCGACGCGGTCGCGGCCACGACGATGGTGTACTCCATTGCGCCGTATTGCTCAAGAATATTGACGATCTGCGCGACCTGGGCGCGCTTCTGGCCGATCGCAACATAGATGCAGATCAGATCCTGGCCCTTCTGGTTGATGATCGTGTCGATCGCCACCGCGGTCTTGCCGGTCTGGCGGTCGCCGATGATTAGCTCGCGCTGGCCGCGGCCGATCGGGATCATCGAGTCGATCGCGATGATGCCGGTCTGCACCGGCGTATTAACCGACTTGCGCGTGATCACGCCGGGGGCGATACGCTCGATCGGGCGGTACGACGTCGTGCTGATCGGCCCCTTGCCGTCGATCTGCTGGCCGAGCGCGTTGACGACGCGGCCCAGCAGATCCTGCCCGACCGGCACCGAGATAATCCGCCCGGTCGAGTTGACCTGGTCGCCCTCCTCGATGCTGAGGTAGTCGCCAAGCACGATCGCGCTGACCGACTCGCGCTCGAGGTTCAGCGCGATGCCGAAGACCGGCTCGCTGCGCCCCGCTTTCACCGGGAACTCCAGCAGCTCCGAGGCCATGGCCTGGTCGAGCCCTTCGATGCGCGCCACGCCGTCGCCGACCGACACGACGGTGCCGACGTTGACCATCTGCGGCCGCAGATCGACGCCTTCCTGAATACTTTTGAGTAAACGCTGATATAGCTCTTGTGTTGCGACGGCCATCGCGGACACCTCCTACAATCTAGGGTTGTGATACAAAAGCGGCGGGCAAGATTTCCCCCGATCCGGGGCCACCCGCCCGTCACCATTCGCCACACAAGTCGCATGTCGCATGTCGCATACCGCACGTCATGTGTCGCATTCCTCCCCTCCACAGAAGTGTGCGACATATGACCTGAGCCTGTGACCGTTCGGCTGAGCTCACGACGGAGCCTGGAGCCTGCGACCTGCGACCTGATCTAGCTGGCAAGCATATTGCGCTGGATGGCGCTAAGACGGGCGCGCAGGCTGTTGTCGAGCACCTGATCGCCAACACGAATAACCAGGCCGCCGATCAGCGATGGGTCGACGCTGAAGCGCAGCTCGAGCCGATCGCCGTAGCGCGCCCGCAGATCGCTGGTGATCTTGGTGCGCTGCTGCTCGCTCAGCTCGACCGCGCTGACGACCTCGCCGCTCAGCGGGCGGGCGTCGGCCTGGGTGTAGCGCTCGAACGCCTGGACGATGCCGGGCAGCCGGTCGAGCGCGCCCTCGCGCGCCAGCGCGACCACGAAGTTGCGTACCTCGCGCGCCGTGTCGGCGGGCAGCGCCGCCGTGATCTGCTGCTCCAGCGCGGCACCGGCGGTGGGCGCGCCCTCCACGCGGGCGGCCACGGCGCGCAGCGACTGTAGCGCGCTGCCGACCAGAGCGTCGTACAGCGCTCGCGCGAATACCTGGGCCTCGGACGTACTCACTCTATGCCTCCAAGTTAAGAGTTTTGAGTGTTGAGTGTTGAGTGTTGAGGTTTACCTTCAACTCAGAACTCAGAACTCAGAACTCAAAACTAATTCTGCCGTCCCAGGCTGGCCAGCGACTCCTCGATCAGCCGGTCGTGGTTCGACTTGAGCTCCTCGCCGAGGACGCGCGAAGCCGTCACAGTCACCAGCTCGGCCATCTGATTCTTCAGGTCGCGCAGCAGTTGGTCGCGCTCCTGCATCGCCTGCTCGCGCGCGTCGGCGCGGATGCGATCGGCCTCCTGGCGGGCCTGCGCGACGATCTCGGCCTCCTGGAGCTTAGCGCGATCCTGCGCCTGCGCCAGAATGGCGGCGGCCTCCTGGCGGGCCTGCGCCAGCTTCGCGTCGTAGTCCTGGTTGGCGCGCGCGAGCTGCTCTTTGACCTGCTCGGCGTCTTTCAGGCTCTCCTGCACCCGGCGGGTGCGCTCGTTGAGCATGTTCAGCACCGGCCGGTACAGGAACATCGTGAGTAGCCAGACCAGCAGAACCACGTTGAAGAGCTGCGCGATCAGCAATCCCCAGTTGATACCTAGCTTTTCCAAAGCCGTTCTCCTACAAGCTAGCCCGCTGTCCGGCTGCAACTGCGGTTGCGCCGACGCTTGGGGGCGTTCGCTAGACAATGCCGAAGGCGATCAGCAGCGAGATAACGAGCGCGAAGATGAACAGTGCCTCGGTCAACGCGAACCCGAGGAACATATAGGTTCGTAGTGTTCCCTCGGCCTCGGGGTTGCGACCCATCGCCGTGAGCGCGCCGCTGAAGATGATGCCGATGCCAACGCCGGGTCCAACCGCGCCAAGGCCGACGGCCAGCGCTGCGGCGATCAGTCGCAAACCAACATCCGACATGGTGATGTCCCTCCTTAAACGGTTATCTGAGAGTACGAAAGCAACCAGTCCTGTGGTCGACGACCACGGTGAACAATATCGATCGTCGGGCAGCGATTCGCGAATCACGCTCGGCGGCTGCTGGAGCAGCGTGCTAGTACAGGGTTGCGGAGATTCCTATCGGGTTTGGGCTGCCGCCGCTGGTTCCGCGGTGCTGCGGTTCCGCGGCCACAGAACCGCAGCACCGCGGAACCAGCCGATGACCACCGAAAACGCTTTTCTAGAAACCTGTACTAGTGCCCGGTGTGGCCCGGCACGTCGCCGGCCTCGACCGGCATGGGCGCTTCGGCGTGGCCGTGCTCGTCGTGCCCGCCGTGCGCCTGCGTGGCCAGCGACATAAAGACCAGCGTCAGCACTGAGAAGATCACCGCCTGGATGAATGCCACGAACAGCTCGAGGCCGTAGAACGGCAGCGGCAGCAGGAATGGGAACAGGAACGCCATCACGATCAGCACCACCTCGCCTGCGAAGATGTTGCCAAAAAGACGGAAGGCGAAAGCGATGATGCGGACAAGCTCGGAGATGAGCTCGAGCAGGCCGACGAACACGCCCATAAAACCTTCGCGGAAGTTGAAGAACTTGGTCAGGTAGCCCACGCCGAGCGCCTGGAAGCCGAACACCTCGACCATAAACACCGCCGCCAGGGCGAACGCCAGCGTGACGTTCAGGTCGGCGCTGGGCGAGCGCAGGATGGGAATGACCTTGCCGTTCTCACAGTAGCCCGGCAGCCCGCTGAACGTCGGGGAGGGCGTGATCTTCGCAGGCTCGGCGGCCGCCGCGGGAGCCTGCTCGCCTGCTGGGGTCGCGCTCTCGGTCGCCGCGGCGTGCTCTTCCACGCAGGCGCCGATGCTGCCGACGCCCGGCACGAGCGCGAAGAAGTTCGAGTAGAGCACGAAGAAGAAGATCGTCGCGCACAGCGGGAAGAACTTGGCGATGTTCTTGCGGTCGACGCCCTGGGCGAAGTTGTAGAAGCCTTCGACCATCAGCTCGACGAAATTCTGGAAGCCGCGCGGGATCAGCTGCATGTTCCGCACGCCGAAGACGATCGTCAGCAGCAGCAGCAGGTCGACCAGCACTGTCATGATCAGCGAGTTGGTGATCGGAAAGCCGCTTGCGCAGTGCTCGCCTTCCAGCTGCCCCCCCAGACACCAGATTGGCTCGGCGGCGGCCGAGATCGCTAGGTCGGCTTTGGTGAGCTTGATGCCCAGGAAGTACATGACGATGCCAACCACTGCAAAAATGCCAATGGTCGTGAGGATGCGGTTACGCATGGAACCAGGCTCCCTTCTCCGTATTACTTTGGGAACTCTTTCACAAAGAATATACCATGAGGCAAAATGAAAGTCAAGAGTGGATTTGGGAACTCTTTCACAATGTATGTGCAGAAGGGCAGAAACATACAACTTGGATCGGAGGTCGAATTCGGGACGACGCTGGAATGAGTGGTTTTAGAACGCGCGCGAGTATAGCATAGGTGGTTGGAAAACGCAAATCGCCCCCCGTCGCATTCGGAAGCGCAGCGCGGCGGGCGCGGGGCGCGGGGCGCGGGGCGCGGGGCGCGGGGCGCGGGGCGCGGGGCGTTATTCTCGCGCCTCTTGCCGCTCGCCGCTTGCCCCTCGCCGCTAGCCGAGCAGCTCCTGCATATCGCGAATGGCGCGCTTGGTGTAGACCCAGACCGATCCGATCTTCGCCGCGGCGGCGCCGCTCTTATCGAACACGATCACCAGCATGAAGCTCTGGAGGATGTCGAAGCAGTACAGGTCGTAGCGGTTGCCCTCGTGCATATACAGGGCGGTCGAATCCTCTTCGTGCAGCATCTGCGAGATCTGCCCGGCGGTCGAGAAGCTGGTCGAGAGCAGCGGCAGCAGAATCATCGTCGGCAGGCTGGAGGTGATCCCAACCTCCGCGAGGATCATGCCGGCGCGATTGGCCAGCAGGATGCACTGCGAGCCGACGTCCTGGGAGAGCGCTTCCATGCGGCTGTGGATGGGCTTCAGATTGTCGGTGGTCAGCACCAGCGAGCCCCCGCGCGGCCGCGCTACAGGCCGGCGCGCGGGCGCATGCTCGGCCGGCGCCGCGGGTGGCTGCGCTGGCGTGGCCGGCCGCTCGCGCCGCGATCGTTCGGGCGACGGCGCGGCCGCCGGCTTCTCGGCGGGCGCCGCGCGATGCTCCGGCGCCGGGGCGGGCGGCGTGGGCGGCGTGGCCTTCTCGTGGCCGAGCGCTGCATACAGGGCGTGCTGCAGCTCGCCGGCGGAGATCGGCCCGTTCAGAAAGAGATGCACGCCGTGGCTGGCTGCCTGCTCGGCCGCCTTTCGGTTCGGCGCACGACTCCACAGCACCACGCGCGTGGGCACGCCGAAGTTCGGCAGAATCTCGGCCAGGTCCAGGCCGCTCATGCCCGGCAGCTCCACGTCGGCGACGATTACCTCGGGCGGCGAGTTGCGCACTTCCCAGAGCGCGTCGTTTGCGGTGTCGAGGACGCGCACTTCGACGTCGTTGGCGAGCTGTCCCGGCAGCGCGCGCAACTCTGCGTTGTCGCCTGGTACAACCAGGAGTCGGTAGGCCATAGGAAGAGCGTTCCTTCTCTGCTAGTATGGCTGCGCCACAGCACGGAGCCGGCTTCAGTATGATTCCGCGCCGGCCCCCAAACGAGATCGCATTCGAAGCACGTGCGCCTCAGCGCTGGCCGTTGGCCGGCGCAGGCTGGCGGCATGGCAGCGCAAAGGAGAACGTGCTGCCCTGTCCTTGCTTGCTGTCCACCCATACGGTGCCGCCGAGCACGCTGATCAGCTCGCGGACAAGCGCCAGCCCCAGCCCGGTTCCTCCGTGATCGCGGGTCAGCGAGGCGGCCACCTGGTAGAAGCGGTCGAAGATTCGTGTCTGCTCGTGCTCGGGGATGCCG
>WNGB01004943.1_pt1 | contig 20100 bp, 17 predicted proteins | sample 5400681 | NCBI WGS metagenome assembly WNGB01 (sample SAMN13153367, study PRJNA577476) | soil metagenome | isolation source: 115 cm soil or saprolite under grassland replicate 2 | place: USA:California | collected 2016-06-15
GGCAGCGCGTCGGCCTCTACCCTCGACTGCTGTTCGACGTCGCCAGTCTCTTCGGAGTGGTCGACCGCGACCGGATCGTCGCCGCGCTCGGCGCCGGCCTGCGCGAGATCGCGCACGATCCCGGCCATCCGCTGCGCCGCCAGATCGAGGACGTCGTGGCCGGACTCCCACGCCAGCTGCGCGAGGATCCGGCGATGCAGGCCAGGGTGGAGGCGGTCAAGACGGAGCTGCTCGACGGCGAGCTGGTCACGCGGCTGGCGGAGGAGGCGCTGGAAGGCGTCCGGCGCGCGCTGACCGCCGATCTCGCCGGCGCCGAATCGCACGTCGTGGAGTGGATCGTCGAACGGCTGGACGAGGGCCGGCGCCGACTCGCCGGGGACGCGGCGTTGCGCACGGAGCTCGACCGCTGGCTCAAGGCGCGCGCGATCCAGCTCGTGGACCGGTATCACGGTCGGATCGCGGCCTTCATCGAGAATGGGGTTCGCGCGCTCGGTCCCGAGGGCGCCGTCCGGCTCATCGAGGAGCACGCCGGCGACGACCTGCAATACATCCGGGTCAACGGCACCGTCGTGGGCGGGCTGGCCGGCGGCGCGCTCTATGGCCTCCATCTCCTCCTCCGAATGCTGTAAGTAACTGGTCTCGCTGCCTTAATTTGGCGGGCCCAAGTTGTCGGCGTGGGGATTTTCACTTAGACTCAGGCATCTGCTGCCCACATTCCTGGAGGGGCCACCATGACTCCGAGAAGTACGGTAATTCTTGTCAGCATCCTGGCCATCGGCGCCGCGCTCGTGCTGAGCGGCCCGGCGGTCAGCCAGACTCCCAAGTCCGGCGGAACACTCAACGTCACGCAGCGCGAAGAACTGCCCCAAGGGTTCGCCGTCCACGAGACGGGAACGATCTCCACCTCGTGGCCGGCCATGGCGTGTCTGAACAACCTCGTCTTCTTCGACCCGCTCAAGAAGGTCGAGAGCACGGACACGATCATCGGGGAGCTGGCGGAGAAGTGGTCGTGGCAGGACAACTATCGCAACCTCGTCTTCTTCCTGCGCAAGGGCGTGAAGTGGCACGACGGCCAGCCCTTCACGTCCAAGGACGTGAAGTTCACGTTCGACATGCTGCGCGAGGCCCCGGACGCGCAGGCCAAGCTTCGTATCAACCCCCGCAAGGACTGGTATGCCAACCTCCAGAACGTCGAGGCGCCGGATCCCCACACGGTGATCTTCCATCTCAAGAAACCTCAGCCCTCGTTGCTGCTCATGCTCGCCTCCGGCTACTCGCCGGTCTATGCCGCGCACGTCCCGCCGGCCAGCTACCGGACCTCCTGCATGGGCACGGGCCCCTTCAAGCTCAAGGAGTGGCGCAAGGGTGAGTTCGTCGAGATGGTCAAGAACCCCGACTACTTCGTCAAGGGGCGCCCGTACCTCGACACGCTGAGGTACATCATCATCGCCGAGCGCGGCACGCGCACCGCGGCGCTCCAGGCGGGCAAGGTCGACGTGTCCTTCCCCGGCGAGACCACGAAGACCACGGCCGAGCAGCTCAAGAAGGCCGTGCCCCAGCTCGTGGTGACGCCCTACAGCCAGAACGTGAACGACAACATCATCATGAACGTCAAGAAGCCGCCCTTCGACAACATGAAGGTGCGGCTGGCCGTGAGTCACGCCATCGACCGCCGCGCGCTCGTGCAGGCGGTCCAGCAGGGCGGCGCCGTGGTCGGTGCCTCGATGGCTCCCAAACCTCACGGCGTCTGGGGCCTCCTCGAGAAGGACCTGGTTGCGCTCCCGGGCTATGGCAAACCCGCCGAGGAAAAAGACAAGGCCCGGAAGCTCCTGGCCGAGGCCGGCATCTCTCCGCAGAAGCCGCTCCGGGTCGAGATGGTCACCCGTGCGATCGCCATCTACGTCGACATGGCGTCCTTCGTCATCAACGAGCTCAAGCAGGTGGGGATCGAGGCCTCGCTGAAGCAGGTGGAGACCGCGCAGTGGCATCCCATGGCGACCCGCGGCGACTACCAGATCGGGGCCAACCTCACCGGGATCGGTCCCGACGATCCCGACGCCAACTTCTTCGAGAACTACAGCTGCGGCTCGCCGCGCAACTACAGCCACTACTGCAGCGAGGAAGTCGGCAAGATGGTCGAGCAGCAGTCGCAGGAGCTGGACGCGAAGAAGCGGATGGCGATGGTGTGGGCGATCCAGAAAAGGCTCGAAGCCGATGCGGCCCGCCCGATCCTCGACTGGAAGCTCGATTACTTCACCGTGTGGCCGTACGTCAAGAACCTGATCCCCCACCAGTCGATCTACAACTTCGGTCGGATGCAGGAAGTGTGGATCGACAAGTAGCGCTCCCCCGCCCGTGAAGACGTATATCGCGCAACGGCTGGCCATCGCCGTGCTGACGCTGTTCGGCATGTCGCTGGTCATCTTCGCGCTGCTCCGGCTGGCGCCCGGCGACATCGTGGACATCCTCTTCGCCTCCGCCGGCTACGTGAATGCGGCGGAGAAGCAGGCCATCCTCACCGAGCTGGGCATGGATCGGCCCTACTGGGTGCAGTACCTCGAGTGGATCAAGCAGATCCTGACGGGGGATCTCGGCAAGTCGTATCGCTACGACCTGCCCGCGTGGCAGATCATCAAGCCGCTGCTGCCCGTCACCATCGAGCTGGCGGCGCTGTCGATCATCGTGGCCGTCGTCCTGGGCGTGCCCACCGGGGTGATCAGCGCCGTGCGCCAGGACTCCAGCCTTGACTACGTCCTGCGCGTCCTCAGCCTCGGGGGGCTGTCGATGCCGGCCTTCTGGCTCGCCATGGTCATCATTCTCGGCTGCGTGACGTGGTTCGGCTGGATCCCGCCGCTGACCTACGTCTCCCCGTTCGAGAACTTCAAGCTGCACGTCGTCCAGTTCGCCCTGCCCGCGCTCGCGGTCGGCTACCGCTCGTCCGCGCTGATCATGCGCATCACGCGCTCGTCGCTGCTCGAGGTGATGCGGGAGGACTACATCCGGACGGCCTGGGCCAAGGGCCAGAACGAGCGCGTGGTGATCTGGCGGCACGCGCTCAAGAACGCGATCCTGCCGGTGGTCACGGTGATCGGCATCGAGTTCGCGTTCCTCATCGGCGGGCTCGTGGTCACGGAGACGGTGTTCAACCTGCCCGGCGTCGCGCGCTTCCTCGTCCAGGCCATCCTGTGGCGCGACTACCCGATCGTGCAGAACCTCGTCATGTTCATCGCCATCGTCGTCATCCTCTCGAACCTCCTGGTCGACATGCTCTACGGCGTCCTCGACCCGCGCGTACGGTATGGCAGTTAGGCACGCATCGTCCATTCGAGGAGCGCCCCGGCTTCGCCGGGGCGTGACGAGCGTTCGGGGGGATTGGGGGGCCCGTGGCTAGGCCCCCCATGTCCGCGATGGAGATCGAGCTCACGGTGCCGGCGGTCACGCGCCGCAGCGGGAGCCTGGGGAGCGCGCTCTGGCGCTTCATCCGGAAGAAGCCGCTGGGCGCCGCGGGCGGGGTCCTGATCGTCGCGATGGTGGTCACGGCCATCTTCGCCGACGTGCTCCAGACGCACGACCCGATCGCGACCGACGCCGCCAACACCCTGGCCCCGCCCTCGGCCGAGCACTGGCTCGGGTCCGATCATCTCGGGCGGGACATCTACTCCCGCATCGTCCATGGCGCCCGCGTCTCCTTGATCGTCGGTCTCGCGTCGACGCTGCTCGGCTCGGTGCTGGGCGGAATCATCGGACTGCTGTCCGGGTACGTAGGAGGGAAGACCGACCTCATCGCGCAACGCCTGCTCGACATCCTCCAGGGGCTCCCCCTGCTCGTGCTCGCCCTGGTGATGTCGGCCTCGCTCGGCCCCTCGGTCCAGAACGTCATCATCGCGATCTCCATTCCGATCATCCCGCGCGCGGCGCGCGTGATCCGCTCGAGCGTGCTCACGATCCGCGAGATGCAATACGTGGAGGCCGCGCGCTCGATGGGCCTCCGCCATCTCCGCATCGCCTTCCGCCACATCCTGCCCAACACCATGGGGCCGTTCATCGTGCTCTGTACCGCGCAGCTCGGGAGCGCGATCCTCGTGGAGGCGACCCTGTCCTTCCTGGGCCTGGGCGTGCCCGAGCCGTATCCGTCCTGGGGACGCATGCTCTCGGTCTCGGCCGCGGAGTACGCCCAGAAAGCCCCGCACCTGGTGATCTTCCCCGGCCTCGCCATCAGCCTCGCCGTCTTCGGCTCCAATCTCCTGGGCGACGCCCTCCGAGACACCCTCGACCCCCGACTCCGCGGCAGCTGAGACGGGGTCAGGCTTTGACTTCTGAACATCTCGGTCGACGTGCGTTGTGATCGCAACGGATCCACCGAGATGTTCAGAAGTCAAAGCCTGACCCCATCGCGCGGTGGACGCCGGGTGTGTAATGATCTTGATCCCCGGAGTTCTGCAATGGGAGGCGAGCGATGAAGATGTATGTGGCCGGCCAGTGGATCGACAAGCCGCAGCAGATCGAAGTGCGGAATTCGTACGACGACTCCGTGATCGACACCGTTCCGCGGGCCGACCGCGGGGACATCGAGCGCGCGCTGCAGTCGGCCGAGCGCGGCGCGCGGGTCATGGCGAAGCTCGCCGGGTACGATCGCTGGAAGATCCTCAAGAAGGCCGCCGAGCTGATCGCCGCGCGCTCCGAGGAATTCGGGCAGACCATCTCGAAGGAAGAGGGCAAGATCATCGCCGAGGGACGTCTGGAAGCCAGCCGCGCCTTCGAAACGATCATGGGCTCGGCCGAAGAGGCCAAGCGTCGGCACGGCCAGACCGTGCCGCTCGACGGCGCGCCGGGCGGGGCGGGGAAGATCGGGCTGACGCTCCGCGTGCCGTGCGGGGTGGTCGTGGCCATCAGCCCCTTCAACTTTCCGCTGAATCTCGTCTGTCACAAGGTGGGACCGGCCCTGGCCGCGGGTAACGCCGTGATCGTCAAGCCCGCCACGGACACGCCGCTGTCGGCGCTCAAGCTGACGGAGGTCTTGCTGGAGGCGGGGCTGCCGCCCGAGGCCATCAACACGCTCACCGGCTCGGGCGGGGAGATTGGCGACACGCTCGTCACCGATCGCCGGGTGCGGAAGATCACGTTCACCGGCAGTCGGGACGTGGGCGAGCACATCTGCCGGACGGCGGGTCTCAAGCGCGTGACGATGGAGCTCGGGAGCAACGCGCCGGTCATCGTCATGCCCGACGCCGATCTCGACAAGGTGGCCACGGCCGTGGCATCGACGGGCTACGCGAACGCGGGTCAGGTCTGCATTTCGACCCAGCGCGTGCTGACCTCGGGAAGAGTCTACGGCGACTTTCTCGACGCGCTCCGGCCCAAGGTGGCGGCGCTGAAGGTCGGCAACCAGCTCGACGAGTCGGTCACGGTCGGGCCGATGGTGAAGGAGAAGGAGGCGATGCGCGTCGAGGAGTGGATCAAGGAGGCGGTGACGAGCGGCGCGCGCCTGGTCACCGGCGGCCGCCGGCAAGGGGCGCTCTACGAGCCGGCCATCGTCGCCGACGTGAAGCCGGAGATGCGCATCTCGTCCGACGAGCTCTTCGGGCCGGCCGTCGCCGTCACGCCGTTCACCGACATCGACGAGGCGATCACGATGGCGAACGACAGCCCCTACGGTCTCGCCGCCGGCATCTTCACCGAGAACCTCGAATGGGCATGGAAGTTCGCGCGCGAGGTGCAGTCCGGCAATCTCCACGTCAACTGGGGCCCGCAGTGGCGGGCCGACCTGATGCCGTATGGCGGGCTCAAGGAGTCGGGCTTCGGCAAGGAAGGGCCAGCCTATGCGATCGAGGAGATGACGGAGCTGAAGATGGTCGTGTTCCACCTGGCCGGATAGCGGATTGTCATGGCGAACGAGGAGCTCTGCTGGATCCCGGCCTCGGAGCTGGCGGGGCTGATCCGCCGCAAGAAGGTGTCGCCGGTCGAGGTCGTCCGGGCGGCCCTCGACCGTATCGCCAAGATCAACCCGAAGCTGAATGCGTTCGTCACGCTGACCGCGGACGAGGCGCTGCGGCAGGCTCGGGCCGCCGAGCGCGCGCTCATGCGAACGAAGGCCACCCTGGGCGCGCTGCATGGCGTGCCCTTCGGCGTGAAGGATCTCGTCATCACCAAGGGGGTGCGGACGACGTTCGGCACTCCGCTCTACCGCGACCATGTGCCGACGGAGGACGCGCCCATCGTCGAGCGGATGAAGACCGCGGGCGCGATCATGCTCGGCAAGACGAACACGCCGACGCTCGGCTGGATCGGGTCCACGCACAACCTCCTGTTCGGGGCGACGCGCAATCCCTGGAATCTCGAACGGACACCGGGCGGCTCCAGCGGCGGCGCCTCCGCCGCCGTCGCCGCCGGCCTCGCCCCGCTGCACATCGGGACCGACGGCGGCGGCTCCATCCGGATTCCCGCCTCGTTCGCGGGGATCTTCGGGTTCAAGGCCTCGTACGGGCGCATTCCCGCGTATCCCCCGAGCGGGGGATGGAGCCTGTCGCACGTGGGACCGATGACGCGCACCGTACGAGACGCCGCGCTGATGATGAGCGTCTGCGCGGGGCCCGACGAGCGCGACCAGTACTCGCTGCCGGCCGACGGCGCGGATTACGTCAAGGCGATCGGAGGGCCGATCAAGGGACTGCGCGTGGCCTACACGGACGATCTCGGCTACGTCGAGGCGCTCGATCCGGAGGTACGGGCGGCGTGCGCCAAGGCCGTCAAGGCGTTCCGGGAGCTGGGCTGTCGCGTGGAGACCGTGAATCCGGGCTGGCCCTCGCCGTTGGACGGCTTCGAGCAGATCTTCTGCGGCGGCCTCGCCATCCGTCTCGCCCCGTATCTTGCCGAGCGTCGGGACGAGATCGATGCCGGGCTCCTGCCCCTGGTCGAGCGCGCGCTCGCGCAGGGGCCGACGCGCTACGTGCAGGCGTGGTTCGATCGCCTCGCGTGGTGGGCGCACCCGCGGGCGCTGTTCGAGAAGTACGATCTCCTGGTGACGCCGACCGTCGCCTGTCCGCCCTTCGCGCCGGATCTCGACACGCCCCCCGACGTCGCCGGCAAGCGCGTGTCGTTCTACGGCTGGCTACCCTACACGTTCCCGTTCAACATGACGGGCCAGCCCGCCGCATCCGTCCCCTGCGGCTTCACGCGCGACGGCCTGCCGATCGGGCTTCAGATCGTCGGGCGGCGATACGCCGACGTTTCCGTGCTCCGTGCCAGTGCCGCGTTCGAGCGCGCCCGCCCGTGGGCCCATCGACGGCCCCCCATCGAGTGACGGCGGCCTACGTCAGCTCGGACAGCGGCGTCGCGGTCTCGCCGATCGACGTCGCGACGGCGGGATGCACGATCCGGCCGCGCCAGATGTTGACGCCGTGCGCGAGGGCGGGGTTGTCCCGCACGGCGCCGGCCGCGCCCTTCGCCGCCACGTCCAGCACGTAGGGCAGCGTCGCGTTCGTCAGCGCGAACGTCGAGGTGCGGGGGACGAGGGCCGGCATGTTGGCGACGCCATAATGAACGACGCCGGCCACGCGATAGATCGGCTCGAGCAGCGTCGTGGGATGGATGGTCTCGATGCAGCCTCCCTGGTCGACCGCCACGTCGACGATGACCGCGCCTTCCTTCATCCGCTCGACCGTCGCTCGCGTGACGAGCACCGGCGCCCGGGCGCCGGCGATGAGCACTCCGCCGATCAGGAGGTCCGCGCGCTGGGCCACCTGCGTGATGTTGAAGGCGTTGGAGGCGAGGGTGACGATCTGTCCGCGGAAGATCTCGTCGCAGTGCCGGAGCCGATCGAGGTTGACGTCGAGGATCGAGACGTCGGCGCCGAGCCCGATCGCCGTTCGCGCGGCGTTGAGACCCACCGTGCCGGCGCCGAGGATGACCACGTTGCCGGGGGGAACGCCCGGGACGCCCGACACCAGGATGCCGCGGCCGCCATGGGCCTTGCCCAGATAGTAGACGCCCTCGAGAACGGCCAGGCGTCCGGCCACCTCGCTCATGGGCGTCAACAGCGGGAGGCTGCCGTCGATCCGCTGCACGGTCTCGTAGGCGATCGCGATGCCGTCGGCCTCGCGCAGGGCCGCGGTGAGGGCGGGGACCGCCGCCAGGTGGAGATACGTGAAGAGGATCTGCCCGGCCCGCAGGCGCGGGTACTCCTCGGCGATGGGCTCCTTGACCTTGAGGATCAGCTCCGAGGCCGACCAGACCTCGTCCATCGTGGACAGGCTCGCGCCGACCTTGGCGTACTCCTCGTCGCGGATGGCGCTGCCGCTGCCCGCGTCGTGCTCCACGAGCACGCGGTGACCGGCGTCGACCAGAGCATACGCCCCGGCCGGTGTCACAGCGACACGCTGCTCGCCCGGCTTGATCTCGCGCGGGACCCCGATGATCATGGCTGTCCTCGTTGTTCATGGTACCGAACGCCAGCCACGCTGTTCGAGTAGAATCGGGCCAGCTTCCGACTCTTCCCGAGGAGGGCGGACGATGACGGTGGTGTCACGGAATCTATTGGTGCCCGCCGCACGTGGAATCCTGGCCGTCCTTTTCGGGTTAGACGCCGTTGACATCCCTCGCGCGACCCTGAGACCTAAGAACCGCCGAATAACAACCTGCATGGGAGGTGCGTCCGATGGACGTCTCCACACAGCGATCGAACGAGCCAAAGCCAAGAAGAAGAGCCCGGTCGTGTTGTGGCTGGTCAACCTTCTCTGGCCAGGTCTCGGAAATCTCGTCGTTGGTCAGACTGGCTTAGGGATTCTGTTCGGGCTGCTGCAATGGGTAGGTGTACTCGTGTCCATTGTCACACTGGGGTTCGGAACAATTCTGCTCGTAATCAACTGGGTCGTCGCCGGTGCGGTTGGGCACTCCAGAATTAATAGAGACTATGCGTCCGCTCTAGACGCGATTCAGGCATCTGCGATGCGCCAGGGCTGATCGGTCTGGGGGGTTGTGCGCGTGTCCCGCTCGCGATGCTGACGAGGCATTCGGGCCATCGTCTGGCGACGCGAGGGGCTCAGCATCGCGCTGAGCTCGACTAGAACCGGTCGACTTTCACACTGTTCCTCGAGGAGGCAGAAATGACGATGGTGCTGGGTGGGAATTGGTGGGCACTTGCGATACGCGGACTTCTGGCCATCGTATTCGGTCTTATCGCCTTCATCAATCCCGCGACGATGGTGGGAGCATTCGTCCTCCTCTTCGGAGCGTACGCCATCATCGGCGGTGTCTTATCTATCGTGGCTGGCGTCAGGGCAGCCGAGCATCATGAGCGCTGGTGGCCGCTTATCCTGGTGGGCGTGGTCGACATTCTCGCCGGCATTGTCGCCTTCCTCGTACCGACAGCTGCAGTATTTGCACTCCTCTTCGTCGTCGCCTTCTGGGCGCTCGTCACTGGCGTTCTCCAGATCGTCGCAGCCGTCCGGCTCCGGAAGGAAATCCAGGGTGAGTGGTTGCTCGTCTTGAACGGTCTTCTTTCGCTCGTCTTCGGCGTGATTGTGCTAGCCCGGCCCGGTGCTGCTCTGATTGTGCTGGTGTGGTGGATCGGCGCCTACGCGATCGTCTTCGGCATCATCCTGATCGCGCTCGCGTTCAAGCTCCGCGCCCGTCACCTAGCCGCGCCGGCATCCACCGGAACTCCCCGCCCGGCCTAAGAAGCCTGTCAAGGGACACCCCGGCTTCGCCGGGGCGTCCCGAGCGTCCGCTGTGGGGTATGGGGGGCATGTCTGAGCCCCCCATGCGGCCCATCATCAGAAGACCGGGGACGCCCCGCCCCATGCGGATGTCTGGAAGTTCGGACATTGACGGGGACGGGGGCGACAACGACCCTGGCCCTGTGACGCTGGCGGAGCTGCTCGCGGCGCTCGCGGTGATCGGTCTGGTGCTGGCCGCGTCGCTCTCGGTGTTCGCCGAGGGCCAGCGTGCCTACAGCCACGGGGCCGCGCGCGTGCAGAGCCAGCAGAGCGCACGGGTCGCGCTCGCCCGCATGGCGCGCGAGATCCGGCAGGCCGGTCACGGCGCCGGCGTGTTCTCGCCGATCGCCGTCGCGGAGCCCTCGCGGGTCGTCCTCCAGCACGACCTCGATGGCGATGGGGTCGTCGCCGCGCGTGGCGAGACCGTCACCTGGCTCCTGTCGGCGGGCGTCCTGCGGCGAGACGCCGGTGGGGGCGCTCAGCCCATCGTCAACGGCGTGCGCGCCCTCAGCTTCGCCTACCTCGATGGCGACGGCCGGCCGGCGGCCCGTCCCGACACGATCCGCAGGGTCCTCATCACGCTGTCGACCGAACCCGAGCATCCGCAGGCCCACGGCGCCACCCAGACCACGCTCACGACAGAGGTCCGCCTGCGTAATCGGTGAGCCGACCCCTCCTCCCATCGGCCCTCAGGCCCGGCCGGTGGGGTCAGACTCGCCCCCGGGCCCCCATCTGTTGTCCACAGGCGACCTGGTAAAGGATTTCCTAAACAAATCGTGACTTTTACCTTGACTCGCCCTGTGGCACGTCGTAATCTCGCCAGCCAAGTGGGACGAAGTGGGATGAAGTGTCATCCGGGCCCACGGGAGATATGTTTAGAGGGCGCTATCAGCACACGATCGATCCGAAGGGGCGCGTCAGCGTGCCGGCGAAGTATCGCGACGTGCTGGCCCAGTACGAGAGCCCCGCGTTGATCGTGGTACCCAACGGCACCGCGCTCGAGGTGCATCCGCTCCAGGAATGGGAGCGCATCGAGGCCCAGATCAACGAGCAGTCGTCGATGTTCGACGCCGAGGTGCGACGCGCGGGACGGCTCTACATCTCGCACGCCAAGGAAGTCGATCTCGACGGCGCGGGCCGCATCCTCCTGCCGTCGGATAGCCGCGCGCCCGTCGGCCTGATGAAGGACGTGACGCTCATCGGCATCGGCCGACGGTTCTTCGAGATCTGGGACCGCGCGCGATTCGAGGAGTACGAGCGGTTGAACGGCGACGGCGGCATGCAGTCGGGCTTCGAGCGCCTGGCGCAGCTCGGAGTGAAGTAGTTCACGTTCCAGTGCTCGTGGACGAGGTCGCGTGGCTCTTGCGACCACGGCAGGGGGGCTGGGTGATCGACGGGACGGTGGGAATGGCCGGACACGCGGAGGCGATGCTGGAGCAGAGCGGCCCCGACGTGCGACTGCTGGGTCTGGACCTCGATCCCGAGGCCGTGGACCGCGCGCGCGCCCGGCTCGACCGCTTCGCCGATCGCGTGCGCCTGCGTCGCGCCAGCTTCCGCGACCTCGACACGATCGCCGCCGCCGAGGGCGTGACCGCCGCGCGCTCGATCCTGCTCGATCTGGGCGTGTCGTCCTACCAGCTCGACGAGTCCGGGCGCGGCTTCTCCTTCTTGGCCGACGACCCGCTCGACATGCGTCTGGATCCGTCGTCGCCGCACACGGCCGCCGCCCTGCTCAACGAGCTGCCGGAGGCCGAGCTGGCGCGCATTGTCTTCGAATACGGCGACGAGCGACACGCGCGGCGCATCGCGCGTGGCATCGTCCGTCGCCGCCCGCTCGCGACCACCGGCGACCTCGTGGCCGCGGTGCGCGGGGCAGTCCCGCGCGCCGCCTGGTCGCGGCGCCGGCACGTCGCGACGCGAACGTTCCAGGCGATCCGGATCGCCGTCAACGACGAGCGGGGGGCGCTCCGCCGCGCGCTCCAGCAGGCGCCTGCGCTGCTCGCCGTCGGGGGCCGACTCGGGATCATTGCGTTTCACTCGGGCGAAGACCGCATGGTGAAGCAGACGTTCCGGACGCTCGCTCGGCAAGGATTCGCCGAGATCGAGCCGTCGCCCCTCGTGCCCGGGGACGACGAAGTGCGAGCCAACGCTCGCGCCCGGAGTGCCAAGCTACGCGTGCTGGAGCGGCTCCCGTGACGACACCACAGCAACTGCATCGTGAGAGAGATCCCCGTGTTTCGCGATCCGTGACGCTCGCCCTGACCGGCGCGCTGCTGCTCGTCGTCTGCGCCCTCACCGTGGTCGGGTTCCGCGTGCAGTCCATCCACCTTGGTTACCGGATGGATGGGCTGCGGGCGGATCGCACCGAGCTCACCGCGCTCGTGCGGCAGCTCGAGGTGGAGCTGGCCACGCTCCGCTCGCCGGGACGCGTCGAGTCCCGCGCGCGCCAGCTCGGCCTGACGGCGCCCGCGCGCCAGCAGGTGCGGCTGGCCCGCGAGTACGTCGCGGGCGGCAGCGGCGTGGCCGCCGCGCACCAGGCTCGGATCGAGGCGGCCGTGCGTTGAGCCTTCCAGGCCTCCGAACGCGCGTCCTCATCGTCGCGGCGATCCTCGCCGTCGCGTTCGGAGGCCTCGTGGCTCGTCTGTTCCAGCTACAGATCGTCCGCCACGCCGAGCTGACCGCGCTCGCCGAGCGTCAGTACTCCCGCACCGTCGTCATGCACGCCCAGCGCGGCGCCATCGTCGATCGTCACGGGGCGCCGCTCGCCACCTCGACCCCGGCCGAGTCGCTCTTCGCGCAGCCGAAGAGCCTGGGGGATCCCGTCCGGGTCGCCGCACGCCTGGCTCCGCTGCTCGAGATGCCGGAACGGGAGCTCCACGCGGCGCTCGTCAGCGGGCGGCCCTTCGTCTGGCTGCGCCGCCGGCTGCCGCCCGGCGTCGCCGGCGCGATCAAGGCGTTGCGCGAGCCCGGGCTGGACTTCGTGCCCGAGCCGCTGCGGCTCTATCCCAACCGCGAGCTCGCCGCGCACGTGATCGGCTTCGTCGGCGTCGACGGCGGCCTCGAGGGGGTGGAGCGGGCGCGCGAGACTGAGCTCAGTGGCGCGCCGGGCAAGGCGATCACCGGCCGGGACGCGCTGGGACGCGAGATCGACGGGCCGCGGATCGTCAAGCCGCCCGCTCCCGGTCACGGCGTCATGCTGACCCTCGACACCAACATCCAGTACATCGCCGAGCGCGAGATCGATGCCGCGTTCCGGCGGACCGGCGCCAAGGCGGCGATGGTGGTGGTGATGGAGCCGCGGACGGGTGACGTGCTCGCGATCGCCATCCGACCGACGTTCAACCCGAACACGTTCATGGATCCGCGCGCGCGAGACCACTGGCGGAACCGCGCCATCACGGATCCCTTCGAGCCCGGTTCGACCTTCAAGATCATCCTGGCGGCGGCGGCCCTGGAGGAACGGGTCGTGACCCCCGACTCGCGGTTCTACGGCGAGAACGGCGCGATCACGATCGCCCGGACGACGATCCACGACTGGAAGAAGTATGGGTGGCTCACCTTCTCCGAGGTGCTCCAGAACTCGTCGAACGTGGGATCGATCAAGGTCGGCCTGGCCCTGGGGACTCAGCGCTATTACCGGTACATGACCGCGTTCGGCTTCGGGGCGCCGACCGGCGTCGACCTGGCCGGCGAGAGCCGCGGGCTGCTCCGCGACCCCGCGCGGTGGTCCGAGCTGTCCCTGCCCACGATGTCCCTCGGCCAGGAGATCTCGGTCACGGCCCTGCAGATGGTCGCGGCGTTCGGCGCCATCGCCAACGACGGCACGCTGATGCGCCCCCGCATCGTCCGTGCGGTCTTCGACACCGACGGCCGCGAGGTACGGCGCTTCGAGCCGACGAAGGTCCGACAGGTGATCTCCAAGGAGACCGCGCAGACGCTGACCCGCCTGCTCGTGCGCGTCGTCCAGGACGGGACCGGCCACAATGCCGCCATCGCCGGATACGACGTCGGCGGCAAGACGGGCACCGCGCAGAAGCTCGACCCGGCGACGCGTCGCTATTCCCGGGCGCCCGGGGTCCTGTCGTTCGTGGGCTTCGCACCCGTCGAGGCCCCGCGCTTCGTCATGCTCGTGATGCTCGACGAGCCCAAGAACGAGAAGTGGGGCAGCGAGGCCGCGGCGCCCATCTTCGCGGCGATCGGTCGCGACGTCCTCCGCTATCTGGACGTGCCGGCGCGCGACGCGGCGTCCGTGGCGATCGTCTCGACCGCGGCGGAGGAGCCGAAGCCGCCGGCCGTGGACGGTCGCGTGCGCCTCGTCGGCACCGCCGCCGCGGCGCCGGTCGATGGCGTCGGCCGCATGCCCGATCTCGGCGGCCGGACCAAGCGCCAGGCGCTCGCCATGCTCGCTCCGCTCGCGGTCGAGGTGGAGATGACCGGTCAGGGCGCGGTGACGCGGCAGGAGCCCCCCGCCGGGACGCCTGTCGTCGCCGCGACGACGGTGCGCCTGCACCTGACGTCGCCCGCGATGATCGCGGTCGCGAGCCCCATCCCCGCGATCAGCCGCGCGCGCTCGGCGCCGTTGCCCCCGCCCGTCGAGACCACCGGCGATGGCGATCGATGAGCCGCGCCGCGAGGTGCCTGTGAGCGCGCTGCTGGACGCGCTGCCCGAGAAGCGGATCGTGGGCGTCCTGCCCGCCACCATCAGGGGAATCGCGGACGATTCGCGGCGTGTCGAGCGGGACGACTGCTTCGTTGCCGTGCCCGGCTTCAAGGCCGACGCTCGTCGCTTCGTGGCCGAGGCGCTCGGGCGCGGCGCCCGCCTGATCGTGACCGAGGGCGAGGCGCCGCCGGTGCCGGATGTCGCCACGGTGCTGGTGCCCTCGGCACGCGCGGCGGTGGGACGCCTGGCCGACGTCTACTATGGCCATCCCTCCCGCGATCTCACGCTCGTCGGCATCACGGGAACGAATGGCAAGACGACGACGTCTTATCTCGTGGAAGCGCTCTTGCAAGCCCTGGGGTTGCGCACAGGCGTCATCGGCACGATCCAGTACGTCCTCGGCGACGAACGTAGACCTGCCGGACAGACGACCCCCGATGCACTGGCGCTCCAGTCAATGCTGGCACGTATGCGCGAGCACGGGGTGCGAGGCGTCGCCATGGAAGTGTCCTCGCACGCGCTGGCCCTCGCTCGTGTCGATGAGCTGACGTTTGACATTGCGATGTTCACGAACTTGACGCAGGACCATCTGGACTTCCACGGCACGTTCGACGCGTACCGGACGGCCAAGCGCCATCTCTTCGAGCTGCTCGCCCGATCACCGAAATCCCGTCGGACCGGCGTCGTGAACGCGGACGATCCGGCCGGCGCGGAGATGACCCGCGGCCTGGGGCTGTCCGTGCTCACCTTCGGGCTCGGCTCGCGGGCCGACGTCCGGGCGCTCCGTCACGAATCGACGCTCGACGGGATCCGGCTCACCGCGACAACGCCGCGGGGCCATCTCGAGCTGACGTCCCCGCTGATCGGCGAGCACAACGTCATGAACCTGCTGGGGGCGATCGGCGCCGGCATCGCGCTCGGCGTCGGCGACGACGCGCTCGCGCGGGTCCTCGGCGCCGTCGACACCGTGCCCGGGCGCTTCGAGCAGGTGCGCGCCGGCCAGCCCTTCCTGGTCGTCGTCGACTACGCCCACACGCCCGACGCGCTGGAGCGCGTGCTGACCACCGCGCGCAAGCTCACGCCGGCCCGCCTCGGCGTCGTGTTCGGCTGCGGCGGCGACCGTGATCGAGGCAAGCGCCCCATCATGGGCGAGATCGCGGCGCGACTGGCCGATCGGATCTGGATCACCTCCGACAACCCGCGGTCGGAGCGGCCCGAGGCCATCATCGACGAGATCGTCGCCGGGGCGCGCCGCGTGCCGACCGGCGCCAGCCGGTCGGCGGCGGAAGCTGACCGCCGCGCGGCGATCGGCGCCGCGCTCGGCTGGGCCGGGGCCGGGGATACGGTGGTGATCGCGGGCAAGGGCCACGAGACGTATCAGATCATCGGGGCCGAGGTCCTGCCGTTCGACGACCGCGGCGTGGCGCGACAGATCTTGCGCGCGCGAGACGCCTGAGCCATGGCGACCTTCACCGTCCAGGAGATCGTCCGCGCCACCCAGGGCGCGCTGGTGGTCGGCGATCTGGGCGTGCCCGTGACCGGCGTCTCGATCGATTCGCGGACGCTCGGGGTGGGCGAGGTCTTCTTCGCCATCGTCGGCCACCGGCTCGACGGCCACGAGTTCATCGCCGATGCGGCCAGTCGGGGCGCCGCCTGCGTGGTGGCGCAGACGGTGCCCGATCACGTGCCGTCCGGCGTCCCATTCGTCCTCGTCGAGGACACCACGCGGGCGCTCGGTCGGCTGGGCGCCGCGCATCGCGCGAAGTTCTCGCTGCCCATCGCGGCGATCACCGGATCCAACGGCAAGACGACCACGAAGGAGATGACCGCCGCCGTGCTCGCCGCGCGCGGCAAGGTGCTCAAGCCCGAGGGCAGCTTCAACAACCAGTGGGGGGTGCCGCTGACGCTGCTGCGCCTGACGCCCGAGCACCAGGCGCTGGTCGTGGAGATCGGGTGCAATCAACCGGGCGAGATCGCCTATCTCACGGGGCTCGTGTCGCCGACCGTGGGTGTCGTGACCACGGTGGCCGAAGCCCACACCGAGTTCCTCGGCTCGCTCGAGGGTGTCCGCGAGGAAAAGGCCGCGCTCGTCCGCGCGATTCGCGAGGACGGGGCGGTGGCTCTCAACGCCGACGATCCCCGGGTGGCCGGCATGGCGCGGGACACCCGGGCCCGCGTGATCACCTATGGTCTGGCCGGATCCGCGGCCGTGCGCGTCTTCGGGGACGTGGTCGAGGATGCGCGCGGGCTGACGTTCATGCTCGAGGCGATGGGGCGTCGCGAGCGCGTCTCGCTCGGCTTCGCCGGACGGCACAACGTCACGAACGGGCTGGCGGCCGCGGCGGTCGGCGTCGCCGTCGGGCTCGCGCTGCCCGAGATCGCCGCGGGCCTCGAGCGCGCGCGCCCGGCCAAGGGCCGCTGCGTCTGGCGGGAGGCGGCGGGCGTCCGGATCCTCGACGACACGTACAACGCCAATCCGCCGGCGATGCGCGCCGCCCTCGCCACGGCCGTCGCGCATCGGGGCTCGAGCCGTCTCGTCGTCGTGCTCGGCGATATGCTGGAGCTCGGACCGCTCGCCGCGGCCGCCCACGTCGCGCTGGGCCGCGAGGTCGCCGCGTCCGGAGCCGCGGAGTTCGTCGGTGTCGGACCGCACATGAAGCTGGCGGTCGAGGCCGCCCGCGAGGCGGGCCTGACGGAAACCCACCACGTGGCGACGTTCGAGGACACCGTCGCGCACGTGCTCAAGCGGGTGGCGCCCGGTGATCTCGTCCTGATCAAAGGATCGCGTGGGATGCGGATGGAGCGCGTCGTGGACGCGCTCGCCGCACGATTGGCCCGGCCCGAGGCGAAATGAGGGCCACGAATGCTTTACCACTTGCTGGTCCCGCTCGCCAAAGACCATATCGTCTTCAACGTCTTCCGCTACCTGACCTTCCGGTCGCTCCTGGCGATGATCACGGCCCTGGTGATCTCGCTCGTCATCGGACCGTGGATCATCCGGCGCCTGCGCGAGGCGCAGCAGGGTGGCGAGACGATTCGCGAGGACACGCCCGAGCGACACCGCTCGAAGCGGGGCACGCCGACGATGGGCGGCCTGGTCGTCCTCGCCGCGCTGTTCGGGTCGACCCTGCTGTGGGCCAACCTGCGCAACCGCTACGTGTGGGTGGTGCTGCTGGCGACGGCGAGCTTCGGGCTGATCGGGATCCTCGACGACGTCACCAAGCTGCGCCGCCGCAAGGGCATCTCGGCGCGGAGCAAGCTGGCGCTGCAGATCTTGTTGTCGCTCGCCGTGCTCCAGATCGTCTACTGGCAGCCGCCCGGCAACCACTGGGCGCCCGTCCTCGCCATCCCGTTCCTCAAGGGCTGGCTGGTCGATCTCGGGTGGCTGTGGATCCCCTTCGCGATCCTGGTGATCATCGGGGCGTCGAACGCCGTGAACCTGACGGACGGTCTCGACGGGCTGGCCATCGGGCCCATCATCATGGCCGGCGGCGTCTTCGGCTTCCTCGCCTATCTGACCGGCAACTTCAAGGCGGCCGACTACCTCAAGATCCTCAACGTCAGGGGGGCGGGCGAGCTGGCCGTGTTCTGCGGCGCGCTCATCGGGGCGGCGATCGGCTTCCTGTGGTTCAACTGCCACCCGGCCCAAGTCTTCATGGGCGACGTGGGCTCGCTGTCCCTCGGCGGCGCCATCGGCACCCTGGCCGTGCTGACCAAGGCCGAGCTGCTGTTGCCGCTCATCGGCGGGCTCTACGTCGTCGAGGCGGCCTCGGTCATCATCCAGGTCGCGAGCTACAAGCTCACGGGACGGCGGGTCTTCCGCATGGCGCCGCTCCACCATCACTACGAGCTGGCCGGATGGTCCGAGCCCAAGATCGTCGTCCGCTTCTGGATCATCTCGTTCGCGCTGGCCTTGCTGGCCCTGACCACCCTGAAACTTCGATGAGACGCGACGCGTGATCGAGCTCGACGTGATGACCCGAGGGCGCGCGTACCTGGAAACGCTGACCGGCCGACCGGTCGCCGTCGTCGGCCTCGCGCGCAGTGGCGTGGCCGCCGCGCGACTCCTGCAGGCGGCCGGCGCGCGGGTGTCCGCGAGCGACGGCAAGCCGTTGGCCGCGCTGGGCGAGGAGGCGCGCGGCCTCTCGAGGCTCGGCGTGCGCCTCGTCGCGGACGATGCCGTGGGCGCCGGGGTGACGGGCGCCGAGCTGGTCGTGGTGAGCCCCGGGGTGTCGCTCGAGGCGCCTCAGCTCGCGCCGGCCCGGCGCGCCGGGGCGTCGATCATCGGGGAGATCGAGCTCGGGTGGCGCGCGCTCGAAGCGGACACGATCGCGATCACCGGCACCAACGGCAAGACGACGACGACGGCACTCACCGGCGCGCTGCTGGGCGAGCAACACCGCCCGGTGCTCGTCGCCGGAAACATCGGCACTCCGCTGGCCGCCCACGCGCTCACGTTCCCCCCCGACGGCATCGTCGTGTGCGAGGTCTCGAGCTTCCAGCTCGAGACGACCGATCAATTCCAGCCCCGCGTCGCCGTCGTGCTCAACGTGACGCCCGATCATCTGGACCGGCACCACACCTTCGAGGCCTACGTCGATGCCAAGGCGCGGATCTTCGGCAACCAGACGGCGGCCGACTGCGCCGTGCTCAACGCCGACGACGCGCCCACGCGGGCGCTCGCCGAGCGGACCCGGGCCGACGTGCTGTGGTTCAGCCGGAAGACGGCGCTCGCCCACGGCGTCTTCGTGCGGGACGGGTGGATCGTGGCCAAGCTCAATGGTCACGTGGAGACGATCTGCCCGCTCTCCGAGATCTTCCTGCGCGGCCAGCACAACGTCGAGAACGTGCTGGCGGCCACGGCGTGCGCGCTGTGGACCGGGCTCGCCCCCGACGCCATCCGCCGAGGCATCGCTCGCTTCCGCGGCGTTCCCCATCGCATCGAGTTCGTGCGCGACCTGCACGGCGTCCACTACTACAACGATTCCAAGGGGACGAATGTCGCGTCCACCGTCAAGGCGCTGGAGAGCTTTTCGGAGTCCATCGTGCTGATCGCGGGCGGAGTCGGCAAGGGACAGGATTTCGGCCCTCTCGCCCAGGCGGCGAAGGGCCGGGTGCGCCAGGTCGTGCTCCTGGGGCAGGACGCCGCCAAGATCGCGGCCGCGCTGGAGCCGACGGGCCTTCCCCTGCGCTCCGCGGTGTCGATCGAGGCCGCGCTCCACGCGGCGCGCGATGCCGCCGAGCCGGGAGACGTCGTGCTGCTCTCGCCGGCCTGCGCCTCGTTCGACATGTTCGACAACTTCGAGCACCGCGGCGACGTCTTCCGCGGCCTCGTCCAGGCGCTCCCCTAATGCCCCGCAAGCTCACGCCGGACATGTGGCTCTTCGGCATCATGGTGCTGCTCCTGTCGACCGGCATCGTCATGGTCTACTCGGCGAGCGCCATCATGGCGGCGGACCGGTTCCACGACCCGTACCTGTTCTTGAAGAAGCAGCTCTTCTGGGCCCTCCTCGGCTCGCTCGGCCTGCTCACCGTCCTGCGCATCGATTACCGCCGGCTCGAGCGTCTGCAGTGGCCGATCCTCATCGCCGCCGGCGTGCTCCTCGTCCTCGTGCTCGTGCCGCCCTTCGCCCAGCCCATCAACGGCACACGGCGCTGGTTCCGCCTGGGGTCGGTGTCGTTCCAGCCCGCCGAGCTGGCGAAGCTGGCGCTCGTCATCTATCTGGC
>WNGB01005259.1_pt1 | contig 20100 bp, 21 predicted proteins | sample 5400681 | NCBI WGS metagenome assembly WNGB01 (sample SAMN13153367, study PRJNA577476) | soil metagenome | isolation source: 115 cm soil or saprolite under grassland replicate 2 | place: USA:California | collected 2016-06-15
TTTCGGCCCGGTAGAAGTGCGTACGGAAGGGGCGCAGAAAGTCCACCAATTCAGGGATGGGGTAGGGGGAAACCTTCAGGTCCATGGTGATCAACCTCCTACCCCTACTTTACCATAAAACCGAGGTACCAGTACTAGCACCATTGGTTATTAAACGTGATAGCGACAACACCGACGTTTGAGACGAGGTGTCTATCCGCGACTGGTTGGGGGAGAGCACCACAAGGATAGTGTAGCCTGACGATGAATAACGCGCATGCATGATAGAACACCAGCCTGACGCTGGCAATCCGCACGGGCATACCGCGCCGGCAGCGCCGGCGCGGTCTTGCAGCACCGCCCATTCGTCATAGAACACTAGGCATGGAATCTATGACCGAGACTGGTCATTCTCAGTCGAGTTGCACTGGGCCCTCCCATCGTCACTACGGCACAGCGCCATGCAAAGCTGTGGTATGATAGGGCCGATCGCTGAGTTGTCAGGCAAAACTCGTCCAAGAATCGTTTCCTTGCCATGTTGGGAGCCATGACCGCCCATGGATGCGCTGCTTCGCCCCGCTGATCCTGAACCCCTGCGCACCTTTGCACAGGCCCTCGCCGGCAAAGACCCCAAAACCATTGCAGCCTATCTTGGGACCCTGCGTGATTTCGTTGCCTGGCTCGCGACTCGCCCCGGCGGAGCACCGTTCCAGCTCACGCTGCTCACCGAAACCGCTCTCGACGACTATATGCATCACCTCGAACAGCAGCAGCGGGCGCCCCGCACTCGCAGCAGAGCGCTGAGCGCCCTCAAGCGCTTTTGCCGCTGGGCGATCGACGAGGGCCAGCTGCGCCGTAACCCAGCCACCGCTATTCAGCGCCCAACCGTCGTCGCGCTTGCGCCCACCGAATTGACGCCCGACCAGCGCTATGTGCTGAAAACGAGCACTTTACCAGTATCTCGATCTCCCGTCCACCCATACCGAGGCCCGCGAACCGGACAGCCCCTACGTGTTCACCAGTCAACGGGCCGCCTGGCTCCGCCAGCAGCGGCAACCGGATCATCTCACCGTGCGCGGGATTTCGCATCTGTGGGCGCAGCTCAAAGCGCGGGCCACCCACGACGAATGGCAGTTGATCGCGCCGATCACCTTCCACGATTTGCGGCACGACTGGGCCCACCGGGCGCGCGCCGCCAGCTGGAGCCTGGAAGAGATCGCCGTCTATGCCGGCCATCAAACCAAGGATGGCGCGCCGGCGATTGCGACGACCGTCCGCTACACGCTGCCCAGCCGCCAGCAATTGAAAGAGCAACTCCAGCGCTTGCAAGGCTAAGGTATGCCATCGAAATCTCCCGACCTGCTGACCCCTGAACAGCGCGCCGCGTTTGTGCGGATCCCCGACGACCTCGCCGATCGCGAGATTGCCCGCTATTACACCTTTACCCCCGACGATCTCGCAGTCATCAAGCGCCGCAGACGGGCAGCCAATAAGCTCGGGTTCGCTGTTCAGCTCGCCGTGTTGCGTTTTCCGGGCCGAACCATCACCGAACTCCCCAGCATTCCCGCACGCTTGCTCGCCTATATTGCGCAGCAGGTTGGCGTGGACGGTGCCATCTTTGCGCACTACGGCATGCGCGAGAACACCATCTATGAGCATCTGGACGAAATCCGCGCGGTCTTTGGCTTCCGCAATTACGATTGGCGGGCGATGCGCCAGCTCATGCGGCACCTGTTGCCGTTGGCGATGGAAAGCGATCGGCCGATCCCGCTCATCGAAGCCGCCCTCGATCGGCTGCGCAGCATGAAGGTGATTGCGCCCGGTATGACCACCTTGGAGCAACTGATTGTCCGCACCCTCCGCCACGGGGAACAGCGGGTGCAGCAGTTGCTGCTCCAACCCCTCACCGCCGAGCACACGGCGGCGCTCGATGCGCTCCTCTGCGCCAAGACGGGCCGCTTCCGCCAGTCACGCATCACGGACCTCCAGTGGTTGCGCCTGTCCCCTGGTCTCCCATCGGCGCCACAACTGGAGCACATCCTCGACCGGATCGCCTTTCTGCACCGCCTCCAGTTGCCCCCGATCGATGCGCGGCTGCACCGTAATCGTGTGCTCCTCCTCGCGCGGTGCTGTGGACGCTATGGCGCCCAACCGCTGGCCAGCTTCGCTGCCGCGCGCAAGTATACCCTGTTGCTCCCCTATCTGCATGAACTGCGGCATGATGGGGTGGATGCCGCGTTAGACATGTTTGATACCGTCTGGATGGAGCTGTGTCGTAAAAGTGAAGCGAAGCAAGAGCAGCACATCGCCGCCCATGCCCACGATCTGAATACGCACGTCCATATCCTCGCCACGGTCGCGGAGGCATTCTTACATGCCGAAGCGGAAGGGCTCGACCCCTTTCAGACGGTGTACCGCAGCGTACCAAAAGCGCTCGTGATCACGACGGTGCAACAGGCGCGCGCCATCGCCCGTCCGCCGACCTTTGACTACCTCGATCTGCTCGAATCCAAATACCTCCCGCTGCGCCAGGCATTGCTCCAGTTCTATCGTACCTTGCCGTTCCAGCCCTTTCGCCGGCGCGATCCGGCCATTCTCGCCTTGGAGCACATCATAGTGCTTGCCGATCGCAAGCAGCGCGTGACGACGATTACCGCTACCGTGGGCCGCAAGACCATCTATGCCCCGCTGGCCCATGTCAACGAGCGCTGGCGCCCTTATGTGCTCTCTGGCACCACGATCAACCCGAACTACTATGAAGCCGCCGCCTTCGAGAAGCTGCGCGCCGGGCTGCGTTCGGGTGATATTGCCGTCACAGACAGTCGGCGCTATCAGCCGTTTGAGAGCTACATCATCCCAAAAGCCCAGTGGGCCGTGCATTGTGCGCAGGGCACAACACGGCTGGCCGAGACGGGCGATGCCCACCAGTATCTGGCCGAAGCCGCCGCGCGCATCCAGGCGCAGCTCGCCGCACTCCACAACGAACTGAGCCCCACTTCGGGGCTGCGGCTGGATGCGCAGGGCCAATTCCACCTCACCCCGATTGAAGCCAACGTCCCTGAGAAAGCCAAAGCGCTGAGCCGGCACCTGTATCGGATGCTGCCCCGGCCCGATCTGCCGGATCTGTTCCGCGAAGTCAACGACTGGACCAACTTTCTCGACCAGGCGACCCACTTGAATACCGAGGTGCCACTGCTTGGCAGCCAGGCCATGCCGCTGCTGGCCGCGACCATGGCGACGGGGATGAATTTGGGCTTGAGTGCAATGGCCAAAGCGCCGTCATTCACGGACCGACAGCTTGCGTGGGCGGCAGACTGGTATCTGCGCGATAGCACGCTCCAGGCGATGCTGGTCACGTTGGACAATTTCATTCTACACCAGGCATTAGCGCGCTTTTGGGGCGCCGGCACGGCGTCCTCCTCGGATGGGCTGCGCATCCGCTTAGGGGTCAAAGCGCCCAACGCCCAACGCAACCGCGAGCATTTCGATGATATGCGCGGGCTCACGCTCTACCTTCTTCTCGGCGATGTCCCGGCACCCTTGCGGCAGCAGATTATCAGTACCAATGCCAGCGAAGCCTGGTATACCATCGATGGCCTCTGTAACCACGAAACCGAGTTCAATATTCAGGAACATTCAACGGACACCGGCGGAAGTAGTGAGCACGTATTTGGGATGTGCCACTTTTTGGGGTTTCGCTTTGCGCCGCGGATTGCCGCACCACTCGACCGCCACCTCTGGACGATCGGACAGCCCGCCGATTATGGTCCCCTGAATACCTTACTAAAAGGGCGGGTCTCCACGCGCCTGATCGTCGATCACTGGGAGGAACTCAAACGCTTGGCCGGCTCGATTCGGCACGGCGTGACGCCGTCCTCGGTCCTCATGCGCAAGCTGGCGTCCTATCCACGCCAAAACCAACTGGCCCAAGCCCTCGCCGAGGTTGGAAAGATTGAGCAAACCCTGCATCTGCTCGACTGCTATCGGGATGAAGCGGTCAGGCGCCGGATCGAGCGGCGCTTGGACCGCCATGAGAGCGCGAACGCGCTGGGGCGGGCGGTGTTCTTCGGCCGGCGCGGCGTAATGCGCGATCGCGCGTTCCAGGATCAGATGCATCGGGCGAGTTGTTTGGTGATTGTAATGGCCGCGATCATTGCATGGAATACGGTCTACCTGATGGATGCGATTAGCGCGTTGCGAGCTAAAGGGGAGGAGGTTCCTGATGAGCTGCTGCCCCATATCGCACCGCTGGGCTGGCGGCACATTAACTTGCTGGGGCGCTATGAGTTCCAAGGGCCGAGCTATTCCTTGGACCAGCGCCGTCCCCTCCGCACGGAAGCGGCTGGCGAGTTAGATGTGCCACTCGACGACGAACCGGACACGGAGGCCGGAGCCTGGTAATGATTCTGAGACGCTGATTCTCAGACGAACAGGAGCGGCACCGGCGAGGAGTAGACCTGGGACCCCAGTAAAAAACCGATTCAACGCATTCCAACGCTGAAAAGAACTGTTTCTTCCTTAGCGGGGATTTTCCCTGAAAAAATGTCGTCACCCCATTATAGGAGACATCGGGTGTCCGGGCTGCGGCGATCGCGCGCTGGGCGGCAAGCTGCGCTGCTGCGGCCTCAGCAGCTGCTTGCTCGCCCGCGGCGTTCAATCGCGCCTGCTGGTCAGCCGTCGTGACTGACTGATGCGCCTGTTCGTCGTGTTGAAATGCTCCATTCACGCTTATGCCGTCCAGACCGACATGGAGGGCACCTTTCAGTGTCGTCGACGTGGTGCTATCTCCCTGCGCAGGCTGTGTGGCCGCAGTTGGGCTGATTGGCACCAGAGGTGCGGATGGTTCGACGGTTGGCACGGCGTTCTGGTCGATTTGTGATGCAGCCGGAACTGCGTCGGTTGCTGGTGCGCTGTCGTGAATGTAGACATACTTGACCGCGGGTGCGGGTTGCTGCTGCGCAATCGGCGCTGGACTTGGGGCGAGTTCAGACGCCGTTGTTGTGGCAGACGGCTCGCCGATGAACCCGAGGTCACGAAAGACGAGAGCGAGGCGGGTATTGTCATTGAAGCCGAGTAGGGTCAGCACGACCAGCACGGTGGCGACGATTGCGGCAAAGAAGACGGCCCAGCTTATGCGGACCATCAGCCAGGGAGCGCGCGCTGCGCGCTCACGCGTCGTTTCTTCCGTTGTCATGGGGTATAATCCTTTTGCTAGTCTAACAGGCTGGCAGAACCGGGGCGCTGTGCTTTGCGGGTAGAGCGCCCCGGCCTCACGAAGATGACTCCCCCTGGTTCTCTTTCGGTGACTGCCCTGGACGAAACAGGGCTTCCAGCGCTGCGGTACTGAACCGCCAGCGGCGGGCGATTTTGATTGCCGGTAGCTCGCCACGCTGCGCCAGGCGCACGACTGTCTGCTCATCTATTTTCAGCATATCCGCCACCTCTTGAGACGTGAGAATCGGCCCTAACATACACCTCACCCCCTTTCACGCGAGTACAAACCCGTTTTCCTGATTTCAGAAGTATACCACAGATTTGAGCGTATTTGAGAATATCCGAGTGGCACAAGCGGTCCTCTCTCCACGTCGTTTAGCTATTTACACGTATTCGTACGGTGTGCTACTCTGAGAGGAGAGGGGAGGTGGGCATATGAACAAGATTTATACGACCGACATCGTACGAGAAACTGCCAGGAAAAACCGGTATCCACAGAGCACTGTCTCCGGCGTGCTCTCTGGGGTACTCCGCGAAATTCGCCGAGCACTCACGCAAGGCAGCAGAGTTCAGCTAACCGGGTTCGGGACATTTTACCCATCGCGTACACACGCGGGCAGAGGGAAAAACTTCAAAACTGGTGAGGTAATCGAAATCCCCGCAATGACTATCGCGCGCTTTAGCGCCGGTGATACACTGAAAAAAGCTATCCGAAGAAAGAAAAAATGACACTGCTTCCGCTTTGACAAGTTACCCAAAACGTCTATACTTTCCGTTTGGGTAACTTGATCCTAGTGTCTTGGTGGTTAGAATTCATGTTAGTCGAGACTACGCCGATCGATGGGCTGGGGTTGAAGCCGAACCAGCCGAAGAACAGAATAACCGTCCCCAGCACACCCATTGGGATGTTGTATCTGGGGATCGTGTTGGCGCTGCTGTCCTTGTTGAACCGGCCGATACGTGGTCCGAGCGCCATCTCGATCGTTAGGCCGACCGCACCGCCGGTCATGTGGACGACGCCCGAGCCGGCGAAGTCGACCGAGCTGTTATCCAGACCGAACGTGCGCCCGAGATTCGCCAGCCAGCCGCCGCCCCAGACCCAGTTGCCGATGATCGGGTAGACAAGCATTCTGACCCAGAAGCTCATGATCACGAAGCCGATGAACTTGTGAGGCTGGATAAGTACGATGCCACGGCGCGAAAACAGGACAACCGCTAAAGTAATGAGTGGGGTGCTTTACACTGAGGCTGCTTCATTCGGCCTTGAAACCTCTGAGTGGTGGGTCTGGCTGGTCAGGGAAGAGAGCACAACATTTTACGTTGAGACGAACATAGGAACCTTCACCGCTCGGCGCGAGCCGCGGAGTGGGGGACTGTACTGGTATGCCTATCGCAAGTATCGCGGGAAGCTGGCCAAGTTCTATCTAGGGAAATCAGATGAACTGACCAAAGCGAGGATTTCTGAAGCGGTCAAGCAACTTGCCGATAGAGTGGGAGCATAGAGAAGCGATTGAAAAGAAGCCTAAGGGGCCAGGTGGAAACCTGGCCCCTTTTACTGGTGTTAGTGGAGCAAAAGATAGACTAACCGCAGCAGAACAACGAGGGCTGCCAATATATAGTATGTATATTTCAGCACCTCGGGGCTGATTCTGATGCTTATCTCAATGCCCCGTTCACCCTGGCTCACGCCGGTTCACCTCCTTCCATCCCGTGCGAGCCGCTCTTTGCCCCCTAAGCTCTAAGCGGTCCCTGCTTTTACGTAAGGTTTAGAATAGCTTCAAAGGGGAGCCTTATCTACGGTTACACAGTCTAAACTTCGGTAGGTTGATTTGGATGAAGTGAACAAGTTTTCTACAGTTTCTTACACGAGACGGTGTTAAATCTTCTGTCAGAAAACACTAGTGACTCTGTTTTGTAGTTGTGGTATACTCGCTCTCGATAGGAAACCCTTCCATCCCGTGCGAGCCGCTCCTTGCCCCCTAAGAGCTCAGGAGCGGCTCGTGCTTTGTCTTGCGCAACCCCCCTACAAGCTAATCCTCCGGCGGCTGGAAATTGAACCCGTGTTGCTGGGCCTCAACCTGATCTACTCGTCGAGCCTGTTTGAATGTCGCTAGCCGGCCACCTGATGAAACAGGATGAGGGGGGAGAAAAGACGTAACCGAGCAGGGGAGCGAGATGCCCTGCCAAAGCGGAGCGTCTCGTGCGCGACCTTGCATCAGATGGGACGGGACAAGGCTACATCGGTAGATCTTCCTCCGGGGTAGCGGGATGTGTGCTGTGCGGCCGGTCCAGGTAGCGCAGCTCCTCGGCTATTACTTCGGTCCGCGTGTGCTTCACCTGTTGCTCGTCCAAACCTCGCCAGATGATCCTTGACACATACCTTCACACCCCCTGGCAAAGATCGTGTACCTTCACGTCTTAAAACATTCCTGGTTGCAATTTCCGCATTTGCTGTGTATGATTGGTGTGGAGCCGCCCGTTGCGTTCCACCAGGGTACGGGTATGGGCAAGCCCGGCCGGATCACCCCCACCGACAATTGGGAACAACTCAAGTTGTTCATCACCTCGCCTGAGCAGGAACGCTACGAGGAGATACGCCCAATTGTGCTCTTTGGCCAGCCACCATCCACACGCTCCCGCGAGACCGGAACACCTGGTCATACCTTACGCCGACGAGCCGATCGCTTCGCTGAGTACGGGATGGCGAGCCTGTTTGATGCGCCACCACAACTGCCGCTCCCATCCTCATCACCATTACCACAAGCGCTTCCGCCACAGCTTCGCCAGATGATCATCGATCTGAAGGTTGAGCATCCACCCCTGCGGGTCTATGAAATTGCGACTATCTGTTACGCCCGAACGGGTCGCCGGCCCCATAGCGAAACCATTAAGCGGGTGTTGAAAGAAACCGAACCGCTCCCAGAGCGGCAGCAGCGCCGCTTTCCGTCCTATCACCAGATCCCTGACCCGGCCCAACGCCGCGCGGTCATGTTGCGGCTGCATTTCGAGGGCTGGACCAAGCAGTCCATCGCTGAGTACCTGGAGACAAGTCGGGAGACAGTGCATGCCACCCTACGTCGATACATCGCTGAAGGTATCGGCGGATTGTACCCAAAACCTCACGCACCCAAACGGCGCATCCGCAAGGTCACTCTCACCACCATGCTGATGGTCCGTCGGTTGCAACGTAACCCTGGCTTGGGGGAGTTCCGCATCCACGCCAAGCTCAAGCAGATGGGCATCCACCTCAGTCCACGCACCTGCGGGCGCATCCTGGCCCTCAACCGCAAGTTCTACGCTGGCCTGCGGGAGGAGGCCCAGGAGCGTGAGAAGAAACCGATGCCGTTCGCCGCATCTCGACGCCATCAATACTGGACGGTCGATATCCGCTACCTGGATATGCACCGCCTGGGTGGTGGAAATATCTACGCCATCACGATCCTGGAGAATTACAGCCGCGCGATTCTCGCCAGCGCCGTTTCGCGCACGCAAGACGAGACGGCCTATCTCCTGGTCCTCTACGCGGCGATCCGACAGCATGGGTGCCCCGAAGCCATCGTGAGCGATGGCGGTGCGGTCTTCAAAGCTCAGCAGGCCAAGGCGATCTACCAGGCGCTCGGAATCGAGCACCAGCCGATCAAGCGCCGCCAGAGCTGGCAAAGCTATATCGAGACCAACTTTAATGTGATGCGGCGCATGGCGGACTGGCACTTTGAGCGCGCGACGAGTTGGGCTGAATTGGTGGCCGCCCACGATCAATGGGTCGGGGATTTCAACTATCAGGTGCATTATGCCCACATCAAGCGCGATGACAACCGCCATAGTCCAGCCGAAGTGCTGAGCTGGGTCCGTGGTCGGGTCGTGGATGATGCGATGCTCCATCGTGTGTTCCATACCACCCGCTTCGTGTGCCAGTTGGACCGCGGTGGCTATCTTCAGTTTCGCCACTGGCGCTTGTACGCGGAAGGAGGGTTAGCTCGTCAGCAGGCTGCCTTATGGCTCTATGCAGAAAATCTGACAATCGCGTACCAGGACCAGCCATTGGCACACTACACTGTCACCTACGAGGCTGATCAGCACACCTTCAAGACGGTCGGCGACCCGCAACTTGTCGAGACCGCCTTCCGGTCGCCCCAACTCCCCCTCTGGGAATTGACTGACGATGAGTGGCACAAAGTTGTTCCGCCGCGGTGGTATCGCCTGCCACCGCTATGGTCGGGCACGGCCGGGGATTGGATGCAGATTGTGCCGCGTGGGCCACTCCGCCGTCAGCACGCTTTGGTCGCTGTCCAAGAACGTTTTGTACTCTAGCTGAAGGGGATAGTCACCGGATCAGTCATTAAGGGTAAACCGGCCAAAGTGGGCATCGTGTCAATATGGTGAGCCCCGACTCAAAGACCACATTGATCCTGATATGCGACGGGAGCAGCCCAATGGCCGCTCCCGTGTTGCACATCGCATCGTGCGGTTCTTAATCCCTTTGACCAGGAAGCTGCTGTCTCAGGGATTCAGTGTCCATCTTTCTAGCTACCTGATAGTTTCGCATCCGGTGGATCGAATGCGATTGCGAAGCTATAGGTATTCGTCAAAACCCCGTCTACGTCGGGTTGGCCGTAGTGCGGCAGGAAGCCTTGCACGAAGAAGGTGAAGGTCTCGTTCAGCTGGCGCTGCGCTTCGGCTGCGATGGTGTCGAAGACCAGCGAAGATTTCCCGGAACCCGACACACCAGTGAACACCGTGATCTTCTGCTTGGGAATGTTGAGCGAGATGTCCTTGAGGTTGTTCTCGCGTGCGCCGTGAACCTCGATGAACTGGCGATTCGTCATGCGTGTCTCCTTGCCAGGGGTGTCCGACCAAAGCCTCATCCGGTCTTCGCGTCAGTCGACGAGCATGTTGAAGAGTCCGGCGGCTGCCGGAAGGTCGAAGAGTTTCACTGCTCGGGGTTAGCGTCCCACTCTTGCAACGGCGGACCACCGCGATTGTATGCGGTCGAATCCAGGACAGCTAGCCAGTCGAAATCAGTGAAGCTTTGAGCATTTAGAGGGAAGTAGGTCGGGTTCTTGATACTGCCGGAGCGAATCGGTAGGTCTGCGATTGCCGCGATGGGAAACCCCCGGCCTTTATGCGTCGGGATGAACAGCGCCGGCCCCGGCACACTGGTCAGGCGCTCCTCGAGCGTACCAGTTTCGGGCTGGCCGATGCCATTGGCCTCGGAAACGCCCACCGCCGAGCCGATGACGGCATAGCGAAGGCCGAGCATCGTATCGAGATGCGATCCCGCTGGCCACCATGTGTGTAGGTCGGCGCCCATTTGCCATTGTGCTCTTCCTCGCTTCAAATGGCTGTTGTGAGCGAAGGCCAATACCTTCCCCCGGCCACGTTCACGAGACACCATGTACACAAGATTGTCCGCCATCAGCGCGTCGCGGATGCCGAGACGTTCGGAATAATCTGACTCTCTCGCCATCGCGGCATGAAAATTCAGTAACTGCCGTGCCACCGAAGCGTAGTGGAGTGCCTCCGAATATAGCGCCTCGTCACTCTTGGCAACCAATTCGGGGCGGCGTGCGCGCAGTTCTGAAATCAACTCCTCCGTCTCAATCCGCAACGCAGTTGCGGCCGGTGACAAACCTACCGACTTCGTGGGGTCGGCTATGGCAGCGGGGTTCTCCCAATCGGAGTCTTGGCCGAGAAGCGAGTCGATGCGTTCGCGGCGCTTTTGGCTGCTGTTACTATCGATCGAGGCGAGGTAATCGAGAACAAAATGCAGGACTTGACGTGGACTAGCGATGCCGATCGTTCCGGTCGGAATATCGAAGCCGTAGAACTGGAGTTTGACGCGATGGGAAGGATCGGCATTGTACCGCCGCATCCACTCCACGAGTTCTCGATTCGCCTCAAGCAGGCCGAAGGCGTGACCAAATCCGGTATCCCGCACAGCCTCATACGATGCCAGGCCGCGACCGGCCACGTACTCGTTCACGGCGTGCGCCCGAGGGAAACTGCTCTCGATGGCAATGGCGCTGTAGCCATGCGCCTCCACCAGGCGCTGGAAGAGCCGGTTGCGGAGGATGAGAATGTCCTCGCCGCCGTGGAGCGCTTCACCAAAACCAAGCAGTTCCACCGAATCGTCAAGTGCGGCGATCATCTTATCGACGGTGGCATGTAACGTTTCTGGTGAATCGATAGAAAACGGAATCGCCTCACGTTCAATCCAATCATCGAGCGTTGCGTACGTGAGAATGGGACGAGACATGTGAACTGCCCTCCTTAGTGCAGGCTACCAGAAATCCGTTCCGCCTTTCGACGATGGACGATAGACGATAGACGGCACTCCATTGTCCATCGTCAATCGTCTATCGTCTGGCAAACTAGAACTTGTGGTAGCCTGCACTTAGTCCTCCATGAGTGGATATCGAGTTCTGCTCATTTCTGCGCTATAATCTATTGTAGAACACTGACACAAGTGTTGAGGGTTGATACACCACCATGTGGTTGTATCCCTGGAAACCTCTGAAAAAGTCGCTAAAAGTACATACAAGTTTGACATGAAAGTTGACACATATCTACGCACAAAAGATCTTGCCCAGGCGATCCATATTAGTGTGCAGCAAGTGCGCAACTACGAGGCAAGCGGATTTATACCGGCAGTCGAGCGTAGCCCAAGTGGGTATCGTCGCTATACCCAGCAGCATCTTGCGGCGCTCAAAACGGCCAGGCATCTGATAGCTGGGTATGGCTCGCAGCGGGCCCACCAGATCATGCAGGCGGTGCATCAGGGCAGGCTTTCTGATGCGCTGGCGCTGATCAATGAGCGCCACGCCGAGCTTGACCGGACGCGCCTGCAGCTCGAGCAAACGCTGGCAGCGCTCAGTGTATTGGCAGCACAATTGCCTTCAGAAACGCATCCACGCTTTTCTCAGCGCTTGCGTATAGGTACGGCAGCGCGGCTGGTTGGAGTAACGTGTTTCGGCGCTGCGCTTCTGGGAGCAGCAAGGGCTGCTGCAACCCATCCGTGAAAACGGCAGCAAATATCGCCTCTATGACGAGCAACAACTGCGCCGCCTACGCATCGTGGCTTTGCTCAGGCAAGCAAACTACGACTTTGCTGTGATTCGTACAGCCCTGGACGAGCTTGAGGCAGGACAGCCCCAGCGCGCTGTTGCGGCAGTCGAAGAGCGGCGTAGCAAGCTTACCAGCATGAGCTGGCGCTGCCTTGAGGCAATGGCTGCGTTTTATGCCTATATAAGCGAGTTTCTGGAAGGTCTAGACACCATTTAGGGGGTTTTTGCAGGTCCCCCCAAAAAGGTGCAGTAGGGTTCAAAAGCGGTTATTCGCTCCACTGGTCTCGCGCGTCGACCACACCGCGCGTTTGTGTGGTCGCTCAACGCTGCACTGTTGGCGCAAAACCGTGAAGATGCTGTGCGTATGCGCGTGTGCGACCGCTTTTGAGACATGCTGGCGCGCCGTCTCACGATGGACACCTTCTGAGAGACCGCATAAACAGATCGTCCGGAGCGAAAGAGCGTCCACTGCCGCTTGCTTTCGGGCGATATTCCACCTGATTGCGCATACTGCACCTGTGCGGGGGATATGCCAAAACCCCCTAGTCGACGCTCATCCCGCCGGTCAGATTCGCTACCGCGCCGGATATCGCCGCCGCGTGATCCGAAGCCAGGAACACCGCCGTATTGGCAACATCGGCCAGTGTTGGCAGTTTCTTCGTCAGCGTCATGCCCTCGAGAAAGCCAATGAACTCATCGCGCGGCACAGGAAAATCGGCGTCGACCAGTGTCTCGCCGATACGATGCGGCCTGAGACACACGACGCGCACGCCTTGAGGCCCGAGCTCGGCGGCAAGCGTGCGGGACAGGCCTTCTACCGCCGCGCAGGCCACGCCGAAGCCGCCGGTCATGGCAAGTGCCAGCCGCGCAGGCGAAGCAGAGAGCGTCAAGATCACCCCGGAGCGGTTCTTCACCATGTGGCGAGCCACCGCCCGCGCGGTCAGAAACTGGGAGGTCGTCCAGGTCGCTATGGGATAGGCAAAATCTTTCGGCGCGAGATCGCTCAGCGGCACGCCCTGCACGGCCCGAAAGCCGATGGCATTGAGCATCACGTCTATGCCGCCTGATTTGCCGGCCACTTCAGCGACATAGCGCTCGATTGCCGTTTCATCGAGCGCATCGACGGTTGCCGTCTCGGCGACACCGCCGACGGCTATAATATCGTTAGCGACCGCCTCCACCGGAGCGCCATTGCGTCCGCTCAGGAAGACCCTGGCGCCTTCGCGGGCAAAGGCCTTCGCGACCGCGCCGCCGATGGCGCCGCCGGCGCCAAAGATGATCGCTGTCTTTCCATTCAAGAGCATGGCAACCTCCCATTTCGCTTGTATCATGCAAGTATTATACGGGTCAAGCCGAGATAGGCGCCAAAATGGGCACTAGGGTCATGAAGCGCATTGGAATGCGGAATGTAGAAAATGCGCATCGGTACGATCAGCGCGCCGGCTCTGCACAGGTCGTGCATCCATCGCCCTCATTTATGGCTCCATAGGGTTCACAAGCGAGCATGGGCCAGCCATCAAGGCACCGATGGCAGTGGTTGCTGTATACGATAGCGATTATTTCCTAAAATTGCCCATATCTCGGCTTGACCCGAAGAACTTCTCAACCCGACCGAAGCGACCGCCGCTGGCGGGTGCTCGCCGTCCTCTGCTTGGCGGTCTTGGCCATCAACGTCGACACGACGCTCGTGAACGTCACTCTGCCAACGTTGCTCAAAGACCTCCACGCCTGAGCGGTGCGGAGTTGTGGGAGTCGCCGCAGGACATTCACGAGGCCATCGCGCCGAAGCTGCTCGGACCAGTCCTTGATGTCGGATGCGGCGAGTGCCGCCTCGCATCGCTTCTCGATCGCAGGATCAGCTGGATTGGACTTGACGCTTCACCCGCGTAACTCGTGGCGAACCCGCACCGCCCAATCGTGCTCGCCGACATGCGGTTCCTGCCGTTCCGCACCGGTGTGTTCGCTGAGGTTACGCACCTGTAGTGCCTGTACCACCGCGACGACCCTGTCATCGCGATCGCCGAAGCCCGGCGCGCAGCGCTCGGCCTCTTGCAGGATCCGCAGCTTGTATTCGGCCGTGAAGCGGCGGCGGGTGGGCCGCGCCACGACTTCCTCGCTGCCCGCCCCCGCGCGGGCGGGCAGCGAGCCACCCCCATTTTTCGAGACGGATTGGCTCATGTCGGTCTCCTTCCGCCCTACACAGAATTATAGGCGGTCGGTGTCCAGTCCATCATAGACACAAAGGGCCACGCGCGTTGCCATCAGCTTATGTCGGTGCGTCAACGCACTAGTTGCTTGCAGCAGACGCAGGATCGAGCTGATTCAAGCCGCGCCAGCCCTCGGCCAGGGGTGCTGATGCGGGATCCGGGAAGATGTCCAGCTCGCCCTTCTCTACCGAGTCGAAGATGGCTTGAGCAATAACCTCTGGTGCCGTCTTGGGGATGTCGATACCTCGAGACATATCGGTGTCAATAGGGCCAGGTAGAACGGCATAAACCTTCACTCCTCGTTCCGCCCAAAGCGCGCGCATTGATTGCATAAGAGAGAACGCAGCCGCCTTTGAGATCGAGTAGGCGGCAATGGGGGGGAAGGCCACAAGGGCTGTCGTAGACAAGACACTGACGACAGCTCCCTTAGTGCGCTCTAGTAGCGGCAGGAAGGCCTGAGCCATGTCCTGCATGCCAAAGAGGTTGACGGCAAAATGCTGTTCGATGAGTTTGCGGTCGTTCAGGTCGCCGTACAGGGCCACGCCTGCGTTGTTGATGAGGATATCGAGCGATTCGACCTTCTTTGCGGCTTCCTGGATCTGGTCGGCGTTGGTGATGTCCACGGTTAGGGATACGGCGCGCTCATCGGCATGCGTTATGGGCGTGCGCGAAGCGGCGTATACGCGCTTTGCACCCCTCTTTAATGCTTCCTCGACCAGTGCTTTGCCAAGGCCGCGGTTGGCGCCGGTTATGAGAACGGTTTTGTCCTTGATATTCATGGCTAATCCTTAAAATATGCTGGCTACTTCAGCACGCCCTACATCAGCGCCTTTTGTGAGGGCTGATGTAGGGGTGCGACGAGATTTGTCCGATTGATCTTCGGACTTACATTTAGTGAACTTGTCTCCGACTCTGCTTATTCTTTCTGTTTGGGCTGCCCTTTACCTGTCGTAATTAGGCTGCGCAAACTGTCGTTGATATAAAAGCCCCATGCGTCTGAACAGTCACCGTAGCATTCGAAGACAGGAACCAAGCCGACGTGCGTGAAGCGGAGTTCGGTCTTGTCGTCCTTCTTGGTAATCTCAAAGACAATGTCAGTGCCTGTCCACTCGGTCTTGTCTTTGACGTAGTTAATGTGGCTGTCCAAGACATGCCATACGACTTTCTTACCTGGTACCAATTCAGTGATCTTCTGGGTGCTGCGGTGAAAGTCTTTCTGGTGGAACTTAAACTCAGCGCCGAGTTTGTCGGTACTACCGTCAATTTCTTCTGACCACCAGCCACGAACATTGTTAACGGCAGCAAAGACTTCTTCGGGAGATTGGTCTACCCAAAAGGTAGTGGTGTAATTTTGATTATCCATGGTTTTGTATGCTCCGTTCTTTTTGTGACTCACGGCATACCCGCTGCGCTATACTACCTGTACGACAAAAAAATCGCTTATTCCTGGTCACTGTTCCCTCTGTGCTGAGCCGCGGTCTCATCATCAATTCCCCTCTGCGCGACTCTCGCGGGGTCAAGTGATCTTCTCGATAGGCAGAGTATACCCTTGAATGCTGAGACAATCTATGCTAGAATGTCTTGAATAGTTGTCTGATCGTCTCAAGAGTGGAGAAGAGCATGGACGTGCTCACAGATGTACTGGATGCACTCGAACTGAAAGGGTGGATCTCTTCGCGCAGAGAGCTTGTTCCTCCCTGGCGCTATGACTTTGCTGCCAGTCAAGATATGATCTTGCACCTCCTCAGCTTTGGTGGGGGCTACCTCTCTGTTGAAGGAGACCCGACGCCTCTGCGGATCGAGGATGGAGCTGTCCTGCTCTTCCCCTTCGGGCACGCTCACTCCATCTGCGACAACCTGACCTCATCCCTGACTCAAGTTCTCCATGTGGCCTATGATCCGCAGAAGAAATACCAGAGTTTCCCTGGCACATCTGAGGGAGCAAAGAGGGCTGTGCTCTGTGGAGCGTTCCATTTGGAGCATCCTGGCGCATTTCCCTTGCTCCACAGCTTGCCAAAAGTGATTCACATTCCCGCCGAACAGGGCCGCACGGCGCAGGGCTTCACCGAGATTGTCCAATTGATCGCGCGTGAAGCGGCCGCGCCTCGGCTGGGCGCCGAAGTGATGCTCAGGCGCTTAACCGAACTGCTTTTCATTCAAATCATCAGAGTCTGGGTTGAGCAGCAAGCGGGGGCCTCTAGAGGATGGTTAGCGGCGCTCAGCGATCAATCTATCAGCACGGCTCTCGGCCTGATTCATCAATCGCCTGAACGCGGGTGGAAGGTTGAGGAACTGGCAGCGGCAGTGGCTCTCTCCCGCGCGGTATTCTCTGCTCGCTTTACCCGTCTGGTGGGTGAGCCTCCTATCAAGTATCTTACCCGTTGGCGTATGCACAGAGCGACCCGTTTGCTCAAAAACAACCTCGAGGTGGAAAAGATCGCAGAGCTTCTCGGCTATGAGTCAGAAGTGGCCTTTCGCAAGGCCTTCAAGCGAGAGGTCGGCATGCCCCCGGCCAGATATCGCAAATATGAGTAAGCTGTTTCCGTGAGGGAACACTCCCATCCCTGATCTGCGCCATCGCTTGACCGGCCTGATGGGAAGGCGCAAGCCTATCGCTGGAGACAGGCGTTCGCGCTCATGTGGAGAGCTTTCCTTTTCTAGTTGCAACTTTTGCCTCCCCTTCATGATTTACGGCTCTTGTCAGAGGGCGGGGTATCGTAGGCAGGACATTGCAGGAGTGATGACTTCCTCTTCCGTTGCCTTTGATCAAGATATGCTCCACTCCCCCTTTCGGAATGCAAGCGAAGTGGTAGGAAGAAGTCGAGTATGCACAGGGTCTTCCAACAACCCTGATACCTTTCAGTACCCTCACTTTCTGCCGCTGATGCTGCGCACCATCTCGTTGCGCATCTCGTGGGACTAGGCTGCACAAGACCATGCTCATCGGCTCGTGTGAAAAGGGGCGCAAGGCTGAACATCCAGGACAGACCTCTTTCTCATCGTTCCATCCTCTGTTTCGGGCCAGCAGCGTTATCTACAACTGTAGGAGTAGACGAACACTTTGTCTCCAGTCTGGGGTTTTTGCAGGTCCCCCCGCAAAGGTGCATGCTACGAAATCAGGTAGACGAGCGCCCGAATGCAAGCGGCAGTAGACGCTCTTTCTCTTCGGACGATCCGTTTCCGCGGCCTCTGTGCAGGCGTCCATCGTGAGACGGCGCGTCAGCGTGTTGCAAAAGATGTCTCAAACGAGCATGCGCACAGCGTCTTGACGGGTTTGCGCCAGCAGTGCATCGTTAAGCGACCACACCACCGCGCGGTGTGGCCAGCGCATGGCCAGACCAGTAGAGCGAATAACCGCCTTTTAACCGTACTGCACCTTTTTGGGGGGACCTGCAAAAATCCCCATTTAGCGCCGAAGCCGCCGATAGGTTCGCGCTGCCAGTGGCAGAATTCCTGCGGGTCAATAATCTTGAAAATCAACGAGTAGGATCTGTCCATCTTCAAACAACGGCGCCCACGCAGCTGATGATCTCCCCGATCGACCAGCTCCACGGGCGCGTCGCCGGTTCCCAACCGGAGGCGTATGCCTCGTTATCCGTGTGTTGTCAACGTGGTGGCGAAAGTAACAGAAAATCTAGCTACCCGACAGTTTTAGATCCGTAGGAGCGAACGACATGGTGAAGGGTCGGCGATTCTTCATGCAGCGTTCGATCCAACGCAGCGCGATTTGGAAGATGCTCAAGTCGCGCCGGTCGTGCCGATCGAGAAGCTGGCGGAGCCCACGCTTGATCACCCGTGTCCCGCTGCTGAGGAGCCAATCATACAGCAGCACTACCGCCAGTATCAGGCGCGATAACCGCGCGAAGTGCCGCAGCAAATGAGAGCGTTCCAGGTCAAAGCCATGCCCTTTCAAGTCACCAAACAAGTCGTCGAGCTAGTGCTGTTCACGGCAATTCCTGAAGAACCTGAATGATTTGGTGGTTGTCTCACCAAAGAGCATATCGCCGACGTGATGCAGAGTGCGATGGGGAGAGGGATGCTGGGGGACGCTCTCGTCACTCATTGCGGCCTCCAGACAGATCAGCAGACGCGTGGAAAATAGACAGAGATGCGTGCCGGTGCGAATTGCTCACAGCATAGCACGCTGCCAAGGGGAAGAATCTCATCGTGCATGCGTGCTTGCACGTATGTACGCTATTGTAGCATGCCAACTTCACTTCTAAACCGAAAATTATACGATCTTTGACAGGGGGTGTGAAGGTATGTGTCAAGGATCATCTGGCGAGGTTTGCTCGTCCTCCCAGATCCGGGTATGCAGCCTGCCTTCAATGTAGATGAGGCGTCCTTTGGTAAGGTGCTCGTGGCTCGTCTCCGCCAGCCGTCCCCAGAGAATGACATTATGCCATTCCGTCTCTTTGTGGTTGGTGCCTTCCTGGTCCTGCCAGGTTCGCTCAGTTGCCAGGGAGAGACTAGCAACCGGTGTCCCTTGCGGGGTGAAGCGCAGCTCGGCATCCCGGCCGAGCCGCCCTATCAAGATGACCTTGTTGACCACGGGGCTGCTCCTTTCTGTGACTGGTGCCACTGACGGGACAGGCCCGTCGGCGCACATACAGGGTTTTGGCCTCGACGCGAGCTCATCATAGCAGCCTTTGGTTTGCGATACGGGCGGCGCAGCCGTCCCCGCGCGAGCTGGCCAGGGGAGGCCCGGAGGGGTCGGCCAGGTCAAGCGGGGAGCGTGACCCTATCGCCAAACCCGGCGCTGTGATAGCATCCAGCGCGAGCCAGAACCCCGGCGCCAAGGGCCAGATATCCCGCGTTTCTTCTTGACAGTTTACAGCATTCATGGATGTTAGGAAGTATCGCCGACCTGAACTGAAGGGACGACTTCATGGCACTCATTCACGACAGCATTGGTTGTCAAGATGAAGACTCAGGGTGGGCTCGGGTGTTTGGTCACAGCCAGCTTGGGAAGTTGCTAAGCTGCGTCCACGTCTGCTCAATTCGCAATGACTATGAGCTTGCGGAACTGTTGTGGCAAAGCACTCCGCATAAGTCGACGCTTAGCGAGATACTTATGGGAGGCACTTCCGCCCAACCTGTCAAGGTTGCTACGGCAAAGGGCATTCGGAGGGCATCACGAGATATACCATTGATTGATTTTCTTATCCTTGACCACGAACGTAGAGATATTGCCGCTGTGGAGTTGAAGGATGGGGATACCTTTGATATGAAGAAGGCCAACGGTGAGCTGGCCTCTGCACGAGCGTTTACTGAGTGGCTTCGTCCGCGGGTCGGCTATCCCGTCCGCTATTACTTCTGTGCGTTCAATCAGGCAAGTAGGATGGCTATCGCCATCGGAATGAAGGGACGCCTTACTCCGGATGAGGTATTGACCGGCAGAGAACTCTGTGAGCGCATGAGCGTAGACTACGATGCTATTCGTGTCTATCGTCAGGCGCATCAAGAAGCCAATCGGATCTATTTCGTCGAGCAGCTGCTTGCCATTCCTGAGATGCGCGTCCTCGTTGAGCAGCTTTGGGGGAGTGAGTAAGTAGGGGGGTATCCGAACAAAGTTGCGTATGACGCTTCCTATAGGATACTCCGCCTCTGATATCATCCGCTCTGGAAAGGGATAG
>WNGB01006256.1_pt1 | contig 20098 bp, 20 predicted proteins | sample 5400681 | NCBI WGS metagenome assembly WNGB01 (sample SAMN13153367, study PRJNA577476) | soil metagenome | isolation source: 115 cm soil or saprolite under grassland replicate 2 | place: USA:California | collected 2016-06-15
TCCTCATTCGCGAGCTACGGAATCAGCTTCATCGTGGTTGGCTTCGACTGGCTCGGCTACCATCGCCAACTCCGTTTCATAGAACGCTTCAAGGGAGCGGCGCTGGTCATCCGACCCGCTGTTCTTGATGAGCGTTGCATTTCTTCCCTTCACTTCCCTATTGCTGAACCAGTACTTCGGCTCTGTCTCCGTGATCTTCTACGCGCCGAGCATGGCCGCAACCGGCCTCCTGCTCGGGATGCTCTGGATCTACCCCGCACGGCGACGACTCCTGAGGAACGTCGAGGCGCGGCTGAACCGCTACTACACGCTTCGCGCCCTGTACCCTCCGGCTGATCTTCCTGCTATCGATTCCGGTCGCGGTGCCGGCCCCCAGGCACCTGAGTACGCCTGGATCCTCGTCTTCATGGGCCGGCCTCTGCTTCGGCGCGTCGCCTACCGTTGAGTCACCGGGGCCGTCGGGGCGCCCTCCGCACGGTGAGCCTCAGCACCGCCCTCCTGGGCTGACGGGTGATTCGCCGATGAAGAGAGTGCTAAGGGATTATCAGGAGCCAGTCGAACATGGTCGATGGTGAGGGTTCTAGGAAGGAGGTGCCCGCCCGCCATTGGTAGCTGTCACTAAAGCGTCCGGTACGGGGTGTCACGCATCTCCCCGGAACGCACAAGCAGCTGTGATGTCCGAAAACATGCCTGACAGATCGTTCCGGACACATCCCTTACAGGTGTTCCGGACACATCCCTGACACCACCCACACTGGTCCCGCCTTCCCCAGCAGCACGGGGGAGGTGGGCATGAGCTTGAGGGTGGTGACCATGGCCGAGCTCAGGTTGGAGGTCCTCCTCGAGCCGGAGAGGACCGGTCAGGCGGTGGCGGAGGTGTGCCCCGCGACGACGAGCCCTATCTGCGGTCGCTGGCGGGGAGAGGACCGTTCGGGAAGCGATGTTTTGGCGCCCCGCAGGCGCCCCCCCTCCGATCCTTGGTCTTCGACATCGGCTATTGGAACACCGCACCGCTTATAGCAAGTCGATGGATTGGTCGACCCAAACCCTCCTCGGCTGACTCTGCGAGACCCTCCATGGATCGGGGGAAGCTATGGAACTATTGATGGATGCGCTCTATGACTCCTGTCCCGCGAGCTCCACCGGGGGCGTGTCGGGCGACACCGGCGTGTGCTCGAACACGATCTCGTCATCGCGGGCGTGGACGATGACGGTCTCTCCGGCCTTGAACTCCTTCCACAGGAGCTTCTCGGACAGCGGATCCTCGACCAGGCGCTGGACGCAGGGTCGTAGCCTTTCTCGGCGAGATGGTTCTTCGCGTCGTCTGTCAGCTCGATCTCGACGTCCTTGGCCTTCAGTTGTTCGCGGAGCCGCTTCATCATGAGGTCCACGATTGCCTTGACGTCCTCGCGCGACAGCGAGTGGAACACGATGACCTCGTCGATCCGGTTCAGGAACTCGGGCCGGAAGGAGCGCTTCAGCTCCTCCATGACCCTCTCCTTCATCCGGTCGTACGTCATCTGCTCGTCGGCCTTGGCGGCGAACCCGATGCTCGCGCCCTTCTGGATGTCCCTGGTCCCCAGGTTCGAGGTCATGATGATCACGGTGTTCTTGAAGTCCACCGTGTGCCCCTGAGCGTCCGTCAGATGCCCGTCCTCCAGGATCTGCAGCAGCGTGTTGAACACGTCCGGGTGGGCCTTCTCGATCTCGTCGAAAAGCACCACGGAGAACGGCTTGCGTCTGACGGCCTCGGTGAGCTGGCCACCCTCCTCGTAGCCCACGTAGCCCGGTGGCGAACCGATCAGCCGGGACACCGTGTGCTTCTCCATGTACTCGGACATGTCGAGCTGGATGAGAGCATCCTCATCTCCGAACAGGAACTCGGCCAGTGCCTTCGACAGTTCGGTCTTGCCCACGCCCGAGGGTCCCAGGAAGATGAACGAGCCCGACGGTCGCTTGGGATCCTTCAGCCCAGCCCGGGTCCGCCGGATGGACTTGGACACCGCGGTGAGCGCCTCCTCCTGGTCGACGATGCGCTTGTGCAGCTCGTCCTCCATCCGCAGGAGCTTCTCCGTCTCCTCCTCGGTCAGCTTGAACACCGGGATGCCGGTCCAGGCCGACAGGACCTCGGCGATCTCCTCCTCGTCGACCTCGGACATCCGGACTGCAGCGATCTTCTCGTCCATCTCACGGACCGAAGGTGGGGCGGTCATTCGGCGGATGCGCATACGCGACCCGGCCTCGTCGATGAGGTCGATCGCCTTGTCCGGCAGGAACCGGTCGCTGATGTAGCGGTCTGAGAGATTGGCCGCCGCGACCAGGGCCTCGTCGGTGAACGAAACGCGGTGGTGGGCTTCGTACCGGTCCCGGAGGCCTTTGAGGATGTCGATGGTGTGGGCCACGGTCGGCTGGTCGACATAGATCGGCTGGAACCGCCGCTCCAGGGCAGCGTCCTTCTCCAAATGCTTGCGGTACTCGTCGCGGGTGGTGGCGCCGATCGTTTGAAGCTCGCCTCTGGCCAGCATGGGCTTGAGGATGGAGGCGGCATCGATGGCCCCTTCCGCGGCTCCCGCCCCGACCAGCGTGTGCAGCTCGTCGATGAACAGCACTATGTCGCCGCGGGTCTTGATCTCCTTGAGCACCTTCTTCAGGCGCTCCTCGAAGTCACCGCGGTACCGCGAGCCTGCGACCAACGCCCCCAGGTCCAGCGTGTAGATCTGCTTGCCCTTGAGCGTCTCGGGTACGTCACCCTTGACGATCTTGGTGGCCAGCCCCTCGACGATGGCCGTCTTCCCCACGCCGGGTTCGCCGATCAGGACAGGGTTGTTCTTCGTCCGGCGGGACAAGACCTGCATGACCCGCTCGATCTCCTTCTCCCGCCCGATCACCGGGTCCAGCTTGGCCTCCCGGGCGAGCTGGGTGAGGTTCCGGCCGAACTGGTCGAGGACCATCGATCCCTGCGGGCCCTGCTCGCCGGGCTGCCCCTCGCCCTTGCCGGCGTACCCCTGAAGGAGCTGGATCACCTGCTGACGGACCCGGTTGAGGTCCGCCCCGAGCTTCTGTAGAACCTGGGCAGCCACGCCCTCGCCTTCCCGGATGAGCCCGAGGAGGATGTGCTCGGTGCCGATGTAGTTGTGCCCGAGCTGGAGGGCCTCCCGGAGCGACAGCTCCAGGACTTTCTTGGCCCGAGGGGTGAATGGGATGTGTCCGGTCGGTGCGGCTTGTCCCTGGCCGATGATCTCTTCCACCTGGGACCGGACTGCTTCCAAGGAAATTCCCAGGGATTCCAGAGCCTTCGCCGCGACCCCTTCGCCCTCGTGGATCAGCCCGAGGAGGATGTGCTCGGTGCCGATGTAGTTGTGATTGAGCATCCTCGCCTCTTCCTGGGCGAGGACGACTACCCGCCGCGCTCGGTCCGTGAAGCGCTCAAACATCTCGGTCCCTCCGGGCCCACCTAAGAGCCCTGTTCACTGCCGTCCCCCGGGGATCTGCGGACCACGTCCTCCCCTCGGGCGAAAGAAGCGCCCTGGTGACGCTTGCCGCGCCCAGAGCGCCTCCCGGAAAGCGATTATACCCGGGGGGTACGACCTAACTCCTAGCCTCGAATCGGTCATCGCCACCGCGGGTTTCTCCCCCTTCCGGAGACCTGGGACAGCGTCACGCACTCTCGGATACCTCCAACAAGTTATTCGGGCGGTGGCTTCCCGAGGATTAGCCGCCTCGGGTTTTGCCTCCTTTTGGCTTATCTCTCCTCGGAGGCGCCCCGACTTTCGTCGGGCCTCCCCGCGAGCCAGGGGGATTCGCAGCCGCCTCGCTTCGCTCGTCGTGCTGCTTCCCCTGGACCCCCTAGCGCAACGGGTCACTGGTCTCACGGTTTCGTCCCGATTCGGGGCGCAGGTGTGGGAACAGGATGACGTCGCGGATCGACGGGACGTCGGCCATGATCATGGTCACTCGGTCCACGCCCACGCCGATCCCCCCGGCCGGAGGCATGCCATGCTCCAGAGCCTCCAGGAAGTCCTCGTCCAGCGGATGCGCTTCCTCGTCGCCTCCCCGTCGAAGGCGTTGCTGGTCAGAGAACCTGGCCCGCTGCTCCTCGGGGTCGGTCAGTTCCGAGTACGCCGGACCGATCTCCATGCCCGCGATCATGTGGTCGAACTGCTCGGTCAAGCCTGGAATGCTTCGATGGGGCCGGGCCAGGGGAGAGACCTCGCGCGGGAAGTCCATGACGAAGGTTGGATCCCACACGAGATGCTCGGCGCGCTTCTCGTACAGCTCGAGCAAGATCTTTCCGGGCCCCCACTCAGGCTCCACCGCCACGTTCACCCGCTCAGCCACATCGGCCAGATCCGACCGGTCAAGCGTCACGGTCTCCTCGACCGCCTCGGAGACGGCGTCCAGCAGGCTGATCCGGCGCCAGGGCGATTCGAGGTCCAGATCCCGGCCCTGATACCGAAACCGCAGGCTGCCTCGGACGGCACGCGCGGTCTCCCGGATCAATGCCTCGGCCAGTTCCATCATGTCCTCGTACGTCCCATAGGCCAGGTAGGCCTCGAGCATCGTGAACTCGGGGTTGTGTTCCCGGTCGAGCCCCTCGTTACGGAAGTTCCGACCGATCTCGTAGACGCGCTCGATCCCACCGACCAGGAGGCGCTTGAGGTAGAGCTCGGGGGCGATCCGCAGATACATGGGCATGTCCAGCGCGCGGTGGTGGGTGACGAACGGTCGGGCCATGGCTCCGCCGTGCGTCGCCTGGAGCGCGGGGGTCTCGACCTCCACGTAGCCGCGCTCGTCGAGCACCCTCCGGAACGCCTTGAGGACCTCGGAGCGCGCCCACACGATGCGGCGGCTGTCCAGATTCGAGGCGAGGTCCAGATACCGCCGCCTGTGGCGAGCCTCGGGATCGCGGAGACCGTGCCATTTCTCGGGCATGGGCCGATGGGCCTTCGTCAGCAGCGTGAGCCGTTCGACCTTGATGGACACCTCGCCCGTGTTCGTCTTCACCACCGGGCCTTCGGCCCCGACGATGTCTCCGAGGTCCAGCAGCCGTACCACCTCGTAATCGCGGCCCATGACTTTCTGGGAGAGGAAGAGCTGGACGTCACCCGTCGTGTCGCGGAGAGTGGCGAAGGAGAGCTTGCCCTGACGCCTCAGGAGGACGATCCGGCCGGCCACGGCCCGGCGGTCATCTGTCTCCTCCCCGGGAGCCAGATCCCCATACCGCTCGTGGAGGTCCTTCGCATCCGCGTTCTTGTCGAATCGCAAGGCGAAGGGCTCGATCCCCCGCTCCCGGAGCCGCGCCAATGCTTCCCGGCGCGCCAGGAGGACTTCCTGGAGGCGCCCCCGAGGCTCTTCGTCGGACGGTTGAGGCCCGGAGGGGTCACTCGGATCGTCACTCATCCCGAGCAGTGTTCCTCTCGAAGATCAGGCGCAGCCCTTCCAGCGTGAGCCATGGCTCGTGATGGTCGACGGTCTGGCAGAGCGCCACGATCACGTCCGCCAGGCCGCCCGTGGCCACCACCGTAGCGTGTCCGCCCAGCTCCTTCTGCATCCGTTCGACCATCCCGTCCACCTCAGATGCCGTCCCGAGCAGCAACCCGGACTGGAGCGCCTCCACAGTGTTCTTGCCGATGACCGAACGAGGAGCGACGACCTCGACCCGGGGCAGGCGATCGGCCACGCGCGACAGCCCGGCCGCCGAGACCTGTACCCCTGGGGCGATCGCTCCTCCGAGGTATTCCCCGCGCTCGGACACGGCGTCGTAGGTAATGGCGGTCCCGAAGTCGATGACCACACATGGACCGCCGTACTTCGCGAAGGCGGCCAGAGCGTTCACGATGCGGTCCGCCCCCACCTCCTTGGGGTTGTCCGTCTGGATCGAGATGCCGGTCTTGATCCCCGGCTCCACCACCACGGGCTGGAAGTGGAAGTAGTTCCTCACCATCTCCCGGAGGGCCAGAGTCTGATCCGGGACCACGCTTGCCAGGGCCACCCCCGTGATCTGGCGCGTGAATGACAGGCCGGCGTGCTCCAGGAAGCCACCGAACAGGAGCGCCAGCTCGTCGGCCGTCCGCTCGCGCTGTGTGGCGATCCGCCAGTGCCACATGAGGTCGTCTCCTTCGAAGACCCCCAGCACGGTCTGAGTGTTGCCCACGTCGATCGCCAGCAGCACGTCCGGCCTCCCTATCGGTCGCCGCTATTGTGCACGCTCGCCCCGACTGGCAGCGCGAGATTGTCGATCAGGCGAACGCCCCCGAAGAACGCCGCGACCACGGCTCGGGCGGGTCCCTCGATCCTGACGATGTCTTCCCACGTGATGTCGTCTACAACGGCGACGTAGTCGATCCTGGCCAGCCTCTCGCCGCCGATCTCCCTGGCGATCTCGGCCCGAAGCACGTCCGCGTTCCTCTCGCCCGCCCTCGCTCGGGTGGCCGCGTCCGAGAGCGCCTCGAACAGCACGGGCGCGGCGCGGCGCTGCTCGGGCGACAGAAGGGTGTTCCTGGATGAGATCGTCAGCCCATCGGGGTCTCTCACCGTCGGGCAGGAGACAAGGGTGACGGGAACGTCGAGCGAGGCCACCATCCTTCGGACGAGGGTGAGCTGCTGCGCGTCCTTCTCCCCGAAGTACGCCCGAGTAGGCCCCACCAGGTTGAACAGCTTGGCGACCACGGTCAGGACGCCACGAAAATGGCCGGGCCTGGACGCTCCCTCCAGCCGCTCCCCGAGCGGCCCCGGATCGATGGATACCTCTGGCCGCCCTCCCGGGTACATCTCCTTCTCCGTTGGGACGAACGCCACATCGACCCCGAGCGAGGCGGCTTGGGCGAGGTCCCGCTCCAGCGTTCGCGGGTATGCGGCGAGGTCCTTGGGCGAGTTGAACTGCAGAGGATTCACGAAGATCGACGTGGCGACGAAGCTGCAGTCCTGGCGGGCCTGGCCGAGCAGCCGGGCGTGGCCCCGATGCAGCGCTCCCATGGTCGGGACGAAGCCGACGACAGCCCCGAGGCTCCGGGCTTTTTCGCAGGCACGGCGGAATCCCTCGGTGGACTCGATCACGTCCATTTCCGGATCACCTCTTCGACCCGCGCCTGCCCCTCCGGGCTGAGCCGTCCGCTCCGAACGGCCAGGCTCGCGGCCACACGGGCCAGGGCCACGTAGGCGGGAACGGCCTCGGGGGCTTGCTCGGCCAGAGCCATCAGGCTCCGCGCGATCGTCCCCGCATCGCCCCGGGCGGCCGGTCCGGTGAGGGCCGCCCCGGGCCCTGTGGTGAAGGTCGATTCAAAGGCCGCGCGGGCGAGCGGCTGGAACGAAGGGAGCGGGTCCTCCAGCCCCGCCAGGCGAAACAGGTGCTCGGCCATGCCCTCGACCGCGACGAGGTAGTTGGAGCAGAACACGGCCGCCGCGTGGTACAGGGGCTTGACCTCTTCGGCGAGGCGAAACGGAGTGCCCCCCGCAGCTCGGGCCAGGCTCTCCCCATAGGCAAACCCGGGATCGTTCCGAGCAGTGACGGCGATGGAGCTCCCCGGAAGGCGCGCTATACCCTCCTCGACGTCGGGGAAGGACTGCAGGGGATGCAGCGACAGGATCTGCGCTCCCAGTTTCGCCGCAGCAGAGAGCGCATCCAGGCCGACCGATCCAGAAAGATGCACGACGTGCCCCCCCGACCGGAAGGCTTCCCGTCCCGCGAGTTGCCCGCAAACGTCCGCGATGAGGTCGTCGGGAACGCCGAGGACGACGAGCTGCGCAAGCCGCGCTCCCTCGTGTGCCTGCTCGTAGGGGTAGAACCGGGCCGTGGAAAGAAACCGCCGGGCCCTCTCCCGGCTCGCGCCACGCCCGCTGGCGGCGACGACGTCATAGCCGGCCTGGGCCCATCTGACGGCCAGCGCCGTGGCGACCCTGCCCGCCCCGATCACGGCCACGGTGGTCGAGCGGGTATCGCGTGAAGTCCCTGTGTCGATCGTTCCGGGTCCTTCGACCTGCGGCTACCGGACGAGCGTGGAGTCTACAACCCTCATCGAATGTGCAGCGCGGAGGCGAACGGGCGCACGCCCCACAGCATCCCGGGCCCCAGACGAAGGTCCGCCAGGCAACGGCCGCCGGGCAGGACGGGGTCGGCCTCGAGCTCGAGCAGAGGGACCAGAACGAAGGCACGCTCGTGCATCCTCGGGTGGGGGACCTGCAGGCCCGGCTCGTCGATCTGCTCCCGGCCGTACCCCAGCACGTCCAGGTCGATCGTCCGGGGACCCCAGCGCTCTCGGCGTTCCCTGCCCATCGCTCGTTCGACGGCCAGGCAGCCCTCCAGAAGACCTCTGGCCGAAAGCCGTGTTTCCACCGCTGCCACGGCGTTCAGGTAGTCCGGCTGGGGGGGACCGACCGGATCGGTCTCGTACACGCGCGAGGTCTTCACGACGCTCACCCCAGGGGTCTTCTCCAATCGGTCGACCGCCTCCTGCAGATTGGCCAACCGGTCGCCCAGGTTGGACCCGAGGCCGACGAAAGCACGGACTGGGCCCAGATGGATCTCGGCGGGCTCTCTCGGGTCCGTGGGCCCTCTCATACCTCCAGCGTGACCTCGGCCGATACGTCGTCGACCCCCAGTGACTCCGCCGCCCCCGGCTTGTGCACGACCGTCGTCGTGCGAAGGGCCTGCGGGAAGTCCATCAGGTCCGTCGCCACCGCCTCGGCCAGCGCCTCGAGGAGCACGAACGAGGTTCCGGCAACGGTCTGCCGCACCCGGTCGACGACCTCACGATAGTCCAACGTGCCCTCGAGTGAGTCCGCAGTCACCTCCACCCACAGGTCCACGTCCACCGCGAACACCTGTAGTTCAAGTTGCTCGCCGGGATTGGCTCCGTGCCGGCCCATGGCCCGGATCCCCTGGATCGTGATGAGCGTGCTGGTCGGTTCCACCGGTCTATCTTTCGAATCCCGCATGCGCGTGACGGTCGCCCAGGTAACGTGATCGCAGATATTCGTAGAGCAGCGGCCCAACTACCTGCGGGGCGTCCTCGTTCACGAAGTGCGAGCAGCCCGGCAGAAGGGCCACCGTGCTTCCGGGCATCGTCTCCCCCAGGCGCTCGCCCAGCTCGACGTCGAGGAATGGATCGTCCTCGCCCCATATCACGAACGTGGGAATGTCCGTGGCGCCGAGTTCCCGCTCCCGTTCGGCGAGCCCGCGACCCGTGATGCCCCGGGCCGCTCGGAAGAAGGCGCGGGGGTCCTCCAGCCATGGCTCGAGGTACGCACGCAGGTTCGGCTCGTCGATCCGCCCCCGGTGAGAGATCCCAAGGTCGAAGGTGAGTCGGATGACCGACTCCACGAACTCGGCGGTCTCCTGCTGAGGAGTGGCCGTCTGGAGCATCTTCAGGCCCTCGATGGGCCACGCGTCGAAGCACACCGAGTCAACCAGCACCAGCGCGCGTACAGCAGGCCCCGGGTCCAGGAGCAGGAGCTGCGCAACCGCTCCACCGAGATCGTGGCCGACCACGGCCAACTCCTCGATGCCGAGATACGTCAGGAGCTCGCGAACGTAGCCGGCCTGGGCTCCCTCGCTCAGGTCCGCGGCGCTCGGTTTCTGACTGCGGCCGTAGCCGAGCAGGTCCGGGACGATCACCCGCATCCTTTGAGCCAGCAGCCATGCCTCCCGTCGCCACAGGAAGGACGACGTGGGAAACCCGTGGAGCAACAGCACGGGCGGGCCCGCGCCCAGGTCGGCGTAGGCGAGCTCTCCGCCGGATGCAGTGAATCGCCGGTAATCGAGCTCCAGACCAGCCATCACCTCTCCAATGTGAGCGGCTCTCCGCCCCGCCGGATGGCGTCGATCACCTGGACCACGCGGACCATCTCCCTGACGTCGTGGACCCGGACGACGTGCGCGCCCTGGCCGGCCATCCACGCAACCGCGCCGGCCGTCCCCTCCATCCGCTGATCGACTTCTGCCCCCAAGACCTTCCCGATGAAGGACTTCCGCGACGGACCCACCACGACGGGCCTGCCCAGATCCCCGAAGGCAGCGATGTCCCGCATCAGCACGTAGTTCTGCCGCTCCGTCTTGGCGAAGCCGAGTCCCGGGTCCACGGCCAGATGCGCCTGCTCGATGCCCGCTTCCACACCCGCCTCGACGCGCTCGGCCAGGTAGGCCCTCACCTCGGCCACGACGTCGCCGTAGTCGGTGAGCTGCTGCATGGTCTTGGGGTCCCCCCGCATGTGCATGAGCACCATACCGGCGCCTGCCTCCTTGACGACCTCGAACATCGGGGGATCAGAGCCCGCCGTGACGTCGTTCACGATGGACGCTCCGACCTCGATGGCAGCCTTGGCCACGCCGGCCCGCCTGGTGTCGACCGAGATGGGTATGTCCACCTCGGCGGCCAGACGCCTGATCACCGGGAGCACGCGGCCCAGTTCCTTCTCGAAGGGAACGGCGTCCGAGCCGGGGCGAGTGGACTCGCCGCCCACGTCCAGGATGTCCGCCCCGTTCGCCGCCATCTCGATCCCCGCGCCAATGGCCACCTCCGGATCGAAGAACCGCCCGCCGTCGGAGAACGAGTCGGGGGTCACGTTGATGATGCCCATGACATGGGTCCGGGTACGGCAGTCCAGGATGAGCGGTCCCATCCGCCACACGAATTCGTCGCTCTCCACGGGTTCATCGTAGTCAGTTGCAGAACCGTTACAGAGTTCAGACTCGTCCGTTGCAGAACCGTTGGAGCCTGCAGCCTCCGATGGGGAACGAGAAGCGTTCGGAAAGCGTCTATAGCTCGACTCCCATGCGGGACACAACCGCTCTGCTCGAGCCGGACACCCATCCTGCGCCGGAGAGCCTCGGCCGGGCTTCCGGCGAGCGACCGCAGGCCGTTCGCGGCTCGGCCCACGAGGTGGTCGCGACCTCCCCCGGTTCCCAGCAGCCCTGCACGTTCGAGGCATTCTTCCAAGCCGAATACCCGAGCCTCCTCCGGGCTATGTTCCTGGTGACCGGCAATCGCCACGAGGCCGAGGAGATCGCCCAGGATGCCTTCGTCAGGGCCTGCGAGCGCTGGGAGCTGGTGCGCCGGGCAGAGAATCGCGCCGGATACGTCTATCGCATGGCCCTGAACGGCTACCGGAGCAAGCTGCGTCGGCTGGCCAGAGGCGCTCGGAAGGTCCTCCGGCAGCAGGAGCAGACCGACCTCTTCGCCGCGGTCGATGATCGCGACGCCCTCGGCCGGGCTCTGGCCGAGCTCTCGAAAGGCCAGCGGGAAGCTGTCGTGCTGGTCGAGTGGATGGGAATGACCGACGACGAGGTCGGGGCGCTTCTCGGGATCTCTCCCATCACGGTTCGGGTTCGCATCCACCGCGCCCGCGCCGTGCTCCGGCCCCTGTTGCGACAAGGAGCCGAACATTGATCGATCTTCAGGACCTGCTGGACCGACGGGCGCACATGGTCGAGCCCTCCCTCGGCGCCTTCGCCCGGGTTCTCGGGACCGTGCGGCGGCGGCACCGCCGTCGGCGGACGGTGGCCTGGGGTTCGGCCATGGTCGTGCTCGCTGCCGCGCTCACCGCCATCGTCGTGGGCCGACCCGCCCCCGCGCAGAGGGCCCATGTCACCCTTCGGGCCGAGCTCCTGGGAACGAGGCAGGCTCTCGCAGTGCGAAGCGATCTCGGAATCGAGGGCCCGACGAAGGGGGCCCCGGATAGCGTCATCGTCACCGAACGGACCCGAACCGGACGGGTCGAGGTCTCGCTGGTTCACGTGCGGACGGGGCGGTCCACGCATGTCGGGCTCGAAGCCAACACCGCGGACACCGCAATCTCACCCACGGGTGATGCCGTTGCGGCGGTTCGCCATCACGCGGTCGTCGTCACTTCAGCCGATGAGCCGGCGGGGGCCACCGTCATTCCTGAGACCGATGGGGCCGAGGGGCAGGTCTCATGGGATGGAACCGGAAGCGTCCTGTTCACGAGGGTGAAGGGACAATGGGTCCGCGTGTCGAACGCGACCGGTCGGTCCAGCTTGGCGGCGCGCCGTGTGGTTCAGGAGCTGACCGTTCCCACCATCCCCGGGGGCCCCATCCTCCTGTCCGTCTCGCCCCGGGGAAGCCTGGCCGCTCTATTCGGCATCACATACCCAGATGGGCAGCCGCCCGTCCCCCACCTCTACGTTGGGCGTTTCGATGGGGTGGCGGTCTCGGACCCGAGGGAGATCGAGATTCCCCAGAGCGTCCTCGAGGGCCCCATGGGGTGGGTGGGTGAGAACGCGTTCCTGCTGGCTCCGGGGCCGGGCAGGGCAACGCTGGTACGCACAGACGGATCGAAGGTCGAGGTGGTCGCCCAGGGCATCGAGGATCCATGCGGGGAGCTCTCGGCTCGGATCGCGTGCACGCTCAACGGGCCGAGGCTTCTCGGCACCAACGCTGACGGTTCGCTGCTCTTCTGGAAGGTATCCGCCGAACTAACCAGCGGGGCGTCAGCGCCGCCGATCCTGGTCCTGTACTACAAGACCTGGTTGGACGGCACCCACCCGGTGCGTTTGGGCGGACTGGTCGGCCGCTTCGGCCCCCCCGTCGCCCCCCGGTAAGATAACCGAAGGCCCTTGTGGCCGCGGCCGGGACCTGGGCGGGTCCATCGTTGCCCGGCATGCCCGGGACTCGGACGGCAGAAGCCCTGCCACCGCCTCCTCCCGGCCGACGCCGAGCGGGTATTACGTGCTGTTCCCCGAGGCTCCCAGAGGGCACGACGACAAGGGCCGCGCGATCCTCGACGCCGAAACGAACCTGCCGGATGGGACGCTGGTCGACCTCGACTTCTTCTCGGCCGACACGGAAACAGAAACAAGCGGCGCTGTCGCCGACGGAAACATTCAGCTAAGGGTAGCGAACGCTTCATCCGGACCCTTCCCTCGGCCGCCCTTCGCTTCCTGTCCGGATGCGAAAGAGGCCCGGCAGATCGAGTCCGGCGACTCACGCGACGCGAACGAGATCGCCCTAACTTTCGATGTGGCCATCACCGACGGGGACGCGGCAACACTCAACCGTCTGGCAGACGGGTCCATTCACCCGTTTGAGGGCTGGACCTCGACGGGCCTAACCGAGCCCAACGTCTGGGTCGACCAAGTCCGGGGGGGATCCGGACCCGCGTCTGGTCACCTACCTATTGACCCTTCGACCAGGCGGCTGGAAGGTGCGGCGAGAGTTGCCGGGAGACGGCCGCTAGGCGCGACCGCGACCAACCAACTCCAGGGCTTCAGCTCGCGTTCGCGCATCGGAGCGGAACACGCCCCGCACTGCGGACGTGACGGTGACCGACCCGGGCTTCTTCACGCCGCGCATGGTCATGCATAGGTGCTCGGCCTCGATCATCACGAACACTCCCCGGGGCTCCAGGGCACGCTCGATCGTGTCGGCGATCTCGGTGGTCATTCGCTCCTGAACCTGGGGCTTCCTCGACAGGAGGTCGACCACCCGGGCGATCTTGGATAGGCCGGTGATCCGCCCGTCTCGGTTCGGCACGTAGGCCACGTGAGCACGACCCAGGAAGGGAATGAGGTGATGTTCGCACATGCTCTGCAGCGGGATGTCCCGGACCATGATCATCTCGTCGTGCCCCGCGCCCGCGACGACGGTGAGGACATCTGCGGAGTCCTTCCCGAGTCCCGCGAAGATCTCCGCGTACATGTCGGCCACACGTTCAGGAGTGGTGGCAACGCCCGGACGCGATGGGTCTTCTCCGATGCCTTTGAGGATCAAGCGGACGCCCTCGACTACTTCGTCCCGATCGAACCCCGGCGGAGGCTCCAGATCACTCATCGGGGACGAGCTTGTCGAGCAGGTCGGGGAGGCCGGCGAGATCAGGAAGCTCTGCCGCGCTCGGGAGCTCGCTGCTCTCGCCCAGCCGGTTGATCCATATTGCGGGGACTCCGAGCTCCGCAGCCGGGGCGATGTCGTGGAACAGGCTCGCCGCCACGTGGACGTGCCGCGCGCGGTCGGCCTGTGTCCGTCCCCGGAAGACGTTCCAGTGCTCGTGAGCGGGCTTGTACGAACCGGCATCGTGTGCGGTGACAACCAGGTCCGGCTGGACGCCGATGTTCAAGATCGACGCGGCCAGCAGGTCCGGGTCGGTGTTCGACAGGATGCCCAGCCGCCACCCTCTCGAAGCGACCTCCTCCAGCGAGCCTCGCACCTCCGGAAAGGCCGGCCAGGTCGGAAGTGATGCCGCCAGGGTCTCTCTGTCGAGCGGCCGGAGCTCGACCCCTTCGGCCTCCGCGATGCCTTCGAGGGTGCGGGCCATCACTTCTCGATAGGGCAGGAATGGCTCGGCCTGAACTCGTGGTTCGATCTCGTGATAGCGGGCAAGCAAGTTTCGGGGTTCGGAGTCGGGCCACAGGTTCCCCAGCGCGGCGCGGATCCCTAGCTCCCAGTCGATCAGCGTCCCGTAGCAGTCGAAGGTCGCCCATCGATCCACGGTGGAGAGCTTAGGCACCGGCGCGTCAGGAAATCGCGCCCGGCCTGCCCCGCTCCGACGATTTCACGGAGCGCCGGGCCACCGCAGCAGCCGCTCCGGCCTGCTGTCCGTCCGTCCGCTGAGGCCGCTTCTCCAGGCCCTCGAGGAGGTTGATCAGATCCTCCTTCTCGACGGTCTCCTTCTCGATGAGCGCACCGGCGATCCGATCCAGCCGCTCGCGATGCTCCGTGAGGATCTCCAGCGCTTCGTCGTGGGCCTGATCGATCAGGGCGCGGATCTCGGAGTCGATCTCGAAGGCAACCTGGTCGGAGTAGTCCGGGTGTGAGGCGAAGTCCCGGCCGAGGAAGACCTCGCCCGACTTCTGGCCAAGGGTGAGCGGGCCGAGACGATCAGACATGCCGTACTCGGTCACCATCTGCCGGGCGATCTTGGTCGCTCGGTCCAGGTCGTTCTGCGCTCCCGTGGTGATGTCTCCGAAGATCAGCTCTTCGGCCACTCGACCTCCGAGCAGCATCGCCAGCTCGTCGATGAGCTCCTCCCGCGCAACCAGGAACTTGTCTTCCGTCGGCAGTGTGAGCGTGTAGCCCAACGCCCGACCCCTCGGGATCACCGAGATCTTGTGGACGGGGTCGGCATTCGGAAGTAGGTAAGCCACAAGCGCGTGGCCGCCCTCGTGGTAGGCGATGATCTTCTTCTCCCGCTCGGAGATGAGCCTGGTCCGCCGCTCCGGCCCGGCGACAACGCGGTCGATGGCCTCCTCCAGCTCGAGCATGGTGATGGCCGGCTTGCCACGCCTGGCCGTCAGGAGCGCCCCCTCGTTGATCACGTTCGCCAGGTCCGCACCGGTGAAGCCGGGGGTCCGCCGGGCGATCACGACCAGATCGACGGTCTGGTCCAGCGGCTTGCCCTTGGCGTGCACCCGAAGGATCCCCTTGCGCCCCTCGAGGTCGGGGCGGTCGATCACGATCTGCCGGTCGAACCGTCCCGGCCGAAGGAGAGCAGGATCCAGGATGTCCGGACGGTTGGTCGCGGCCATCAGGATGACGCCTGTCTTCGTGTCGAACCCGTCCATCTCCACGAGGAGCTGGTTCAAGGTCTGCTCGCGCTCGTCGTGGCCGCCGCCGAGACCAGCTCCGCGGTGGCGCCCCACGGCGTCGATCTCGTCGATGAACACGATGGCGGGGGCGCTCTGTTTCGCCTGTTCGAAGAGGTCGCGGACGCGAGCGGCGCCGACGCCGACGAACATCTCCACGAAGTCAGAGCCGCTGATGGAAAGGAACGGCACGCCGGCCTCCCCCGCAACGGCCCGACCCAGGAGCGTCTTTCCGGTTCCGGGCGGGCCGTACAGCAGCAGGCCCTTGGGAACCTTAGCCCCCATGGCCTGGAACTTGGCCGGGTTCTCCAGGTACTCCTTGATCTCCTCGAGCTCCTCGACCGCTTCATCGACGCCGGCGACATCCGAGAAGGTGGTCTTGGGCTGGTCCTTGGCGACGACCTTCGCCTTGGCCTTCCCGAAGGCCATCACCCGGTTCCCTCCTCCCTGCATCTGGTTCATGAAGAACAGAAGCAGAGCCCCGATCAGCACGATGGGCAGCCCGATCTGGATGAGAGCACTCACGATCACGGAGCCCTTCTGAGGATCGGCCGTCAACTTGATTTCATTGGCGTTGGGCGCATCCAGGATCTTCGCGGTGAGGGTCTCCTGATACTGCTGAGGGTAGGTGGTCTGGTATCGGGTGTTGTCGATGAGCTTGCCGACGACTTTCTGGTCCCGCTCCAGAAACGTGGCCACAAGGACCTTGCCCGAAGCGACCGCTCTCTCGAATTGGGCCAGGCTCAGAGGAGCTGCTTGTGGGCTCCGAGTTGCAACGGCCAGGAACAGCCACAGCCCCGCCAGGACGACTAGCAGGTACACGACCGGCCCACGAAAGACGCGCCGAAGGGTCGACTCCTGCCTATTCGTTGGGGGTGTGCTCCTTTCGCCCCTCCGAGATTCGATCAAACGGGCAACCGCGCCCGGCCTCGCCGGGCGATGGTAACACAGGGGTCTGAAGTGCCCTCTTGCGGGTCGGTGTCAGCGAATGCCCGAGTCGACCGGCAGGTTCAGGTGCACGTAGGTACCCGCTGGCACCTCCACCATGATCGGTTTCCCCGACCCGATCGCGCCGCCCGGGTGATTCGCCGTCACCGTGTAGGACCCCGGGGGCAGGGCGATGCGATAGGTCCCGTCCTCGTCCGAGTGGCCGGTGGCAACCGTCTTCCCGTCTGACGCCGTCACACTGATGTCCGCCTTGATCGGCTTGTCAGGGCAGGGGCTGCCGGCTTGCTGCACGGGGCACATGGGGCCGAGCAGGACCTTGCCCTGGATCCCGGCAGCTCCACTCCCGGAGGTTCCTATGGTCGATGTGTCCGCGCAGGCCGAGAGCGAGAGGGCCAGCCCGATCAGCAGCACCGACAAGCGCTTCATGACAGCAGGTTAGACCGGTCGCCGACCGAACAGGTTCCCGGGTGGCCCTCAGGAGACGGCGTCCCGGTAAACCTCCGGTCGGAGGGTCCCCACGAAGGGGAGGTTCCGGAAGCGTTCCCCGTAATCGAGCCCGTAACCCACGACGAAGACCGAGGGGATCTCGAACAGCCTGTACTTGATGTCGAGCGGGACCTGCTGAACGCCGGTCTTCTGCATGAAGGCACAGACCTCGAGGCTGGCCGGGCGGCGGGTCCGAAGGTTCTTGAGGAGATACGAGAGCGTGAGACCCGAGTCAACGATGTCCTCCACGAGCAGGACGTGACGCCCCAGGATCTCGTGGTCCAAGTCTTTCAGGATCCGGACGACGCCGGACGTCTGCGTGGCCGCTCCATACGACGACACGGCCATGAAGTCGAACTCCATCGGAAGTCGCACGCGTCGGGAGAGGTCGGCCATGAACACGAAGGCTCCCTTCAGCACGCCCACCAGAAGCAGGTCCCGGTCGGCGTAATCGGCCGACAGCTGCTCGCCGACCTCCGCGATCTTCTGCTGGATCTGCTCCTCGGTGATCAGCACTTGCTCGATGTCGTTCTGATGGGCCTCCATCTGACTCGACAGTCTATGGAAGGAGGTATGCGACGGCGTGCTTACCGATCGCCCGTGTCCCACATGTGTCTCCATCGGAACCCTCCCTCGAGCCACCGAACTCTTCGTCGCCGGAAACCTCAAGCGGGCCTCAGGGAAGGACGGACGAGCCGAACATACTCCCTCTCTCTTCGGGCGAGCAAGCCGCCGGGCAAAGTGACCGAGCGGCCGGGCCGGGCCGTTGACAATCCGATGACGGCCTCCACGTGTCCAGCCTCGGGGAGGGCACCGAAGTCCAGCAGCGCCCGGCGCACGATGCGGCCGGCGATCGATGGCGCCAGGGCTTCGAGGGGGCCTGCCCGTAGAAGCGTGACGCCCGGCCCACTCCTCGCGACCACCTCGGAGCGGGCTGTCCACGCGAGCTGGTCGAGGAATTCCGCATCCTGGCGAAGCAGTTCTGCGGTCCTCACCAGCGTCGACCGCAAGCTCCTCCCCAGCGCACGCTCCAGGTGTGGGATCACCCGCGTGCGGACCCCGACCCGCATGAACGCGGGGTCCTCGTTCATCGGGTCCCTGCGGGGCCGAAGGCGGAGCGACTTGCAGAACGCCTCGGTCTCCTGGCGGGTGGTTTCCAGGAGGGGCCGGACGAGGGGCCCGCTCACCGGCTTCATGCCGCTGATCGCATCCAGGCCGCCGCCTCGAAGTAGCGCCAGGAGCACTGTCTCGGCCTGGTCGTCGGCGGTATGTCCCACCGCGGCCACACCTCCCCCGAGTTCTTCCAGCACGTTGGTCAGGGCCTGGTAACGGACGGTTCGCGCCCACGCTTCGACGGACTCCCCTCTCGCTGGCCGCGTGGTGGCACGTCGAAGGACGAACGGCACGCCGAGTCGCCTCGCCTGCCCCCGGACGTACGCGGCGTCATCTTCCGACCCCTTCCTCAGGCCATGGTCGAAGTGAAAGCACACGGGGCCGATCCTCAGGAGGCGCCCCAGGCGAACCAGTGTGTGCAAGAGACACACTGAGTCGGGCCCGCCAGAAACCGCGATAACCACCCGCGAGCCAGGATCGAACATCCGATAGCGGCGGGCTGCTGCGGTGACCCGTTCGATCACCCGGCCGACCGCAGGAGGCCGGCGGAGCGCCGGGGCCGGCATGTCAGGACGCCGCGACGCGGGCCACCCATCGCTGGGGGTGACGGATCTCGTCCATGGTGGGAAGGCTCGACGGTCCCTCCCACACCCGGTTGAAGCGGGCCAGCCCCACCTCCTCCACGACTTTCCGGGTGAACCGCTCCCCCATGGCGTACTGGCGGACCTTCACGTCGAACCCGATCGCCCGCTGAAAGACCCGTTCGAGGCCTGCCCTGTTCCTGCGCTCATGGAGCGTTTCGCGGAAGGTCTCCGCATCGGGGATGCGGCCGCGCCCCACTTCGTCCATGGCGTAATTGCTGTGCCCCTCCAGAAGCGACATTGCCGCCTGCATCTTCTTCACCATGTCGCGCTGGTCCGGGGTCATCAGGAGGAACACCCAGCCGAAGCCTCGCTCGATCTGCCCGCCCCTCACTTCGGCAATGGCCCCACGAAGCCGCTGCATCAGCCAGCTCGGGTCCAGCTCGACCGAGCTCAGATAGGTATCCATCAGGCCTGTGAGATACGCCCGGAGCCACGGCGCGCTTCCGAATTGCAAGCGGTGGGCCACCTCGTGCAGGCAGATCCACAACCGGAAATCACGGCTCGCGAAGCCGTGCTTGCGCTCCACACCTGCCACGTTCGCTCCCACGAAATACAGGAGACCGTCGTCGTCGGGTGGGAGGAACATGTCGTATTGGCCGAGGACCCTGTGTCCGAGATACCCGAGGAGGGCTCCCAGCTGCGCGCCCAGGATCCCGCGCCGCACGCCGGCCATGGCTCCGTCGGATCGATTCGCCAAGAGCTTCTTGGCGAAGGGCTCCAGGATACGCTCGATTTTGATGCAGCCACTGGCCTCGGGTCATGACCCAAGCTCGGGAGCGCTGGGCCCCGGGCCCCAGGCCGGTGAATTCCTGGATCATCGCCTCGGCATGAGGGACGAGCTCGGAGAAGTCCTCGACGAGCCGGGCTCGCTCCACCGCTGTCAGGGTCTGGCCGAGGCCGGCCACCTTGCGGCCCACTCGGTCTGCGGTGCCCCAGTCGATGAGCTTGTCTGTGGCGAAGGTCACGCTTCCATTGTGCACGGCAACCACCGGATCGAACGCGAGGGCCGGGAGCCTAGCCCTGGGCCTTCTTGCGGGCAGCGACCACTGCCGCGGCCCGCGCCCGACCTTCGGCTACCCGCCGGTCGACGCCCCGGTCCAGCTGCTCCTTGAGGACGCGGTCGAAGGTCTCCTGGTCCATCTCGCCGCCGCCCGAGCGCGAGACGGCCGGCTGTGGCGTAGCCGCCGGCTGTGGCGCCGGTGCGGGTGCTTCCGACGGCGCTTGGGTCTGGGCTGGAGCAGACCCCACCTCCTCAGCGGTCTTGGCGGTCGGTCGCTCCTCGGGCGCCTCGGTCTCGGCTTGACCCACCGCGTCAGCCTGGACGGCTGGCTCGCCGGACGGAGCGGCGGTCGTCCGCTCGGTTACCGCATCTGCG
>WNGB01007200.1_pt1 | contig 20097 bp, 12 predicted proteins | sample 5400681 | NCBI WGS metagenome assembly WNGB01 (sample SAMN13153367, study PRJNA577476) | soil metagenome | isolation source: 115 cm soil or saprolite under grassland replicate 2 | place: USA:California | collected 2016-06-15
TCGAGACTCGTCAGCATGATGCTCGCCTTACGGGTGCGCAGGTCGATGTCGACGTCCCTGAGATGGATGTTCCGCCCGCCGATCCAGCCCATGGCTCCTTGCGATCGCGGCGTGTCGATGGTTTCGATGCCCCGTACCCAGTCGCGCTTGAGCTCTCCGGTGTCGGAGGTGACGAACTCCTGTCCAGCGGGCAAGAAGTCGCGCGCCGTATCGGTGAAGACCACGGCATCGCCGGGCTTGCCCACGGAACGGCCGCGCCCGAGCTCAGGAATGTCGGGCAAGCCAATGGTCAGTTTGCTTTGCTCGACGAGTGTGCGAATGGCCAGACTGGTTTGGGGGCTCGTGTTTTGATGATAAACGGCCTCGCGGGACAGCTCCAACCGATAGGCCTTCTGCGCTTCCCTGACGTGTCCTTGACGAAACATGACCGCCGCCGCCGGCATGAGGGCGGTGATGCCGGGATCGTTCCAGGTGGACCAGGGATCTGGCTTTTCCGGCTCCTGCACCGGCGCCTGCAGATAGCCGTAGAGCATGGGCGCGTCCCATCCTTGCAGCGAGGCAATCCCGGCGAAATAGAGCGGAGCCACGAAGCGATCGCGCTTCGGGTACTCCACGTTCCACTCGGTGATCGAGATTGGCTTACCGGCTACTTGCGCGGCGCCTATCCAGGCGATGAAGTTCGGTTCCTGTCGAGGATTGGTTCCCAGACTCTCCGCCTTGCCGTAGGAATGGACGTCGATGATGTCGCCTGCGGTCAATGACGGCAGGCTGTAAGCGTTCTCGTCACCCCAATAATTCGTGCCTGCGACGAGCGATTTCACACCCAACGCGCGAAGATGGTCGATGGATCGTCGGAAAAAGGCGTGCTCGAGCTCGGAAAGGACGATCTTGGCCCCACCCAGGTCGTAGGCCTTCGAAAAAGGCGCCCGGATTCGCTGGCTGACGGCCTTCATCGCTTTATCGAACAGCTTCTCGTGCACCGGATTTCCCTTATCCGGGAGCATGACGCTGCCGAAGTGCTGGGTGATGTCGTTTTCGTTGGTGACCAGGACTCCCATGACGGCGGGGTCCTGCGCATACGATTTTCCGGTGTAGCGGTTGACTCGTGTGAGATAGCGAGCTGCGAAATCTTGCATGAGCTTTTCGATGCGCGGATCCACGTAATTGAAGCCTTTACCGTGGCCGTTTTGCTTGGCCAGCTCGGCGTGTCCATCGATGTTGTCGCCGGGGAGAAACGGCCTCTCCACGTTGAGGTCGACCCAAAGGTAGATTCCCTCCTCTTCGAGACATTTGATCCACCAATCGAGCGTATCCAGCGCCTCTTCGTTCAGCGACTGCGTATTGGGGCCCTCGGCAAATACGTTGGGCTTGACCCACGGCGAGTCGTGGTGGTGCAAGCGAACGAGGTTGTAGCCGAGAGCGGCGATGCGCTTCGCTTGGTTGGCGATGTCCGGTTTCTTCCCGTTGAATAGTGCGTACGCTTCCAGATTGGTGCCCCAGAAGCGCGCTGGACTTCCGTCCTCGAAGACGAGCTTGTCGCCCGCGGCTTTCACTCTGCCGTGCACACCGGCGGGGCGGTTTCCGTCGTTGAGGAAACTCACGTCGATCGGCCATTTATCCCAGGCAAGCGTTTGCGAATACCAGTCGTGGCGATCATCGAGACCGTATCGTTCGTCGATGGACGGCAGCACCACACCACCCTGCGGAAGCCGGATTTTCATGCCCACCGACCAGCTACCAGGCGCGACGTCTTCGCCCACGAGGAAGCAGCGGATGACGTTCTTCTGGTTCTTCTCGAAGAAGGCCGCGGAAACGGCAGGTTCGAAGGTCACCGAGAGCTTGTCATTGGGGCTCGGCTGCCATTGGAAGCCGCGGTTCTCTCGGAGCAAGGCGGGCTGTTCGTGATTGGAATCCGCGGCACCAAAGTCCAGGTTGAACTCGAGCCCGCCGCCAACGATTTTGTGGAGTGGCTTTTGTGCCTTGATCGCATAGTCGACGGAAAGCTCGCCCGGCGCCGTCTTCGAGAGCTTGGTGTGTATCTCGAGGCCTAGCGTCCCCACCTTCATGTCGAAGGTCGTGATGCCTCCTTCGCGCCTGAGATTTTCGATCGTGGGATCCGCCCAGCTCCATTTCTCTCCCCAGAAAACGTAGTGCAGCGCCACGATCTGCCTGCCGCGATGGAGCACGCGAACCGTTCCGTCGTCGCCGGGTTCGATCGCCCACGCGGTGTCCGCGCCGGCGGCATTGGGCATCGCGGCCGGGTCCACGGATTCGACCGGCACCGCCACGGCACCTTCCGTGGATTTGGTCTGCAGCGGTGGCCGGCGGGTGCAGCGCGTGCCGCCCGCCAGGCACGCTCCCGTGACCAACCATGGAAGAAAGTACCGCCTAGGTTGCGTTCTCATGCCATCGCGTTCAGTCCGCCGCCGCTGGGCAGGTTTCGCTCAATGCGTTACGTGCCGCGCTCGTTGTGCAACGGCCGTACCCAAGCATTGAAGTCCTCGACCGTTCGATCGTCGGACGTGAGGCTGAGCCCAGACGCCCAATCGGACGCGATCTCGACGACGGAGGTCTTCCCGCGGCGGCGATGTCCGGCCGGCATCACATCGGTCGGGCGCCGGGGGAAAGACGTCGCCTGCGCGACGCGATCCTCGGCGCCCGACTTTCGTGCGATGTCAGTTGGCGTTGTCGTACAGAGATCCGACCTCGAGCACGCGCAACCTATTCAGACCAATCTGATCTTTGATTTCGTACGTGCCGAGAAGGCCGTTCCACGCGGCTAACGCCGCCGGACCCGCCTCGGCGTAGAGGCTCACGGCGAGCGAAAAGTCGCCCACGAAAGCGCCGTACTTCTGGAGGGCCCGCGCCACGATCTTGCCGGATGGGGACAACCCGAGCGTATCCAGGTTGACCGACGGGTCGAGCTGGAAGCGGCCACCGCACGGCACGCCGCGCGTTCCCAAGGCCAGGTCGGTCGTGGTTTGGGCGGTGCTGGCCGGTGGCGTGTAATAGCGCGATCGAATGTGGGGATACGCAATCACCAGAGCATGCTCGATGCTCCCTTGCCGCATCTCATCGACGGTGATGAGACCCGCCGACAGCGGAAACCCGCAAGCGCGCGCTCCGTGTCCCATCCACCAGGGAGGATTTTGCGTAGGCGGTCGAACGCCGGTCCCGGCGAGATCGGCCATGGCACAAACCGAGCACGTCCATCCCGATCCATTCGCCGTATCCCACATGCCCCATTCTTGGTTCGTCTGCTTGTTGACGATGCTGAGATGGCGATCGGTTCCCTCCGCGGGCATGGCTCCAACCGGGATCGGCACTTGCGCCGAGCCTGTCTCGAAACCTTGTCCTCCGACCACGGTCGCGCGGACGGTCTGGGGCGGCGTGCTCCCGTCTACGTAATAGACCGGCACGCTGTAGGATTGGATATTGATCGTGAAAAATGGCCATGGTGAGCTCGTTGCAAAATCAGAGACGAGCGCGGCCGAGTTCGGATCGACTTTGGCGTTCGCGTCGATCGGCGTGTTCCACGGACTATCGGCGCTGAAGGGGCGCCAGGCCGTCCCCGGGTTGGTCGTTCCGCCGCCCGTCGTCGTACTGCTCGTGGTCGTGCTGCTCGTCGTCGTGCTGCTCGTCGTCGTCGTTCCGGTGGTGGTGCTGCCGCCGCTGCATGCCGCTTGGACCGCCAGGCGCTTCGCCGTGCCCCAACACGGATCGCCGAATTGCCAGTTGCTTGCCCATAGCGTGCACGAAGATTGACCGACGCACGCGTTGGCGACGGTGGACATGGATTCAGTAGCGTCGCAGCTCCCGGTGCTGAATGAGCCGCATGAACCCTCGGGCGTCCCGTAGCTGGCAAATTCAACGGTCGCGATCGTCTGCCCCGACGGACAGCTCAATGTGAGCGGATTGTTCTCCGGAACGACCGCGCACGCCGCGCCGCTCCCAGTACCCGCTGGATAGAGTTGCGATTGGGCAACGACTGCTTGGGCTGACTCGCGCTCGACCAGGCGAGCTTAGCCGCGGCGAGGCCGCCGTTTTCGTAAGCTTCGAGGCGGATGTCGACTCGTTGGCCTGCCGAAAGCGCGATGGAACCGCTCGTTTCTCGCGCTGCCTGATCGATCCAGTTGTCGATGACGTTCTGGCCGTTGATCCAGAGCCGCGCACCGTCGTCGGAGGTTACGTAAAAGGTGTAGGTTTGACTATAGAGAGGCTCGATCTGGCCCGTCCATCGAACGGAAAACGTGTCGGCGCCCACGGTAGAGTCCGGCGCGCCCCAACCCCAATCGAAATTGATCTGGGAGTCATTGCGCGTAAGCTTGAGCCCGCTTAGGTCGCTGTTGTCGTAATATTCTCCGCGCAGCCCGGTGCCGGTGCTGACCCGCGCACTCGTCGACTCGATTTCCAGACCATTTTCGCCGCCGCAGGCCGCCGTGCCGAAGAGCGCGCACACAATCAGCCAGTGCGATGATTTCGTCATCGTCATGTCATGATTCTCCGTTTTTTTTGTTGCGTGCCACCGAGACGGTGCTCGGACGCATCGTGGATCCCTCGCGATCCTCAACGCGAAGTGACTGGGTATCATTGCGAACAGCAACGCGCCACCCAAAATCGATCACGCGCGCACTCTCATGTTCGAAATGTCATTGCACGTGCCGACTACGTCTCGACCGCAACACTCCACGGACGGAACGAGGAAATGCCCTTTGAAGTCAAATGCCGGCGTTTGTCGTGAAGTGTAGGCAGCAGACGAATGTTCCCATCTCGACCCTTCTCCGCATTCGAGGAGCGGCGGCTGCGACGACGGCGCAGCAGCTATTCGTAATGAGCCGTCATTCGAATTGCTTATCGATAGAAGAGGGGGTCACGGGGCGGACGCGCCGGCGCCGCAGCGCGCGTCGCCGGGCGTGGAGACGGTCACCTCGTACTCGCCCACCGGGAACTGCAGCGGCAACACGATTCTGCCGTCGAACGCGCCGCTCGCGTCGGTGGTGAGCGCGCCCACTTTCGTCTTGACCCCTGAAGCTACGCTCTTCAGCGCAATGTCGACACGAAGTTGACCGCACCCGGCTCCGTCGCTCTCGACCTTGCCGGCAATCACGATTGGCTCACTGCGGTGCACGTCGACGTCTTTGCCCCGCATCGTAATGCGGGCGCGCGGTCGTTCGTCGGGCGAATCGGCGGCACCTCTGTCGCCTGTCGGTTCGTGAGCACGGCGGGCGTCGGGAGCGACGGCTTGTGGACTCGCCGACTCGGGCGAAGGTTGCGATGCCGGCGCGGAGAAGGGATCGCCCTCCATCTCCGAGCTCGACCGATCGATGGAACTCGAAGCGGCTTGTCGTCCGCGCAAGGCCGCCTGCCGCCCCGAGCCACCGTCGTCGGAGGCGGGCCATTCGAAGGCATCGGCGGGAGGTCGATAGTTGGGCCGTGCATCGGAAGTCGGCTCGTCGATCGCTCCGGCAGCACCGCCGAGGTCGATCCGCTGCCATCCGCGCTCTCCCCGGACCTCGACCCACGCGTGCGCTTCGTTGATGACCATGCGGGCGGGAATGCCGAGCCCCAGCGCGGTCACCAGGAAGGCAAAAGCGCGATGGCGGCAGACGCCTTTCTGCGAGAGTGCGAGGTCGAGGTAGATGTCATCGTGCCCTCGCGGCGGCTCTTCCGAAGGAACGAACGCGCGAAAATACGAAACGAGGCGTTTCACCGTTTCGAGCGGCGAGACCGCGCGCGAGAGCCCGAGTGAATGGCTCACTTGTCCCACCGCCGAAGCAGCGGCCGGCGGAAGGGGCGCGCCCGGAGTGAGAGCCGGCCAGGCAGGCATCACCAGCTCGCCTCCGAACGCGTCTCGTGCAATCGCCAGCTGCATGACGAGGCGCACGCGACCCTTGGGCGACGGCTCCGCTTTCGCGTACCAATTTTCGGCTCCATCGCGCCACACCTCGACCGGGACCTGCGGCGTCGCGTGCTGTCGCAGAATGCGAGCGCCTGGTCCGACCGACGGAATGAGGACCGTGCCGCTCGCCTCGAAGTCAATCGTCAGATCGGCGTAGAACTCGTCTTCGCCGACGCGCGCGTTGCCGCCGACCGCCACCCGCGCGAGCGACGTATCGCGCACCCTGAGCGCGTAATCCTGCCCCACCATGTCGAACGCCCGAAGGCGCTTGTACGGCGCGATCGATGGAGAAAAGGGGTCGTCATAGCGAACCACGCTCGGCCGCCGGGTGTCGCGGTCCGCGCGATAGACCGACGGCAAAGCCGGTGAGAGCGGCTCGCGATATGCGCTGTCCTTGGCGCTCGGCGGCCGTTGCGTATCGGGGGCCCTGACGACGCCACTCGGCGTTTCGATGGCCGCCGGCAGATCGCCCTCGGCCGTCGTAACGGCCAGCGCGACATCTTCGCCGTCGTCGGGTGGAATGAACTCGTGCAACAGCGGGCGGTACGCATCGGCCGGTACGGCGGACGAGGCGGCGAGCAGCACGACGAGCGCCGCCACCCGGCGACGTAGAACTCGCAGGTTCACCGCGCCGACGCGCCCCCGCGCGCTCGCAACCTCCAGGTTCCCGCGCGATAGGCGTGCCGCCCCTCCACGACCGTGTAGCTCGGTGCGATCCACACGTGGCCCGCCGGGGGACTTTCCCAGTGACCGGGGATCCACACGTATTGCACGCCATTCCAATGCCAATAACCTTCGACCCACACCATGCCCGGAGCCGCCGGCGCGCCGCGCACTTCGCCGAGCGGCGGTGGCGGTGGACCCGCGACATAAACGATGCGCGGCGGCCGTTCTTCGACCGTCGCGACGCATCCCTCCAACGCGCCGCCCACCCCCAGGCGGGCCGAAGGCCGCGCCGAGTAACACAACAGAAGAAGCACGAAAACGAGCAGGCAAAGGTGTCCTCGAATACGCATGGCCTTTGCGCGCCTCCGCCTTTCAGTGTACCCGCTGGCGGGCAGACGAGCATCTTCCAATTCCCTGTTCGGTGCGCGGGGATGGTAAAAGGTCGTCCTCATGAAAGAGACGAGGATCGGTCGCCGCTCGCGAAGCGCATGGATCGGATGCGTGAGCGCGTGCGCGCTCCTCGCGGTGGCGATCGAGGGGGCCCTCGCCGAGGCGCCGCCATCGCGCGAAACGCCCATCCCCACGCCGGGTCGATCGATCGCGTCGAACGATCAGTCGAGCGCCATCGCGACCAATCCCGCCAATCTCGGCTATCTCGTTTCCAACGAATTGCGCTGGACGTGGGTTCGAACCGGGGCGGCGTCGCCCGTTCCGGGCCGGGGGCACGCGTTCGATATCGCCTTCAGCCTGCTGTCGAACGTGGGAACGGGGATTCGCCTCGATTTCGTGCGTCCCAATGACGCTGCATTTCCCATCGATCCGGCCTTGCGATCGCCGCCCCCTTCGATGCAGCCGGCCTACTATACCTGGCTCACCTGGGGACTCGGCTATGCGCCCACTGCGGCGTGGTCGATGGGTTTTTCCCTCCAGCATGCGTACTCGAGCAGTGAAGCGCTCGATGGTCCGACCTCGTTCACGCTCGCCCTCACGGCTCGGACCTCGCCGTATCTCGCGGTCTCCATCGTCGGACGCGATCTCAATGGGCCGAGCCAAACGCTCGATCGGAGCATCGATGCTGCCATCGCGTTTCGCCCGACCGGGCGCCGCAACGTCGAGATCGGGATCGAGGACCATTACCTCTGGGAGTCGAACCAGTGGCTGCCTCGGGCGACGCTCGGCATCGACGTTCCCTACGTGGGCCGAATTCGCGGAGACATCACCCTGTCCGATCCCACTTTGAAGGGCAGCATGTCCTACGCTGCAACGGCGGGGCTCGAAGTGGGTTGGGGAACATCGGCCGTCGAAGGGGGCGGCATCTTCGGCAGCGGTCTGGGAGGTCGCGACGGCGCCGGATTCTACATGGGCGCTTCGGTGACCGGGTATCGCAATCCGGGTCTTCCGGAAGCTTCGTACGCCATCAAGATCCGGATCGACGACACGCCGGGAGCGCGCTCGCACGTGCAGCTCTTGCGACGGCTCTGGGCTCTCGCGCACGACCGCGAGCTCAAGGCTGTCGCCCTGATGTTCAAGAGCGAACCGGCCAACTCGCTCGCGCACGCGGAGGAACTCGGCGACGCGATACGTCTGCTTCACGCCAACGGCAAGAAAGTCGTCGTCCACTTGGAGGATGCGCAGGGCCGTGCGCTCTACGTCGCGTCGCAAGCCGACCGCGTGGTCATCAATCCGGCCGGCGTCGTGCGGTTTGCCGGCTTGAGAACGCAGTACCAGTACTACGCCTCGCTCATGCAAAAACTCGGCATCCGCGCTCAGTTCGTGCGCATCGGTGCTCACAAGTCGGCTCCCGAGCAGTTCACGCGCGACGGCGCGAGCGATGTCGCGCGTGCCGACCACCTCGACATGCTGCACGAATACGAAGACGTGTTCTTGTCGGACATCGGAGGCGGTCGGCGCATCCCCGTGCAAAAGCTGGCCGAGACGTTCGCGCACGGGCCCTTCGTGGCGAACGAAGCCAAGCAAGCTGGCTTCGTCGACGGCGAAGCCTTCGACGACGAGCTCGAAAAGGTCGTCGCCGAGACCTTGGGGCGACATGTGTCGCTTCGAGACGAGCCGCGGCCGCGCGCGGCGCCGAGCCGCTTCGGTGCGCGCAAGGGGATCGCCATCGTGTACGTCGACGGCGACATGATCGACGGCAAGAGCCGCGATATTCCGCTCATCGGCTCGCGCCTGGTCGGCTCCTACACGATCGCCAAGGCGCTCAAAGACGCGCGTGAGGATCCCCGGATCAGCGCGGTGGTGATGCGCGTCGAGACCCCGGGCGGATCTTCGCTGGCAGCGGACGTGATGTGGCGCGAAGCGGTGCTCACCGCCAAGGTCAAGCCGCTCGTCGTTTCGATGGGCACCTACGCGGCGAGCGGCGGCTATTACATCGCCACGGCAGGAAAGGTGATCTACGCCAATCCGCTCACCGTCACCGGCAGCATCGGCATCTTCTACGGCAAGGCCGACGTGAGCGAGCTCTTCAAAAAAATCGGAATCAGCACCGAGACCTACAAAACATCGCCCCGCGCGGACGGCGAATCCATCTACCGTCCTTACACCGACGAGGAGCTGCGCGAGCTGCAGAAGAAGGTGCAGCAGCTCTACGGCGTATTCGTGGATCGGGTTTCGCAAGGGCGCAAGATGAGCCGCGAGGCGGTTGACGCCGTCGGGCAAGGGCGAGTGTGGTCCGGTCGCCAGGCCAAGGCGCGCGGTCTCGTCGACCGCTTGGGCGGGATCCGCGAAGCCCTCGACGAAGCGCGTCGGCTTTCCGGCTTGCCGGACGACGCTCCGATCACCGAGCTGCCGGCCCCGGAAAGCTCGCTTCTCGACTTGGCGCTCAAGCTCGCCGGCCTGAGCGAGCCCCAGGCGGGGTTCCCTCTCTTGCCGAGCCAACTTCTCGATGTCGCGCGGGCCATGGCGCCATTCACCGTCTATCAAGGCGACGAGTCACTCGCCCGACTCGAGTTCGTCCCGCTCGGCGAACCATGAGCAACGCGCCGCTGCTCGCCGCGGAAAACTTGCGGATCGACCTGGATGGAGCCGTCGCCATCGAGGGTGCCTCGTTCGAATCGCGCGGTAACTCGGTGGTCCTCTTGGGCGACGCCGACGGACTCGTTGCCGCGATCGCCGGCAAGGCGACCGTGCGCTCGGGCACCCTGGCGTTGCTCGGCTCGGACGTCGAGCGACGAGCGCACCTCGAACCGAGCGTGGTGGGGCTCGCACCGCTCGATCCACCGCTGCCGCCTCGATGGACCGCGCGCGAGTACCTCGTTTGGGGGGCGAGGCTCGCCGGATCGAACCGCGCCGCGGCGCAAAAAGAAGCGCTCGCCACGCTGTCCGATCTGGGGCTCGAGGCGCTCACGACAAAACTTCTCGAAGAGCTCACCTTGGGTGAGCGAAGAGCGCTCGTGCTGGCCCAAGCGGTCGCGGCCAAACCTGCCGTGCTGATCGCTTCGGCTCCGCTCACCGGCCTCTCCGGTCCCGACGCGCCGTTCGTCGCCGCCGTGCTGGCGGCGGCAACACGCCATCGCAAGTGGATCATCTCTCTTTCCAACCCCCACGCGGGTTCGCCTGAAAACGTGCTCGCCACCGCAGCCGACGACGTGCTGGTCTTCGCATCCGGCCGGCTTTTACGGCACGGCAAGCTGCAGCGGATCGAAGATGGGACCATCGGTTACACGCTCATGCTGAGGGGCGAAGTAGCGGCGTTTCGAGACGCCCTTCACCAGCGTGGGGTGGAGCTTTCGGGCGGTCCCCACCGCTTCTTCCTGGAGCTTCCGCCCGAAGTCCGTGCGCAAGACCTGTTGATGATCTCGCTCGAGGTCGGTGCGCCGATCATCGAGCTCGTTCCCCGCATTCTTCTTCCCCCCTGATTGCGAGGCCCCGCCGAGTAATACGAGCAGCTCCACCGCTCTTCCGCAGGGTTGCCCAACCGGTGCTAAAATCGAAGATCCGATGAGCCAAGCCACGCCAGCCTCTCCCCTTCTCAGTCGGGCCACGGCACCCGCGCCGGGTCGTCTCACCGTGATGGCCTTCATTGGCCTCGCGGCCGGTGCCGTCCCGTTGCCGTTCGTCCCCGGCGCGGCTTTGAGGCGCATACGAGGAGCGGTGGCCCACGACGTGGCCACACGCTACGGGCTGTCGCTCACCGAAGACGCTCGCAAGGATTTGGCCGAGCCCTCCCGCACGTCCCGCAACGGCGCCTTCCTCGCGACGATCGCCTTCGTCGCGAAGCGCACCTTCCGCCGCTTCGGCGCCCTCGGACTCGTGCCGCCGGTCACGGCTTGGCTCGAGGTGTACGCTCTTGGATTTCTCTTCGATCGCTATCTCGAGCGCGTTCGCTCCTCGCAGACGGTGCGCATTCACGGCGGCGAAGCGAAGCTCGTGCGCAAGGCGATCGATTCGGCCATGTCGCGCGCCCTCTCGCCGAGCCTCGAGCTCAAGGCGCGTCATCCCGAGAGCGAACCCGCCGAAGAGCTGCGCAACTTTTCGACCCGCCTTCTCGACGGAATGTTGCTCGCGGTGGCGGCCGTTCCCGATCATCTGCGGCGGCGGCTGGAAACGGCGTTCGACGCGGTGCTCGCCGAAGAGCCGCTGCATACCCCATGACCCGCGAGGCCAACGGCGATGTCGAAGATCCTCGCGCCGCGCTGACCCGAGCGCGACGGGTCGTCATCAAAATAGGCTCGCGCGCGTTGTCGACCGAGCCGGAAATCTACAATCGGCTCGCCAAAGGGGTCGCCGACGCGCAGGCCGCTCGCCGCTCGGTGGCCATGGTGTCGAGCGGTGCGATCGCTCTTGGCATCAAGAAGCTCGGCCTATCTTCCCGCCCGAAGGAAATGGGTTGGCTGCAGGCGGCGGCAGCGGCGGGGCAGAGCGTCCTCATGCGGCTCTACGAAGAGGCTTTCGCCCGCCACGATCTCGGGGTCGCCCAAGTGCTGCTGACGCATGCCGATCTGTCCGACCGGACACGGGCCAACAACGCGCGTGACGCGCTCGGGGCACTTCTCGAGGCCAAGCTCGTTCCCATCATCAACGAAAACGACACGGTAGCCGTCGACGAAATCCGATTCGGGGACAACGACCTGCTCGCCTCGATGGTCACACCCCTGGTGAGCGCCGATCTGCTCATCCTTCTGTCCGACGTGCCCGGTCTGCTGAACGGGAACGGCGAGCGGGTGCCCATCATCCGCAACGTCACGCGCGAGGCCCGTCCGCTGGTCACTCAACCGACCACCTCGAGCCCGGGTACGGGCGGGATGGCCAGCAAGCTCGAGGCGGCGCGCCGGGCCATGCTCGCCGGCGCGTCCGTGGTCGTAGCCGACGCGCGCGATGCCGGAACCATCGGGGCCATCCTCGAGGGCAAGGACGTGGGCACGCTATTTTTGCCGCACCCGCAGCGCATCCAGGCGCGAAAACATTGGATTGCTTTCACCCTTAGGCCGCGCGGAGCGATTCTGCTCGACAAGGGCGCCGTCGTTGCGGTCGTGGAACGCGGGCGCAGTCTGCTGCCGGTGGGAGTGCTGGGAGTTCGCGGCGAATTCGGGCCCGGCGATGCCGTGACGTTGGTCGCTCCCGACGGTCGCGAGGTCGGCCGCGGGCTCGCGCGGCTCGGCGCCTCCGAAACCGCGGCGATTGCCGGCAAAAAGAGCGAGGATCTCGCGGCATTACGCGGCAGCGAAGGGGACGTGGTCGTCGTCCATCGCGATGATTTGGTCCTCGCGTACGACGAGGGCGCCGTCTAGATTTCATCAATGTAGGAAGATTGCCTACATTGGCGCCGCGACGTCCGGCGGATCCATTTGAACGCAGTGCGTCGTGGGAAGCGCGCGATTTTATCCGCCTTAACGCCGACCGAGCGGGACATTCGCCGAAAATGCATCAAGCTTACATCGTCGGTAGTTGGTTCACGTGAAACTTTGGCAAGGTGTTGCGTTTCTTGTTGCTGCCTTAACGGCAGGCGCCTGCAAGACCGCCCAGGTGTCGCATTTGAAAGCCGCCGCGACGCGCCAGCAAGATCATCGGCCTTGGAGTTTGAGTCCGCCGATCGGGGTCTCGCTCCCGGATGAAGCGGTCGTGCATGTCGTGAGCAAAGGCGTCGGCTGCTCGGGCACGCTCATTACGAATAGTCTCGTTCTCACCGCCCATCATTGCGTCGTCGAGCGCTCACCCGAAGGAGAGATCCTCGAAAAGGATCTGCCCGCGAGCTCGCTCGAGGTCGAGCTCGGCGGCGATTACCTGCCGTGGGCCACCGTGAAAGTGCGCGCGCTCGTTGCTCCCGCGTGCGGCTACGGAGGAGGTCACGGTGACATCGCGCTTCTCGTTCTCTCGCGCAAGCTCGTCGGTCTCAGCATGATGCCGGCGCGCCTGGCACGAGCGCCGCGCAGCGGCGAAATCATCGAGCCGGTCGGCTTCGGTCGGTGTCCCCTGTCGAGCGACGGCATTCATCGCATCCGTCGCGAAGGGGGGCCCATCGAGCGAATGGATCGCGGCCTGCTCTATGCTTCGACCTCGATCTGCCCGGGCGATTCGGGAGGACCGGCACGAAGCCAAAGCACCGGTGAAGTCATCGGCGTCGTCTCGGCCGGGGTGATGGACGACAACGACTTGACGCGCGACCCGACGAATTTCACCCGTCTCGACGCATGGCGCCCGCTCTTCGAAAACGCGCAGCTCATTCTCGACGGCTCGAGCCCCGCCGAAGTTCCGCCCGTCGGCGGCTGCGACGTAAAATAGAAGCTCAACGCGCTTTTACTTCCACGCGCACGACTTTCCAGACAGTCTGGATGTTGGCGAGCTCCACGTCGGCGGCCCGGTGCTCTTCGGAGTCTTCGTGCTTGATCGAGATGTCGTAATCGAAGCGGACCCGCTCGCCGCGTTTGTTCCGCGCGGTGCGCCGATAGACGACCTCGGCCGCCGCTTGTTCGGCGGTATATCCGTCGGCGCGAACCGAGCGCGTCAGCTCGAGCTCGCGGTCGAGCATCTCGGTGGCTCCCAGCGCGGTGAACTGGCGTGCCGCCTGCTGGTCCATGCGCCGGAAATACGCTTCCACGAACTGATCGGCCACGTACTCCGGCGCCGATTTGTCGGTGCACGCGCTCGCGAGGGTGACCGCGAGCCAGGTGAGGGCCACCTGCGAACGGAGCCAGGCCATGCGGTGACTCTGACGTGGGTGGCGGCGGGCGTCTAGCCACCACCGGTAAGCGAGCCTTCATCTCTCTGGACGCCGCTCTAGAAGCCTGCAACTCTTGCTTCCTGTCCCGAGGACGAAGGGGCACCGGCGCGTTGATGGAGTTCGAAATCGGAATTGCTTGCGGGCAGTGCGACACGTATAGCCCCATGAACACCCCCTCCTGTCGGGCCTGCGGGCACGACTTGTCGCTTTTCAAGCCTTCCGTCGCTCCTCCCAAAAACCGAGCCGCGGTGCGCGGGAGCCCGGGCAAGCTCGCCCGGATGTCGATGGGCTCGTCCCCGGCGATGGAGTCGGCACACACAGGAGTTGTCGAACAGCCCTCGAATACGCGAGACTCGTCCCTCGAGGGGGCGCGCCCCGACGAGCATTCCGACATTCCCCCTCACGTTTCCCCGGAATCCCTAGTAGAAAGCCCGTACGCTCGACTGTCGCAGGAGGAGCTCATGGAGCAGGCCCGCCACTACGTATGCAAGTCGTGTTCGACCCCCGTCCCGCAGGGTCACAAGTTCTGCGGTCGCTGCGGCGAGTCGGTGCCGCCCGAGATCCTCAGCGCGCGCACGCTTTTTTTCAGCGACATGCAGAATCCGGCGAAGGCCAAGCTCATCCTGATTCGAGGCGAGGGGATGGACGGCCTCTCGTTTCACTTGAAGGCCGAACAGCACATCGTCGGGCGAAACGGGCAGCTCGTTTTTCCGGACGACCCCTTCATCTCCCCCAAGCACGCGAACTTCTTCTACCGCGATGGCCGCTTGGTCGTGCGCGACGAAGGTTCGCTGAACGGCGTGTACTTGCGGGTGCGCGGCACCGTCGAGATCGTGCCGGGCGACCAATTCTTGGCGGGCGAGCAGCTCTTCCGGCTCGACCTCACGCCGCGGGCGTCCGACGGTCCCGAGCCGGACGGCACGTATTTCTACTCGTCGCCGAAGCACACGAGTCCCTTTCGGATAACGCAAATCTTGCAGGGGGGCATTCCCGGCATGGTCGTCTGCGCGCGAGCGCACGCGTTGCAGATTGGGCGCGAGGGTGGCGATTTGAACTTCCCGGGTGATCTCTACATGTCCGGCTCGCACTGCCGAATCGAAGAAGTATCGGGCAAGTTCACGCTCACCGATCTCAATAGTCGAAACGGAACTTACGTCCGCCTGAAGAGCGAACGCGAGCTGGGACACGGCGACTATCTCTTCATCGGGCGAAAGCTCCTGCGCGTCGAGCTCAATTCGAACTGACACGACTTCGCCACTCTTCGATCGGCGATTGCCGCCGCTTGGCGAGGCCGCTTTCCCAAGCAAAGTTGCGGCGGTCAGACCCTATGGCTGCGAGAAACTGGCGAAGTAGTGCTGACGCGAAGGATCTTCTCAGCCGCGACATAAGGACCAGGGCGTGGAACGTCCCGCCAACGTGTTCTACAATGGTGCCTTTGCTAGGAGATCCTTGATGGCAGCTCGAATTCAACCGCGTTCGGCAATCGTGGGGGCCGGACTGGCGCTTGGCATGGTCTTGGTCTTGTCTGCCTGCGGCGGCAGCGAAACGGGCGACACGCGCGCCGGCGCGGGCGGTGCCAACATGATCGGCCTCGGCACCGGTGGGACTATCGGCACGACGACCACCGGCACCGGCGGAACCGGCGTTCCCCCCATTACGGACTTCACTCGGACGGAGTTGGGGGGCTACAAGCTCGGTCAACCGATCACCGGTCAAGGTGTGGTGAATACCGGCGTCAATGCGGACTCCGGCTGCGGCATCCTCGTCGGCGTCGTTCGCGATTTCAAAGGCATCAACGAGATGGACGGCCATCCCGATTTCGAACACTTCCAGGGGGACAAACCCACGACGGGGCTCGTCGCCAATCAGCTGGGCACCGACGGCAAACCCGTGTACGCCTCCCATTGCGAAGCCACCTACGATCCAACGCTCTGCCCCTGGAAGCAGCAAACCACGAGCAAAGAAGCATTCGACCAGTGGTACCGGGCAACCGATAACGTCAACAAGCCGTATGTCGTCTATTTTCTGTTTCAACCGAACGGCAACATCGTCACGTTCGACAGCAAATACTTTTTTCCAGCCGACGGCGCCGGCTGGAACAGCCTCGCCTATGCCAACGATTTCAAGCAAGCACAACTTCGGTTTCACGACCGAGCTGCACACGAAGTTCCAATACAACGGTGGCGAGACGTTCCGGTTCAGCGGCGACGACGATCTCTGGGTGTTCATCAATGGCAAGCTGGCCATGGACCTCGGCGGGCTCCACCCTCCGGCCGCGAACACGATCAACCTCGACAGCGCGGCGGGCACGCTGGGAATCGCGAAGGGCAACGTCTATACGCTCGAGCTCTTCCATGCCGAGCGCCACACGACCGCCTCGAATTTCCGGGTCGACTCGACCCTCACGTTCGTCGATTGCGGATCGATCCCGCCCGACATCAAGTAGCCCCTTAGCATTACTGCGTCAGATCCTCGCTACCAGATCGTTTCATCGGAGTAGCCATAAGCCCACTAGACTACTGACCGGACAGGCGAAACCGGCTAGCATTACTGCGTCAGATCCTCGCTACCAGATCGTTTCATCGAAGTAGCCATAGGCCCACTAAAGTACTGACCGGACAGGCCAAACGGGCTAGCGGCGAGGCTGCAGAGGCGAGGCCTGACGGCCGTTCCGGTCTGATGCCCAACTCCGACGGCCTCGCCGTAACTTACCTGGCCGACATGCGGCAATTGCCGATCGTGATCTGTCATGGCCAAGATCTGACGCAGTAATGCTAGGGCGGAGCTGCAGAGGCGAGGCCTCACGGCCATTCCAGTCTGGTGGCCCAACCCCGACGGCCTCGCCGTAACTTACCTGGCCGACACGCGGCAATTGCCGATCGTGATCTGTCGTAGGCAAGATCTGACGCCGTAATGTTAGCGTCACCCCTCTCGGGCCTCGGATCGCGGCTGGCACTCGGCGCGCGCAGGTCTGCTACGCTTCTATCGTGCGTCGCGCGTGGATGCCGGCTCTTGGTTGGGTGCTCGTCTCCGGAATCGTGACGGGATGGCCGCGCGCGGGGATGTCACAGGATTTCGACCCCGCGGGGCGCCGCCACCGATCGACGGCGCCTCCGACGACGGCACCTGGTCCCACCCCAACCCACACGGCTCCCAAGAGCCCCAAAACCGAGAGTGGCGACGGGCAGTCGGGCTCGGGACCGGGCGCGGGTGTCCTCATCCCTCGATACACGGCCATCGTTCTGGCCCAACCGACGTCGCCCTTCCCCTTGCAGCGGCTCGCGCAGCTGTATCGGGAGCGCGATGGCAATCTCAAGCGGCTCATCGCCGACTTCGAAAAGCGAGCGGCCGACGCGGGACCAGAACAGTGGAACGCCAAGATCGTGCTGGCCGCGCTCTACCGCGAAGACGGGCGCCCCGAAGACGCCGTCAAAACGTACGAAAGCGCGATAGCGGCCCGACCGAAGGACCCGGCGCCGATGCTCGCTCTCGCCCAGCTCGCCCGCGACCGCAACGATCCCACGGCCGCCAAGCGGCACTACGAGCAGGCGCTTCCGCTCGTGTCGGCGCAGGAACGCGAGCAGGCGCTGCGCGCGCTGGTGGCCGTGTCGCTCGATCTCAAGGATTTCGACGCCGCCAAGAAGTTCCATCGCGATCTTTTGAAGCACGGCCCAAGCTCGCTGCTCGTTCGGGGCGAGCTCGGGAGAGAGCTCGAAACTCGGGGCGAATACGATCGGGCGGAGTCGGAGTTTCGTGAAGTCGTGGCGGCGTCGAGCGGAGACAACCGCACGCTTGCCCCCGCACTGCGCGATCTCGGACGCGTCCTCGCGCGACAGCGCAAGAACGCCGAAGCGTTGACGACTCTGAAGAAGGCCCTGTCCGCGGCCGGCGGCGAGGCCGGAGTGCGCGGCGAAATCTTCGCTCTCATCTCGGATGTCTATCGGTCGGAGAACAACCTCGGCGAGCTCATTCGGCTGCTCGAAGAAGAACATCCGACTGATTTTCAACGCATCGTGGCCATGGCCGCGCTTTACGAAGAGACGGGCCAAGTGGACAAGGCGCTGGCCGCCTATCGGCGCGCGCTGGCAACTTCGGCGCGCAACATCGACGTGCGCCTCAAAGTCATCCACCTACTGCAGGCGCAAGGAGAGCTGGAGCAAGCCATCCGCGAGTACGAGGCGCTCATTCGCGCGGCGCCCCACAACCCTGACTACGTCTTCGAGCTGTGCGAAACGCTCATCCAGCGTGGCGATCGCCCCCGAGCGCTCGCCCTTTTGACCCAGCTCGAGCAGAGGTCGGCGGGCGACGAAGAAATCCTGGTTCGCGTGGCCGATTTTTACGAACGGGTCGAGGAGAAGCAGAAATCGATCGCCGTGTTGTCCCGACTGTCTGCCCTCTCGCCCGGCGATCCGTCGCACCTCGTCGAACTGGGTGACCGCTTCTACCAGCAGGGCGACAAAAAGAAGGCGCTCGAAACGTGGACCCGGATCAAGACGGTCCTCCCCAATCGCGCCAAGGCCCTGGCAACGCTCGGCGAGGTCTACCTCGACCACGACATGCCCGCCGAAGGCGTGGAGGCGTTGCGGGAGGCGAGCCAGCTCGAACCCAGCAACATGGCCTACAAGAAGGCCTACGCCGTGGCACTCGAGCGGACTGCCACCGCCGGCGGCGCATCGGCGGCAGCCAATGGGAAGTTCGAGGAGGCGCGCGCGATTTGGGATTCCCTCGTCGCGGCGAGCAAGAACGACAAGACTCTCGCGCGTGAGGCCCGCGCCCACATCGTCACGCTCTACGGCCTCCTGCACCAGCTCGAGCAACAGCTTGCCCCGCTCGAGCGGCGCTTCTCGGCGCGTCCAGCGGACCTCGAAGCAGGGAAGCTTCTGGCCGACGTGCAGATACGGCTTCACCGGCTGTCGGATGCCGAACGAACGCTACGCCGGGTGGCCGAGCTCGCACCGGGCGACGCCGATTCGCTGTTGGCGCTGGAGCGGGTGCTGGTGCTCGAGCAGAATTTGACGGCCGCCATCGACGTCCTCAAGAAGTTGGTGGAAGTCGACCCCAAGAGGGCGCGCGAGTTCTACCAGCGGATGGCGCAATACGCCGCCGAGCTTTACCGCGACGACGAGGCGATCGCGTTTGCAGCCCGAGCCGTTCAGCTGTCGCCCGAAGATGCCGAGGGGCACAAGAAGCTCGGCGAGATGTACCGCAAAAAGCAGGACATCGAGCGAGCTATCCAAGAATTCCGAGCGGCGATCACCAAAAACGACAAGCTCTTTCCCGTCTACTTCGAGCTCGCCGAGCTCTTGCTCTCACGCGGCAACACGGACGAAGCGGATCGATTGTTCCGTCGCGTCGTGCGAGCCGCGCCGGACGAAGAGCTCGTGTCGCAGGCGGCGCGCCAATCGATGCAGATCAATCTCGGCAAGGGCTCGCTGGAAGCACTCGAGCAGGATTTACTGCCGGTCGCGATCGGCAACCCTCGCAAGACGATTTACCGGCGGCTCCTGGTCGAGCTCTACGGGGCCATGGCTTTTCCGTTGATCCAAACCGTGCGCCAGGGGCAGTCGGCAGAAGTCGCATCGGCCAAGCAGGCGCTTCGCACGATCGGGACGCGCGCCATCAAGCCTTTGCTCGATGCGCTTGCCGACGACAAAGAAACTCAGCAGCGGATCGCGGTGGATCTGTTGGGGTTCGTGGAGAACAAGAGTGCCGGCCCGGCGCTCTTCGCCTTCGCCACCGGCCAAGCGGAGCAACCGCTTCGGGTACAGGCGATGCTTGCGTGCGGCTCGCTGCGCGACCACGCGCTCCTGCCGAAATACGCGACGCTCCTTCTTCCCAAGGAAGGCAGCGCGCTCGCCTCCGGCGATCCCATCTCGGTTGCCGCGGCGTGGAGCGTCGCCCGGCTGGGGGAGAAGAAGGCGTCGCCGCTCTTGATGAAGCTATTGTCCAAAGGCTCGCCCGAGCTGCGCGCGCTCGCGGCGATCGGCCTTGGCCTTCTCGGCGACAAGCAGAGCGTGGCCGAGCTCTCGGCGCTTGCGCGGTCGGTCGAGGCAGGCAATGTCGCGCGTGCTGCCGCGGCGTTCTCGCTCGGCGAGCTCGGTGCCAAAGATGCCACGAGCACGCTGTTGTCGCTGGCGCAGGGCGCAGACACGCTTCCCCGTCAGGCATCGCTGCTCGCCCTGGCGCGACTCGGCAGCGACACCGCGCCTTCGGTCATCGCGGACGGGATCTTCGCGGCAGATCCGGCGCTGCGCGAGAGCGCGGTGCTCGCCGCCTTGGTTCTCGAGACGGGGCAATACCGAAACGCGCGCGACCCGCTGCCGGTGCCCGATGGCGCGATCGAGATCCGAAGCATCCT
>WNGB01004947.1_pt1 | contig 20095 bp, 18 predicted proteins | sample 5400681 | NCBI WGS metagenome assembly WNGB01 (sample SAMN13153367, study PRJNA577476) | soil metagenome | isolation source: 115 cm soil or saprolite under grassland replicate 2 | place: USA:California | collected 2016-06-15
GCCCGCTCTCGGTGGGCGAGATCGTCGAGCGCGTCGACGTCGGTCAGTCGACGGTGTCGGAGCACTTACGGCGACTGGCAGAAACCTGCTTCGTGTTCGTCGAGCACCGCGGGACGAGCAGCTACTTCTGCATCAACGAGTCCTGCATCGAGTCGTTCCCGTCCGCCGCCGAGTTCGTGATGGGAAGTGTTGCGGAGGATCGTCTGCCCGCACCGCGCCCGGGAGCGACCAGTCGCAGGCGGCGCGGTGAAAGACGCTCCGGCCACGCGCCGCCCGTGAGGGAGAAGCGGCGATGACCGATCGCGGCCGCGGCGCATCCACGCGCCTGCACGGAGAGCGGCAACCGCCTGATTGGAGGTTCCAGCCATGACCAACACACAACCGGCCAACATCCGCGAGGCGGTGCGGGAGCGTTACGCGAGCGCCGCGCGCGAGGCGTCGCGCGGCGACTACGACGCTGCCCGCAGGATCGACGCGGGTGCCGGGCCCTGCGGCGTCGGTTGCGGCCCGACTGTTGCTGAGGAGGACGTCTTCGGCGTCGCGCTGTACGGCGAGGAAGCGCGGGATGTCCCGCGAGCGGCGGTTGAGGCCTCGCTCGGCTGCGGCATCCCCACCGCGGTGGCGGACCTGCGCGAGGGCGAGACGGTGCTCGATCTGGGCTCGGGCGCCGGCGCCGACGTCCTGATCTCCGCCCGCCGGGTCGGTGCGCGGGGTAGGGCGATCGGCCTGGACATGACCGACGAGATGCTCGAGCTCGCGCGGGCCAACGCCCGCGACGCCCGGGCTCGACAATGTCGAGTTCGTCAAGGGCTACATCGAGGACATCCCGCTCGCCGACGCCAGCGTCGACGTGGTCATCTCCAACTGCGTAATCAATCTCGCCGCCGATAAGGATAAGGTGCTCGGCGAGGCCGCCCGCGTTCTCCGCGCCGGCGGGCGCTTGGCAGTCTCGGACGTGATTGCCGATCCCGACATGGACGAGGCGAGACGCCGCGACATGGAGCAGTGGACAGGCTGCATCGCCGGCGCACTCACTCGCGACGAGTACGAGCGGGCACTCAGCGCCGCAGGTCTCGTCGACATCGAAATCGCCGAGACCCACCGCGTGCACGAGCACGCCTCATCGGCGATCGTTCACGCCCGCAAGCCCTGCGGGACCACCCCGGAAAGATCACCGCAATCGACGCGCTCCTCGACCCAAGAAAGCCCTGCAAAAGCGCAGGGTTTTCTTCTTTACATTTCGCCTTCAGGGACAGCAAACAGGCCGGATGGAAACCATTTTGGAAACGTCAGCCGTCGAAACTGCGAGTCAGGCTTGCCTGACGCGGCTATTAAGCAGCAGCGAGCGCCTCGCTGGGGGCAACTCTGGCGGCACGAATGGCGGGATAGAGACCGGCCATTCCGCCGATGATCACGGCTGCTGTGATGCCGCCTGCCACGACCCAGGTGGGGACCACGGTCGGCCAGCCTTGCACTGTCGCGTACACCGCAGTCACGGCCGATCCGAGCACGATTCCGGCGCCGCCGCCGCAGACGGATAGCAGGAGCGATTCGGTGAGGAACTGGATGCGGATGTGTTCTCGGGTGGCCCCGAGTGAGCGGCGCAGCCCGATTTCTGCGCGGCGCTCCAGCACGGAGATCACCATCGTGTTGGCGACGCCGATGCCGCCGACGAGCAGCGCGACGGCGCCGAGGCCGAGCAGCAGGCCGGTGAAGGTCTTGTCCACGGCGGCCTGGGCGGCGAGCGCGTCGGAGGGCCTGGACACGTCCACCTCGTTGGGCTGCGCCGGATTGGCGGTCCTGGCGAGCAGATCGCGAACGGCTTCGACGGCAGCAGGGTCCGTCCTGGTGTACACGGTCGTGATGTCGCCGTCGACGCCGAGATAGCGCCGTCCGGCCTGCCACCCGATCAGCGCGCCGAGGTCGAGCTCGGGCGCGAGCGGCACCGGGTTCAGGGCGCCGATGACCGTGAACCATCGCCCGCCGAGCCAGATCTGTATGTCCTTGTTGACGGCGCCGAGGCCGAGGCGCTCGGCCGTCGTGGCCCCGAGCACAACGGCCGGGTAGCGGGCGGTCGCCTCGTTGAGCCAGGTTCCGGCACGCACGGTGGCGCCCACGGTGTCGAGCAGGTCGGTGCGCACCACGTAGGTGCCGATGCCGCCGGATTGGGGCGCCGGAACCTTGTTGGTGCGGTACACCTTCGCGTCGGGGAGCTGCCCGATCGCCGTGACCGACTCGACCAATCGCATCCGGCCGATCATCGCCACCGTCTCGTCAGGCAGCGTGGCCTCCTCGCCGAACAGCGTTCGACCGGGCGCGACGGTGAGAAGGTTGGTGCCGAGGGAGTCCAGCAGCCGATCGAGGTCGGCGCGGCTGGAGGTGGAAGTGGCGACAACGGCGACCATCGCCGCGATGCCGATCGCGATCCCGAGCGCGGAGAGGACGACCCGTAACGGCCGGGCTCGCAGCCCGTGGGCTCCCAGCCGCAGCACGTCGGGAGGGCTCACCCGGCCGGGCCGTAGCGTCGTCACGTCGCCGCCGTCCGGTCGCCGACCACCTGGCCGTCCAGCATGGACACTTGGCGCGGCAGGTGCGACGCGACCACCTGCTCGTGGGTGATGACGACGACGGTCGTACCGATCTCGTTGAGCTCGAGCAGCAGCCCGACGAGGTCCTCGCCCGACTGGCTGTCCAGGGAGCCGGTCGGCTCGTCCGCGAGCAGCAGCGCGGGTTCACCCACGACCGCCCTTGCGATCGCGGTGCGCTGTCGTTCGCCGCCGGAGAGCGCGTGCGGCCGGTGGGTCAGCCGGTGGCCGAGCCCGACCAGCCGCAGCGCCGCTTCGGCGCGTTCCCGACGTTCGCGCAGGCGGACGCCGGTGTAGAGCAGGCCGTCCGCGACGTTGTCTAGAACGGAGACGCCTGGCGCCAGGTGGAAGTGCTGAAACACGAACCCGATCCGCCAGGCCCGCAGCGCCGCCAGCTCCCGGTCGGACAGCTCGGCGACGTCGAAACCGTCGATGACAACCTGCCCCGAGCTCGGGTGGTCCAGCGTGCCCATCACGTTCAGCATCGTCGTCTTGCCGGATCCGGAAGGCCCGACGATCGCCACCAGTGCGCCGCGATGGATGTCCAGGTCGACATCCCGGAGCGCCGTGACACCGCCAGCGTATTCGCGGCGAACCCCGCGCAGCGTCACGATCGCCGGGAGGCTACTCACTTCGGGACGCCCACCTTGACGCCCTCGGCGATGCCTTTACCTGTGACCTCGACCTCGCCGGCGGCGAACATTCCGGTCTTCACCGGGACGATGCGCGTCGTGGCCCCGTCGACGACCTGGACACCGAAGCCGCCCTGGCCAAGCGCGAGCAGTGCATCGATCGGCACCGCCAGCACGTCTTCGCGCTCGCTGCTGACGAAGTCGACGTCCACAGGAGCGGCGTCCAGCGAGCCGAGCGCCTTCTGGTTGGCGATCGTCACGGTCACCTCGACGCGTGCCTCGGAGGCGGTGGAGCTCGCGCCCTCCGAGGCGATGCCCTCATCTGGCGTGGCGTCCTGGGCCGTGATGACGGTTCCGACCTGGGAGATCTTCCCTTTCACCGTGCCCCGGCCGGGCACCGTGACCGTGACAGTGCGACCTTCGACGGCGAGCGCTTGGTCGGCCACGTCGAGTCCGACGGCGACCTGCCGGGTGGTGCCGGTGTAGCTGAGCACCGAGCCGCCAACTTCGCCCAATTCCCCACCGACACCGTCTCCCACGCGGGCCGTCTGCCCGGCGATCCGTACCGGACCCGGCGTGAACACCACCTGGCCCAGCTCGACGGCTCCGGTCTCGGGCAGGCCGAGCCTGGCCTGCCAGGTGCGCACGGCCTCGGCGGTGGCCGCGGTGTAGGTGTTATCCACGGTGAAACCGGTGTAGCCCAGGGCGGCGAGGTTCCGCTCCAGCTGCCGGACATCGCGACCCTCTGCGCCTTCACGCAGCGCCCGATACAGCGGCAACGACCCGTAGAGCGCGACGACAGGACGCTCGTCGACCTTGAACAGCTCCGCGCCCCGTTTCACCCTCGACCCGACCGGCGCGAGCCAGGTGAGTGTCCCCCGCTCGGCCGCTCGAATCGGGACCGGATCGCCATAGCCGAGCGTGCCCGACACCGTCTTGGTCTCCACGAGCGTGGTCCTGGTGACTTTCTCGGTGGCGGGAGGCAAGCCGGAGCTGGCTGCTCGCTCCTTGGCGCCCGATCCCCAGGCAAGGAATCCGGCGAGCGCGCCGCCGAGGATCACTACCCCGGCAGCGGTAATCAGGAGCTTGCGCTTCACCGGTGCTGGCCGCCCCCTGGCAGCTTTCCGCGACAGGCCGCCATCGCGGTAGTGAACTTCGGGTTGCCTTGCAGCTCGTGCGTGGCGCCGCGCAACCGCCCCTCGGCGTCCGGGTCGGGGAAGTCGGGAAGACCGTTGGCCCGCATGCACTGCGAGAACGCGCGCATCTGCGACACGAAGGCTGGGTCTCCGAAATTCTCGTGCTCGCCGCCCGGCGCCAGACCTCGGCACGCCTCAAACGCGGCACCGTACTTGGGATCGCCTTGCTGCTCGTGGCTGAGACCGCTGAACCGCCCCTTGGGATCGGGGTCGGGGAAGTCGGGTAGACCGTTGTCTCGCATGCACTGCGCAAACGCGAGCGCCTGCCCTTGACCGGCTGACGACGACGCCGCCTCGTTGCCTGACGACGAGCCGCAAGCCGCCGCCAGCAGCGTGAGAGCGGCGAGCGTCGCGGCTGCGGCAGCCGCGGTCACAAATCGCCGCCGGCATGCGCGTGGGTGCGTGTTCATCGCTTCGATCACTCCTCCCAAAGCTGTCGTCCGGGACTGTGCCGTCCCTGCCTGGAAGGAAGCTGGAAGCGACCTCGAAGGAGGCCATGAATGTCCACCCGACGGGTTCCCCCGCCCGCGCCGGGGCCGGCCGCTCGTCTAGCGACCGTGCAGCCGCTCGGCCGCCGCTGTCGCCGGCTCCCGTTGCACGTTCTCGGAGTCGGCCGCGGGCGCCGGCGGGAGGACGACTCGGAAGACGGACCCGCCCCCGGGCCGCGGGCGGTAGGCGACGGTGCCCCTGTGCGCCTCGACCACCGAGCGGACGATCGCGAGCCCCAGCCCGGCACCGCCCTGGCTGCGCGCCCGCGAACGGTCGGTTCGGTAGAAACGCTCGAAGATCCTGTCGGCCTCCTCGGCCGGTACCCCGGGGCCCGCGTCGGCGACCTCGAGCACGACCTCACCGTCCTCGGCCGCGAGCCGGACGTGGACGGGCGTCCCGGCCGGCGTGTGAACGCGGGCGTTCGTAAGCAGGTTGTGGACGACTTGGCGCAGGCGGGACTCGGCGCCGAGGACGATGAGCGGGCGCTCCGAGGCGACGTCGATCGACCGCGTCGGGTCGGCGGCGCGCGCCGCGTCGACGGCGGCATCGACGACCGCGGCAACGTCGACGGGCTCACGTTCGAGCGGCGGGCCCTGGTCGAGCCGCGCGAGGAGGAGGAGTTCCTCGACCAGCTCGCCCATCCGCTTCCCCTCCTGCTCGATCCGCCGCATTGCGTTGGCGAGGTCGGCGGGGCGGTCGCCGGCACCGCGGCGGAACAGCTCGGCGTAGCCGCGGATCGACGTCACCGGCGTCCTCAGCTCGTGGGAGGCGTCGGCGACGAACCGTCGCAGCCGCTCCTCGGCGGCGATCCGCTCGGCGAAGGCGCGCTCGATCTCGGTCAGCATGACGTTGAGCGCACCGCCGAGGCGACCGACCTCGGTGCGTGGGTCGTCCGGCTCGACCCGCTGCGAGAGGTCGCCGGCGGCGATCGCCTCCGACTTCTCCGCCATGCGCTCGAGCGGCCTGAGCTCGCGACGAGTGAGCCAGTAGGCGGCGACGCCGACCCCCACGAGCACGAATCCACTCACGGCACCCCCGATCACGAGCAACAGACGTTTGGTCGCGTTCACCTCGGTAAGCGGCATCGCAACGACGACCATCCCCTCGGCGCTGAGCGGCTTTGCGATCAGGCGATACTCGGTTCCTCCTCTCTCCGCCGAGACGGTCGTCAGCATCGGCTCTCCATCCAGCGTCTGCGAGCGGATCAGCTCGTTCGGGATCTCCGGGCGCGGAGCGTCTTGGCCGAAGGCGAACCGGGCCTCGCGCCGCACCCGGCCGCGCCCGTCGACGAGGGCGGCATAGCTGCCGGCCGGAAGGAACAAGCCGTGCTCGCCTCGATGCCGCGGCTGCGCCGAGCGCGTTAGCGCTGCCGCCACCGGCGGCGTGGCAGCCTTGAGTTGGTCGTCGACGCGGTCGACGAGGAGCCCGCTCACGATGCGGTAGGTGGTGAAGCCTGCCGCGCCGAGACCAACGAGGAAGAGGGCGAGGGTGACGACGAGAATCCGCGCACGCAGGGGCAAGGCTTACCTCGGTAGCCGCAGGCTGTAGCCGACACCGCGCACGGTGTGGATCAGCGGCGGCTCCTTGAAGTCGACTTTCTTGCGGAGGTAGCTGATGTAGTTCTCGACGATGCGGGGATCGCCGCCGAAGTCGTAGCGCCAGACGTGGTCGACGATCTGGGCCTTCGACAGCACCCGCCGGGCGTTCAGGAGCAGGTAGCGGAGCAGGTTGAACTCCGTCGGCGAGAGCTCGATCGGCTGGCCACCGCGCCACACCTCATGCGTGTCCTCGTCCATCTCGAGATCGGCAAACTCCAGGCGCCCCGGCTTCTCGGCCTGCCCGCTCCGCCGCAGCACCGCATGCACCCTGGCAACGAGTTCCTCGAGGCTGAACGGCTTGGTCACGTAGTCGTCGGCTCCCATGGTCAGGCCGTGCACCTTCGCCTCGGTCGTATCGCGCGCGGTGAGGAAGAGGATCGGCACGCCCAGCCGGTCGGCGGCGAGCCGCCGCTGCACCTCGAAGCCGTCCAGGTCGGGCAGCATGACATCGAGCACGATCAGCTGCGGCCGAAAGGACGTCGCCGCCGTCAGCGCTTCCCGGCCGGTTCGTGCGACCTCGACCTCGAAGCCCTGATAGCGCAGCGCCGTCGCGACGAGGTCGGTGATGCTCTCCTCGTCGTCAACGACAAGGACGCGTGGCCCAGCCTTGCTGTCGCGCAGCGCATCCGGCCCGTCGCATCGCGGCGTCAGGCCACCGCCAGCCAGCTCAGCTTCCTCTGGTCTCGCCACCGCCCTTAGCGAAGCATCGCAGGCTGGGAAAGGGCTGGGAATCGCCTGGCAAGGGGCTGGGGATTATGGTCGTGGTTCCGTCACGCGACTCGTACGGTTGTCCTGGTCGGCGTGCTCGCCCGCATTCCTCGTGACTGCGATTCCCGCGAAGGCGGCGGCGCCCTACACGGGCGGGGGCGGAGTCATCACCTCGGTGAGTATCGACGCCAAACAAGGCGAGACGTGGCGCATCTAAGCGCGCCGGCTACGGCGTGGAATCTTCAAGACAACCGTATGCGACGGCTCTCGGCGCCTGCCCTGACCTGCGAGGCGTTCAGAACGAGTCAACGCGGGGGCGCAATCCAGCCAGAGTGACCGTGATGAGCCGGGCGACCGCGGCCTTGGACGGCAGGCTGCTCGCTGCCGCGAGGGCGTGGAGGCAGTAGCTCGCGAGCTCGTCAGGCGCGACATCGTCCCGAACGTCGCCGGTCTGCGCGCCCTCGGTCAGCAGGTCCCGGATGAAGGTCCGGAGCTGCTGCTGCGCTCGGGCGACGTGCTCACCTCGATGTAGGAGTGCCGCGAGCTCGGTGCCGTGGTGATGGCGCTTGTGCTGAATGAGCGCGTAGGCCTCGAGCACGGCTTCGAGACGCTCCCCGGCCTCGCCGGCTCGATTCCGGACCTCGGCGAGATATTCGAGGTGGCCGGCGATGTGACGTTTGTGCCAGGCGACCAGGATCGCTTCGACATCGGGGAAGTACTTGTACAACGTCGCGCGCCCGATGCCGGTCTCCTCGGCGATCTGCGACATCGTCACCGACCGCAGGCCATGCTCGGCCACCAGCGCCGCAGCGGTGTCGAGGGTCGCGTCGCGCACCGCGCGGCGGTGCGCCTCGATCGTCTCGTTCCACAGCTTCGGCACGAGCCAAGCATACGTGACGTCAAGGGACGAGACAATCTGATTTGATATATACACACTGTCTCGTAATCTCGTTCTTTCGATACTCGGGATCGCCATCGCGGTCGTCCTGGTCGCTCTGCTTGTCGTCTTGCACCTCACCGGCATCCTCGGCGGAGGTGCGCATTAGAACGGAACGAAACGCGGCGACGAGCGGCGATGGGGTGGTCACGGCGAGCTCGCTGACCAAGCGCTTCGGCGAGCTCGTCGCCGTCGATGAGCTCACGTTCTCGCTTCGCCCGGGCACGATCACCGGCTTCCTCGGACCAAACGGCGCCGGTAAGACGACGACCCTGCGGCTACTGCTCGGGCTCGCTGAGCCGACCGCGGGCGAGGCACTGATCTTCGGCCGGCGTTATCGTGAGCTTGACGACCCGGCACGTCGGGTCGGCGCGGTGCTGGAGTCAAGCGACCTTCACCCCGGACGCTCCGGACGCGACCACCTGCGCGCGCTCGCGCTCATGGCGGAGATTTCGTCGAGCCGCGTCGAGGAGGTGCTCGAGCTTGTCCAACTGGACTCCGTCGCGCGCCGGCGGGTGAAGACCTACTCGCTGGGCATGCGCCGGCGACTCGGCCTGGCGGCGGCGCTGCTTGGCGACCCGGAGTTGCTCGTCCTCGACGAGCCGGCGAACGGGCTTGATCCCGCGGGCGTCCACTGGCTGCGGAGCTTTCTGCACCGGTTCGCAGAGCAGGGCGGGACTGTGCTCCTGGCGAGCCACATGCTCGCCGAGGTCGCCCAGACCGTCGATCACGTCGTGATCCTCAGTCGCGGCCGCCAGGTCGCGAGCGAGCGGCTCGATGAGCTCACCGGTCGCGGAAAGACCCTCGAGGACACCTACCTCGAGCTGACGGCCGGAGAAGCATCGTGACCGCTCAGCTACGCGCCGAGCTGTTGAAGCAGCGCTCGATCCGGACCAACGTGGGCCTCCTCTCAGCCATGATCGGCCTCGTCCTGCTCGCCGTGCTTCTGCACGGGCTGGGCCTCCCCGCCGAGAAGGTCGACAGCAGCTCGGACCAGCTAACGCTGGTGATTGGATGGGGGGAGAAGCTGGGCATCCTGTTCGCCGGCCTTGTCGGCGCGATGTCGATCACGAGCGAGATCCGGCACGGGACGATCCGGCCGACCTTCCTCGTCACTCCGCAGCGGGCCCGCGTCCTCGCCGCCAAGGTCGTGGCGAGCATGCTCTTCGGCGCCGGCTTCGGGCTGATCGCGACGGCGTTCGCGGCCGGCGTGGGCAGCGCGGCCTTGCGGGCACGCGGAATCGAGAGCCAGCTCCACTGGGGCGACTACGCGCTGTTTCTTGCGGGCGGCGGCGCAGCCGCCGCGCTCTGGGCGGCGATCGGCGTCGGTATCGGCGCGATCGTTCGCAACCAGGTACCGGCACTGATCGGCATCTGCGCGTGGCTGTTGTTCGTCGAGGGCCTGCTGGTCGGCGACCTTTTCGGCGCTCTCGGCGATGTCGGCCGGTTCGCGCCCGGCGCGGCCGCTGCGGCGATCAGCGGGCTGGATCCCGACAAGCTGGTCGCCCCGGCAGTCGGCCTCGTCCTACTCGTCCTCTACACCGTCGCCACCGCCGTGGCCGGCTCGCTCGTAACCACCGGCCGCGACGTCGTATAGGCCGTCTGGCAGCAGTCGCAGCCATCGCTGCGCCAGCTCTCCTGCCCTTCTTGCGACCACCGGTGCGTCTGGCCGGCCGGTCGCCCGTGGAAACGTCTTGGAAACAAGGATCGCCCTCGTGCACGACGGCCGACTCGTCCGACCGGCGGTCAGCCCTGGAAACGTTTTGGAAACCGCTAGGCGCAACCAGGCGAAACCCGGCCGCCCTCGAATACCGAAAACCGCTTGTTTAAGCCGTTCGTGCGGCTAGATGAAGCTAGATGAAACGGTTTGGTCCCACCTGTCACGCCGGAGGTCGCGGGTTCGAGTCCCGTCGCTCCCGCTCTTCACACCTCGGCTCTTTCGCCGCGCTCAGGCCGCCAGCTCGGGGTGTCGGACCCTGAGCCGGTGCTCGCGATAGCGGAGCACCTCGTACGCCACGACCAGCGAGCACACGGTGCTCACGAGGCCGAGCGCCGCGAGCGACGGGATCGCGACTGCAGCCGGGATGAGGGCGAGCAACACGACCGCTCCGACCGTACGCCGCCGGAAGACCCGGCCGGTCGTTCGGAAGAGGAAGGCGATGTGCCCGAGCAAGTAGAGGGCCGCGCCGCCGCAGAGTCCCACGGCGGGCACCGTGTCGAGCGCCTCACCGACGTGGCCGAGCGTCGTCTTGAGGCCGAGAGCGAATAGGACGATGCCGGCGACCATCAGCAGGTGGAGGTAGCCGTAGGAGTCCCGTGCGAGCCGCGCCTGCTCGACGCCGCTCGCCTGCATGAGCCGCCTCCGCGCGAAGATCGCCGCTACGTCGAAGTAGAGCCACCAGAGCGCCGAGACGACCACGATTCCGAGCGCCGCCCCTACGATCACTCCCGTTCCCAGCACGAACCCGGCGCCCACGCCGATGGCAATGATCGACTCGCCGAGCGCGATCAGGATGATCAGCCCGCGCCGCTCCGCGAAGTGCTCGGGCGCGATCCGCCAACCGCGCCCGACGCCGATCACGGCCGGGCCGAGGTAGTCGATCGCAAGCGCGACTACCCACACCGCGATACGCGCGTTCCCATCGAGAAATCCGGCCAGCACGAGCAGCGAGGCACCGGAGAAGCGCGCCAAGACGGTCGGGATCGTCGCGGCCGACACCAGCGGAAAGGACGAGGTGAATGAGGCGGACGAAGAGGTAGGCGACGGCGAACAGCACCGCGTCGCCTCCGAAGGCGCCCGGCACCGCCAGCGCGACGACGAGCATCGCCCCCATCGAGACGAGCATCGCCAGCCTGACGCCGCCCTCGTCCACGTCCGTCGCGCTCGTCAACCACGCGTAGACGTTCCATGCCCACCACAGCGCCGCGAGGACGAGCATCCCGCGGAGGACTCCGCCCCACGTCGGCTCGTTCGCGAGCTGCCTCGTGACCTGGGTGATCGCAAACACAAAGACGAGGTCGAAGAAGAGCTCGACCGGGGTGATCTGGTGCTCGTCGCCGCGTTCTTGCTCGCCCTCGGCGTCGCGGAGCTCGCTCCTGGTGTCCACAGCATCAGCGTACTTCCGCGCGTTGCGACCGGATCGCCCTGCCCAGTCCCTCGATCCCGAGAGATCGTCACGCGGTGCAGTCGCCTGCTTTAGTGAGGGTCCCATGCGCGCGACTGTGATGTACAGCGCCGGCGACGTTCGTGTCGAGGCCGTCCCCGACGCAGGCATCGTCGAGCCGACCGACGCGCTCGTTCGCGTCACCCACTCCTGCATCTGCGGCAGCGACCTCTGGCCGTACAAGACGATGGAACCGAGCGACACCGGCCGTCACATGGGACACGAGGCGATCGGCGTCGTCGAGGCTGTCGGTGCCGACGTCCGCACGCTGAAGGTCGGCGATGTCGTCGTCATGCCGTTCGCGTACTCCGACGGCACCTGCGTCTTTTGCCGCGAGGGGCTGCACACATCGTGCGTCCACGGAGGGTTCTTCGGCACGGTTGACGTCGACGGAGCACAGGCCGAAGCGGTCCGTGTCCCCCAGGCCGACGGAACGCTCGTCGTCCTGCCGGTCGGCGAGGACGACGTCCTGATGCCGTCGCTTCTTACCCTTTCGGACGTGATGGGGACCGGCCATCATGCGGCCGCCGCCGCCAAGGTCGGCCCCGGGAAGACGGTGGCCGTCGTCGGCGACGGCGCTGTCGGCCTCTGCGGCGTCATCGCCGCGAAGCGTCTCGGCGCCGAGCAGATCATCATCCTCGGCCGTCATCGCGACCGGGTCGCGCTCGCGAGGGAGTTCGGCGCCACCGACGTGGTGAGCGAGCGAGGCGACGAGGCGGTCGAGCGCGTGCGCGAGCTCACCGACGGCTACGGCGTTCACTCCGTCCTCGAGTGCGTCGGCCTCGAACAGTCCGAGCTCACGGCGATCGAGATCGCGCGTCCAGGTGGCGCAGTCGGCCGCGTCGGCGTTCCCCAAGACGAGACGATGCCGGCGTCGCAGCCGGCCTTCTACAACAACGTCGCCGTGAGCGGCGGACCCGCGCCGGTCCGCGCGTACATCGGGGAGCTTCTGCCGGATGTCCTCGGGGGCAGGATCGAACCTGGTCGCGTCCTCGACCGGGTCATGCGCCTCGACGAGGTGCCCGACGGCTACCGGGCGATGAACGACCGGGAAGCGATCAAGGTCATGATCGAGCTCTGAGCCACCGCCGTGTGGACCAGCAACGAGCTCGGCAAGATCGGAGCAGCGGAAGAGCTGCAGATCGCGTCCGTCAGACGCGAAGGCACGCTGCGGAGCCCGGTGACGATCTGGGTCGTCCGCCACGGTGACGACCTCTACGTCCGATCCGTCAACGGACGCACCGCCTCGTGGTTCCAGGGCGCTCAGGACCGGCATGAGGCTACATCCAGGCCAGCGGCATCGACAAGGATGTTCTCCTCGTCGAAACCGACGAGATCGACGATGAGATCGATGCCGCCTACAGCACCAAGTACCGCCGCTACGCCGCCAGCATCATCGACCACATCACGAGCCCGGAAGCGCGAGCCGCGACGCTCAAGCTCCTGCCAAGCGCAGCGGGTTCACAACACAACCACGGAGAACGACATGCAGATCACTAAGAACTCCATCGAGACCATGGCCGGGCCAAGCGAGTGGTTCACCCGCGGGGTCTACGTCGACACGGTCGCGACGCCGTCGGGGCAGTCGCGCCTGCAGGCAAGCAGCGTCCACTTCACTCCTGGCGCCCGGACGGCGTGGCACACCCACCCCAACGGCCAGACGATCTACGTCACCGAGGGCGTCGGCCTCGCGCAGCGCCGGGGCGGCCCGATCGAGGTTATCCGGGCCGGCGATCGCGTCTTCTTCGAGCCCGGCGAAGACCACTGGCACGGCGCCGCCCCCGACCGCTTCATGACCCACCTCGCGATGGTCGAAGTCGACGACGAAGGCAACAGCGCCACCTGGGGCGAGCACGTCACCGACGAGGAGTACAACGCCGCGCCGGCGTCATAGCCCCCGCGCGCTGCCGAGCGAGCCAGTTGCTCGCGCGACCGTCCGACAAGACGATCGCGCGAGCGCGATCCACGCCGCGAGCGCTGCCAGCTTCTGGTCCTGCCCCCAGGGCGGCCCGACCTCTCGCCGCAGCTCGTCGATCCAGTGCCGCAGCTCGTTCTGGGCGACGCCGAGCGCCGCTTCGCCCTGCTCCCAAATCGACCGCTTCGGGATCGCGATGGCGTCAAGTCCGCGCGACTCGGCGCCCTGCAGCAGCCCACCCTGATAGAGCCGTCCCTCCGCCGCATGCGCGAGGGCGTGTGACGCGAGGATCGACTCAAGCCGCGCTCCCTCGGGGAACGTCCCGACGACGACCGCGCACGAACGCACGACGGCGCCCTCGTCCGTCGCGTCGCGCACGGTTCGCTCGAGCGCGGCGGCCGCTTGTTCGGCGGCGATTCGTTCGGCGGCTTCGACGAGGTCGGCCGCGGCGGCGGGCTCCAGCCCACGGGCCGACTGGTAGGCGTTCCTCCTGACACGTCCGGCGGGGTCGCCGAGCTCCGCGCGGCCACGAAAGACGACCTCGGGCCGCGCGACTCCTCCGGCGACCACGACCAGTGCGGCCCATCCGGTGTGGGCGCGACAGCCGAGTGCCGCGGCCCGTCCGCTATCAGGGGAGCCGGCGGACATCTCGAGCGTACGCTACCGCGATTGCATCGAACCTCAGCGGATCGCGACGTCATGAGGTGTAAAGTCAGGGCTCGAGTCCCGTCGCTCCCGCTCTTTACACCTCGCTTTGCGCTGATCATGCGTTGCGCACTTTCACGAAGAAAGGGCGAAGGCGTTTTTGGGTCGCACGGCGACGACGCGGCCCTGGTCGAGCCAAGCGCGTTCGAATACGAGCTGGAGCATCTGTGGTTTAGGTCGGCCTCCGCGGACGCGTGCAGGTCTTGATCTACGCCTACGAGAGCGGACTCCTCAGCCCTGGGGAACCTGAGTTGCGGCCGCAGGCGCGGAGACGGCGGCGAACCCGGTGATGATTGCGCCGAGTGCGTCGCGCCAGACTCGTTCTCCCTGATTCGCGTGGAGAAGACCGCGTAGCTCCAAGGCTGCGAGTCCTTCGCAGAGGGCGTGGAACTGGCAGACGGCGTCGCGGATCGTGCGATCACCGAGCAGACCGGCGGCAGCGAGCCGTTCGACTCGTGCTTCGAGTCCGGCGAGGGCGTCCGCCGCGGCCGCGTCGAACTGGTCGGCGAGCTCCGGTGAGGTGAGCGTCCGTTGCACCGCGAGTCGGAACAGCGATGGGTGTTCGACGGCGAAGCGACGGAAGACGGCGACGCCGGCCTCGACCAGGTCGGCGGCAGGATCGGCTGTCGTCGGGAGCGCCGCGATCGCGGTCCCGAGGAGCTCGAAGGCTCGCGTCCCGAGCGCGATGACGAGGCCCTGCTTCGACCCGAAGAGGCTGTAGACGGCGCGGGTCGTTGTCCCGACGTCGTTCGCGACTCGGCGCACCGAGAGAGCCTGGAGCCCCTCGCTCTCGACGATCCGCTCCGCCGCGTCGAGCAGCGCGCGGGCGGTTCGTTCTGCGTGTCGTCTCGGACGGCCCACTTGACCCGGGAGCGTAACAGCGTTACGTTACTTCGGGGATAGCGTAACGCCGTATCGAAAAAAGGAGGCGTGGAGTTGACGACCGTAGATTGGAGCCTCGGGCACTACGAGCACTCGGCGTCACAGCTGCTCCCGGCGGCGGAGGTCGTGGTCGAACGGGCGATGCCGGTCGCCGGCGAGCGGGTCGTCGACGTCGGCTGCGGCACGGGCAACGCGGCGCTGCTGGCGGCGGCGCGCGGCGCGCGCGTGACCGGCGTCGATCCGGCAGGTCGGCTGCTCGAGGTTGCCCGCGACGAGGCCGACGCGCGAGGCCTCGAGGTCATGTTTCTGCCCGGGGAGGCGGCGGCGCTGCCGCTTCCGGAGGCGAGTGCCGACGTGGTGCTGTCGGTCTTCGGCGTCATCTTCGCCCCGAACGCGCAGGCGGCGACGGCGGAGCTGGCGCGTGTGACGGCCCCGCGAGGACGGATCGTCCTGAGCGCCTGGATCCCGACCGGCGCGATCTCCGAGACAAACCGGCTCGGACGCGAGGCGGTGATGCGCGCGCTCGGCGCGCCCGCGGCCCCGCCGCCGTTTCCCTGGCACGACCACGACGCGCTCGCCGACCTCTTCGCCCCGCACGGGTTCTCCGTCACCGCCGACGAACACAGCCTCTCCTTCACCGCGGCGTCGGCGAGTGACTACCTCGACGCCGAATACGAGAATCACCCCCTCGTAGTGGCCGGCCGCGCCGTCCTCGAGCCGCGAGGCGAAGCCGAGGCCTTGCGCGCACAGGCCCTCGAGATCCTCGAGGCGGCGAACGAAGATCCGGCTGGCTTCCGCGTGACCAACCGCTACGTGGTCGCGAGCGCAAAGCGCACGTAAGGGCGCTCGCGGAAGGACGCTCTCACTCCACGTCGGAACGACAGTTCCGCTCGCGGAGGCGGCTACCGCGCTTCAGGGCGCCGTCGCGACCGCGCCGCACGCGCGACCGTGCTCGCGCTCGAAGCATCACCGCACAACCGCCACATCCGTGAAGACGGCGCCGATCGCTAGAGCCGGATCTCGATTTCGTGAGGTGTAAAGCCAGGGCTCAAAACCCCGTCGCTCCCGCTCTTTTCTCGCCCGATTCGCCTCTGGAATGTATATGGTCGCCGCGCCGGCCTCTCCGCCGGCCGAGAGAAAGGAACCACTGTGGCCGACTACACCATCGTTCCCGTATCGGATGTTCCCGACATGGCGGCCGAGGTCGGTATGGATCCGAATCACTTCGAGATTCGCTTCATGCGCGAAGCGCTCGGCCTGACGAACTTCGCCGTCACCTACGAGCGTTTCGGCGGCAGCTGGCGAGCCCCGGAAGGGCACGCTCACCGGCGCGGACACCGGCACACAGTCCAGGAGGAGGTGTACTTCCTCATCTCTGGGCGAGCCCAGGGCAAGTTCGACGACGAGGTCGTCGACATCGAGCCCTGGACGGCCGTGCGCGTCCCGCCGGAGACGGCGAGGTCGTTCCGCGCCGCCGGCGAGGAGGACGCAGTCTTCGTCTCGATCGCCGCGCCACAGGCCGGTCTCGACGACGTCGAGTTCCTGCCGGACTACTGGGACGACTAGAGAAGTGCCCGCGTGCGGGCGGCGTGCCAGTCGAGGCCGAACGTCTCGAAGCGATCCGCGGCACCCGCAACGAGCGTTTCGTCCTGACGCACGATCCCGAGCGCCCGGAGAGCGAAGGGCTCGAGATACGTCTGCGGCTGGAGCGCCCTGCTCGCCTCCTGCTCGACCCGCTCGCGCTTGCCGAGCGCGGCAAGCCCGTCCAGGTGGGCGGCCGTCGAGCTGAGGTAGAACCAGTTCGTCGTCCGAACGGCCGGCTCGCCCAAGAGCGACTCCACGGCCGAGACGTCGCCGCGGTGGAGCGCGCGCAGCAGGCGCGGCGTGTCGAGCACGGTGCCGTAGCCGGTCATCGCGTGCGCCTCGGCTTCCTGCTCGAGCCGGTCCGCCTCCTCCTCGTCCCCGAGATACGCATGAGCGAGCGCGCACACGAGCAGGGAGCGCGCGTTGCGCACGCACGGGGTCGCCAGGTTCTCGGCGACGGCGCGCTCCACCTTCCGCTGAAGCTCGATGGCAGCCTCCCAGTTGCCGAGAAGTTCCTCAAGCTCGAGGACCCCCGAGATGCCGTGCAACCGATGATGAGGCGAGAGGGGGCGCGTGACCTCGTCCTGCAGCGCGGCGTACCTCCGCGCCTCGTCGAGTTCGCCGCAGGCGACCGCCGGGTTCACCGCGGCGGCGTAGGAATAGGCCGCGGTGTCCGGGTCGCCGAGGTCGCCGGCGATGGAGACGCGGCGGCGGCACCAATCGAGCGCCTCCTGGTAGTCGCCTCGAACGAAAGCCACCAGCGCGCGGACGTCGTAGCCGAGTGAGCGCAGGACGGGCTCTTGGAGGCGGTCGGCGATCCGGCTCGCCTCCGCGGCGTCCTCCGGAGACTTGTCGTAGTCCGAGTAGCACCGGGCGATGAGGGCCTTTGCCCGATTCACCCCTTCTTCCGGCGCGAGCTCGAGCGTGCGCTGGATCCAGCCTCCCACGAGGTCCGAGGGAGGCGGCGTCCCCCACATGCCCGCCCGCGCCATCGTCTGGAAGGCGAGCTCGGCGTAGAGGTCCGCGGTGGCCGCATCGCCGTCGGAGAGAGCGATCGCTTCTTGCAGCGCGGCCGCGAACGCCCTGCCGTCGAAGTAGAGCACGTGCGCATGTGCGATCTCCTGCCAGATCGCCGCCCGTACCGGCGGGTTGGACTCCAGATCGACCGCGCGCTCCAGAAGGCTGACCGCGTCCTTCATCTCGTAGCGCCCCACGGCAAGACCGGCGGCTCGCCGCAGCCACGAGACGGCGCGGCCGCGCAGGCGGCCGACCTCATCGTCGTCGTCCGGCCACGCCAGGTCGACGTCCTCGGGGCGAACGGCCTCCGCGTAGTGGTGCGCCAGCATCGGTGCGTGCTCGTCCCGCCCCCCTCCGGCGGCCTCGAGCCAGCTGGCGAAGCGCGCGTGCAGCCGAAGGCGGCTCGCCTTGGTCAGGCTCGCGTAGGCGACCTCGCGGGTCAGGGCGTGTTTGAAGGCGAATTCGTCCTCCCCTAGCGTCGAGGACGCGGCCTGGCGCCCGATGAAATCGCGCTCGACGAGGACGCTCAGGTCCGGGTCGCCACCCTCAACGAGCTGCTGCACAGGCCGGGCCCAGAACGTGCGGCCGATCACCGAGGCCGCCTGGAGGGCAGCCTTGCCGGCCGGGTCGAGCAGGTCGATGCGGGCGGCAAGCAGCGCCTGCACGGTGTCCGGAATGCGAAAGTCGTCCGGAAGATCGCCCGCGACCCAGCCGCCGTCGTCAGGCCGGAGCACGCCCTCGTCCATCAGCGTCCGGATCAGCTCCTCGACGAAAAAGGGATTCCCCTCGGCCCGCTCGACGACGACGGCGCGCACGGCTTCAGGCAGGACGGCGGGCACGAGCTCGTCCACGAGCAGGCCGGACTGCGACGCTGAGAGCGCCTCGAGATGGAGTACGGGCGCATCGCCGCCCCAGGCGGGGTGTTCTTCGACGAACTCCGGCCGGGTGGAGACGAGGAGAAGCAGCGGCCCCGAGACGGCCTCGAGCCCGCGTGCGAGAACATCGAGAAGGTCCTCGTCCGCCCAGTGCAGATCCTCAACGAGGAGAACGGCCGGCTGCCCCGCGACGAGCTCTGCGAGGAACTCGCCCCAGGCGGTCTGAAGGCGGTTGCGCGCCGCGAGCGGGTGCAGGTCCGGCGGGGCTTCGAGGCCGAGGGCCAGGCCGAGGATCGAGCGTCGGCCAAGCCGTCGCTTGACTGTCTCGGGCGGATCGCTGTCCAGCAGCCCCAGATGCTCGCGCACGATCTCGCCCAGCGGGCGGTACGCATTCCCCCGGCCGTAGGAGAGGCAGCGTCCGACCCGGTCGAGCGGCTCGGGCGACTGTGTCCGGAGCCAGTCGCGGAACTCGCGGACGAGCCTGCTCTTGCCGATCCCCGGCTCACCGACGATCATCACGAGAGCCGGCCTACCCTCGCCGGCAACGCGTACGTACGTCTTGTGAAGGACTGCCAGCTCCGCCTCGCGCCCGACGAAGCTGGGCTGTAGCCCGGGAGAGACACGCGGTGCAGCGCCCAAGCCGACCCGGAGCAGGCGGCGGCACTCAACCCCCGCGGCCTTTCCCTTCGCGTCGATCGTTGCCGCCGGGCCGAACTCGAATTCGGCGCGGGCGGCAGCAACGGTGCGCTGGCCCACGAGAATCTCGCCCGGCTTCGCCGCCTGCTCGAGCCGGGCTGCGACGTTGACTGCGTCGCCGGTGACGAACGAGCTGCCTACGCGCGGCTTGCCGACAACGACGTCACCCGTGTTGACGCCGATCCTGAGGTGGAGCGCGTCGCTGAACATCCGCTCGAGGGTGCTCTGCATGGCGAGGGCCGCGTAGAGCGCGCGATCGGCATGATCCTCTTGGGCTGCAGGGGCGCCGAAGGCTGCCACAACCGCATCGCCGATGAATTTCTCGACGGTTCCGCCGGCGTCGGCGATCTCGTTCGCCATCGCGTCGTAAAAACGGTTGAGCAAAGTGCGCGTCCGCTCCGCGTCCTGGGCATCCGCAAGCTCGGTTGATCCCACAAGGTCGGCGAACAGAACGGTCGCGAGCTTCCGCTCCTCGCTCGGCCCCTCCTCGGAGACCGGAGCGGCGCAACTCGGGCAAAACCGGGCACCGCCGGGAAGTGATGCGCCACAGTTCGAGCAGGACGCCATGCTGCGATTGTTTCACTCCGCGGAGTGGGTTCAGGCCCGAGCAGCGGTCGGATCCATCGGACGCTTCTGGGCTATAGCCGCAGGTCCATGGGCGACCAGTTGAATTCACGTCATCGGATCTGGATGTCGTGGTGTGTAAAGTCCGGGCTCGACCCCCGTCGCTCCCGTCCTTTACACACCGCTCTCCGCCGGTCTGTTCGCGCTCGAGGAAGAGCGGCGGATTCCTCAGCCGGCAGCGGTGCAGTGGTCGACGAACCGGCGTAGCCGAGGAAATGGGCAGGCGACGGCCACTTCGTCCACCTCGTCAACTCCGACCGCTTCGCCACCCGTGCCATCGTCCGGCGACCGGGCGCGAGCCGGTCACGCGCGAGCGGGACGGCTGAGTCAGGCGAGCGCGCGCTCGAGCGCGGCCCGGTCGGTCGGCCCGCCGTGCGTCGCAAGCACGTGCTCGACCGGCAGTGCGAGTAGCGGGCGCAGCCCCTCGGCGATCTCCTCGCGCGTCACGCCAGGGCGGAGCCACCTCTCGTTGATCTCGAGGCCCCGGC
>WNGB01004952.1_pt1 | contig 20087 bp, 20 predicted proteins | sample 5400681 | NCBI WGS metagenome assembly WNGB01 (sample SAMN13153367, study PRJNA577476) | soil metagenome | isolation source: 115 cm soil or saprolite under grassland replicate 2 | place: USA:California | collected 2016-06-15
CCGCGCGTAAGGGCTGTGCGGAGAGGCTACCGGCGGGCGAGTCCGAACATGTGGCGGCATCCGTCGAGGCCGGTGATCTCGGGCAGCGGGACCCCGCACAGGCTGTTCCCGGCCCGTGCGGCGCTAGTTTGGACGGATGGAGGAAAACCGGGCACGGCGAGTGGCCGACGCGCTGCGCGACCGCGGCATCGACGGCCATCTGGCGAAGGTCGGCGTGAATCAGTTCGGAGTGCGCGTGACGCTGCACGATGGCCGCGAAGCGGAGTGGGATACCGACGGCACGGCCGGCCTTGAGGCTCAGGTGATGCAGGACGGCGTACTTGTCGGTTACGTGCCCGAGATCGAAGGATCTGAAGACTTCGATGAGCAGCAGGTCATCGACGCCATCGCGCGGACTGACTACGACCAGCCGGTGGCCCGGCAACGGTCGGTCGCACCGCCGCCTGGCCCGCCGCTGCGTCGCGAGGGAGGCGTCTTCCGCCGCTTTCTCGACGGCTTCCGATATCGGTAACGGCCGGGCGGCGCGGCTGCCGAAGGCAGGCTCCCCGAACAACCTCACCGTCGGGACGCGCTTCACCGCGGTCGGCTACGGGGCTCAGTCGGTGACCATCGACCGAGGCCCCACCTTCCACTACGCGGACATCCGGTATGTCGCCACGGGTGGGCTGGAAGCGCTGAATCCGAGTTGGCTGCGCATCTCCATGAACCCCGCGCTAGGTGACGGCGGCACGTGCTACGGGGATTCGGGTGGGCCGAACTTCCTCGGCGCAGGTGCGAACGAGACCAAGATCGTGGCCGGCACGACCATAACCGGCGACTTCATGTGCCGGGCGACCAACGTCGACTACCCCATGGACACCGCCTCGGCGCGGGCATTCCTCGGGCAGTACGTCACGCTGCCGTAACCTGCCGATACCGAACGCCTTGCGCGGTGGTGCCCGCGACTGGATCACCGTGAGGTGCGCAACGGCCCGTCGCGCCCCTCTGGGACGCCGTATCAAGCTGCCCCGTGGGCGTTGAAGATGCACCAGTTGACGTAACTGCCCGGCTCATCGGTGTTCTGTGACTCCCGGGCGTCATGCAGCGCGTGAGCAAGTGTTTCGCCGCGTGCCAGCCGCCGGTGCACGGCGGTCATGAGGTCAACTGCCTCCACATCGGGGACCACGGCCGTGCTGGCGAGAATCCCAGCGGTGCCGCGGGCCAGCAGCGCACTGACGAAGCCGAGGACCTCGTCGCCCGCGTAGCTGACCTGAGTGCCTGACTCACAGGCGGCGAGGATCAGCCGGTGCGGCGCCAGGCCCCGTGAATACAGTTCCTGCAAGGTCAGCGGGCCATCGCTGAGCAGGAGGGAAGAGAACATCGGGTTGTCCGCGCGCAGTGTTCCGTGACAGGCGAGGTGGGCGAGATCGGCACCGGCCAGGGCGTCGGCGACCACATCGGCGGTGCTGGCGGGCGGGGTGAAGGCGGCTGCGGACGGGTGGATACCTGCCACTGACTCGACCTCGGCGACGGCCCCGGGCAGATCGGGTCCTGCTATCAGGACGACGGTTCCATTGCCGCCCCCGGCCCGCATCCGGTCCTTAGCGGCTAGCGCGGAGCGGGCCCAGAACGTAGCTGAAGGCGCCAGGCAAACCGGCCCGGCGTGCATCGCCGACCAGGGGACACCCTGCAGGTCAGGTACGGGAACGATGGCGATCTCAATGTCGGCGGGCAACCTCAGCGGATGCAAAAGGAGCTCACTGAGCCTTCGGATGCGCACATCCGCGCTCGCGCGGGCGGCAGCGATGCTGGCTAGCGGGCGGGGCTGTGCCAGGCGGCGCACCGCGAACAGGAATGCGCGTAGTTGTTCCCGGACCTGACCGAGTGGGCCGAGGGCCGCGATTCTGCTTATGCGCGGCTCGATCACCACGGCTACCACGTCCTCGCCGCGCAGCCCGTAAGCGACCAACGCCTTCCCATTCAGGAGCTCACGCAGTGCGCCAATGGTCACGGGGGCTGTGGCGGTGTCGGCGACCGTGCCCGTCCGCCAGGTGGCCTGCCGTATCCGGTTTTCGATGACAGCCTGCTCGGTGGCGACGTGTTCGGCACGGGTCAGCGGCCGGGACACCCGCTTGACGCTCTGTGTGCGCTCGTCCCGACGTTCGGCGTGCACGGCCCGAAGGGCGGTGAGGTCCGCACGGATCTCGTCGAACGCTGGCGGTTCGACGGCGAGCAGAGCGGCGGCGCGGCTTCGCTCCATCCAGTTCAGCACGCGCGCCGGCGAACCGTCCCCGATGACCACGTCCAGGCCGATGAGACCTAGCTCCGCGCCGTGGCCCGACGCGAGCGCGCGAAGTTCCACCGACGGGAGGGCGCCGCGATGGCGGGCCAGGTCGCCGAGGCCGCGTCGGCAGTGCGCCAGCGCCTCGCGATCCTGCTGGCGCAGGCGGGCTGCCAGCGCGAAGGAGACGCGCCCACGCAGCCGGACCAGGACGGACGCGCCGCGGGCCAGCGAGCCGCCCCGGGACAGTGCGGCGATGGCCTGGCGGCGCCGACCGAGGGAGGCAGCCAGCCGACCGGTCACGAGAAAGCCCTGCACCGCGGCGGACGTCGTGCCCGACGCCTCGAGGCGCCGCGCCGCCCCGCGGGCCTCGTTCAGGTCAGCCATGGTGGCAGTGCCGCAATTCAGCCGCGCCTCCGCGGTCACGATAAGTGTGCGCGCGCGCCACGCCCCGCGGGTTTGCCGCAGGAATGCGGCCGCGGCAGCCGTCGAGGCCAAGATCGCCTCTGTGCAGTCTCCGGTGAGCATCGCGAGCTGGGCCACTCGCAGCTGCGCCTCGGCGGCCATCAGCGGGATCTGCGCGGCAGAGAATTCCTCGACGGCGCGGCGGGCGGCGCTGACGGCCTCGGGCAGCAGCCGGAGCTCCATGAGGGCGTCGGCGTACTCGATGTAGTGCTCGCCGAGCGGCAGCGCGGCGGCGCGATAGGCGCGCTCCGCTTCCTCGAAGCCGCTCAGACCCTCCGTGAATCGGCCGGATTGCACGGTCACCCATGCGCGGCTCTGGATTACCGTGGCCACGAGTGCCGGGCCGATCTCCGACGCGCCCGGCAGCGCCCGGTCCAGCCGACGCAGGGCCTGGCCGTACCGGCCCCGTTCGGACTCGATCAGCGCCAGGTTGTTCGCGCATTGCACCTTCCGCCGCGCGGAGGTCGCTTGGTCGAACAGCAAGCGGTGATAGATACCTGCAGCGTCCGCCAGCCGCCCGACGTTCTGCAGCAGAACAGCCCAGTGAAAGTCGAGTTCGAAGGCCCGATCGCCGGTGGTGAGCACCGCGGCTGCGCGCAGGTCTCGGCGCGCCGAGGTCATCCGGCCAAGCTCCTGGCTGACGGCGGCGTGACTCATCAGAAGTTCCGCCAGTGTGTCGTCCAGATGGTGTCGGCGCGCGATCCGGCAGGCCTCGTTGAGTAACCCGATAGCCGAGCGGTCGTCAAGCCGGGCGCGCTCGGCCCACGCCAGCGCCCGCAGCGCAAGGGCCAGCGCCTCGGGCTGGCGCGCCCGCCTGGCCTCCGCGACGAGCGCCTCAGCTGCGGGGCGGAACCTGTCCGGGTCGGCCGCCACGTCATCGTGTGCCTGCCGGGCACGTATCACTAGGTCGCTCGGCGGCTCTATCCAAGTCAAGAGGCGGTCACAATCCCTGGGTCGGGCCCGGCAGCGCGCGATACTCAAGCCTTACCGTCATAAGAGAAGGATCGGTGAATTCGATGCCATTTGACGAGAGATTTAGGGGCGATCCGTTTCGGGGCGACTTCCCAGGCCGACGCGATCACGAGCCGTGGGACGACCTCGAAGCGGTGGTGCGGCGCCAGGTCATCGAACTTACACAGCGCCGCTTCCAGCCAGCGATCCGGCACCAGGTGCTCAGGCTGATACAGCAGCGTCGGGTGCTTGACCCGGGCGGCGGCACACGGGATCGGATCGTCACCGAGTTCGACGTTCTACCGGTCAACATCGGATTCGATACCCTAATGGCGCGTGGCGAGCGTGGTGAGCTGCTGATCACTGGACAGTCTTACGACGGTCGGCACGCTCCGATCGGTGGGTGGGCCGATAACCACTACGCCAAGGGATACCTCGATGCCCTCGGCATGACAGCAGAAGACGTGGACTGTGAGGCCCTACGCGGCCGGGTGGTGAAGCTGACGCACCCGGACTTAAGCCCGCAGCAACTGGCCGACGTGGCCAAGGTGCTTCGCACGCGGGGGTTTTCAGCGGCGATCACCAACATCACTCCCGCGGCGCCAGTGAGCAAGCCACCCCCGGGGCCGAAGGAGTCCCCCTCGGTTGGCCAGTTCCAGCTCGTCCGCGACCAGCGAGCGGCGGCGAGGGCCGCGACGCCACCGGAGTTGGCGGAGCAGCGCGCGCTGGGAAGGCCGGCGAGGGTGGCGATCATCGACACTGGCATCTCCAAGCAACCACGAACCGACGGGTGGCTGCAGGGCGTCGACGGCGATCAAGACCCTCTCGACCTGCTCCCGTTGCCGACCGGAGACGGATTTCTGGACTTCGCCGCCGGCCACGGCACCTTCGTCGCCGGAATTGTGCAGCAGGTCGCATCGGATGCCAAGATCGAAGTCTACCGCGCCGCCGACAGTGACGGCGCCGCCAGCGAGGTTAACGTTGCGTGCGAGATGATCCGGGCGGTAGTAGAGGACGAATTCCAGATCCTGAATCTGTCGCTCGAATGCCAGACGCCCGACGATGCGCCACCCATCGCAATCCAGGCGGCGTTGGAGATCATAGGAGAGTGGGAGCGCCACACGGGCAAGAAGGTGCTCATCGTCGCGGCGGCCGGCAACTATGGCGATAGGAGGCCGAGTTGGCCCGCCGCATTCCGCCGGGTGATATCCGTCGCGTCCCTGGCGCCCGACATGCTGCCGTCGCCATACTCCAGCCACGGTCCGGCGATCACGTTCTCGACGATCGGGGAAGGCCTGCGTTCGACGTATGTCCAAGGCCAGGAGTCGCCCCTGGTGAATCCCGAGCCGCAGACGTTCGGTGCGAACGCCTGGGCGGTGTGGACCGGCACGTCATTCGCTGCGCCCCAGATCACGGGCGCGCTCGCCTGGCTGTATCAGTACGAGGGGATTGGGCTGCGAAAGGCGCTGCGCAGGTTGCTGGCGGCGGGTCGGCCCATACCGGACTTCGGCCAGGCACTGAAGATTCTCCCGGGCATCTAAGCCGTGCCGGATTACCTTGCGGTGTATCACCGAAGTCCGATCGTGCTCTGCGTACATGAGCGAGAGCGCATGTTTCTCGCCGCGCCGGATCCGCCGTTTGGTAGGAGGATGGTGCATATGGTGGAGGCATCCGACGTCAGCCGGTTAGTGAAGGCGAGCGCGGGCGGCGATCAAGCAGCCTGGGATGAGCTGGTGCGCCGTTACTCGCCACTCGTGATGGCCGTGACCCGGAGCTACCAACTCGATATTGAGGACGCGCGGGACGTGAGCCAAACGGTCTGGCTGCGGCTCGTTGAGCACGTGGCATATCTGCGCACGCCGGAGGCTCTGCCAGGCTGGCTAGCGACAACCACCCAGCGCGAATGCTGGCGCCAGACCCAGCGGAGACGGCGAGTGCTTCCCGTCGATCCACACACCGACAGCACCATGGAGCGGGGCGAGGTCATTGACCCAGACGCCGGCATCCTGAAAGCCGAACTCCGCCAGGCACTGCGTGACGGGCTGGGCGAGCTGTCGGCGCGGGACCAGCAACTCCTGCGGCTTCGAGCTGCTGACCCACCAAGGTCTTATCGGGAGATCAGCCAGCTGTTGGGAATGCGGATCGGGAGCGTGGGCCCGAGTATCCGCCGGAGCCTGAACAAGCTGCGGGAGTCCAATGCAATGCGCTCATACCTGGCGACGAATCAGACCGGCGACGGGGGGACAGGAGGTGACTGGCGTGAGCTCGCCGAGGTGGAGTGACGACGAACTGTTGCGCGAGCTAAACGCCGCGCTACAGGAATTGCCGGTTGACGAGAGCGTTATTCGTGCGGCCCAGGGAGCGCTTGCCTGGCAAACCGTGGATGCCGACCTTGAGTTCCTTGGCCTCACCGCCGACTCCGCGCTGAGCGATAGAGCCACCGTGCGCGGCGGCGGGCCCGGGGCGCCGCGCGCACTGGCATTCCACGGCGAGCGGCTCGGCGTGGAAATAGAGATCGATGAGGCCGGGATCGTAGGTCAGCTCACCCCGCCGCGGCCCGGTCAGGTCACCTTGGTGACCGCTGGCGGCTCTCAAGCGACGACGCGGGCAGACGAGGTCGGCTGCTTCGCATTCCCGCTACCCACTTCGGGTCCGATGCGCCTGGACTGCAGGCTTGGTGCCGACCGCTTCATCACCGAGTGGGTAACCCTCTAAAAGCTCGTTCCTGCGTTGACAGCGGGTGTAGCCGGCGCGTAGCAAGCGAGAGAGCACGTAGCACGCGTGATCGCCTGGACGATCCGGAGAGTTCGCATGAGCAAAGGGCAGATCGAGATACACGGGACCTGCGCACCTGGCTTCGAGCCCGTGCGGCCGCTACACCGATACCGAGGGGGAGCCTGACCACCGCAAACCAGCGAGTGCCGGGACCCGGTGTCGCACGGTGGCACGCCTGAGATTCCGAACGGCTCACGCGGCCTGGCGCGCGCCCACCGCAGGCGGCTCAAGGTCTCGCCGGTGGCGCGCCGAGTCAGCTCCGCATGAGCTGAGCCCATTCATCCAGTGTGGCCAGCGTCTTATCTGCGGTGCGGTCCTGCAGGGCGAGCAGGCATCGATCGACGCCCGCCGCGGCGAATTCGTCGAGCAGCCCACGTTCCGGCGCCGCGTCGAACAGCGTGATCGGGATCGGTCCTCGCCCGGCGTCCGCGGCTCGCTGGCGCAGCGACACCACTCGCCGCTTGAGCTCGCCGACGCCGGTGAGCAGGCCGTACTGCGGGAGCCACTGCTCACCAAAATCCAGCACCCGGTCCTCGGCACCAGGCCCGTTTCCGCCCACCAGCACGGGTGGATGCGGTCGCTGCACGGGTTTGGGCCAGGACCAGATCGGATCGAAACCAGCAAATTCGCCATGGTACTCGGCTTCTTCCGCGGTCCAGATTTCCCGCATGGCACGTACTCGATCGGCTAGCAACGCCATTCGACGGCGCGGATCGGTGCCATGATTGGCCATCTCTAGACGGTTCCACCCGGCGCCAACGCCGAACAGGAAGCGCCCGGCACAGAGCCGGTCAAGGCTGGCCACCTCCTTCGCCAGCACGATCGGATCCCGCTGCGTTACCAGGCAAACCCCCGTGCCGAGCTTGAGCGTTGTGGTGACGGCGGCGGCACCGGACAGCGCGACGAACGGGTCGTAGGTGTCGGCGAAACCCCTGGCCGGGCTGCCGTCGCCGCGTCGGCTGCGCACCGGTATGTGCGTGTGCTCAGCGTAGAACAGCGACTCGAAGCCACGTTCCTCAACCGCCCGGCCTAGAGCGGGAGGCGTCATGCCGTCGGACCCGGTCAGAAAAGCGATCCCAATGTCCATTCCAGTCATCCCTTCCTAGAGCCTGCCTGAGAACCTCGATCCGGCTCCCGTCGCGCTGGAGGCGCGCAAGGCGAGCGTCGCGCTGGAGGCGCGCAAGGCCAGCGTCGCGCTGGAGGCGGGCAAGGCCAGCGTCGTGCCGGTGACGCGCAGGCCAGCGTCGTGCCGGTGACGCGCGCAGACCAGCGCAGCGAACCGGGGTTCTCAGGCAAGCTCTCAGCCTCGGCCCTCGGCGGTGCCCGGCAACCGATCATCAAGGGGGCGGTGATGATCTGTCAACCGATTACAGCGTGGCTGGGCGGGTGCGCGATGTATCTGCGGCTTCTCCCGTACCTCTGCATAGGCAGCGGGATGGCCGCAGGAGCGGCCATCCCGTGCCAGCAGATTGGCCCAGTCACTCTCAAACGGGCTCGTCGGCGAATCAGGCTAAATTTAGCGGCGGCACGATGCCGCCCGCCAGCTGGAAATAATCACGCTCCCACTCAGGGCGAACTCACGACGCACGTCCAGGACCGGAGTGACAGAATCACAGGCTTCGACGCTGTATTAAACGTCTCTCTCGGCGCTGAAGATCCTCTGGTAGCCGAGCCTGGTTCGGGTGGCGCGGCCTGTGTCTGGTTCGGTGCGGGGGAGCTTGCCAGGGACCTTAAAGTCGGCCGCGTGCGTCTCCCCACTTTTTGGCCGCGCGCGGTCGGCAAGAATGCCATCCGCTCGGTTTCTCCCGCCCAGGCTGGTTCACGTTCGGGCGCCGAGTGCCCGCTATCGCGATCTACCGACACATGAGAGCCTGCTTGAGAAACTCAGGTCTGCGCGCGCACGCCCGGACCATCGATCTGGCCCTCGGCGAGCGCCTGCCGTCATGAGAACGCCCCTGCGGCGTGGAGGTGGCTCGCAGGGGCGATCTCATGTACTGAGATGAGTTTGGCGCCTATTTCGTGTAATGGCCTCCTCTCTCCGTAGCCCTAGGGAAGCTCGGTGGGCGGCCAGCGGAGGATGGCTCCCGGCGGGACGACGTTGGCGAACGACGCGGCCGCTGGGATTTGGCGCAGGGCTAGGGCGTGATCACGACCTGGTGGCATTTCCGTGGGGGAGTAGTCGGGGGTGCCATTCGCTCGGTTGTTCGCTTGGTTGATCGGCGGGGGTGGCGTGCTGTTCGTTGAGGCTGTCGATCATGGCGGAGGCCACGTGCGCGTCCATTTGAACGATGACCGCCGGCTGCCCCCTTGGATCTATGAAGGGGGAGATCGTGAAGGATGGATCCACGCCGCTACGGTCGAGCCACCGCTGAACCGCTTCTTGTAGGCGCTCGGCGAGCCGGAGCGCGCCCCGGTCTGCCTCGTTGAGATACCGCATGCCCGAGATCACAGTCACCCCATCCGTGGTGTCGCTGGTCGCCGATGGGGGCGCTGGGTTCGTGGCATCGGGATCTCCGCAGCGTCGGTGGGTAACAGCGCGCAGCACCATCCTGCGTCGCTCGATCGTGCAGATGCAAGCACAAGTGATGGGACAGTTGCAGGAAACATCAGATTGAACGAAACAAATGCACGTGCAGCACGATAGAGTGCTGGTACAGGCAACGGAGCCGATACCGGTGCGCCCGCCGGGTTCCGGTCGGCAGCCGCCTGCGGCCCGTCACGAACGCGGCATGCGCCGGCGGCAGGAATGTGCGTGCCAATCGGTGGTCACCCGCCCGCCGATCGGCAGGCGGGCGCACAACCTTGCGCACGGGAGAGAAATCAGGGTGAGAAGGTCGGATGGTTGAGACCTACAATGGCATGCCCGCCTCCGGGCTGCAGGGCGTCAGCTGGCGCAAGAGCGACCACAGCAATCCGAATGGGAGCTGCGTTGAGGTGGCCGAACTGGCGAACGGGGCAATCGCCATCCGCAACTCGCGCCATTCCTGTGGTCCGGCGCTGATCTACACCCCGGCCGAGATCATGGCGTTCATCCGGGGGGTCAAGGACGGCCAGTTCGACTACCTGATCCGTTGATTGCCCCCACGCCGTGACGGTGCCGCATGCTTAATCGAAGTAACCTGCGGCATCGTGCCGCGAAGCCGACGAGACAGCCCGCTGTACACCTCGGTGGCGGCGAGCAGGGGACATGAGCGGCGAGCGAGGACATGAGGTCGGCCATTTGGCAGAAGATGACCGGCTATGCAACGGGATCGAGGCAATGCGACACTTGGGCGAGTTAGTGTGGCCGGTCACACTCCCAGGGGAGCATGGATGATCGCGGAACGGGCAGGAAATGGCGCTTCACCCCCGGCATCTGCTGACACCGATACCGCCAGGGCGCCTGGCGCGCCGACGGCGCGGCGGATCGCGCTGGGCGTGCAGCTGCGGCGGCTGAGGGAAACCAGCCAGATCACGCGGGAGGAGGCCGCTGAGGCGATTCGCGCGACCCCCTCTAAGATCAGCCGTTTGGAGCGAGGGCGCAGTGGCGCGAAACAACGCGACGTAGCCGACCTGCTCACCTTGTATGGGATAACCGGCGAGACCCAACGGGAAGAGCTGCTGGCACTCGCTCGCCAGGCCAACACTCCGGGCTGGTGGCAGCAGTACAGCGACATCCTGCCCAAATGGTTCGAGCTCTATGTCGGATTGGAGGAGGCGGCCTCCATCATCCGGACCTACGAGGTGCAGTTCGTCCACGGCTTGATGCAAACAGAGGACTACGCCCGCGCCATCATCCTGATCGCCAACGCCCACGCACCCGCGGCGGAGATCGACCGCCGCGTCAGCCTGCGGATGAAACGCCAGCAGCTGCTCACTCACCCCGGTGCTCCCGAGCTGTGGTCCGTGCTCGACGAGGCTGCGCTGCGTCGGCCCTTGGCTGGCCCGCAGGTGATGCGCGCTCAACTGGAACACCTGCTCGAGATCAGCGACCTGCCCAACGTCACCCTGCAGATCGTCCCTTTCCACGCTGGCCCGCACGCCGCGGCCGGCGGCCCGTTCACCATCTTGCGGTTCCCGGAACCGGACCTGGCCGATGTGGTTTACCTCGAGCAGCTCAACAGCGCGCTTTACCTCGACCAACCCGACGACGTCCTCGGCTACGTGACCGTCATGAACCAATTGTGCGTGCAGGCCGAAACCGGCGCCGTCAGCAAGGATAAGCTCGGCGCACTCCTCAAAGAGACCTAGAGCTTGGTCGGCTCCGACGGACCCATGCCCATTAGGCGGAAGGCGCCCGATCGGCGAATTGCAGACCCGGACACGCCACATACCAATTGCGGCACAAATGGAGAGGCTACTCGTGACCGACAGTCCGTCTACCCCTGGCCAGACATCACCTAAGATCGACATCACAACGGCGCATACCGCCAGGATCTGGAACTACTGGCTAGGCGGCAAGGACAACTACCCCATCGACCGCGAGGTCGGTGACCAGATCCGTCGGCTCCATCCCGGCATTGGCGACTACGCTCGCGCTGACCGCGCGTTCCTGGGTCGCGCCGTGCGGTACCTGGCCGGTGAGGCGGAGATCGGTCAATTTCTCGACATAGGCACCGGCCTGCCGACGGTTGACAATACTCATGAGGTCGCCCAGCGGGTAGCACCGGCGTCCCGGGTTGTCTACGTGGACAACGACCCCTTGGTCCTGGCCCACGCCCGTGCCTTGCTCACGAGCACCCGCGAGGGCGCTACCGACTACATCGACGCCGATCTGCACGACCCCGGCAAGATCCTCGCCGAGGCTGCCCAGACCCTGGACTTCGACAAGCCAGTCGCCGTCACCATGCTTGGCGTTGTGATCTTCATCAACGACGATGAGGAGGCTTACAGCATCGTGCGGCAATTCCTTGACGCCGTCCCGTCCGGCAGCTACCTGGTGCTTTCTCACACCATAACCAGCCCGGAGATGCCCGACGTGGACGCGGCCGTCGCGTTCTGGAACGAGCACGGTACGCCGAAGCTGACCCAGCGTACGCCGGAACAGATGGCCCGCTTCTTTGACGGGCTGGAGCTACTCGAGCCCGGCGTGGTGTCGTGCTCGCGGTGGCGCCCGGAGGACACGCCCTGGGGGGTACCTGACGAGGTTGCCATGTTCGGCGGTGTCGGCCGGAAGCCTTAGCCCGCGGGGCGTTTGCTGTATCCGCGTCGTTTCAGGCAGCGGATTCCTCGAGACGATCTCGCAATCTGGCCAGGTCGGCGGCGATGCTGGAGCGCACCTGACGCGCCATGAGCGGCGTCAGCCAGCCAAAGAACCGCCCCGGCGAGCCGGTGGCGTGAATAGTGGCCAGGGTACCGCCCGGGGCATCTTCCAGCTCATAGCGGATGGTCATCGGAAAAGGCCGGTCTACCCGCATCTCCATGCGCTGGCCTGGGTCATAATCGGTTATCACATACCGGTAGGTGAAACGGCGCCCGAGGAAACGAGCCGACCGCTCTACGGTGGTGCCCTCGCCGACCGGGCCTGAGGTGACAGTGCGGCTTGAAGTGATTCCGCCTGTCCATTCCAGATCGTGCTGTGGGTCGAACATATACGCGGCGACGTCAAGCCGCGTGCGGCGCACCAAGAGCTGCGGACGTACATCGACACCCATGCCAACCATCATGTCCGAGCACTGCAACCGCCGCAGCAAGGCGCCGCACGTACCACCTGGCGTACCCGCACAGCCGACTGACGCCGTCAGCGACGCACGCTAACTCTGATCACCCTCAGTGGCATTTGGGTGAGAAGGGCCTCCGGGGTCAGGGCTCTGGCCAGGAAGGTGGTGGGGCCTGTCGCCCGGTTCGATGCCGTGCTGGCGGAGCAGGGCTTGCAGGCGGCTGACCTCGGTGCGCAGCCGTTCAGTCTCCCCGGCGACGGTGCCAACGTTCAGCTCGCTGGCCGCCTTTAGCTCCCTTTGCCTGGCCGCCCTTTCCGTCAGCAACTGCTTTTCCCTGTCGCGCAGCGCGGCGGCCGTCGGCATGTCCCGCGCGTCGATCGCGGACTCCTTCTCCCGGCGCACCCTGGCGATCTGCTCGTCATATTCGCCCAGCTCAGGTGCTGCGGGCTGCTCGCCGATGCCCAGCCGCCGTTCGATGGCGGCGAGCCGCCTGGCGATCGAATCGAGCCGGACCATCATCTCATCCGCGCGTGCCGCACGCCTTCCGCGCCGGGATGGAGCACCTGACTCAGGTTCGAAGCCCTGGTCACCATGCAGCAGCTGCACCACCGCCTGGCGGACCCGGCCCAAGTCCGCGCCGAGCTTCACCAGAACCTGCGCGGCAACTCCCTCCCCCTCACGGACCAGGCCGAGCAGGATGTGCTCCGTTCCGATGTAGCTGTGGCCAAGCTGTTTCGCCTCACGCAGCGACATTTCGAGCACCTTCTTGGCCCGCGGGGTTAACGGAATGTGCCCAGACGGCGCATCCTGGCCCTGGCCGATGATCTGCTTGATCTGCTGGCGCACCGCATCGAGGCTGATGCCCAGCGACTCCAGCGACTTCGCCGCCACCCCTTCGCCCTCGTGGACGAGGCCGAGCAGGATGTGCTCCGTACCGACGTAGTTGTGGTTGAGCATCCTGGCTTCCTCCTGAGCCAGGACGACAACGCTTCGCGCGCGATCGGTGAACCTCTCAAACATCCCCATCGTTCCTGTCTGTCGGCCACGCCACGACCGTCCAGCCGCCTCGGCCAGCCTGGTTTCACCAGGTTATGGTGTATCCGCCATGACTTATACCGTCGATCCACGCGTTGACGCCTACATCGATGCCCTGCCCGATTGGCAGCAGGCCATCTGCCGTGAGGTCCGCGACCTGGTCCACGCGGCCGACCTGGAGGTAACAGAGACCGTCAAACGCACCAACCGGCCGTACTTCGTGCGGCACGGAAACATTTGCGCGCTGCTGGCGGCGAAGGACCACGTCAATGTGTTCCTCTACGACGGCGGCATCGTCCCTGATCCCGACGGAATCATCACCGGCGGCCACGACAACAAGACCGCCCGCACCGTGGCCGTCCGCCAGGGCGAAACCATCAACGCGCCCGCCCTCACCGCCATGTTCAAGCACATCATCGCCAACAACCGCGCCGGCGGCTGGCGCAAGTTGACGCGCGAAAGCTAATTCACCGGTCCGCGATGTGCTGCGGCACTGTCGATACCCGGCCTCATGTCTCGGGGGTTGGCGACGCCGGCCTTGTCCTGACGGCCGCGGCGGGGGCGGAGGGCGGCGGCACCACGGGCCCGATGTTCCCGTCCGGCGCGTGGTCCAGGTCGACGATCACCGGGGCGTGGTCGCTCGGTCCGGTGCCCTTGCGGGCGTGCCGGTCCACCCATGCCGCGCGCACCCGGCTGGCCACCGGTGCGGTGGCCAGCACCAGGTCGATCCGCATCCCGAGATCCTTGTGGAACATGCCCGCCCGGTAATCCCAGTAGGTGAACACCCGCTCGGACGGCCAGCGATCACGCACGACGTCGCGCAGGCCTAGCTCCTGTAGTTTGGCCAGCGCCGCCCGCTCCGGCGGTGTGACATGTGTCTGGCCGACATAGGCGTCCGGGTCGAACACGTCGGCGTCCGTCGGTGCGATGTTCATGTCCCCGCATACCATTGCGGCCGCAGGACCAGCGGCGACCATCTCCTCCAACGCGGCCAACCAGGCGAGCTTGTAGTGATAATGGCCGGAGCCCGGCACCCGCCCGTTCGGTACATACACCGAGTGCGTCCGGATCTCACCGCAGGTCGCGGACACCGCGCGCGCCTCCGGACGCGGGAAGCCGGGCGCGCCGGGGACTCCGGCCACCACGCCCTCCAGCCCCATTCGGGACAGGATCGCCACTCCGTTCCACCGCGCCTCGCCGTAGAGGGCGACCGCATAGCCGCGGCGGGCGAGCTCCTCGCCGAGCAGCTCGCGGAACGCGTCGTCGGTCAGCTTGGTCTCCTGCAGGCAGACCACATCGGGCTGCCGCTGGTCCAGCCACGGCAGCAGCCGCGGCACCCGCTGCTTGACCGAGTTCACATTCCAGGTCGCAACTCGCACCCGCCTTACGGTAGCCCTTGCCACCGACATCGTCCGCTCGCGAGCGCCCATCACGGTCGCACGCCAACGCACCGCCTCCACCGGCCATCCCGCGGGCAGGATGGCCGGTGGAGGCAGGATCAGGCAGGAATGTCAGGGCGCCGGCGCCGCGATGTCGATCTTCGGCATGTTCCATCCGTAGACGCTGATCACAGGGGTGGCGCCCTGCAGATCCGCTGAGCTGTAGGTCGCGGTCAGCGTCTCGGACTCGCCGGGCCAGAGCGTGACGTCGTTGTCGTTCCAGATCGAGGACTGCAGCTCGTTGTCCCCGGCGAGTTCGGTTCCTGCCGCGGTGCCCCTGCGCACATCCGCGCGCAGGAAGAAGCCGACCGTCGGTGCTGCCGAATTGTTGGTGATCGTTACCGTGGTGGCCAGGTCGGCGCCATTCGGGCCGGCCTGATGGGTGGTAGTGGCGGTCGCCGAGACGCTGGCCTGCGGCAGCGTCTTCAGCGCCAGCAGGTTCGAATACTGCGACAACGTGGCCTGCGGCTGCCCGAGCGTCCTGGACCAGTTGGTCACGTCCTGCTGGGTGGACAGCCAGTAGACGTTTCGGTCGACGATGGTGCCATTTTGCCGCAGCAGCAATTCGACGAAGTAGGTCTGCGCCGGGGTCGGCGGAACCGTTGCCGCGGGCACGTTCGGCGTGAGGACCGGGTTCGCGACCTGCTGGCTCGCCAGGGTGATGTTGCTCGCCTGCTGATCGTCGAGCACGCTGCCCGCGAGGTTGTAGACCTTGGACTCAACCGACACGCCCGACTGGCTCGCCCCGCCGAGGTTGTCCAGCGCGACGGTGCCGTTGTCCAGTGCGTAGATGGCATGCAGCTTCTCGTTGGCCTTCTGCGCACCGAAATAGCTGCCGGCTTGATCGCCGTCGTTGTTGTAGAGGGTCCAGAGCAGGCTCGGCCAGCCCTTGTTCATCTGCCAGTAGACGGTTCCCGTGGACGGCACCGGCGTGTTGTTGGCGTGATCAAGGAACGCCTCGAACTGGGCGCGGGTGTTCTCGTAGTTCTGGACCTGCGCCTCCTGCACGTAGGTAGCGAGGTCCGGCCACGAGCCGTACCGGTTGGTCAGCGCCGTGTCAAAGTTGAACAGCGTGCCGAAGTTGTAGCCGGAGTGCTGGGTTCCCTCGTAGTTGGTGTGGTACTGGTTGAAGCTCGGCTTTTGCCACAGGTTGGCCTGATCCGATGCGGACATGAACCGGTTGATGGAGTCCAGGGTGGGTACCGTGTCCCCGGCGCTCTGCTCGCTGTCGTAGCCCCACGAGCCGCCCGCGTTGGTCTCGTCGCCCCCGACGAAATGCGTGGTGTCGTACCAGTAGTTGGGCGGGACCCAGTCGTACGGGCCCTCCTTCTCGCCCGCCGGGCCGAGCTGTGCGCTGCTCTTGTACTCGGCGGAGGCGATCAGCGGTTCCTGGAAGTCGGCCTGCGAGAAGCCCGCCAGCGACACCGACTCCTGCTGCGCGGTCGGCGCGTTGTCGCTCCACTGGAAGCTGAACACGCTCGGATGGTTGCGCAGGTTCTGGCCGATCGTCAGCGCCGACAGCTGCAGGATCGAAAGCTGCGCGGAGGTCAGGGTGCCATAGACCTCCCACGCGTCGCAGCACTGGTAGCCCGCGTTGACCAGGATCCCGGCCTGGTCCATCTGCTGGAACCAGTCGTCCGGCATGATGTGGCCCTCGAGGCGGATCGTGTTGACCCCCATGGCCTTCATCAGCGCGATCTGCTTGGCGGTGTCGGCCGCCGAGTAGTGCAGGAACAGGTTCGGGTCAAACCCGCCGCCGCGGATGACGATCGGCACGCCGTTCACCTTGAAGGCGCGCACCCCGTTCGGTGCTCCTGCCGACGTCCCTGCGGTCAGGTACGAGGTGATGGTGCGGATGCCAAACGTCTCGCTCGTGGAGTTGGCGACGACGCTGTTCTGCGACACCGATGTCGTCAGCGTGTACAAGGGCTGTGCGCCGAGTTGGTAGGGCCACCAAACCTGTGGCGAGGCGATGGTGAGGCTGGGGAACTGACCCGGTGCGAACACGACCGTCTGGGTTGAGTTCGCCGTCACCGTCACCGACTGGCTCACGGTTATCGGGGTCCCCGAGCCCGGTGGCGTGATCGTCGCGGTCACGACCCCCGTCTGCGACGAGCTTGTCGTATTGGTGATGTCGGTTTTGACCGTGAGCGCCGAACTGCTCAGATCGGCCGCATTGGCCTGCAGTACATGCGCATTGCTGTCGATCAATGCGCCGCCGACCTGCAGCTGAACCGGGAACTGAATGCCCGTGTTGTTGTCCGGCGGGATCTGCGTCCAGTCCACGTTGTCCAGCGTGTACATCGAGGTGGGGTCGTTCGGATACATCTCGATGGCCAGCGAGTTCGTCCCGCTCACCAGCAGGCCGGTGACGTCGAAGGTGAACCGCGTGTAGGCGCCTGTCACAGTGGCCGATGTGGCCACCTCGTGGCCGTTGACCCAGACGTCTGCCGCGCCGACGACCCCGTTGACGATGAGCTTGGCGTCCTGGCCGGACTGCAATGCAGGGGTGAAGTCGGTCCGGAACCACCATGGCACGGCGAACTGCTTGATCGTGTCTCTGCCGATGCTCTTCATGTACCCGAAGCAGGTCTTCATGTTGGTCGAGAAGAAGACGTTCGGGCAGGTGCCGCCCTGCAGCAGCGCCTCGATCTCGGTCCCCGGCGCGTCGGCGTCGTCGTTGGAGACAGAAAGCCAGCCAGCGGTGCTGAACCCAGGGGTGGAGATCTGCTGGCCGGTCTGCGTGGCGGTCGCGCTGCTCAGCACCTTCCAGCCACCTGCACCGAGATCCGATATCGCCGTCGAGCCGGTCGCCGCTGAGGCCGTGCCGCTGGCGCCCGCCGCCTGCCCGGCCTGCGCCGCCGATAACCTGGCTTGCGCCGCGGATAACCTGGCCTGGCTCGTCCCAGCAGCCGCGGCTGCACCGGAGCCTGCTGCCAGGGCAACTGCTGCCGCCAAGACCAGGCTCGTTCGCATTGCTCGCTTCATGGTCAGCGCTCCAGCCTGCGGGCAAAACCCGCCGTTTACCGACCCCCGCGAATGAATAGTTTGTAAACCTTCCTAACTCACCCGTCAACGCGCTGGGCCGGATTGTTACCCGCGGGCGGAGAACCCTGCGGCTGCTGACGGTGTATTCAGATGTGCGTGCCCGTATGAGTGAGGCCAACCATCGACGACGCGGAGGCGGTAGCCCGGTCCCATGGCGGCGACCTTGACGCCTATGCGGTGCTGGTCGCCCGGTACACGCTGCGCGCGCACCGGGCGGCCTTCCTGCTTGGAGCCGGTGAGGAGGCCGATGACGTCGTCCAGGAGGCTTTTGTGAAGGCGTTCAGGCACCTGTCCCGGTTCCGGGCGGGTGACCCGTTCGGCCCGTGGCTGCTGCGCATCGTGGCCAACGAGACCAAGAACCTCGCCCGATCGCGGCGGCGGCGCGCTGCGCTGGCCATACGGTTGTCCAGTGCTGAATCCGGCGAGCCCGCGGCGGATGGTCCCGTCGATGAGGTGCTGGCCGCCGAACGGCGCGCCGGTCTGCTGGCCGCCGTCAACGCGCTCCCGCATAAGGAGCGGCAGGTCGTCGTGTGCCGCTACTTCCTCGACCTGTCGGAGGCGGGGACGGCGCAGGTGCTGGGGTGGCCTCTCGGATCGGTGAAGTCACGTACCTTCCGCGCGCTGAACAGGCTGCGCGGCCTTCTCGTGACCGGGCAGCAAAAGAGGGTCTCGAGTGGTTGACCGAGCCGAGTGGCAGCGCGTAATGGAGGCCGAGCTGCGGGCGCTGGGCCGCGAACTCGCCGTGCCTCCCGCCGCCGATCTCAGCGCGGCCGTGCGGCAGCGGCTCGAACGGCCGCCAGTGCGGCGCCGCCACCTGCCTGTCCTGCGGACAGGGGCCCTTCGCCGCTGGCCGCCGGCATGGCATGTCGCGGTGGTCGTGGTGGCCGTTTTGCTCGCTGTCCTGGTCGCGACCCCGCAGGGGCGCGCGGTGATCACCCATGTGCTCCGGTTCGCCGGCATCGAGCTGCGTCAGGAGCCGGGCCCTGAGCGCTCCCCGGCAAGCAGCCCATCTCTGCCCGGGGAGCGACGGATGCCTCTCGAAGAGGCCCGCCGCCAGGTCGCGTTCGCGCTCCTGGTCCCGGCGGCGCTCGGCAGGCCGGACGAGGTGGTGGTGAGCGACCATGGACGGGTCGGCTCCCTGATCTACCACCGGACGCCCTACGGTGAGCTGCGGCTGGATGAGTTCGCCGGCCACCTCGACCGTGTCTACTACGAGAAGTACGTCCGCTTCGGCGATGTGACCGAGGTCAGGGTGAACGGGGCCAAGGGCCTGTGGATCAAGGGCCCGCACGATCTGGTGTATATCACCCGCGACGGCGTGCCAGCCACGGACTCAGCCCGGCTCACCACCGGCAACACCCTGATCTGGGGCACCAGGAAGGTCGCGCTGCGCCTGGAAGGCGGCTTTGGCAAGAACGACGCACTCGCCATCGCCGGCTCGGCGGGCTGACATCCGCCTTGCGCCTGCGGAACCTATCACCGGGCGGCGGTGTAGGAGGGGTGAGGCGCGACGGAAGGAGCCGGGTAGATGCTGCGCAAGCTGATCGTTCTCACCGCAGTTGCCGGAGGTATGAGCATCGCCGGGGCGATGACGCTGGCCGTGCCGGCGCTGGCCAAGGGGCCGTCCCAGGCGAGCATCACCGGCCCTGGGCTGGCCCACGCGATCGTCGTGTCCGGCGAGGGCGAGCCCGGACAGCAGGGCATGCTCGCGAACCTCGCCGAGCAGACCAACCTGTTCACCGCGATGTTCGGCCCGGATGGCAGCGGGGCGCCGCCGGAACCGCTGGGCACTCCGCCGCCGAAGGCCTCGCTCGGCCCGCGGTACACGGTCGTCTACACGGTGCCCGGGATCGACCCACAGCCGGGCGACGTGTACGGGCGGGTGCGCCAGGACCTCTACCCGCGGGCGACGGGCGGGCCCGTCACCTACACGCCGCCCGGTCAGCGCGGCTTCGGGCAGGATCGGCTGGCGGCGGCTGGCTGGCTTCGCGGTGGTGCCCAGCTGACCGACACGCTGACCCAGCTCGGCGTTCCGCCGCGGTCGATCACGAAGGCAGCGCAGCAGGCCCGCCGCGCACCTGCGGCACACACGGCACATGCGCCACACTCGGCGGCAGCGCAGCAAACCGGTTCGTGGGCCCCGGGCTGGATCGCCGCGTTCGCCGCGGCGATCGCGGCCGCAGCGCTCGCCGGTGCAGTGCTGTGGCTGCGTCACCGCACGCCAGCCAACCGCCCAGGGGCTCGCTGACCGGCCAGGACAGTGACACGGCCAGCTCAACCTGTCGCCGGTCCGCGGGCGGCGTGCCACCATCACTCACGGGCGGGCGAACCGTGCCTCAACGGTCACGCGGGCCATCGCGGACGCCATGCCCAGCGGGCTCCACGTCATGGCGAACTCGGTACGGTCGACCACGGCCTCGGCGCGCAGGGTGACGGCTCGCGCGCTCGCGTCTTCGACGTGTGCGGTGAACTCGA
>WNGB01017691.1_pt1 | contig 20087 bp, 19 predicted proteins | sample 5400681 | NCBI WGS metagenome assembly WNGB01 (sample SAMN13153367, study PRJNA577476) | soil metagenome | isolation source: 115 cm soil or saprolite under grassland replicate 2 | place: USA:California | collected 2016-06-15
CCGAACGCACTGCTCATGCCCGCGTTTGCCGATCATGCGCCGGGCCCGCAGTGCGGGCCGTCTGCGCCATCTTCTGGCGATGTTCCTGGGTCGTCGTCGGGTGCAGGTCACGACCGGTATGGCCGACGCGCTCGCCACGGGTCGCCACGATGGCCTCCAGCCGGAATTCCGCGTCGACGCCCGGCTGGCCTGGCTCCAGCATGGGCAGGGCGAGGATCAGCACCCCGTTCCCATAGGTCGCATTGGCCAGCATGCCGTTCACGGGCCGGGGCAGGTCGATCCGGCGCTCGTACGGTCCAACCGTCCACTCGGCGATCAGCAAATCGCGCCCGTGCTGGCGTGGCCCGCGCTCCTGGCCCCGAATGGTCACATGGGTGGCCGAAATGGTCACCGAAATGTCTTCCGGCCCCAATCCGGGCAGCGGTGCGGCGATCATGAGCCGGGTATCCGTCGTATAGATCCGCACGGGGACGGTGGTCGGTTGCTGTGGACCAGCCATGAGTAGACCTCCTCTTGCTAGACTTCATGGACCCCCGCTAGAACATCCCCGCCGGCACTGCAGCCTTGGGCGTACATCGGACCGTACTCAGATTGACCACAGGGAACTGGGAAGCGGAGGAGTGTGGCCCCTACGGTCATAGTATACACCTGGCGGCAAGAGCCGCGCGAGGAGTGTGCCAAAGCAGCAAAACAAACGTACCGCGCTACTAATGTCGTTTTGGGAACGCCGGGAATTCACACAAACACCCGCGAGCGTGCGTTCTCACGGATGTTTCGCGATTTGGGGCGGCATGAGGAATTGGGCCGGTCCAGCTATGTTTTCGAGGCCAGTGTCGTAGTCCAGCACGCGCAGTTCATTCCATCCCGACCACCCGCTTGAGATACGCCTCATAATCCGGCGTGAGATGCTGGTAGGCGCCAGCCATCAAGGGTGATGAGATCATGAAGTCGGCAGACGCGCGATTGCAGGCCACGGGAATGTTCCAGACCACTGCGATCCGCAGCAGGGCTTTCACATCGGTATCATGGGGCTGCATCTCGAGCGGATCCCAGAAGAAGATGAGGAAATCGATTTCCCCATCGGTGATCTTGGCGCCGATCTGCTGGTCGCCACCTAATGGCCCGCTCTGGAGCTTGATGACTTCGATGCCCAGTTCCGCCTCCAGCACCTTGCCGGTGGTGCCCGTCGCAAGGATCACGTGCTCCGCCAGGCCGGCGCGGTTCCATTTCGCCCACTCTAACAGATCCTTCTTCTTGTTGTCGTGGGCGACGAGGGCGATCCGCTTCTGCGGCTCTAACCGGTAGTCAGTGCTTTGGTCCATAGTGCTCCTTACTGCTTTCTTCAACCGTGCAGCTAGAGGGCTCTCAGCACCTTTCACTGCACTTCCAGCGCGTAAGGTTATTATACTTCCAGGGTCAAGGAGGGAGTAGCCGTGTGAAGATCAGACTACCAACCGAACATTGGCGTTCTTATGTTGCTTTGGAATGCCCAAAATTGACAGATAGCCCCACGATGGTAAAATCGGCGGCCCCAATCGGACCTTCCCGCGATAGTCAAGTTAGCGCGCTGCGCGCGGGCGGCCGCGCCCCAACGCCCGAAACGATCCCCCACAGTTTGGGCATACCAGCCGCGGCATCTGGCCCGGCTTACAGCCACCCGAGGCGGCAAAGCCGTCGATGACCACATCCGGCACGTCATCTTCATGCCGACAGCGTGAACAGCGGTAGCTGTAGGTCACTGTCTGACCCAAGCCCAGCATCTCGCGCTCGGTCGCACTCAACTCCGCTGCAAACGGGTCGTTCCACTCGCTCATACACACCTGCTTTCATCCGCTCCAGTTCGTCGTAGATCACTCCATACTGCGGGTGCCAAATCTGCCACAGCCACAGCTCCCCGCCACACCGCGGGCAGAGGAGCGGATCGCGCCTGAACGCAGCGCGCATCCGGTCGCGATAGCGCGGTCGTGAGGCTGCTGCCGCCACGCCCACATCCATGACGTTTTGCTCACTCACCTGTAGCGCCTCTAGCAATTGCTCGCGGACCTTTTTCAGCCTGCAGGTGGCCTGCAACCCATAGTAGCGGATACGCTGAAACCCCTTGGGCAAGATGTGCTGCACCATCCGCCCGATGAACGTCTCCCGACTCACTGTCTCCACGGTCTTCTTGCCCTGGTGCAGATGATCACGATACCAATAGGTTACCGTCCCCTGCTCGCGATCATAGGCGATGATCCGCGAGAGCGCCATCGGTGGGCTGACCACATACTTCACCAAATAGCGCGTCAACTGCCGCATCCGCGGTAGCACGTTCCCTTGCAGATGAGCCACAAAGCCCTTGGGATAGCGCCGCCGCATCTCAGCCACCAGAGTTGCCGCCCGCGCGTTGTCGGCTAAGCGGCTGCTGATCAGGTCCAGAACCTGCGTTTGCCACAGCCGATGCAGCAGGTCGTAGGGGAGATACCCCAGCCGCTGCCAGGTGCCATCGCGGCGCAACCCGCCATCGGTCAGGATGATATGCAGATGCGGATTATACGTCGCCGCTCGCCCCGCCGTTTGTAAGACGACGATGTAGCCCAAGGTGATGGGCTGCCGCTTGGCCCGCGCCACCACCGCATCCATCGTTGGCTGGACGGCCTGCATCAGCCCCTCCAGAAGTTCCGCTGCGTGCTGATAGATCAGCAGGCGCAACCCCTCCGGCACCGTCAGAATCAGATGGCGGTAGCTCACCCCAGCATGCAGCATGCCTCGCACAGCCGCAACCCACTGCTGCCCATAGCCCTTCGCACAGGAGAGGCAGAACTGGCTTTTGCAACTGAATGCGACGACCCGCCGCTCCTGGCAGTCAGGACACTGATACACGGCATAGCCGTTGGCCGGATTCCCACACCCCAGCATCTTCTGGACTACCTCGTCCACGGCTTGGTAGCGGGGATGGGTGCGCTTGAACTCCTCCCAGCCGTCAGCGAAGATCTGCTTGAAGCGGTTCTTGTAGATGTGACAGGACGCTGCCATGCACCACAGTCTAGCCAACCAGCACGGTTATGTCAAACCAGGCGCGGGCCAGAAAAGGAAATTCCTATGGGATCAAGGTAATTGAGGGACAGTACCTATTTTCGCACATCCCGTGGGAAAAGAAGAGCTAAACGACTTCTTTCCATTTTGCCTACACCAGCTAGGATTCGCTTTTGGCGCATTGCTTTGTGATGCGGTAAAACGGCGAAAAGAATATACGTTTTCCACGACAACTCCCAAAGAACCAATACCTCATCTCAAAAACCTTCGTTTTTGAGAGGCTTGATACGAAGCGATCCTAGGAAGCAGTCCGCTTTTATTGACTTTCCATATCAACTAACTGAACAAATATTTTGTCTTTGTTGTCTCATCCCAAAGGCAAGACAGTGCACAAACCATTACTTTCCGCTTTGTGATGCCTAAAATCCCTTCGAAACCGGGTCTTGATAATTGTCGTCAAGCTCTCGAACCCCGCCCTCATTTTAATTAAGGAGGGGTATTTTATATCTATCAAACCTGCTATAATCTGGTATCGCCTCAAGACAGCCTTGTGGAGGTGCCCGATGCAACGACTCCTCTTGCTCATAGTGGCTATCCTTCTGCTGACAGCATGTAGTTCGCAATCGTTCCAACCAGCTGAGGGAACCGCTCAAGCGGTGATTAACCAGGTCGCGCCAACGGCCAGAGCCGCAGTCAATGCAGTTGCCCCGACCATCCGCGCGCTCATTCCGACGCCGGCCCCCACCGCTGCGCCCGACCCGCACTACCCCAGTACACTCGATAAAGATCTCGTCGCGTGCTTTGCGCCCAGGTGCAGTGCAGAAGAGGCAATCATCTTGCCGGCAGGCACGCACTACAAGGATACCGGGCAAGACGACGGAACATGGCGATTTATTCAGGTGCAGGGCGGTGGACAGATCTGGGTGCTAGGAGCTCAACTGACGAAGGGATAATGACGGGCCGAATGGTGTCTCCCGGCTGGACGAGCCCGAAGGTCGCCCGCCCGATTCGGCAATTCCACTTCTCTCACGAACGTTCATTTTGCGAGTCTCCCTACGGAACTATTGTCAGATTCCATTCATGCATTTGTTGACTTTCTGTATCAAATAATTCAACAAATATTTTCTCTTAGTCGTCTCATCCCAAAACCAAGACAGTGCGCAAACCATTACATTTCGCTTTGTGCTGCCGAAAGGGCAAAAGCAGTGTGACAAGTTACCTTCTTGAGCAGACTACTTGTCATGCGGCTGAGACACATATATGTGAGGCCGCTCACAACTGTAGTGTCGTATGATAGACAGCACGAGAAGACTATATCGCGGCACACCTCAGCCTCAATTGTCCTGGTTGTCCTCCCCACCGACGAACACAACCAGTACCGCTGTGTTGGCCACAACAATACTCCCTGGTGCCGGCGACTGGCATCGAACTTGCCCGCGTTTCAGCTTGTCGCTCGTCTCTTGAGCACCGATGTCCTCACAATGTGCTCGACGTTCACCCAGCTGTAGGCCGTTCGCCACGAGAGTCTTCTGCGCATCCTTGCTGTTCTGCCCGCGAATATCGGGAACAGTAACTCCAGGCATTGCAGTCGGCGGTTCAGCTGTGGCCGTTGGGGGCACCGCCGTGGCTGTCGGCGGTACTGGTGTGGCTGTTGGGGGCACTACAGTGGCCGTGGATGGTGCATTGGTAGTCGTCTCTGACGGTAAAGCGGTTGCGTCCACGAGCAGAACCGGCGCTTGTGGTGCTGATCCCGTGCCGCTGGCGTTGGCCTGCTGCACGACCACTGGCTGTGCGCCAGCCACTGCGGCAGGAATACTCGCCGTGTGCGCTGGACGGGTATAGAGGTAGATACTGATTGATACCAGCACCGCACCGATGCCCACGGCCGCAAAACGTCCTATCTTGCTCAGTTCACCTTTGATTTCGACAATCTTGAACTCGATACCCAACCCCAGGCCGATGGCAATCAAGCCAGCGATGAACATGACGTTGGGCAGGGCTCCGGTGATGAAATCCATGCGACGCTCCTGGTAGTATGTGAGTGTGATATACGCGCTTCAATACATCACTGGGCCATCCTGGCCGGGTGCATGGGCATTATCAATGCAGACGCTCGCGGATGCACGACCATTTTCGACGCGATTTCGCCTCAATCCTGTTATGGTTTGTCGGCGTGCCTGTTGATGACGAAGACGATGCCGCTGTCTTGACCGGCATCGGACAGCCCTGCGCGCACCTCTCTTGTGCGTGGCCGCGTCATGTCAGGCAGCTGCGACGTTAATCTTCTCCTTGGTCGTCCTCATCATCCTCATGGTCGTGTCGCGGCGGGTTGATGACAATCACTTGATTGTTGATTTGGACGACGTTGATAATAATGATTTGCCCAGCCGTGTCCGCCTGCCCGACAAATATGATTGGTACCCCGATGCGCAACCGCTTGCCGAGAAGCAACACGAAGTTGCGCGGCAGCACGTAGGTGACGCTATTCACGATGACAATGGTGACGTTGTTCGTGATGGAGATGTTCTCAATCACACCATTGATGTTGACGACGGTACCGGGCGGCAGTGGCGTGGCGGTTGGAGGTGGCATAGGGGTAGGCGTGGCGGTTGGGGCTGTCGCTGGGCTGGGCACAACCGTGCTCGTTGCCGCCAACGCCTCGACGGTGATGCTGTGGGCCAAGAGCGCACCATCGGCGGTGATTTCACCTTTGAGATGTGCCATGGCTCCCAGCACCGGGGTGCCTGTTATCGCGGTCTGCGCATCAAGGGCGATTGGGGTACCGGCGACCATCCAACGTTCCTGGGCGAGCTGCTCGATGCTGCCATCCAGGGTAAACGGCGCTGCTGGCACCTGTGTCGCAGTTCCAGATAGTGCTGCCGTTGGTACCGATGACGGAACTGTGGTACCCGATTGTGCCCCTTCGGCGACCCGGCCACAGGCGCTTAACAGCAGGGAACCAATCATCAAGCTGGCCACGACGGCACAGACGGCGCGATGGCAGTGATGGATGTGACGGTGCATGGAACAATCTCCTCCGATGAACGACACGGCCAAGCAATGGTCTCTGGGTGTATAACACCGCCACGGCATCTTGGTTACGGGGTATCCTCCCATTGCAGGTTTGTAGGTAACGCCGCAGGACGGCGTGGAGTCATTCGCGTTGACATCGATACCGTATCAGTTCGTCAATCGGCCAGACATGATCAGTCAGGTCCGCCGCCATCGCGGGCGTGCCAGCTAAGGTCGCATGCACGTGACAGAAATTGTACACACAGCCCGTCCAGAACAACGCCGCTTCCAGTTGTGCGCGGGCGCCCGATGGCGTTCGAGTGCGTCGCACCAGGGCCGGCAGCCAAGTGCGCAAGGTCGCATTCAGCCGCTCAATATACGCGGTATTGATGCGGCCCACCTCGACCTGTGTCGCCTGCATGATCGCTTCGGCCCGTGCCAGGCTGCCATGCGCCAGCCGCCGCGTGATGCTTTTCAGCCGCCGCCCGACTCGCTGCTTCACCACTTGCACGATGTGCAGGTCTGCCCAGACGATGAGGCGCGGGCGTCCTGGCTTGCCCGTATGCAGCGGGTCGCGAAACACCTTCCGGATGCACGTCACGTAGGCTTTAAAGCCATCCACCGCGAACAGAATCGCTTGGCCGGGTTGCGCGGCCGCGCGCACCTGCTCTATCACGGGTGCGATCAGCGCTTCATCACGCTGCCAGCTAATCGCGCCCCAGAGCCAACTCGTCGGCCTGGACTTGGCCCACATCAATCTGGCCCTGGCAGACGACGGTCTCCTGCACCTGACGGGCATGCCGGCCGGCCTTGGATTGCCAATCTGCCACCGTGCGCTCATCCAGGTCAAAGGTCGCGACAATCGGCGGAATCGGGCAGCCATAGGCCAGCAAGTTCAGCACGACCAGCACAAGCCAGAGCGGATGTTTGAGGCCGTAGAGCATGGTCCCGGTCGTGTCGGCGAAGGTCCGTTTGCAGGCATGACAGATAGAGCGGCGTTCCTTGTACGAGTGGACGCCGATGCGCGCGGTTGCGTCACAGGCGGAGTTGGGGCATACTGCCAACTCCGGGCGCAGCGGTGGGAGCGTGTATTTGGTCATACCGCCCAGTAAACACCGCTGTGTCCGGTTGTGTCAACCTCAACTCCACGCTATCCTGTGGCGTTACCTGTGGATGGGCGGCAGCCCTGCACAAGCAACTCGATAGCTTGCTCCGGATCGCGACACCACCGCAGTAATCCGATTTGCCGCCGATCGCAGCACGCCGATCGAGTCTTGACTCCACCGCAACCGGGCGTATAATCAGCCTATCCACCGCTGCACCTGCATCCGTGCGCTCGTTCGCCACTGCCCCTGCCCGCAGACGATTTTGGCCTGACCGCAGCGCAATCTCAAAGAGGAGGTGCGTATGTGATTCACCCTCTGTCTGTCGATTCACACTCGTTGTGCGTATCCTGCTCCCGCGATTCCTGGCCGTGTTGCCACGAGTGCATGCATGAAAGGAGTTGATCATGTGGTCCACTACGCGAGTCAGCCGGCACCTACGCCTGGGGATAGCGCTTGGCGTTGCGCTGCTATTCGCCCTCTCCTCCACCCTGGCCGCCTTTGCCAAGGTGAGCCTCCTGCAAATCAGTAGCGACCCCTACACCAACCCCACCAGCCAACACAACACCGAAGTCGAACCGGATACCTTTGCCTTTGGTGCCACCATCGTGTCCACCTTCCAGGTCGGCCGCTTCTTCGATGGCGGCGCCTCCAACATCGGTTTCGCCACCTCCACCAATGGCGGGAAGAGCTGGACCCCGGGCTTTCTCCCTGGCACCACCGTCTTCGCGACGCCGGCAGGCGTCTATGCCCGCACCAGTGACCCAAGCGTTGCTTACGATGCCAAGCACGGTATCTGGCTGATCTCCTACCTAGGCCTGTTCCCCAATGGGAACGGGGCCGTGGTCGATGTGCTGGTCAGCCGCTCGACCGATGGCGGACAGACCTGGGGCACCCCGGTCGCCGTGAATGCCGATGGGCATTTCAACGACAAAAATTGGACCGTCTGTGATAACACCGCCAGCAGCCCGTTCTACGGCAACTGCTATACCGAGTTTGACGATAACACACTGGGGGATCTCATTCAGATGAGTACCTCCAGTGACGGCGGACAGACCTGGGGCGCCGCACTGCCGACCGGCAACAAGGCGTTTGGCATTGGAGGCCAACCCCTGGTACAGCCCAACGGGACCGTGATCGTGCCGATCGTCGGCTTCAGCCCGTTCAATTACCTCATCCTGTCCTTTATCTCCACCAATGGTGGCGCGAGCTGGAGCCCCACGCATAAAGTCGCGAAAGTCGCCTTCCGACTGCCAGCTGGCGGCATTCGCGCCACGATTCCGTTACCGTCCGCCGAAATGGACCGGTCAGGGAAAGTGTATGTCGTCTGGTCGGACTGTCATTTTGAACCTGGCTGTACGGCCAGTGATCTTGTCCTGAGCAGCTCCACCAACGGAATCGTGTGGTCGAAGGTGACGCGCCTTCCACTTGACCCGGTGGGCAGCGGCGTGGATCACTTCATCCCTGGCCTCGCCGTTGACCCGGCCAGCGCTGGTAGCACCGCGGATCTGGTCGTGACCTTCTACTATTACCCGAATGCGAACTGCACCACCGCCACGTGCCAGCTTACGGTGGGGTCTGCGACCTCGGCGGATGGCGGCGCGACATGGACCGCGACGACGCAGCTGGCTGGCCCCATGTCGCTGACCTGGCTGCCCAACACCACCCAGGGCTACATGGTTGGGGATTACATCTCCACCTCCTTTGTCGGCGCACCAGCCTTTCCCGCAGTTGCCGTCGCCAACCCGCCGAGTGGCAGCGTATTTGATGAGGCCACCTACACTGTCAAAGGTGGCCTGACTGTCGGTGGAAGTACAAACCCGGCGCGGGATCAAACCGACGCCAGCACCAACGATCCGGAAACGTCGAGTGCGCTCACGTCCCAATAGGGTGGAGCCCACGGCAGACCCACACGCACATGTCCGCAGGCCCTTGCAGCGCTTGCATGCAAGGGCCTGGGGCTGTGGCCGCTCCACGAGGGATCAGCTTAGGTCGTACGCTTTGCGCCACGCTGGCAAGCTGATCGCCTGCGGGGCTCGGACGAATTGAGCCGCTTGCTGAGCGGTGAGACAGTGGAGCAACGCACGAAGCGGCTGTGGTGGAGTGCTGAGGATGCCATGGCGGTCCTGTTCCCCTTGACATGCTACCCGAAACCGTGTTAGAGTGGAAATGGCGTATCAGGACCCACCCGCCCAGGCCAAGCATCGTTCGACCTGCCGCTGGTGGCTGTGGCCGTGCAGAACACAGCTCATACCACCAGCGTGAGCAAAAAGAGCGGTGTATTCGTCCTCAATGAAAAGAGGTGGCGCGTTTGGCAAGAAGTACGCCATCGCGCTGGCCGAGATCGTCGACGCGCAGATTAGGCTCAGCGACGAATTGTTGGGATTGGGCGTATTCATGCGGTGAGCGCTGACCTTGTCTCGGCCTAAATGGCCAAGGTATTCATAATATGAACTAGAACTGTATCTCGCCGATACGTCGTCGCTTTCGACCCTGGACGCAACCATCAATTCAGGGAGCCTCACTATGCTACAGGAACGGATCGATCACGAGCATGTGATCAAGGGCTACGATCTGCGCGAGCAGATTGGCGAGGGCGGCTATGGCGTCGTCTACCGCGCCTATCAGCCGCTGGTGGGGCGTGATGTGGCCGTGAAGATTATTCTGCCGCAGTACGCTAATCACCCCGATTTCATCCGCCGCTTCGAATGGGAGGCGCAGCTCGTCGCGCGGCTAGAGCATCCGTATATCGTGCCGCTGTACGATTACTGGCGCGATCCCGACGGCGCGTTTCTGGTGATGCGCTGGCTGCGCGGCGGCAATCTGCACACCCTGCTGCATGATCGCCCGCTGCCTAGTGATCTGCTTGGCCGGCTGATCGAGCAGATCGGCGGAGCGCTGGCGTCGGCGCACCGGCGCGGCGTAGTGCATCGCGACCTGAAGCCGGCCAATATTCTGCTGGATGAAGAGGGCAACGCCTACCTGGCCGATTTCGGCATCGCCAAAGATCTGGGCCGGCGCGTCTCGCCCTACCAGACCGACGCGAGCACAGTGCTCGGGTCGCCAGCCTATATTTCGCCCGAGCAGGTGCGCGCCGAGCCGATCACGCCACAGACCGATATCTACAGCCTGGGCGTGATGCTGTATGAGATTCTGACCGGCCAACTGCCCTTCCACGCGCCGACGCCGATCGCGCTGATGTTCAAGCATGTGAACGAGCCCGTGCCGACTGTGCGCGCCCAGCGCCCCGACCTCTCCGACGCTGTCAACATGGTGATCCAGAAGGCTACCGCCAAACGCCCGGCCGATCGCTATGCCGATGTCACCACGCTAATCCAGGAGCTGCGGCAGGCGCTCGCGCGCGGCCCGGCCGTAACCCAGCGGCTGGCTGACACACAGCCTATCCAACCCGATCCGGGCAACCGCACCACCAGCGGAACCGCGACGCGCTCGAAGTATGAGACTGGCGTGCTGTACCTGCCGGTGCCGCTGGCCGAGCCGGCCGAGGCCGAAGTTGAGAATCCGTACAAGGGCCTGCGCGCCTTTCAGGAGGCCGACGCCGACGATTTCTTCGGCCGCGAGCAGCTGACCCAGCTGCTGCTGACGCGCATGCAGGAACAGGCGCCGCTGGGGCGCTTCCTGGCGGTGGTCGGGCCGAGCGGCAGCGGCAAATCATCGGTGGTGCGCGCCGGGCTGGTGCCGGCGATCCGGCGCGGTGGCCTGCCCGGCTCGCAGAACCAGTCGAGGAGCTGGCCCAGGCGCTGATGCGCGTGGCGGTCGAGCCGCCCAACAACCTGATCGGCCCGCTCATGCTCGACGAGCAAGGGCTGCTGCGCGTGGTCGATCAGGTCGTGCCAGGCGCGGATGAGACCGAGGTGGTGCTGCTGATCGACCAGTTCGAGGAGGTCTTCACGCTGGTCGAAGACGAGGCGGTGCGCACGCACTTTCTGGGCAGCCTGATCAACGCCGTCACCGAGCCCTACAGCCGCATTCGCGTGATCGTGACGCTGCGGGCCGATTTCTACGACCGGCCACTGCTGTACCCCGGCTTCAGCGAGCTGATGCGGCAGCGCACCGAGGTGGTGGTGCCGCTCGCGCCCGAGGAGCTGAAGCAGGCGATCATCAGCCCGGCCGAGCGCAATGGCCTGCGGGTAGATCCCGAGCTGGTCGAAGCGATCGTCAACGATGTGGCCGAGCAGCCCGGCGCGCTGCCGCTGCTCCAGTATGCGCTCACCGAGGTGTTCGAGCGCCGAGCGGGCCGCACGCTCACGCTGACGCCCTACAACGCCAGCGGCGGCGTGCTGGGCGCACTGGCGCGCCGCGCCGAGGAGATCTACACGGCCCTCAGCCCCGAGCAGCAGGAGGCCGCGCGCCAGCTGTTCCTGCGCTTGGTCACGCTGGGCGAGGGCGTGGAGGATACCCGGCGGCGGGTGCGGCGCACCGAGCTGGCGACGATGACGACCGACCAAGGGCGCCGGGCACAAGGCTCAGGCGATACTCATCTTTCGTCTTCGCTGGATCTGGACCATGTGATTGAGCAGTACAGCCAGTACCGGCTGCTGACGCGCGACAACGACCCGGCCACACGCGCGCCGACGGTCGAGGTGGCGCACGAGGCGCTGATCCGCACTTGGTCGCGCCTGCGCCAATGGCTGGATGCCAACCGCGACGATCTGCGGCTCCAGCGGCGCGTGACCGCAGCGGCGGCCGAGTGGGCCGCCAGCGGGCACGACCGCAGCTTCCTGGCTAGCGGGGCGCGGCTGGAGCAACTGGCCAGCTGGGCCCACGAGACGCACCTGGCACTGAACGTCGAAGAGCGCGATTACCTTAGCGCCAGCATGGCCGAGCGCGATCTGCAACAGGCTCAGGAAACCGCCCGCGTGGCTCACGAGGCCAGGCTGGAACACCGCTCGCGCACCTTCCTGCATGCGCTGCTGAGCGTGGCCATGCTGGCGGCGCTGCTGGGCATCGGGCTATCGGTCTACGCGTTTGGGCAGCGGCAGGTGGCACTAGAGAAGGAGCAGCAGGCGCTACAAAGTGCCAACATCGCCCAGCAGAACGCCAACCAGGCCGCCACCGCCGAAGTGCAGGCCAACACCGCCGCGAACGAGGCCAGCGCGCAAAAAGCAAATGCCGACGCGCAAAAAGCAAATGCCGAGCTCAACGCTGCTGCCGCCAAGCAGAACGCCGCCGAAGCGCAGAACCTGGCGCTGGCCAGCGGGGCGCAGGTGGCCTTGAACCAGGGCAAGGGCGGCAACACCGATCTCGCGCTCACGCTTGCACTGGCTGCCAACCAGCTGAGCGACCCGGCGCCCGAGGCGCGCTATACGCTCTCGGACGCCGCGTACCGGCCCGGCACGCGCACGCTGTTCGACGGCGGATCGCGCATGTGGGCCGTGGCGGTGAGCCCCGATGGCACAAAAGCGCTCACCGCCGCGCGCGATAAAACGCTGACGCTGTGGAACCTGGCGACGGGCAAAAAGCTCAACACGTTCAAAGGCCACACGAATGTGGTGCGCGATGTCGCGTTCAGCCCGGATGGCGCGACTGCGGCATCGGCTTCGCAGGACAGCACCGTGATCTTGTGGGATGTGGCTAGCGGCACACCGAAATTCATCCTCAAGGGCCACGGCGATCAGGTCCACGCGGTGGCGTTCAGCCCCGACGGCACCACCGTACTGTCAGGCTCCGACGACAACTCGTTGATTCTCTGGGACGCCATCACCGGGGCCATGATCCGCAAGCTCACCGGCCATACCCAAGGGATCGGCAGTGTGGCCTATAACCCTGTCAATAGCAAGCAGGCGATCTCGGCTTCGGACGACCAGACCGTGCGGCTGTGGGATCTGGACACTGGCGCGACGATTCGCACATTTAGCGGGTCAACGCTGGAGATTCGGGCGGCCGCGTTCAGCCCGGATGGCAAGCGTATCGCTGGCGGTGGCCCGGATAATATCTTATACGAATGGGATGTGACTAACGAGCGCCCCATTCATACCTTCGCTGGACACACCCAGCAGATCAACAGCGTGGCATTCACACCCAACGGCAAACAGATCCTTACGGGCTCGAACGATAGCCTGCTGGGTGTCTGGGATGCTGAGGACGGCCAGGTAAACTACCTGAATGTGAGCGGCCAGGTGAGTGATGTCGCCGCAATGCCCGATAGCGTGCACGCGCTCTCGACCTCCGCGGATGGCACCATGCGTCTGTGGGATCTGACCAATGGCGCCCAGCTCCAGCGCCTAGATGAGCGATCGGCGATCAACCGGGCGGCGCTCAGCGCCGATGGTAAGCAGCTGCTGGTTGGACTGGACGATCATACCGCCCAGCTTCAATCGCTCGATAGCGGCGCGCCGCCGCATGTGTTCTCAGGCCATAACGATGGGGTGAAGGACGTTGCGTTCAGCCCCGATGGCAAGCAGCTGGTTTCGGCCGCGAACGATGGCTCCATGATCCTCTGGAATGCCAGCACCGGCGCGCTGATCCACGTGATGCAGGTTCCAGCCAAATCATCGATCACCGCCGTGATGTTCAGCCCGGATGGCAAAACGCTGGTTACCGGCGGCGCCGGGGACAACGCGGTGCGGCTATGGGATGTGGTCAAGGGCACTGAGGTTATCAGCTTCACCGACCATACCGATGCATTGAACACCGTCGCATTTAGCCCAGATGGCCACTCAGTGCTCTCGGCATCGAGCGACCGCACCATGACTCTGTGGAACGTCGTGCCGGGCAAGGGTTTTGGGCAGCCGCTCCAGACGTTCAAAGGCCATACCGCGAAAGTGCGCGATGCGGCATTCACGCCCGATGGCAAGCAGATCCTTTCGGCCTCCGAGGATCGCACGCTCATACTCTGGGATGCCGCCAGCGGGAAACCCATCCGCAGGTTCACGCAGCACAGCGATGCGGTGCTCGCGGTGGCGCTCAGCGCGGATGGGCGCTTCGCCGCCTCAGGTTCGGCCGATAACACCGTGATTCTGTGGGATGTGGCGACCGGGCGCGCGCTGCGGCGCTTCGAGGGCCATACCGGCGCGATCAATAAAGTGTTGTTCAGCCCAGATGCATCAAAGCTTTTCTCTATGTCGAATGACAAGACCATCCGAGTCTGGCGGATCGATTCGCCGGAGGCGCTGGTGGCCTGGGCGAATGCGAATCGCTACCACCCCGAGCTCACCTGCGAACAGGAACAGCTCTACAAGCTGCCGACGACGCATTGCACTCCATAGTGCGCTTTCAGCTGATCCAAGTTTGACGAAAGACGAAGGACGGAGGACGATGAGCATTCGTCCTCCGTCCTTCGTCAAAAAGAGCAAGCCAGAACTTTCAACTTCGTACGCTTTACTTCGGCCTGATTACTTTAGCTCAGGTATCTCCACTGGGTCCTCGCGCGGCTCGCAGACGCCGCAGAACAGCGCGCGCCGTGACGATTGCCTTTTGCGCATTCTTTGTATCGCGGTACAGCGCCATGATATGCGGTATCTCGCGCACATGATCACAACAGGCACCGTGCAGCACAAGCGTAGCTCATCCCCCACCAGCCCCACCGCCGCCACGGTCAGCCCCTCGAACGTCAGCGCCCACGTCACCGCTTGCCCCGTTCCACCTGCGCCCGAAGCGCCAGCAGCTGATCCAGCGGCATCGTTTCCAAGTCCCGATCCGTCAAATTGTCGATAATATGTGCCGTCCGGTCGGTCGCTTCGCCCGTCGCCAGCGCCCCCAGCTTGCTCGATGCGTCGGCCAGCTGTGCCGCGCTCCCAAACGACCACCGCGCAGGCTTGACGATATTCATTTCGATAATCGTCGTCCGTCCGTCGTCCGTCTGCCGGCGTTTCGTCACCTGCTCGACTTGGGCCAGCGGAAAGTCGAGCATCGCCCACACCTGCTACCCTTTTGGTGCGATGTCACCGTCGCCTATATTGCCGAGGCCAAGGTATTGGGGCTTTCCAAGTTCGCCAGGATCGCCCACCAGTTCGCCCACCGCCTACAATTGCAGGAGCGGCTCACGCACCAGATTGCCGATGAAATCCAGCGCGTCACCGGCAGCGCCGATGTATTCGTGGTGGGGAGGGGGGAGCATCTCTGTATGCGTATGCGCGGCATTAAGACGCCCAGCATTATGTCGAACTCAGTCGTCAGGGGCAAGTTCCGCGACTTGCCCGCCCTCCGAGCCGAGGCGCTCAGTCTCATGGCCAGGTAAAGTGACCCGGAGACCGGCCAGCAGTCAATCGACCAGCCGGCCGGTCTCCCCTTCGACCTCAAACGTATAGTGATCGGAAACTGCTTTGTCCCGTTTTGCCACTCACCGCCTTGGTCTGGTATGATGGTTCTGACTGTAGTTTTGCAAAGTTAGGGTAGCGCCAAATGGGCCTTGATAGCGGGCAGACTCTGCCCTTGCTGAACCTGCTCGACCACCCAGGTAATCGTTTTGCCCAAGGTCTCGCGAAACATAGCGCGACAGGACTCGCCGATGGTCATCAGGCGTGCCTGAGCCCAGGAGCAGCGCACGGTCGTGCCGCAACTGAGCGTCAAGGCGCTGTACGCCAGGAAGACGAGATACATGTGCCGGGTCTGGCTTTCGCCCTTCCTGAGCTGACCCGCGCCCATGCCGAGATGCTGCTTCCCGTCCCGATGGAAGGTCTCGGGGATAGTCCAGCCTTTGGACAGCGAGTTGCTCGATCACAGAAGCTTCCTTGATAGATGCCAGTCGCTGCGCGGAGAACCCTTCTGCGCGGTCAGTGCTCAGAAATCGTCCCCGTGGTCGGCAAGCATTTGGGTATAGGCGTGCCAGGCCGCGCTCTCCTCTCCTGCATGGCCAACATCGCTCGACGATACGTGCTGCGCCTGCCAGGTGGACAAGGCGCGCTGACACGCCGTCAACAGCTCCGGCGTTAAGCCATAGTCGCGGATATCCGCTCCATGCTCGGCGGTGGCAGCAAACACCGTGCACACCTGAAGAAGGTGTGTGCATAGTGCACGGATGTCCGCGCCATCCAGGAGTCGAGTCGTCGATTCAGCGTGTGGCTCGTGGTGCATCTCAGTACCATAGGAGGGTATCTATGATCATCGACACCATTGCAGATGAGTATCGGAAATGACGATTGGCCGTGTGTTGGTTGTGGAGCTGGTCATGGTGGTACGCTACGCGATAACGAAACAGGTAATCGTGCGTTTGATTCCAGGAACGTGGTGTAATTCATCCATCACGAGCCGGCCGATCGCCCGCTGATCTGCGGTCTCCACCGTGGCGATCACATCGTAGAGACCAGTGATCGCATCAACTGAACGAACGCCAGCCAGCCCGCTCAGCGCCATAACCACTTCGCTGGTCTGACCCGCTTCGATCTCAATAAGCACATACGCTTTGGCGTTCATCATGACACCTCCCGCGTGTATGAACGGGAACCAAGGGCAGGGAGCGGAATGGGTGGTAACAAGAGGTATGGAAGGCGCGCATATCCGCCCGTATAGATTCATTATACGCGCACGGTCAAGCAGCGGGCTTGATTAGGGTGGCCGTCAGAGTTTTGCTTTTCGGGCTTGCTATTGTTCGGCATCTGACGTAGCATTCCATCAGGAGCTTCAAGCGTCAGAAGGTACAGATGAGTAACAAGCCGCAGGAACAGAACTGGAGATGCTCAGCTCCAGGGCCGGGCGCAGCTATTCTTTACTTTATTTATCAATTTACTCAATGGACTTTTGCATTTCTACGCTTGTCATCCCAAAAGCAAGACCGTGCGCAAACCATAACATTCCGCTTTGTGATGCCGAGATTGGTAACAGCACAGTGGCGCTGAGAAAGCGGAGTGGCGGACAGCTGGAGCTGGCGTGTTCGGGCAGCTGTTGCCTGTGCGCACCAAAGGATAGATACAGGACGGCGGGGCCGCTCGTTCGAGCGGCAATGCGTCCATTGCGTACGGCACCCATGCGTATGCCGTTTGCGGCACGGCGGGGATAGGGTACGCCTGGAGCAGCGGGACAAACGCTTGCCATCTCCCACGCTCCGGAAAGGCGCGGCGTAGCATAATCTCCCCGCAGGTCGAGCTATTTTGTCACACAGGTGACCGCATAGCGGGCATAGGGCTGGAGGCTGGGAAAGCGCGCCAAGATCCGGGCATCGAGGCCTTCGATCGCCCGGCGTAGGCGTGAGCCACGTTTCAGATGCAGCGCCTTCGCGCCGACGCTGATGAACTCGAATCCGCGATACGTGCATGTGGTGAAGTGCCGTCCGAATGCCGCAATCTCGTGCACGTGCAACGGTCGATCGGTTCCTTTCGCGGGATGTTTCCCGTGGTAGGGCAAGTAGTCCCGCGCGAACTCGAACAGCCAATTGTGTCCCAGCGGGTCCTGAAAGGCGCCTTTCCCGCCGGGTTTCAGCACCCGTGCCAGTTCGGGGCCTGCCTTATCCAATTGGACATGGTGCAGCGCGGCGCCGCCGTAGATCAGGTCGTACTGGGCATCTGCAAATGGCAAGGTCTCGACCGGACCGACATGGACATGCACCCGGTCAGCGACCCCTTTGTACTCGGCAAATCGCTGGACGGTAGCAATCGTCTTCGGTGCCACGTCCACTGCATAGACCGTGGCTCCAGCCAGCGCGAATAGGACTGGCGTCATTGAATAGCCACAGGCGATATCAAGGATGACTTTATCGTGCACAGAACCAAGAAAGGAGAACAAATACGCGCGCCAAGTGCACTGCGCCGCATATGATTCGAGACGTGTATCCATGGTGGCGAAGCGGCTAAAATCCAGGCGCTCCACGCGTGCATCCGTAATCTGGGCTTCGAGGCTGACCCGTGCGTCTAAATCGAGCTCCATGATGGTGTCTTTGGGCACCGTGCGATTGGTCCGCAACATCGGTTCGTTTCTCCTTGAACCATCCACCCGCCACGCATGCGCTGTGAATGGCCGTCAGTCGGTATGTGGGATCCGCATCGGAATGCTTAGGGACGTGCGCTTAAATAAGCATCCTACTGGGATGCTTTAATAATGCGGCGAAGCCTTTACGACCGTGCTTGCGTACCCGCACGGCTGGGTTCCACCCGTTCCAGCGGCTGGTGATGCACGGCCATGCTCCCACAGAGCAGTTCAACAGAATCGGCCAACTGCTACCGATATGAGCGTGTAATCCTTGGCGGCGACCGCAGCGATTCGTATGGCGCAAAGCCATGCGTGAGTGTGCCGAATCCGACGAACCCCGCGCCCACCGGCCGTTCGCCTTCCCGCGTGAGGATTCCCGGCAGATTCGCGTCGAGCATCTGCTGGTATGCCTGTCGCTTCACCGCGTCCGGCTCAACGCCAACCGCGTAGGTATAAAAGCGATTGGCGATCTCCAACATCGCACCGTGCTTGAGGCGCACCTGGTTCGCGATGAGAAACTCGATACCACGGTACAGTGCCCCCCGACCGGTTGCGGGATCGATATGGGTGTAGATGCGCGGGTCACCGCGGCGCCAGGCCACCTCGGCCAGGCACACCATCGCTTCAGTAGCGAACTGCGAATACCGCGCCGCCGGCCCGTACGGGTCGGGGATGTGTGTGCTATCGCAGCTATATTGGCGCCGCAGTTCGTCCGGCAGCCCGCCGTCCGGGCGAATCATCGATTGGAAGCCGCTGGCGTCGCAACTGCGATCAGTGAACTCAGCCAATTTGCCATCGACCATCGCAATGTGAGTCTGGAGCGCGTCGGTATAGATAGTCGCGGCATCCAGTTGGATGCAGGTTGTCGTAGCACCAGCGGTGCACGGCGTATCCACAGCGACCTGATACGCGCCGCGCGCATCCTGGAGGAGCCGTTGGACGTACAAGGGCGCGGCATTGCCGACATAATCGGCGATCACCGCGCTGGTCAGCCGCCCCCAGGCGCCCCAGTTCGTCACCCGCGTATGCCCGACATTATAGGGGTAGCGGATCATCACCGTGCCGAGCCAGGTCTTCAGCACCTGCGCGTCGGTGCTGTGCGCGAAGGGGGTGACGCCCCCTGGTGGAACCCAGTCCGCGAGGAGGTCCGCCGCGTAAATGAAGGTCTGCAAATGCACCGCGATATTCAGCCTGGTGTTGGCTTGATAGCCGCTGACCTGCGTGTTCTGGCGTGGCATCGCCATAATCACATCCGCAGCGGCCTGCGCGTAGGCGTGGGCGCGCGTGGGTTGCGAATCGCGTAAGAGATTATAGCTAATCGCCCACGCATAGGCATCCTTCGAGCCGGTCGCTAAGAATGCTGGCTGCTCAATATTGCCGGATTCGCGGATGTCAATCAACGCGGGAGCAGCAGCCGGCGGATGCGCGAGCGCCGTCGCGGCAGCGCGCAATGCCTGCTTCACCGCGGATTGATAGGGCTCAACGCCTGCCTGCGCCAGCAGCGCGGCGCGTCTCAGCTCATTCGGCGTGGTCAAGTAACCGCGCGCCAGCGTAGGCTCGCGCAAGATGGCGGCTGCTTGCATGAAGGCGGCGAGCTGGCTCGTGGTCGGCACAGGGTGTGCAGGCGTACCGTCAATTTGCGGTGCGGCAGGCGGCGAAGGGAAGCGATCGCGCCGTGGCGCCCACGGCGCGTAGGAGACAAGGATAGCTCCGCCAGACAGCAGCCCCGCACAGAGAACTGCCAGGACGCACCAGCGGAGGCGCTGACGTTTCGCATGTTGCATGGTATGTACCGCTCGGCAATGGTCACCAGGCCACCTGGCAAAGGAAGTCTCGCTGGATAGGCAGCGATGCGCCAAGACAGAACAGGGCGACCGGGTTCGAATGGCTTCTGCGTGTTTTTGCAGTCAATCGAGCATTAGCTCGTTGTAGTCGCTGACGGCCCTAATACCATAAAACGAGGTGGAAGAACGGAGGTATTTCCTGGGAACCCGCAACAACCCATCGTTGAGAATCGCGCGCGTTCCAAGTATAGCAGAGATTCTTTAGGAAACGATTAAATGGTGCATCCGGTAAGTCGATAGCCAATGTGCAATA
>WNGB01009671.1_pt1 | contig 20081 bp, 18 predicted proteins | sample 5400681 | NCBI WGS metagenome assembly WNGB01 (sample SAMN13153367, study PRJNA577476) | soil metagenome | isolation source: 115 cm soil or saprolite under grassland replicate 2 | place: USA:California | collected 2016-06-15
GCGGCCTCCGTGCCTACCGCCGTCCCAGTGGTTTGCAACGCGGGTGCTGCAGCATTGCTCGCACCAACCAATGGCACCAGCATCAAGCTGAATACCATGACCGTCGCGATAGCGACCACCACTGCCAGTGAAATCCTTCGCATAAAAGCCTCCTTAATACTCCATAAGCGCCCGGTGAAACACATACATTTCGCCGGATCGCTCCTCCACAGCGTGCCCTACGTCGCAAGTTCCATGCCAGCGCACGCGCCATTTCGGCGCCGATCGCGTGAAAATCAGTGATCGCGCTCAAATCTAAAAGCCCAAAAATCTCGTATAATACACAGGGTACGCCCCCAGGTATGTAGGCTGCCTATAACGACCGGCCGGCTTTCGAGATTATGTTACGAGAATTGATGCGATGCTGCATCCCCCATCAAGGCCGAGTGCGCCTTGGTGGGGAATTGTGTGTATGGCGTCGTTTAGGGAGAACCATGCGAATCGCAATGATCAGCGTCCATAGCAGCCCGATCGCCCAGCTTGGCGGCAAGGAGGCTGGTGGAATGAACGTCTACGTGCGCGAGTTGAGCCGCGAGCTCGGCCGGCGCGGCATCGGCGTCGATATCTTCACGCGCAGCCAGGATGCCAAGGCGCCCACCACGGTCGCAATCGATCGCGGCGTACGCGTGATCAACCTGCACACCGGCCCCAGCGCGCCATATGATAAAAACTGGGTGCTCGACTATATACCCGAGTTCGTCAGCCGCGTGCGCTGCTTTGCCGATGGGCAGGATCTCACCTACGATTTGATCCACAGCCACTACTGGCTATCCGGCGAGGCTGCGCTGGCGCTACGCCGCAGCTGGGGCGTGCCGATGGTGCATATGTTCCACACGCTCGGCGCGATGAAGAACCAGATCGCACGCGGGGCCGAGGAGCGCGAAACCAGTCGGCGGATCGCGAGCGAGCGCGGCCTGATCGAGTCGGCCGATGCGATCGTCGCCGCCACGTCGCTCGACCGCGCGCAGATGGTCTGGCACTATGGCGCCGAGGCCGAGCGCGTGCGCGTGGTGCCCTGCGGCGTCGATCTGCGGCGCTTCCAGCCGCGCGATATGGACGGTGCGCGTGCGGCGCTCGATCTGCCGCCGCCGCCACACCGGCTGCTGCTGCTAGTCGGGCGGATCGAGCCGCTCAAAGGTATCGACGCGCTCATCCAGGCGGTCGCCCTGCTGTTCGAGCGCCGGCCGGGGCTGCGCGGCGCGCTCACCGCGCTGGTGGTCGGCGGGCACGGCGAGCGCGAGCGCTCGCGCTGGAACGCTGAGCAGCGCCGGCTGGATGCGCTGCGCGCCGAGCTTGGCATCGCCGATGCAATCCGCTTTGTGGGCGCGCGCGCACAGGATCAGCTGCCGCTGTTCTATGCCGCTGCCGATGTCGTGGCCATGCCATCGCACTACGAGTCGTTCGGCATGGCTGCGCTGGAAGGGCTGGCCTGCGGCCGGCCGGTGGTGGCTACCAGCGCCGGCGGCCCGGCCTTTGTGATCGAGGATGGCGTCAGCGGCCTGCTCACGCCACCCGGCAATGCCGCCGCGCTGGCCGACCGGCTTGAGCGCCTGCTGGCCGACGATCAGCTGCGCGCACAGATCAGCACGGCAGCGGCCGACCGCGCGCAGCGCTTCGGCTGGCCCGCGGTGGCCTGCGACATCCTGCGAGTCTACCGCGAGACGCTGGAGCAAAGCACGCTCAGCCGCTCACTGGCGCTGCTGCCACGAGCGGAGGCGTGCTGATCGCCGATATGACTGGCGATTAGGTCTGGTTGCAGCTTCGCCATCCACACCGCAAAGTATAACGTTGGCAAGAACCCTGCCTTAATACAGGCAATCCTCCATGCGATCCGCGTTTGACGGAAGACGAAGGACGGAAGACGAAGATGCCGTCTTCCGTCCTTCGTCTTCCGTCTTTTCTGTCACCCCCCCACAACCGTTAATAAAACCGCCATACGCTATGCTATGCGATGTAGGGCGCCGCCCTATGGGAAGAGAGGGGATTACGGTGTGTGGTAGTGGTTGTCTCGCTCGCCCTACCAGGCGAACGAAACAACCACTACTACCTAACAGACTCGGAAATTGTTCGTCATCCCAACGGGAGGTTTGGAGGGGCCGGGTACCCTTTGGGTGTCCCTCCAAGAGGGTATCGTGGGGGCAGCGAAGCGGGCCCCAACCTCCCACCGCCCTAAGCATAAAATTGTCACCACTTTGTCACCGAATTGGAACCACATTTACCGAATGAGGTTGGGCTATGTCGATTGTGCTTGAGCAGCTCACCAAGCGCTACGAGGGCTACCCGGTTGTCAACAATGTCTCGCTGGAGGTTGCCGATGGCGAGTTTTTCGTGTTGCTTGGCCCAAGCGGGAGTGGCAAGAGTACCATCCTGCGCATGATCGCCGGCCTGGCGGGCATCGACGCGGGGCGGGTGGTGCTGCACGGACGCGATGTGACGGTTCAGCCACCCCAGCAGCGCGGCACCGGCTTCGTGTTCCAGAACTACGCGCTGTTCCGCCACATGTCGGTGGCCGAAAATGTCGAGTTCGGCCTGCGCATCCGCAAGATCGCGGCTGCGGCGCGGCGGCGCAAGCGCGATGAGCTGCTGGAACTGGTTGGCCTGTCGGGACTGGGTGGGCGCATGCCGCGCCAGCTCTCGGGCGGCCAGCAGCAGCGTGTGGCGCTGGCACGCGCGCTAGCCTACGAGCCCGAGGTGCTGCTGCTCGACGAGCCGTTCGGCGCGCTCGACGCCAAGATTCGGATCGACCTACGGCGCACGCTGCGCGTGATCCAGCGCGAGATCGGCATGACCACAATCTTCGTGACGCACGACCAGGAGGAGGCGTTCGAGCTGGCCGACCGCCTGGGGGTAATGAATGTCGGACGGCTGCTGGAGATTGGGCCGCCCGATGAGCTGTACCTACACCCGCAGACCGAGTTCGTGGCCACATTTCTGGGCACCGCCAACCTGCTGGTCGGCCGCGCCAGCGCCGACGGCGTGCGGATAGGCGCGCTGCACTTTCCGCTCAGCACGATCGCCCGGCCCGGCAACGACGATCGCCCGGTGCAGGTGCTATTCCGTCCCGAAGATGTGGCCCTGGCGGCGCTGGAGCAGGAGCTGGCCGGCCCAGCGCTGGGCCTGGCCAAAGTCGAGCAGCAGACCTTTGTCGGCTCGTTCGAGCGGCTGCGGCTGCGCCTGCCGCCGATCACGGGCGTGCGGCCAATCGCGCCGGCCCCACCATTCGGGCAGGATGCAGTGCTGGTCGAGGTTACGCGCTCGCAGGATCAGGCCCGGCGCTTTCCGCTCGTACCCGGCGCCGATGCGTGGGTTGGCGTGCGCCGTATTCACGCGCTGGTTCACCCTGGCCTGCGCTTCCTGCTGCTGACCGATGGCACGGCCACCAGCCAGCCGTCGCTCGACCTGGGCGGGCGGATCGCGCGGCTGGCGAATGCACGCACCACGATTCTCGGCTATGGCCACGTGCAGGATGGCCGCAGATCCGAAGATAGCGCGCTTCAGCAGCATCTGCAAACAGCCAAAGAGAAGATCGGCAGCGGCCTGCCGGCGCTGGATGTCCGCGTAGCGTCGGAGCCGCCGGCTCAAGCAGCGCTGCGCGAGGTCGAGCGCCAGCCGTATGACCTGGTGGTTTTGAGCACCGATCACCATGGCGACATCGATCTGGCCGAGCAGCTGTTGCAATCCGGCGAGCATCATCTGCTGCTTGCCTCGCGCTCGCCGACGCCGCTGGAGCGCGTGCTGGTCTGCGTCGCTACCGGCGAGCCTGGCAAAGACGACGTGCAGTTCACCGCCCGGCTGGTGCGCCACCTGGGCGCAGAGGCGACACTGCTCTCGGTGCTGCCAGCCGAGGGCGAGCAACAGGCGAGGCGCGAGCGAACCGAGCGCTTTCTGGCCGGCGGCGTGCGCACCATGGCGCTATTGGGCGTGCCCGCACGAGCGATGATTCGCACCGGAATGGTGCGCAATGAGATCATCGCCGAAATGAACGCCGGCGGCTACGACCTGCTGGTGCTGGGCGCGCCACTCGCGCGGCCGGATGGCCGGGGCGTGCTGGCTGGCGTGGTCGGCCAGATTCTCAGCGACGCGACCGACCGGCCAGTGCTGATTGTGCGCTCGCCGTACGCAGCAGCGCGGGTGCCATGGATGGGAATAAATCGGCGGATGAATAGCCTAGAGGAGATCGTACGATGACGCGAAGGTTCAGATTCCTAATACTGCTGCTGGTTCTGGCTGGCCTGCTGGCCGCGTGCGGCGCGGCGGCCAGCGCGCCAACCGCTGCTGTACCGGTGGCGAACGGCGGGCCAAACACGATTGTTCTGGGAGCCTACACTACGCCGCGCGAGGCGTATGGCAAGCTGATTCCAATCTTCAAGGAGCAGTGGAAGAAGCAAGCCGGCCAGGATCTCACATTTCAGGAATCGTATCAGGGCTCGGGCGCTCAGTCGCGCGCAATCGCCGAAGGATTTGAGGCCGACATCGCCGCGCTCTCGCTGGAAGCCGATATCACACGCATCCAAAAAGCCGGCCTGATCACCAACGATTGGAGGACCGGCCCCTCCAAAGGCATGGTCAGCGATTCGGTGGTGGCCTTCGCGGTGCGCAAGGGCAACCCCAAGGCGATCAAGGATTGGGCCGACCTGGCCAAGCCGGGGCTGCAAGTTCTGACACCCAACCCGAAGACCAGCGGCGGGGCGCAGTGGAATATCCTGGCGCTCTACGGCGCAGCCAAGCGCGGCTTCGTCGATGGCGTCGCGAAAGACGACGATGCGGCGGCGACTGAGTTCCTCAAAGCAGTGCTCAAGAATGTGACGGTGATGGACAAAGGCGCGCGCGAGAGCATCACCAACTTTGAAAAAGGCGTCGGCGATGTCGCGATTACGTACGAGAACGAGGTACGGGTCGGCCAACTGGGTGGGCAGGACTACGAGTTGGTGATTCCGCGCTCATCGATCCTGATCGAGAACCCGGTGGCGCTGGTCGATAAGTATGTCGATAAGCATGGCAACCGCAAGGCCGCCGAGGCATTCGTAGCTTTCCTATTCACGCCGGAAGCTCAGAATATCTTCGCGCAATATGGGCTGCGCTCGGTCGATCCTAATGTTGCGAAGGCAACTGCGGCACAGTTTCCAGCTGTCGAAGATCTGTTCCCGATCGGCTACTTTGGCGGCTGGGGCGAAGCAACGCCCAAGTATTTCGGCGACGATGGGATCTATACCAAGGCGATCGCCGAGGTGCAGCAGTAGGAATGCCGCAGCCCGCGCACGGCCATTGAAACGCGATGCATTCGTTATGTTCAGTGAATCCGTCGCACGCCTTGCATTCGTAGGGGCGTAGCAGTTGCTCTCATCGACAAGCTGGCTCTATCGATGGGTGCAACTGCTACGCCCCTACAGCATCGATCTCGCGGCCAACATCGGCGTCGCACATCATCGCGGCGAATATCATACGCTGGAGCCCTATGCAAAACAACACAAACATCCTTGCACGCCCGCCCGGTCGCCTCACCGGCGGCCTGACGGTGCGCGCGCTGGCGCTGACCTACCTGACGGTGATACTGATCATTCCGCTGGCGGTGATCTTCTACGATGGGCTGCGCGATGGCCTGGGCGGGCTGGTGCGCGCGATCCTCCAGCCGGTCGCGTGGCACGCGCTGATGCTGAGCTTGTGGACGGCTGGGGTGATGGCGGTGATCAACGCGGTGATGGGCACGCTGACCGCCTACGTGCTGGTGCGCTACAGCTTCCCCTGCAAGCGGCTGCTGAATGGCCTAATCGACCTGCCCTTCGCCATCCCAACGCTGGTGACCGGCGTGATGCTGGTGGTGCTGTATGGCCCACAGCGCGCGCTCGGCGCATGGTTGGATCAAAACCTGGGGCTGAAAATTATCTTCGCGCCGCCCGGTATCATCCTGGCGCTGCTGTTCATCACCTTTCCATTTGTGACCCGCGCGGTTCAGCCAGTGCTCCAGAGTCTCGACCGCGATCAGGAGGAGGCGGCTGCGACGGTTGGCGCGGGCAGCTGGACGATCTTTCGGCGGGTGGTGCTGCCGGCGATCGCGCTGCCGCTGACTGCCGGGACGTTGCTGAGCTTCGCGCGCGCGATCGGCGAGTTCGGCGCGATCGTGGTGGTGGCCGGCAATATTCCGCTGCGCACCCAGACCGCCGCCGTGTATGTGCTGGGCGAGATCGAGTCCGAAAACCAGCGTGCCGCCAGCTCGATGTCAATCGTTATGCTGGCGATCGCCTTCGGCCTGGTGGTGCTGGTGGACTTTTTGCAAACGCGAGGCGAAAAACAATGATTGTCGAACGACCGCTGACCAACGACCAACGACCAACGACCAACGAGCATCGGCGATCGACGCAAGTCATTGGTCCTTCGTCTTTCGTCTTTGGTCGGCACTGGCTCAAGTGGCTCCTGATCGGCATCGTGGTGGCCTATGTGGCCGTGCTGATCGTGGTGCCGCTGGCCGCGCTGGTTGCCGGCGCCTTCGCGGGCGGGCTGGGCGCGATCGTTGCGGCGCTGAGCGAGCCGGATGTGCTGTCGGCCTTCGGGCGCACGCTGCTGATCGCAGTGATCGTGGTGCTGATCCACGCGATCTGCGGCACCGCGGTGGCCTGGGTGCTAGTGCGGCAGAACTTCCGCGGCCGGCGCGTGCTGAATGGCCTGATCGATCTGCCATTTGCCGTATCGCCGGTGGTGGCCGGCTACATGCTGATTCTGCTGTTTGGACGCAGCGGCGTGCTCGCGCCGCTGACCGAGGCGCTAGGGATCAAGGTAGCCTTCGCGCTGCCGGGCATGCTGCTGGCCACGCTGTTCGTGACGCTGCCGTTTATGGTGCGCGAGCTGATGCCGGTGCTGGCGGCCTTCGGCATCGAGCAGGAGCAGGCCGCCGCAACGATGGGCGCAAGCGGCTGGCAGACCTTCTGGCATGTGACCTTTCCGGCGCTGCGCTGGGGCTTCATCTACGGCCTGACACTGACCTTCGCCCGCGCGCTGGGCGAGTTCGGCGCGGTGCTGGTGATCGGCGGCAGCGTACAAGGCCAGACCGAGACCGCCACACTGTACATCTTCCGCGCGCTCGACGACCGCCAGTACGTCGGCGCGTACAGCGCGGCGCTGGTGCTGGGGCTGATCTCGCTGATCTTGGTGCTGGGCGCGGATCTGCTGCGCGGGAAGGAGCATTAGGGTATACTACTGTGCATGACCACATCTGGGCACCGCGTAAATCCTGTCTTGGGGAGGTGTGAGGGATGGGCGCCCAGAGGGTGCCCATCCCTCACACCCACCAAAAGCTATGCATAGATTACGCCTTAGCACGCTGCTCATCCTGATCAACGTTGGCCTGCTGCTGCTGGCGGTGGCGGGCGTAGCGGTGGCAGCTGCGCGCTTGCTCCAGCAGCTAGCCGACGAGCAGGCGCTGGCGCGCGTGACGCAGGCCGGCTTGACGGCGCGCGCGGAGATCGATCGCGCCGGCGCGGGCGCGCTGACCGCCGCGCGGCTGCTGGCCGAGCGCCCTACGCTATTGCGCCTGCTGCAACAGGGCGACACGGCCGCGCTGGCGCCGTTTTTGACGCAGTTCCAGCGCACCAGCGAGCTGGACGGCTCGGCGGTGCTGCGCCATGGCCATGTGATCTCCAGCAGCGGCGCGCGCCTGCCCTGGGAGGCGATCGCGGCGGCGGGTGCGGGCGCGGATCGCTTTCTGTACCGGCGCGATCCCGGCGAACCGCTGGCCCAGGGCGCGCTCGCGGCCGTTCCAGCGCTGCCCGGCGCACAAGTGCTGGTGGCGACAATGCTGGACGAGGCGTTTACGCGCGCACTGAGCGACGAGCTAGGGCTGGCCGTGGCGATCCTGCCACCCTCGGCGGGCCTGGGCACAAGCGATGCGGTGGCTGCCGCGCGCAACGACGGCCTGGCGCGCTACCAGGCGCTTGTGCCATTGCGCAGCCCGTCCGGCGATCTGCAGGGCATGGTTCAGACCAGCTTGCCCACAACGGGCATTACGCTCTCCCTGCAAAAGCTCATGCAGAGCTTACTGCTGCTGGCGCTGGTGGTGGCGGCGCTGGCGGCGCTGGCGAGCTTCCTGGTCGGGCAGTGGCTGGGCCGGCCGCTCCAGGTGCTCACCGGCGCGGCCGCGCGGATCGGCCGCGGCGATCTGGATACGCCCATTCTGGTGGCGCCGGGCGGCGAGATCGGCACGCTGGCGGCGACGCTGGAAGAGATGCGCTGGCGGCTGCTGCGGCTGACGGCCGACCTACGCCGGCAGCAAAGCGAGTCGCAGGCGATCATTACCGGTATTGTCGAGGGCGTGTTCAGTGTCGATCGCGAGCGCCGGATACGCTATGTCAACCCGCAGGCGGCGGCGCTGGTGGGTATCGCAGAGCGGGACATACTCGGCCGCTTCTGCGGCGATGTGCTGAACCCGCAGGGGCCGGGCGGCGTGCGGCCGTGCGCCGAGCACTGCCCGATCGTCCACGCGCGCTTTCGCGGCGGCGTGCACGCCACCGAGCGGCTGGCCCTGCGCGATGGCAGCATGCGCAGCGTGGTGATCACCAGCGCGCCGTTCGCCGACGAGCAGCAGGTGCAGGTGCTGCGCGATGAGACCGAGGTCGAGGCAACCCGCCGGCTGCGCGACGCGGTGCTGGCGAATATCTCGCACGAATTTCGCACGCCGCTCTCGGCCCAGCTGGCATCGATCGATCTGCTGCTCGACCAGCTGCCCGACCTGAACACCGACCAGATCGGCCAGCTGATCCTCTCGCTGCAGCGCGGCACGCTGCGGCTGACGCAGCTGATCGACAATTTGCTGGAGAGCGCGCGGATCGAGGCCGGCCGCCACGCCATCCGCCGGCGCCCGGTCGCACTGGACGAAGTGGTCGAGGGCGCGCTGGAGCTGACCAGGCCGCTGCTGCGCCAGCGCGCGCAGGAGGCGCTGGTGGAGCTGCCGTTCCCGCTGCCCCAGGTGCTGGGCGATGCGCCGCTGCTGACGCAGGTGTTCGTAAACCTGCTGGCCAACGCCAACAAATTCGCGCCGGCCGGCTCGACGATCACGATCGGCGGGGCGGTTGGCGTGGCCGAGGTGGCGCTGTGGGTCGAAGATCAAGGGCCGGGGCTGCCGGCCAGCAATGGCGCGGCGCTGTTCGGTCGCTTCGTGCGATCGGGCGCCGACGAGCCCGAGCAGAGCGGCGTGGGGCTGGGGCTGTGGATCGTGCAGTCGATTGTCGAGCGGCACGGCGGCCGGGTCGAGGCGGGCGGCATTGGCGCCGGCGCGCGAATCAAGGTTGTGCTGCCAGTAGGAACAATCACATGAAAATACTCGCCGTTGACGACGACATGGAGCTGCTGGGCCTGATCGGCTTCGCGCTGCGGCAGGCCGGCTACCTAGTGATCGAAGCCTCCGATGGCGGGGCGGCGCTGGCGGCCTTCGAGCGCGAGCAGCCCGACCTGGTGCTGCTCGATGTGAACCTGCCGGTGCTGAGCGGTTTCGAGGTCTGCCGGCGCATTCGCGAGCAGGCCAGCACGCCGATTATGATGCTAACAGTGCGTAACAGCGAGGAGGATCAGGTGCATGGCCTGGATGGCGGCGCCGACGACTATTTGACCAAACCGTTCAGCCCGCGCACGCTGCTGGCGCGCGTGCGCGCCCTGCTGCGCCGCCCATCGCTGCGCGAGGACACGGCCGAGCAGGAACGGCCGACGCCCCTGGCAGCCGGTGAGCTCACGCTGGATATCGAGCGCCAGGCGGTCAGCGTGCGCGGCGAGCCACCGATCCGCCTGACCAGCCTGGAGTTTCGGCTGCTCCAGTACCTGCTGGCCAATGCCGGCCACACGATCGCCGCCGACCGGCTGACCACCCATGTCTGGGGCTATCGCGGCCTGGGCGATAAACAGCTGCTCAAGCAGCTGGTCCACCGCCTGCGCCAGAAGATCGAGCGCAACCCAGCCGAGCCGCGCTACGTAGTGACGGTGGCGGGGATCGGGTATCTGCTTCGGCCGGCGGGGTGACGAGTTGATGAGCGGCATGGTGGTACATATACAGTGACCCATCGTAAACTGCTTATACTTCCGGCGCGAACACAACCGTGAATGGCCGGCCGATTGCGCCTACGGGACAGTAGGTCTCACACAGATTACAGTAGCTGCACGCCTGCGGGCGGACGATGGTGGCCTGATTTGCGCGAACCGCGACCGCATTGGTTGGGCAAAGCTGCACACATACACCACAGCCGGTGCAGCGCGTCGGATCGATCAGCGGCAGGATCTGTTGTGCGCTTCTCGTCGTCATCATCGGGGTCTCCCGTGTTGCCAATAGGTCAAATACAGGCGCTCAAAAAAGCGTTCCGGTTGTTCTGGACGAAGGACGAAGGACGAACGACGAATGCTGCTGTCGTCCGTCCTGCATCATCCGTCCTCCGTCGTCCGTCAAACAACCAGCGCTCCTGCACCACCCGTTACTTCTTCGGGTCGCCATCGCCGGCCTGAACCAGGCCCAGCGCGCCGCGGCCGACAAAGTTAAAGGCGTGGGTGACGATCGGGTACAGGCCATCCTCGGCGGTGGTGAACTCGATCATCGCGCCCTGCGCCGGCGCAAGGTCGACCGCCTGCGAGCCGTAGTGGCCAGGATTATCGGCCACCAGCACTACGCCTTCTTTGATCACGCTATCGAAGATCGTGCCGACGATGTGGAACGAGCTGTCCACGCTTGGGCCGGCGTTCAGCACAAAGATGCGCACGCGCTCGCCGGTGCCGACTTTGAGCGGGCTATCCTTATACTGGTTCGCCACGCCATTGAAGACCACGAAATCCGGCGCGGGCGCGGCCGCCGAGGCTTTGCTCAGGCTGACCGGCTGGCCCTGCGGGCCAAGGTACCACTCGCTCTGCACCAGCGCGAACTCTTTGTCGACTTTGGGCAGGCCATCCTTTGGCTCGACGATCACCATGCCGTACATGCCATTGGCGATATGGTGCAGCGCGGGCGATGTGCCGCAGTGATACATCCATACGCCGGCGTAGTCGGCTCGCCACTCATACAGCTTTTCCTCGCCGGGGTTGATCGAGGTCATCTCGTCGTTCCACGCCACCTGGCTGGCATGAAAATCGACTGAGTGGGCCAGCTTGTTACCCGCCGGATTCTTCAGGTGAATGCGCACAGTATCGCCGACATGCACGCGGATCACCGGGCCAGGCACCGTGCCGTTGAAGGTCCAGACCGCCTGCACAAACCCCTTCGCCACCGTCATATTCTTCTCTTCGGCCACCAGATCGATATCGTGGGTTGTCCCAGCCAGCGCAGCCGGCGCGGTCGCGTCGTACAGCGTGGGGGCCGGGGCTTTGTCGTCGGGCTGCACATCGCTGGTGGGCATTGGGCCGCCGTGATCGTCGGCGTTATGGGCGCTGGCAGTGCTGCCGGCCACTGAGATCGCGCCTTTCATGCCAGCATCCGCATGGCCGGGGATCGAGCAAATGAAGCTGAGCCCGCTGGCCGGCACCTCAACGTCGGCAGTCTTGGTCTCCTTCGGATTAGCCTGGAGCTTGGTGCCGTCGGGGAAGGTTATGTCGTGCTGAATCGCGCCATCATTGACCAGCTTGATCGTGTAGCGCCCCGGCTGCTCGACCTTCAGGTTGGTTGGCTGAAAGCCCAGATCGACGCTATGGATATCCAGTGTGCCAAGCGTCGGGCCGGATGCCGGCGCGGCCGCGTTTGCCGGCGCGGCCTGCGATGATGTTGGCGCTTCAGGAGCGCTCTCGGCGCGTGCCGCGCGCAGCGGCGTCGCAGCAGTCTGGCCGCCACAGGCTGCCAGCCCAAATGCCAACGCCAGTAGCGCCAGCAGCGCCGCAAATCGAGAACCAGATCGAATGTTCATAGCGCTTACTCCTCCATATTTCGCCGGCGCGATCGGGCTACCGAGCGCCGGGGCAACTGTCATGCGCCTAGCTTAGCGCTAGCGGCAGGATAACGAAGCGACTTTTGTCACCTGCGGCGCATAGTTGCGAAAGCTTCACCAACGGATATACTATTGGGCTATAATGTTGCGTTCCGTAAACCGGCAGCATTGATCAATCAATGGATAACGACCGCACATCCTTCATACGCTCGGTCAGCTTCTGCGCCGGCCTGCCCGATCCGGCGATCGCGGCGCTGTCGGCGATCGCGATGCCGCTCCAGCGGCCGGCCGGCGCGTTCATCCAGTTCGAAGGCGATCCGTCTGACGCGATGTATCTGGTGGCGCGTGGCCGGGTCAAGATCGCGCGAGCATCGGCGAGCGGGCGCGAGCAAGTATTGAACGTGATCGGCGCGGGCGGTCACTTCAACACTGTGCCGATGTTCGACGGCGGCGCCTGCCCGGCCAACGCCCAGGCAATCGACGATGTGACACTGCTTGCGCTGCCGCGCGACCGACTGCGGCGCGTGGTGGAGGATCACCCGGCGCTGGCGCTGGCGCTGCTGAAGGAGTTCACTGGTCGGCTACGGCATCTGGTGGATCTGGTTGACGATCTGGCCTTGCATAGCGTCCAGGGCCGGCTGGCCGGGCTGCTGCTGGAGCAGGCTGCGGCGGCCGAGCGCGGCGCGCCGGCAGCAGCATTGACACAGGCCGAAATGGCCGCGCGCCTAGGCACCGTGCGCGAGATGGTCGGGCGGGCGCTGAAGACCTTCGAAGCGCTCGGATTGCTCCGGCTCGACCGCGGCGTGATCGTGCTGCTCGATCGGGCTGGGCTGGCGGCGCAGCGCGAGGAGTAGCACTGCACCTCCAAGCAAGGTTTTAGGTGTTGGGTATCGGGTGTTGGGCTTCCTGACACTGCCTACCTGACACCCAATACCTAACACCCAATACCTAACACCTGCGCTGAAAGCGCACTAGGAAGGCCAGAAACCCGTGGCATCGATCGTGCAACGTCAGACGAACATACCACGGTGTCGTGGTTGAGGACGATAGAGAGAGGAGATCATCATGGCAAAGACAGTAGTAGGGTTGTTCGATACCACAGCTGAGGCGCAGAGCGCCGTGCAGGAGCTGATCAACAGCGGCTTCCAGCACAATGATATTAGCCTGGTCGCGAATGACGCAAAGGGCGAGTACGCCCAGTATCGCGAGGTCGGCGCGACGGGCAGCTCGACTGCCGAAGGCGCCGGCGCCGGTGCGGTCGGCGGCGGTGTGCTCGGCGGCGTGTTCGGCCTGCTAGTGGGCGTTGGCGCGCTGGCGATCCCTGGCATTGGGCCGGTGCTGGCGGCTGGCCCGCTGGCGGCCGCGCTTGGCGCAGCCGGCGCTAGCACGCTGGTTGGCGCGGGCATTGGCGCGGCGGCCGGCGGCATCATCGGCGCGCTGGTCGGCGCGGGCATTCCCGAAGCGGATGCCGGCTTCTACGCCGAGGGCGTTCGCCGCGGCGGCACGCTGGTGCTGGTGAAGGCATCCGACGATATGGCTCAGCGCGCGTATGACATGACATCGACGACAAGTGGAAGCGCAGCAGCAAGGTCGGCACCGCCACCGGCGCGGCGGCGGGCGCGGCTACCGGCGCGGCGATCGGCTCGGCCGGCGGCCCGGTGGGTATGGCCGTCGGCGGTGTGGCTGGCGCTGCCACTGGCGCGGGTGTTGGCGCGGCCGGCGATGTGGCCGGCGAAAGCATCGAGGAGAGCTACCGCCGCTACGACAACGATTTCCGCACCCACTATCAGACCAACGCGTCCAAAACTGGCTACAGCTACGATCAGTACGCGCCAGTCTATCGCTACGGCTATAGCCTGGCGAACGACCCGATGTACCGCGACCGTGACTGGCCGACGATCGAGGCCGACGCGCGCACCCGCTGGGAGGAGCGCAACCCGGGCACCTGGGAGCAGTTCAAGGACTCGGTGCACTACGCCTGGGATAAGGCGCGCGGGGCGCGCTAGCCGGTTGACAGTTGGGAGGTTTGGAGGGATGCAATCCCTCCAAACTAATCTCCTTTTGTGCGGCGCTGCGAGCGCTCTGCGCTCGCAGCCCGGCACGAGAAAATGTTCTTTGGGGGCGGCCGGGTACCCGCTGGGTGCCGTCCCCCACACCCCCACCGAGTCTCACGGCGCAACACATGCGACCAACGATTGGCCGCCCGGATCTTCGCGATAGAACCACACGGTTCCCGCACGCGCATCACCATGTAGATAGGCCAGCAGTGGCTCCTGAATGCCTGGCCAGCCGCCGTTAGCTGCTAACCTGCTGATCGCCTCGGCATATGGGACAAGCTCGGCACCGATCGTTTCGGCATCGGGGTCATTGCTCTGAAGCGCGCCATGCCACTGCCCGACCTCAAAGATAAAGGCGACGGTTTGCATCTGGTGCGCGGGGCGATCGATCTGGCTTAGGCAGACCAACTGCGCGATTGCGGTGACATGCGCGCCGGCCTCCTCCCGCACTTCGCGGATGAGCGCATCCGCAATCAGCTCGCCGGCCTCCACCAATCCCCCAGGGAGCACCCAGTATGGCCGGGGTTCACCGGGCGCTTGCTGCTGCACCAGCACCATGCAATCGTCGCGCCGGAGGATGCCGATCGCGAGATGGTCGATCGCGATCGTGCCGGATGTGTGGCGCATAGCTCGACCTTCCCAAGCGATTGACAAGATGACAAGATGCTGCTCCTCATCTTGTCATCTTGTGATCTTGTCATTTTGTTAGCGGCAGATCGACCACCTGGCCGCCCTGGGCCGAGGACTGGCGGATCGCCAGGATCAGCTCCTGATCGAGCCGGCCCTGCAATGCGCCATAGCTTGGCTCTGCGTCGTTTCGCAGCGCGTCGACCAGGCTCTGGATGCAGCCGGCCACGCCGATCTCGTCATCGTGCCACTGCGGGCTGGCCCCGGGGATAGTCGATCGGAACGGGTTATCCCAGCGCACGATCGGCAGGTCGGCATCGCCGGTATGCGCGACGATCGCCTCCAGCGCGCCGCCGTCCACACGCTCCCAACGCCGCTCGATCGTGATGAAGCGTGGCGCCTCGCCGCCGGGCGCCAGCAGGCTCAGCCGCTCCTCCACCTGAAGCCCCACACCGATGGTGACGCCCATGCCTTTCTCGGCCAGGAAGCGGCTGCTGCGCCACCAGCGCAGCGGCGAATCGTAGCCGACCGAGGTCCAGTGGAAGATGCCCAGCCGGCCATCCTCGAATGCGATCGTGCCGTGCTCCTGAGTCTCCTCGCGCGCGCTGGCGTTATTGGCCAGGCGCGAGTAGTAGGGCGCCAGGCCAAACGCCCGCACCGCGCCGGTCACCCGCACCGGCCGCGCATCGAAGCCCAGGTAGCTGCGCATCACGCTGATGCCGTGGTAGCCGTGGCCGGCGAAATCGTTGAAGGCGGTATAGACGCGGCCGAACAGCCCCGACGCGATCAGCTTGAGCTTGATCTGCTCGAGCGGCCGGCGGTGGAACTGCTCGGCCACCTCGATCTTGACGCCGCGCTGCCGTGCGGCCGCGATGATCGCGTCGGCCTCAGTCAGCTCATGCGCGATCGGCGTCTCGACCAGCACGTTCAGGCCATGCTCGACCGCCATCAGGCCGGCCTGGCCGTTCGCGGCATACGCCACGCAGACGATCCCGATCCGCGGCGCGGTCTCGCGGATCAGCCGATCGAGATCGGTGTAGGCCGGGATGGCGAAGCGCTCGCCCAGCCGCCGGGCCGAGTCAGCGCTGCGGCCCCACACCGACACTAGCTCGACGCCCGGCATGGCGCGCAGGATCGGGCCGTACATACCGGCCGCACGACGCGCCGTGCCGATCAGCGCGATCCGAATGGGCGTGGTTGGTTGGTCTGTCATTGAGGTGTTCCTTTTTACTATGCGCAATGCAAACTAAGAGGTATGCTCATCCCCGTAACCGCGTTAGCGCGTCACCAGGATGATGTACGAGCCATGCCGCAAAATTCAAAGCCTTAGAAAATGCGACCACCTCTGCAATTGGTTCGGATTCCCCCGCAGCTTGGGCGATACCTCGTGCCGGAATATATGCCATCAGCAGCGGCAGCGTGGCCCAATCGCGTTCATCCAGTACTTGTGTAGATGCCGCAGCGTAGGCCACACAGTACGCCCGCGCCAACTGCCAGTCCAAATCGTCATAGTCGCCGCGTGTTGTGCCAAAAAACCTCCAGAAGATAAACGGCCACGCGAGGTCGTACAACCGGGGCCGGTGCTCCAGGCGTTCAAAGTCAATAATCCCAACCAGCGCGTCCGCTTGGAAGAGAATATTGCGGCCTTGGAAATCACCATGGGTCAGTTGCCGAGGGCAGGTATCAAGGATTCCTCCGTCGCGCAGCGTCTCTAAAATGTGCCTGGCCAGGTGCAGAGAGTGGCCGATCGCAACTCCAATTTGATCCGCACGCTGACGCAGTGACACGGCATTTGCCGCCAGTTGGTTCGCTAACTCGGCTGGGCTGCGCCATGGGTCGTCATGCTGATCGGGCACTGCGGGGCAGGTTGCCATGCAATCATGCATGCGGCGCAACGGTGCTGCGGCTGTGATAAGGCTGGCCCAGTTATGCCCATCACCATTGTGTGGAATCCACGGCTGGAGTTCACAAAGCGCGCCGTTCCATTCTACGATGGTAGTTCCTGCCGGCGTGCTGACGGGGGCGCCAACCGGAAGGCCAGCCTCAACCAAGGCACCGCGCACCATTTGGGTGGACTGGACATGGGCACGTGTGACACCAGTATTGAAGAATCGGAGGGCAAATGTCCCGCGCTGTGCGTGGAGGCGATAGACCTTTCCCGCCTGTTGCCAGGCGGTGACATCACCGAGATCGAAGTGATGGGCAATCGTTTGGATGTGGGAAGATTCAAGCACCACATGGGTTGCTGGCATAGCAACTCCTTAAGGACATGCGGTTCTGAGCCGGCTAACCGATAGCGCATCAACCGCCGGCGAGGCGCGCCGCATCAGAAGGCGTCAAAATCGCGCCGATCCCGCGCGCCGAAGGCGGTCGGGCTGCATGCGCGGGTTGGGCCGCCTTTCGAATGCGCGTACGATTGAGCAGGAGAATCATCCGGTGAACGCTCATTACCCTGCTCCCATTCGCCTTTGAATCAGCGTGATCCGCTCGGCGTATGCGGCTGCCGATAGATACACCTCTGTAAGTCCGCCACAGCGATTCCGTGCTCGTCCTCTCGTTGTCCGGTATGGATGAGGTCGCACACCGGGCAACGCTCACCACGGATAAGCGCATCCCAGTCTTTCGACTTCCAGTTCTCTGCCATGGGTCGCTCCTGTAATGGCATGCGCACAATCGTCGATGCCGCTGTTGCGCTTTCTTGGCTGCATGATACACGATCTCGGGATAGAAGGTGGTGCGCTATTGCTGGTGTGAGGCTGTCCGAATGGGGCGGCCCAACGGATTGGCGCTTAAGTGAACCGGATCAGGCGTTGTCGCGCAACGGCGTGTGCATCAGCCGCCACGCGCGCAGCGAGCGGTCGGCTTCATTTGCGCGTTATCCTGGCGCATCAAGCGCGTCGACCCACCCCTCGCGGGAAGAATTCGCTCACGGGGATAAGCAAGCCGACGAGCGAGAGGACGATGAACACGATCTGATGGATATGGTCTTGACCGGGAGGCAATCCGCCCAGCAAGTGCGCGAGCCAGAAGATGGGATAGTACCAGAGGGTGAACCAGGCCCACCGCTCACCGCGTCGGTACGCGATCACCGTTATCATGACACCGAATAAACCCATTCCAATCGCGGCCACGCCAATCGCGCGGAGGAACGATGGGGTACTGGAACCGGGCCACACGGTGACGATCAGTCCGAAGACGAAGATTGCGACGCCGGTGATCGCGAGCGAGACCCACGCGATCGTGAATCGGACGCTTCCTCGCTTAAGCATTGTGACGAACTCTCTGGCCGACCCGGATACCTCGATAGGATACGGCACGGCACGGTGATCAGCTCTGCCCTGCGCTGATTATACCGCACCGTATACTAATGATGCATTTCACAAAGCGCGCGGCTGATGATGCGGCCCAACGGTTTGGGCATTAGCCGCGCCGCCTTCTAGATCGGAAAGCTGTCGAGCCGCATCCACGTTTCAAAATCGCCGCGATCTCGTCGACGCGCAGCGGCGGCGGCTACATGCCTATGTTGGGCGACACCGTGTTTGGCTTTACAGATTGCGGCCTTATGCGGCTTTTAGGAGCGCTTCCTGAACAGGTTGTGGTAAATCAATCAGGACGAAATAGGCCGCCGGGTAGAGGTAGTCCTCGCCGGATTCATCAATAATCCGGAGATACTGATGCTGGGCGGCATCTGCATCCGGCAGAACCTGATAGATTTTCCGCACTTCCAGGGCTGCTGGATAATCCGTATTCGTGATACAGATTGCAAAGCGCGGCTCGGTTACAGTCACCTGCATCATAAGCTAGTCCAGAAATCGCTTAATCTTGTACTCCTTTGAACCAATTCCCGTTGCCTCCTACCAATGGAGTTCGGCCGTGCGTGCCGTTCCATCTCTGAGCAGGACTGTTGCGACCCCTTTCCGTTTCCGCCAACGACCACGTCCATATTGTTTCCGCAAGCGTGTGATCTCGCGAATACCACGGTTGATCGCTATCGTCTCGACCTCGGTGATGTCGCTGATGATATCAAAGTGCATACGCCCTCAACCCCTCGCACATCACCCGCCGGGACACGGCTTGGTGTCGCGGCATCATTGTACCATATCTGCGTCAGAGGAAGCGAAGGAGCGCTGGGCTGCGAGGCAACGGCTATCTGTGACCGTGAGCTGGACATCAGACGGAGACGGGCTTTGATGGTGCCGTCCAACGAAATAAGGATTCATGGCGCGCGCCGCCGCGACATCCTCCGCGTTGAACTAGGCCGGAGCGCACCAGCGACCATGATAGATGGAATGTCAGCTGGGGGGGGCCGGGACGGACCGGCTCAACCGCTGGTCGACGGGGGTTGGCCGTCGCAGCGCGCTGCACGGACCCAACGGGTGGCGGCGGGTCGCAGGCCCGCGCGCAGACAGCAGCACGCCACGGCGATCGGTGCGGCCCGCCATGCACCGGCGCGCGCTCGTCACCCGCGCGCGCCGGCGCGCCAAAGCCGGCATGCGCACGGCAAACCAGCGCCGCCGGCGCCGGCCCATGCCGGGCCGGCGCCGGCCGTGCGCCGCGGCCCAGCGGGGGTGGCCCGCGCTGGGGGGCAGCCGCACCCGCGCCCCGCGCAGTGGCGGTCCACCGCGCGGACAGCGCCGCTGGTGCGGGCTGCCCGCACCCGCGGCGGGCGCGGGCATCGGCGCACCCGCGCACCGCGGGCGCAGTGGCCACTGGCGGCGCCCGCGGGCGCGGCTGCGGCGCATGCCCAGGCCGCACCGGCCGTCGTAGCGTACCGTGCCGAACCGCGTGGGGCGGATGGGCTGCCGGCAGCGCTGGAGCACCGCGTGGACCGGCCGGGTGCAGGCGGCCGTCCGGCCACGCGCGCGCCGCGGCGACCGCAAGGGCACCGGCGCAGTGGCCACGCGCCCAATCCGGTTGGTCGCGCGCGCGACCCGCACGCGGTACGGCGCCAGCGCGCGTCACGCCGCCGGTGCCGTGCCGCCGGGCCGGCCATCCCCCCCGGTCGGCGCCCAGACCGTGGTGGGGATCGCGCTCCAGCGGGCGGTCTGGCGCAGCGCAGCGCGTCGCGTGGCCCGAACCCGTGCCGCGCGTGGCTTGCGGTGGAGCAGCACGGCGGGGTTGGCCCGGCCCCCGGGACGACCGTCGTCGGCCAGATCGCCGCCCGGCACCAGCGAAGGCACGTGCGGGTGGGCGCGCACGGCGCGCGTCCCGGTCGGCACCCCGCCGCCGCGGCCGATCGGCGCGCCCAGACAGCGCGGGGCGCGGGCCAACGCCAGCAGCGCGGCGGCGGCGGCACGCAAGCGTTGCTGCTCCATGCGCGCGGGTGGCGCTCGGCGACCGCACGCAGCGCGGCGGGCAGCCTGAAGGGGATCAGGAAGGATGGGCCGGGCAGCCGCACCGCCGGCTGGCCAGCGCGCCCGCGCGCGGCGGCGGCCTGCTGGCCGGTTGGACAGTGGCGCGGGCGGCCGGAGGGGTAGCC
>WNGB01017605.1_pt1 | contig 20072 bp, 20 predicted proteins | sample 5400681 | NCBI WGS metagenome assembly WNGB01 (sample SAMN13153367, study PRJNA577476) | soil metagenome | isolation source: 115 cm soil or saprolite under grassland replicate 2 | place: USA:California | collected 2016-06-15
CGCTTGTTCTTCGTGACGTCTGCCGGGAGGATCAGGTATTTCTTCTCGAAGTCGATCCAAGTCCACTGCATCTTGAGCGTCTCGCGGAGGCGATTCGCGGTGTAGAACAGCATGAGCCAGACCGCAGCGATTTGCTTGGGTGCCCGGGTGAGCGCTGCGATGAGGAGACGGAGTTCGTCATTGCCGAAGCTCCGTGTCCTCGGCTGCTCCGCGAACGGCTTCTCAAGGCCGAGGAAGGGCGTGTAGCGGAGGATTTCGCGTCGCACCGCCCAGGAGTAGATCATCGCCATGTAGTCGACGGCCCTGTTGGCGAGGTACGGCGCCGCCTTCCTGCGCCCCGTCCCGTCCGCGATGGCCTTGGCCCAGTGCTGAATCTCCGGCCGCTGGATCGAATTCGGGTCCCGGTTTGCCCACGCCGGCATGAGCTCCTTGCAGATGATCCGCGTGATGCCGGCGCGCGTGACCTCGCTGAGGACGCGCCCCTTCCGTCCGGGAGCCGGATCGGCGAGGAAGCGCTCGCACAGTCCCTCGAAGGTGGAGATGTCCGCGTTCCGCAGGAGCGCCGCCCCGATGGATGAACGGGTCGCGTCCATGGCGGGCCTCGGAGATGATGCGTTCAGCCTCCGCCCTGGCCGCGGAGTAGCCGATCTCGCCGCCGACGACTCCTCGCTCATTCCGGTAGATACCGACGTCCTTGCGGAGCTGCTCACCGTGAAGGGTGTACCGTACGGTGAAGATCTTTCGTCCGTTCGAGTACACGCGAACCCCGAAGCCGTGAAGCGCGCGATCCCAGTACTCCGTGCGGTGCTCGCCTGCCCTGGGCTTCAGGGAATCGAGCTTCGGGATATTGAGGAAGACGAGGTTCGCGCCCTTCGCGCGCCGCTTCACTACCTCCACGTCCAACTGCGGGTTCGTTCTCATCTCGCGATCTCCGTCGAGGGCTCAAGCCCCACGGACTGATTCTGTGTCTATCCTGTGTCTATCCAGGTCCGGAACCTCCCGGACGATCGCGGACGATTACGGAACGTGCCAACTCGCATTCTGACCGCTAAAATAGCGGTCGAAACAGCACTTGGCGGACGCCGTGGTACGTCGTGGAACTCCCCGGAACACGGCGCAGAGAACGGCGGCAAATGAATGGCATTCACGAGGTCATGGGTTCGATCCCCATCAGCTCCACCAACTCCAGCAATAACTTAGGAACGACGCAAGGCGGCCGAGGCAACTCGGAGCCGCCTTTGTGTCACGTTTGTGTCACTTTTCCGCGGGCTGGCGGCCGGCCTCTCGCAGTCCCCAGAAGTCCGCGTTGATGGCGGCCACGGCGCGGTGTCCTTCGCGGTTGACCCGGTTCGCCTGCGAGCTCGTCGTCTCCAGGCCGGCGACCTGGTCGTTCGAGAGCGAGGCCTCCAGGCGGATGACGCTCTGGTCGAGGTCCACCTCGAGCAGGTGTGCGACCTGCACGCCGGCGGTGGTCGTGGTGAGCGCCCGTGGGCAACATGACGAGCGCGTACTCCCGGATCCGCTGGGGCTCGGGCCTGCCGCGGCAGTTCCAGTACGAGCAGTCGCAGAGCCGCATCGGCCGGACGCTCTACGATGCGCCGCTCAAGTTCCTCGAGAACTCGCCGATCTTCCACGTCCAGCGCGTGCAGACGCCGCTCTTGATCATCGCCAACGCCCAGGACGACGCGGTGCCGTGGTATCAGGGCATCGAGCTGTTCCTGGCGCTGCGCCGGAACGGCATGGAGACGTACCTCTGGAGCTACAACGGCGACTTCCACGGTCTGCGCCGGCGCCACGACCAGAAGGACTACACGGTGCGCATGCAGCAGTTCTTCGACCACTTCCTGAAGGGCGCGCCGAAGCCCGAGTGGATGGAGAAGGGCATCCCGTTCGTCGAGCGCGAGGAGGAGAAGGAGCGCTTCAAGAAGAAGGTCGTCGATCACTGAGCGCTGAAGCGGACGCGGCCCTCCCCGGGGAGGAGCTGCGCGAGCTTGCCGAGATCCGCGCTGACGACGGTCGCGATCTTCGGATAGCCGCCGGTCGACGGGCAGTCGGCGAGCATCACGATCGGCTGGCCGTCCGGCGGGACCTGCACGCAGCCGGGCACCATCCCGTCGGCGACGATCTCTGTAGCACCCGCGTGCTCGAGCCGCGGGCCCGAGAGACGGCAGCCGATGCGGTCCGACGTCGCCCCGACGCCCCAGCTTTCGCTCAGGAAAGCCTGCAGCGCGTCGTCCGTGAGAGCCTCGCGCTGAGGGCCGAGGATCACGCGCACGCTCGCCGTCTGCTCGGCTGCTGCTGCGGGAGGGCTCTCCCACGGGGCAGGCCGCCGACGGCACGCTGCACGCCAGCTACAGCCACTTCCTCCCGCCCGCCCGCGCGCAGAAGGACGCCCAGGGCCGCCTGCTTCGCAAGGCGATCAAGCACGCGCACTTCAACGAGGCGTGGATCCGGGGGCGCTGAAAAAGGGCGCGCCGGCTCTCCAGGGACCCAACTGATTGAGTTGTTCTCGCCGTGTGCCATAATCCACGCTTCTCGCGCCAGAGCAGATAGCCGGAGAGCAGATACGAACGCGTCGAGATGGGTGCCCAAGAGCAGACACCTTCTGCCCCGAGGACGGCGGGCCGTACATCGAGAAGCCGCGCTTCTTCGGGTCGCTCGACGCCTCGAAGACGCCCAGCGCGCGCGACGGCTTCTTCGTGCTGCGCCAGAGCGACATCGACGCCGTCTGGGGCCGGATCAAGGGCGTCGAGTATCACCTGGAGATCGACCGGCTGAAGGACCGCGGCCTGTTCACCGACGGCGTGATCAAGGTCGAGCTGAAACACAGCGAGCGGCGGCCGATCTCGACCGCCGCCCGCCGCGGCGCCGCCGACGGACATCTGCTGGACTTCTCGGCCTACCTCAACATGGCGCTGGCCGTGGACGGCGTGCTCGATCCCCGCTTCGCGAACCCGGTGAATTCGGCGTCGTTGTAGCTCATTTGTTCCCCTTCGCGCCGCTGCCCTGGGTCTTCGGCACGAACACCGTCGTCGTGCAGGTCCCGCGGTTGCCCGCGAGGTCGAAGCCCGCGTAGACCAGGCTGTAGGTGCGCCCGACACCGTTCGGGCCGCGCTCGGCGCGGAGCTGACCGCTGGTGTCGGCCGTTCCGAGTGTGAACCCCTGGATGTCGCCGGGCAGATCGTCGGCGTCGAGGCCGCTGTCCGGCTCGCTGCTGGTTACGCTCACCAGCGTGAAGCCGTTCGCAGAGGAGGCCCCTCCGCCGACCTCCACCGTCGTCTGGATGTTCACGAGGCCGTGGTTGGGCGGCCAGACGAGCGGCGCGGAGTTCGAGCAGGCGACGACGGGCGGCGTCAGGTCGATGTTGATCCCCGAGACGGTGGCCGAGGCCGTGTTCCCGGCGCGGTCGCGCGCCACGCCCTCCTGCGACTGGTTGGCGCCCTCGCCGGAGAGCGTGGCGGGCCCGCTGCAGGCCTCGACCCCCGACAACGCGTCGGCGCAGTCGAACGACACCGTCACCGGCGTGTTGTTCCAGCCGGCGGCGTTCGCGAGCGGCGAACGCGACCCCGCGATCTGCGGCGGCGTCTTGTCGATCGAGATGGCCGGGGACGCCGCGCTGGCCACGTTGCCCGCCACGTCCGAGACGGTGACGGGCTGGGCTTGACCCGCGCCCTCGCTGGTGAATGCCAGAGTCCCTCCCGTGGGCGCGCCGGGCACGAGCCCGGAGCCCGCGTCGCTGAACGCGTAACCCATGCTGACGTCCGAGCGGTGCCAGCCGTTCGCGTTCGCCGACGGCGAAGCCGCTCCGAAGCTGATCGTGGGCGCGGTCCGGTCGAGCCGCACGGTGACGGATCGGTTCGAGGTGTTGCCAGCGGCGTCGCGGGCGACGCAGGTGACGACCGTTCCCTGGGTGTCGTTCACCAGCGTGACCGCATCGCAGCCGGTCGAGCTCGTGACGCCGACGAGATCCGTGATGGTCCACTGGACCGACACCGGGTGCTTGTGCCATCCGGCCGCGTTGGCGTCGGGAGTGATCGAGAGCGAGATCGCCGGCGGAGTCCTGTCGACGACAAAGACGTTCGCGCTGGCTGAGCCCTCGTTCCCTGCGGCATCGGTCGCCATGCAGATGAGCGCATGGCTGCCCATCGGCAGGATGACACCGCTCGTAACGGGTATGCCGGCGACGGTGCACGTCGGGGTCAGGGCGCCGTCGACGTTGTCGGTGGCCGCCACGGTGAAGGGCACCGCCGCGCCCGCGGACGACGTCGCTTCGAGCTGGGCCGGCACCGTGAGGCTCACCACCGGCGGGAGTTGATCGACCGACCGGACGACGAGGCTCGACAGGACGTCTACGGCAGGCGCGCCCGACGCATACGTCAGCGTGGCCGCGGCCGCGCCGGGACTCAGCGTGCCGCCGGCGCCGAGCCTTTGTGCGTGTTCCCACCATTCGAGAGAGACCTGCGCGCCGACGCGCGCCGAGCCCACGAAGTCGTTCGGCAGGCCCGCGTCGCGCGGGTTGTCGAATGAGCCGATGCCGACCAGCACGCAGCCGCCCTGGAAGTTCGGCCGGTCGAACAGCGCGACCTGGAGCGGACCGGGCTGGCAGTTTTTCGGCAGGACCCAGAGCGCGCTGACGCTGTCCCTGGCGACTGCCTTGTCGCCGCAGTACCCCGGGGGCCAGGGGTCGTCCACGAGATCAGAGTCGTCCTTCTCGTAGACGCGGTAGCTCGGGTTGAAGCCGTCGTCGAAGTTCTCGCAGCTGTGCAGTACCGCGACGGCCCCAGCCCCAACCGCCAGGCTCCCGACCGGCCCAACCACGGCCGGGTGGGCGCCGTGCGCGTACGGCCGCCCTGCGGTGGGGGCCTGGTATTGCGCGCTTGGCCACAGCGTGACCGTGCCGTCCGCTGGCGCCGGCGATAGCGAGACGTCGAACGACGCCGTGCCCAACACGGTCGTGGTCAAACGCGCGGTGGCGCTAATGATCACGGTGAAGTTTGGCTTCGTGGGGGCGAGGCTCAGCCACTCCGCGCGTCCTGACCAGTTCACGCCATCGAAGGTGACGATTCCGGGGCTGGCGCGGAGATCGTACTCACCTCCGGCGGGGTTCGAGATAGTTAGAGGGAACCTCAGATCCGTGCCCATGCGCCCGAAGAGCGTCGGCGCCGCCGGGGTGATTGCGAACGGCTGGTTGTAGGCCAGCGCTTCTTGAACGAGGGTAGTGTGCTCGTAGAAGTCGGCGATCACGATGTTCAGGTTGGCCCGCGCGTTGTGCTGGTCGAAGATCCACCAGTCGAAGACCTTGTCGATCATGCGCTTTCCGACACCCTTGCCGAGTGCCTCGAGGCTGGAGATGCAGTTGAAGTTGAAGCACTGCGCGATGACGTAGAAGGGGTCGAACAGGTTCAGGCCGAGCAGAAAAGTATCGGGCGTCGCCTGCGCCTGAAGGACGAAGAGGCGATCCCGCGCGTTCAACCCCACCGACGTACGAACGGGTGGGTCTCCATAGCTGTAGACATAATCAGAAGCACCGTTCCGGAGGTTCTCGGCGACCTTGGCTTCGAGTTCCGCCTCCTGCCACTTGTTCGGCCAGGGCGATTCGAGCCACATGCCTGGATCGAGCTGCCCCGTCTTGGCGGGCCCGAGGAAGACGACCTGCCGGCCGGCGTGCCACAGATCGCCGATCGGCGGTATCGGTTCGTTGACGTACTCCATATTGCCGGTGGCGTTCATCACCAGCCTGCGCGTCAGGGGCACGACTCGAGCGCCGAACCGATCGAGAATCGCCTGCCGGTAGCTCTGAACGTCCGCGTCCGGCGTGTTCGAGAACGCGACCGAGAGGATCACGATCTCCTTTTCGTGGCCGGCCGCCTCGACGAACTCCTCGATGTCGCCGAAGACGACGTCCGCCTTGTTTCCGACCAGGCCGTGGTGGGCGTAGATCTCGCCGTTGTGCTTCGTGAGCCGAATGTCGAGGTAGCGGATACCGTCTTCGAGCTGCTGCTTGATCGTCCGGTCGTGCGCAAGGGAGAAGCGCGCGATGAAGGTCCCGGCGACTCCGTTCTTGTTGATGAAGTCCGTGAGTTCCTGGGGCAGGATGCCTGGGATGAGCGTGTGCTCGTCCAGCCAGTACGCCGCCGAGTCGTGTGTCCCCGGGATCACGATGTCGGTCAGCTTCTTGTCCTGGATGTACGGCGCCAAGTCGCCCATCCAGCGATCCGTGCGCACGCTGGTCACCGATTCCTGCGCGGCCAGCGGCTGCGCGATGCCGGCCGCCAGCGCGAGCACGGTCAGCCCAATCAGCGTGCGGTTGAACCAAGCGCGTCCCACACCCATCGGATCCTCCTCGAACAGCCTTCGTCGCATGAGCTGTCCTGGTTGCGCGGGAAGATCGCACGCGCGCCGACGCGACGTAAGTGCATGTTCATGTGCCCTCGGGTACATCCGCATGTACCATTCGCGGCTGCATGGCTCCGTTCGCTGCTGCGCTGCTCCTGCTGCCGGCGCTCGCTTCGCTGCGGGCGGAACATGAGCGCCAGCCTGCCTATCTCGTGGACACCTGGACCGTCGAGGACGGGCTCCCGCAGAACTCCGTCACCTCGATCCTGCAGACGCGCGACGGCTACCTGTGGCTGGGAACCTTCAGAGGCCCTGTCCGCTTCGACGGGGTTCGTTTCGTCCCGATCGCGCCGTCCCTGACCAACCAACCCGTGGTGTACCTCTACGAAGCGCGGGACGGCGCCGTCTGGATCGGCACCGACGGGGCGGGCGTCTTCCGGTGGAAGAACGGAGACATCCGCGCCTACCCGCCCTCGAGCGGCGTCAGCGGGACGGTCTTCGCGATCGCCGAGGACGGGAACGGCGACATCTGGGTGGGATCCTCGGAAGGCCTGGGATTCCTGGATGGGGAGCGCTTCCGGATGCTGGGCGCGGCCGAAGGGCTGCCAGGGGGATGGGTGATGTCCTTCTCGCGGAGCCGGGACGGGTCACTCTGGGTCGGCGCACAGCGCGGGATCGTGCGGACGAAGGGCCACGGACTGGTCCCGGGACTGCCGCTGCCGTTCCCGGAGGCGAACTTGAACAGGCTGCATGAGGACCGCGCCGGCAGCCTGTGGGTCACGCAGGCCGAGGCCGGCGTGGCGGTTGTTGGCGGCACGGAGACAAGGCGCTGGACTGCGTGCAAGACGGGGCTCGAGTGTCTCGCCGGCAACCACCCGTGGCCGATCCTGGAGACTCGCTCGGGAGACGTCTGGGTCGGGCTGGGCCGAGGCGCGGGCCTGCACCGGATCCGCGCCGGCCGGATCGACGGCACGTTCGGAAAGGCCGACGGCATCCCAGCCAACACGCTTCGCGCTCTCTACGAAGACCGCGAGGGAAGCCTTTGGATTGGCTTGGCCGGGGGAGGTCTCGTCCGATTCCGCGAGCGGCGCGTCGCCGTGTACACGACCGCCGACGGCCTCCCCATCGAGGGCGTGTCGAGCCTCGTGGAAGACTCCGAGGGGAACATCTGGGCCGGCCAGTGCGGGGCGGTGAGCCGCCTTACCGGCGCGCGGTTCGAGCCGCAGTTCGTGAGGGAGATCCCGGACCTGTGCGCTCAAACGATCCTGGCGGCGCGCGGCGGCGGCCTGTGGCTCGGGGTGTGGGGCAAAGGGCTCTACCGCTTCAAGGACGGACGAGTCTCACGCCACAGCGGCCGCGGCGGACCGCCGGACGTCTTCCTGCGAGCCCTGTTCGAGGACGCGGCAGGATCGTTCTGGGTGGGCACGAGCAACCGCGGCGTGTGTCGGCTCGAGGACTCGGGCGCCGTGTGCTACGCCGAGGGGCAGGGCGCGCCGTCGTCCCACGTCAACACGATCGCGCAGGACCGCCGCGGACGCCTGCTCGTCGGATCGTCGGCCGGCGGGCTGGCGCGCTTCGAGAACGGCGTCTTCTCCCCGCTCGGCGCCGAAGTGGGGCTCACGAGCCGCTCGGTCCAGCACGTGTTCGTCGACGCTGCGGGAACGGTCTGGGTGGGAACTCGGGATCAGGGGCTCTTCCGCGAGAAGGACGGCCGCTTCGTGCGCCAGGTCGACGACCGCGGGCTCGTGGTCGGCGTAGCGCAGATCCTCGAGGACGTCCATCGAAACCTGTGGCTGGGCACGAACCATGGCGTGCTCCGCCTCGCGCGAGACGACCTCGAGGCATTCGCGGGCGGCCGAATCGCGGCCGTCCCCGTCCTCCAGTTCGACCGCCGGGACGGCCTGCCGACGCGGGAAGCGAGCGAGAGCTTCGGCCCGTCAGGCCTCAAGACGCGCGACGGCCGGCTGTGGTTCGCGACGATCCGAGGGATCGTGGTCGTCGACCCGCGCCGGTTCAGCACCCCCGCCGAGCCCGTGCCGCTCGCGATCGAGAGCCTCGAGCTGGACGGCGGAGAGCCGATCGTCCCCGCCGGGGCCTGGCGCATTCCACCTGAGGGCCGGAGCTTCGCGATCCGCTACACCGCTCTCAGCTTCTTGAATCCATCCAAGCTGCGCTTCCGCTATCGGCTCGCGGGGTTCGACCGGAGTTGGGTCGACGCGGGAGACCGGCGCGTCGCCTACTACTCGCGCATGGCGCCCGGGACGTACCGCTTCGAGGTGACCGCCACCAACGACGACGGCGTGTGGGCGAAGGCGCCCGCCTCCGTGCAGTTCGTGGTCGAGCCGTTCCTTTGGGAGACGCGCTGGTTCCGGGCGCTCGCGCTGATCGGTCTCGTCGCAGCCACGGCCGCGCTCGCCCGCTGGACCTCTCTGCGCCGGGCACGCGCCCGGCTGCGCGCGCTCCAGCACGAGCAGGCGCTCGAGCGCGAGCGCTCGCGCATCGCGCGCGATCTCCACGACGACCTCGGCTCGCGCCTCTCGCACATCGCGCTGATGGCCGATCGCGGGCCGACCGCCGAGCAGTCCGCGCGCGTCTCGCACGCCGCGCGCGAGGCGGTCGAGACGCTCGACGAGCTGGTCTGGTCTGTCAACGCCCGGAACGACACGGTCGAGGCCTTCGCGCAGTACGCCGCGCGCCACGCGGAAGAGCACCTGCAGGCCGCCGAGCTGCGCTGCCGGTTGGAGATCCAGCCCGACCTCTCCGCGTACGGCCTGCACGCCGACGCGCGCCGTCAGCTGTTCCTCGCCTTCAAGGAGGCCTTGAACAACGCCATCAAGCACGCGCACGCCTCGGAGGTCCGCGTCAGCCTGGCCGTTCGAGACGGCCACGTCGACTTCGAGGTGGCCGACGACGGCTGCGGGCTGCCCGATTCGGGGCGCGACCCGACGGGCAACGGCCTCTGGAACATGCTCGAGCGCATGAAGGCCGCGGGCGGCACGTTCCAGATCAATTCGACGCAGGGGGTCGGCACGCGGGTCGCTTTCCGGGTCCCGTTGCGCTGAAAGCGGGGCACATCTCCATGTACTGGCTCTGGCGCCCGCGCGGTGCGAAGCTGTAACGATGCCATGACGCTCCGAGTGGGGATCGTCGAGGACGTCGAGCAGCTGCGGGTGGAGTTCGTCCACCTGGTGAGCGCCGCTTCGGACATGACCTGCGTCGGCGCGTTCCCCAACGCGGAGGCCGCCCTGGCGGCGCTGCCGGCGCTCTCCGCCGACGCCGTGCTGATGGACGTCAACCTGCCCGGGATGAACGGCATCGAGTGCGTGCGCCGGCTGATCAAGCAGGCGCCGCAGTTGCACGTGGTGATGCTGACCGCCTTCGACGACGCCGACTACGCCGACTCGATCTTCGAATCGCTGCAGGCCGGCGCCACCGGCTACGTGCTCAAGCGGGCGCCGGTCGACCAGATCCTCGGGGCCGTGCGCGAGGCGTGCTCGGGGGGCGCGCCGATGTCGGGCAGCATCGCGCGCAAGGTCGTCCAGTTCTTCAACCGGCGCGGGCGCGCGCCGGAGATCGAGGCCCTCTCGGAGCGCGAGTTGGCGGTGCTCACAGCCCTCAGCAAGGGGCAGCAGTACAAGGAGATCGCCGACACGCTGGCGATCAGCATCAACACGGTGCGCAAGCACATCAAGAGCATCTACGAGAAGCTCCAGGTGAACTCGCGCGCCGACGCCGTGAAGAAGCTCGGAGGCAGCTGAGGCTGCCGGGCGTCTTGCTCTCGTGGCTGGCACTGCTGGCGCCGCAGGCGCTCGAGCGGCTCGAGCAGCTCGAGCGCGCCGAAGTCGTCCCGCTCCAGGCCGCGCTCGATCACGTCCAGGGCATCGAGGTCGAGGGCGACTCGCTCTGGGTCAGCTCGGTCGACCGCAAGGCCAGGCGCGGCTCCCTGCACCGGTTCGAGCGCGCCTCGGGGCGCATAGCTTGTATGAGCCGGTTTCCGCGTCGAGCGGCATGAGTCGGCCGACTCGGCTGCACACATGCGACAGGCCTCCAGGGACCCGGCGACGGTTGCGGGGCACCCGCTCAGGGTGCTCGACCGCGTCTTTTTCGCACCGTAGGGTACACGACTCCGCACGGCAGCCGGAGCTGCGCTGTGGAGGCGGTGGAGGCGTCTTTTCTGCCGCTCGCTGTGCTGGCCTGGCAACCCGCGCGGGTGCTTCAGGCGTCGTCGTAGCCGAGCGCCCGCCGGCGGAGGATGGTGCTCTTCCAGTAGGGCGGGCCGCGGTCGGGCGAGCGAGCCGGCAGATCCGTGGGCTCGCCGGTCCCCGCGAGATACCGGGCGATGCTCGCCGGGTTCTTGATGACCGCGACCAGCCTCATGCGCCCTTGGCAGACGGGACAGGCGAGCGCGTCCACGCCGAAGGTGCGTGCGAGGAGTTCCGCCCAGGTGCGATACCGGCTTCTCCGCTTCTTCTTGCCGGCCAGCTTGGTAGCGGGGTTTTCGGCTGGCTCCGCGCGAGGCACGATCTGCGATCTCCACTCGCTCGCGGCCCCGAGCACACCAGCGTACCTGACGGTGTGGTGGCGCGGTGGAGGCACGCTCGCGGCGAGACGACAGAGCAGGGAGAGCGGATCCATGTCGACCGCGACCGTCCCGTCAGCGTAGGGCCTCTTCAGGAGGATGCGGACCAGGCCGCCTTCACAGTGCTCGAGCTTGTCCTGCGCGATCGGCGGCCGGAGCACGTATCGCAGCAGCGCCTCGCGGCCCGACGCGTCGGAGGCACCGGCGTGCGTGGCAACATGTCCGTTCCGGATCCCACCATGATCCAGCTCCAGCCCGGGACCCGACGCTGCTTCCCGCCATCGAGAAGGCCATCCGCACGTCGGACATGGACCTCAACCCGCAGAACGACGGCAAGCTCATCCGCATCCCGATCCCCCAGCCCACGGAAGAGCGCCGCAAGCTGCTCGTCAAAAACGCGCACAAGCACTCCGAGGAGGGCCGCGTGGCCGTTCGCAACGTGCGGCGCGACGTCAACGACCACCTGAAGAAGCTGCTCAAGACGCACGAGGTGAACGAGGACGACGAGAAGCAGGCCATCGCCGAGGTCCAGAAGCTGACGGACATGCACATCGACAAGATCGGGGAGATCTTGAAGAAGAAAGGAACAACGCAAGGCGGCCGAAGCAACTCGGAGCCGCCTTTGTGTCACGTTTGTGTCACTTCTCCGCGGCGGTGCGATTACGCGGCCTCCTGACCTGACTTCGGCATCTCCTTCCAGCCGTCGAGTGCTCTGAGCTTCACGGCACCGCTGCGAAGCAAGCCAAAGAGCAGCAGCAGGACGGCGTCGCTGCTCGGCAGGCTGGATTGTGTCTTCGTGCGGCGGCGGAATTCTTCGTTGATCCGTTCCAGGGCGTTGGTCGTCCGGAGCGCTCTCCACTGCGACGGTGGGAAGCGCAGGAAGGTGAAGAGCTCGTCGCCGGCCTCCTCGACGCTGGCGATCACAGCCGGGCAACGCAGCTTCCACTTGCGGATGAAGGCGACGCGCGCCTTCTGCACGAGGGCTGCGCTCTCGGCGTAGATCATGCGGCGATAGTCCTCGCGGAGCTCCTCACGGAAACGTACGGGAGTCTTGGCTTCGAGGTTCCGGAGCTTGTGAACCGTGCAGCGCTGGATGGGCAGTCCCGGCCATTGCCGCTGCAGTGCCGCATGGAGCCCAGGGTTGCCGTCGATCAGCGCGAGCGCCGGCAGGCCAAGGTTGCGGCGCACCAGGCTCGCCACCACCTCACCCCACGAGGCGGCACTCTCCTCGCCGGCCAGTCGCATGTCGAGGACCACGCGCTTGCCGTCCGCCTTCACCCCCAGAGACACCAGCACCGGCACCACCACGCGGCGCTTGCCGATACGTACCTTCGGAAACCAGCCGTCCTGAAGTAGGTAGCGAATCTGCTCACCGGCCAGGTCGCGTTCGCTCCACGTACGGAAGTCATCGGCGAGACGCCCCACCAGCCGCGAGACGGCATCCTTCGACATGGGCGCGTCCCGAAGCAATGGTGCGAGCGCTCCCCGCACTCGCCGTGTGTTCGCACCGGCGAGATACAGACCCAGGATCGCCTCGTCTACCCGCGCCGTGCGTCGCTGGTAACGCGGAATCGTCGCACTCCGCCATTCACGCGGTTCATCTCCGATCCCGTGCAAGCGTCCTCGAGGCATCTGGATCGTCGTCGGACCAAGGCTCGTGGTTACCGTGCGCGCTCTCGCCCCATGCCGGTATCCTTGCCGTCCCTCTACCCGCGTCGATGCGGCCGCGCCCAAGGCCGCCTCCAGCTCCTCGTTCACGATCGCCTGGATGACTTCGCGCACCCTCTCGCGAATCCCACCCTCGATGCTGTCCGGACCAAACTCTCCACCTACCCGACCGTCCTCACTGCTATGCTTTGCCACGGCGTCATCCTCCGGCACCCGCCGCCAAGCGGATGCAGTGACCGGCTTGAAAACTGCGCCGGATGATGACGCCTCAACACTTTTCTACCAAGCGACCGACACTACCAAAGGCCATGGCCGACGACGGTCTTACGGCGGTCGACGTGGAAAACGTCTTGCGCGCGGGATGGGTCGAGATGTCCGAATATGAGAACCGCGAGTGGAGGTACAGGGTTCGAACCAATCGCATCGCGATCGTCGTAGCGTTCGAGTCAGAGGCGGAGCTGACGGTAGTCACGGTGTGGAGGTTCTAATGGCGAAGCGGTGCCGTAGCTGCGGCGGTGTAATGCAGGAGCGGTCGGCCACGCGGGCGTATGACGAGAGCGGCCTCCAAGGCGTCGTTCTCGTCGGTATTCCCGTTCGGAAGTGCTCCGAGTGCGGCGAGGAGACGTTCGGCATTCCGAAGATGTCGGAGTTGCACCGGCTGATCGCGTTGACACTTGTGCGAAAGGCGTCTGGCCTCACGGGCACGGAACTGCGGTTCTTGCGAAAGCATCTTGGGTTTTCAGGCGTCGATCTCGCCGAACGCCTGGACGTTACGCCCGAGCACCTCTCGCGCTGGGAGAATGACGCCGCGGCGATGAGCGCTATGGCTGAGCGGCTGATCCGACTGATGGTGGTTCATAACGACAGAGCCGCGGACTACTCGCTCGATGACCTCAAGGAGACGCCGAAAGGTAAGCCCGTCCCGATGAAGCTGAAGGTTCGACTCGAAGAGGGCGGCTGGCAAACGGCCGCATAAGCACGCGAGCCACGATCGCACCGGAGGATCCTTTGATCACCATACCGCCCTACGTTCTGGCGGCGAGTTCTGACTCGGCGCTACGATTGGCTCGCGCGGGGTGGGCCAGTCGGTCTTCCTCCCGGAAGCACGTGGGCGCCGCGTCTCAAGCGGGCGGCCGCCTTACGCCGCGCCTGGAGTAGCCTTTCAATGTTGAGACTCCACAGCGGCTCCGTCCTCGGAGAGACATTCGCAGTAGCCGCGGTGGTGATCGGTTGCTCGACGAAATCGATCCAGAGCTGATGGCCCGGACGGTGGGTCTGAAGGCGGGGCCTGTGGTAGCTGTGGGTGCCGGCCGGTGTTGGGTCGGCGTCCAAGGTCCTTGTGGGCGCCGGGGCCGTGTCTGGCGTCCACAGGACCGGCAGTCTCTTTCCCAATCCATCCTTCCGGAATCATTCGGTTCGCGGGCCCTCGTCCCAGTCGATCTGCGTCCTCGACGAGCCACCCGCAAGAAGCAGGACGCTGGAGAAGCTCTCGGTGCTCCAAGGGGTCGGCCACTTCCCGTAAATATGGTAATATGGGCCGATGAAGACGACCATCGAGATTCCGGACGCTCTCTTCAAGCTGCGCCACTTGCACAGGGAAACGACACGCATACAGGAGCGGATTCACGAGGCCTTCGAGGCCGTGGAGCCAGAGGATCGCACGTGATTCTGGACACGAACTGCTTTCGGCGTTCGTGGACGGTGATGCCGGCGTCGGCGATGCTCTCCGCACGCAGGCGCGCGCGGCGATTCCCGTCATCGTCCTCGGCGAGTTCCGGTACGGCATCGCCCAGTCCAAGCGGCGTGCGTCCTACGAAGCGTGGCTGGACTCGAGCCTGATTCACTTCGACATTCTCTCCGTGACGGATGAGACCGCCGTCGCCTATGCGGCACTCCGCCTGGCCCTCAAGAGGTCCGGCCGCCCGATCCCGGCCAACGACGCCTGGATTGCGGCCCTCGCCTTGCAGCATCGGTTGTCCGTCCTGAGTCTCGACGAGCACTTCGACGTCGTGCCGGGCCTCAACCGAAGAGGCTGGTGAGGCGGCAAAGGCGAGGCGGTCTCCGGGGTTGCGCGAGCCGGGCAATCGACTTGGCGCAGCGCGGAGACCACAACCATGGCATTCACGAGGTCATGGGTTCGATCCCCATCAGCTCCACCAACTCCGGCAACGACTTACGGACACTGACCGGCGCCTGAAAGGCCGCCTTTCGCGGTTGTGTCTCGTTTGTGTCTCGTTTCGGCGAAACCTATTGGCGTGTCGTGTGCGCGTCCGAAACGCTCGGCTCCTGAATAGCTGGCGCTAAGGCCAGCGCAGACCCAGCGAGACCGCTGCATCGGAACCCTTCATCACAAGCCGATCGGGGCGGCCGGGGCACGGAGTGAAGCCATGCTTGCGGTAGAAAGCGGCTGCCTTCGTATCAATCGCGTCGACGACGACCAGGCGTCCGCCGACGTCGCGCATGCCCTCGATCGCGACCGTTAGAGCATCGACAAGGAGCAGCCCACCCTCACCACGCCCCTGCCGGGTTCGGTCCAGAGCGAGCCGTGCCAAGAGGATCGACGGGATCGCATGAGGCGAGCCACGGCCCACCCGGTGATCGATGTCGTCTCGTAAGACGAGGTGCGGCGCCAGCGAGAAGTAGGCGATCACCACGCCCTGCGGATCCACCCACACTCGTGTCCGGGCCGTCCCCATCCGCTCTGAGTTCAGGGCGGCATTCTTCAGCCAGTCATCGAGGATTTGATGCCCGCATTCGAAGCCGCTCAGATCATGCTTTGGCCCGAGGCGCTCCTGGCGACAGCCATGAGGGGGCACGAGCCCCTATCGACTCTTCCGGGCGCGTCTCGCCGCGCGCGCCAGAGCGGGAATGACCACGCCAGGCTTCTCCAGGCTGTGAAGGAGACGGTCGAAGAAGTCGGGAGGGACCACCGTCGCTTGACGGCTCGCAATGATCTCCTCCGCCCGTTTGACCGCGCTCGACACCACGAAGGAGCTCGCGGACACGTTCTCGAGCGCAGCGGCACGCCGTATGGTCGCCGCCTCTTCGGGGGCAACCCTGGCTTCTAGACGCTCCGTCCGGACGGGCATCCCGCACCTCCTAGCCGTACAAAACGCCGTACCGGACAATTGTCCGCTATCCTCCGAACAGCCGCAACGCCGCCCGGCCACCGCGACATCGCCGCCCGAGACCAGCTCGGGGCGAGTTCGGTTGGCCGTGGCTCGGCACGGAGACCGAAGCGATGGCATTCACGAGGTGAGGGGTTCGATCCCCCTCAGCTCCGACGGCGGCTCTCGCCATGGTCTGCGCGCTGCCGGGCGCGCGCCGCGGCTCCGCCGGCGGCGCTGATCTGGCCCCCGGCATCTTCGGCTGCGTCGCGTACGCGTACGTGGGAGCGGCCTTAAGAGGGCGTGCACAGGCGGGGGCTCTCCAATGTCTTGTGGCTACAATGAGCGGTCCGCTGGATATCGCCCTCGCGGGAGCGCCCGATGGTCTTGAGCCCGGAACCCGTCAACCAGGCATCCTCCTCCCATACCAAGATTGCTCTTTTCCGATCCCTCTTCCGGGGTCGTGAAGACGTATACGCCCGCCGATTCGAGAGTCGGAAGACCGGCAGGTCTGGGTACGCACCGGCCTGCACGAACGAATGGGTGCGCGGCATTTGCGAGAAGCCGCGCATCAAGTGTGCCGAGTGTCCCCATCGTCGATTCCTTCCCGTGACCGACGAGGTCATTCGCTGGCACCTCTCCGGGTGCGACGCCGACGGCCAGCCCTTTGTTGCAGGCGTCTATCCGCTGCTCCAGGACGAGACGTGCTTGTTCTTGGCCATCGACTTCGACAAGACCGGCTGGGGCGAAGATGCGGCGGCCTTTCTCGAAGCGTGCCGTCGCCTCGACCTTCCGGCGGCCGTCGAGAGGTCCCGCTCCGGACGAGGCGCACATGTCTGGTTGTTTTTTAGCGAGGCCATTCCAGCCGCACTGGCCCGAAGGCTTGGATCGCACATCCTCACCGAGACGATGGAAGGGAGGCCGGATATCGGCCTGGACTCCTACGACCGCATGTTTCCGAACCAGGACACCATGCCGCAAGGCGGCTTCGGCAACCTGATCGCCTTGCCCCTCCAGAAGAGGCCTCGTGAGGCGCGAAACAGTGTCTTTCTCGACGGCGACCTCGTGCCGTGGGCAGACCAGTGGGCGTTCCTTGCGAGCGTGCGCAAGCTGGGTCGCACGCACATCGAAGGCATCGTGCAGGAGGCCGAGCGGCGGGGCCGGATCCTCGGTGTGCGGTTGCCGCCGCAGGATGACGAAGAAGATGAGCCTTGGACAGCTCCGCCGTCACGTCGCCGCAAAGAGCCGCCGATCGTTGGGGAACTGCCGAAGGCGCTGGAGCTCATCCTCGGCGATCAGATCTACATCGCCAAGGCCGGTTTGCCTCCGGGCCTCAGGAACCGGCTGCTCCGCCTGGCCGCGTTTCAGAATCCCGAGTTCTATAAGGCGCAGGCGATGCGGTTGTCGACGTACGACAAGCCGCGCGTCATCGCCTGTGCCGAGGATCACCCGCATCACGTGGGCCTGCCCCGAGGCTGCCTCGACGACGTCCGGCAGGCTCTCGAAGGCCTCGGTATTCACACGGCCATTCGCGACGAGCGCAACGACGGTAGCGCCTTGAGGATCACGTTTCAAGGAGATCTCCGGCCGGAGCAGAAGGCCGCGGCCGACGCCATGCTGCGTCACGAGACCGGCGTGCTGGCTGCCACGACGGCATTCGGCAAGACAGTCGTCGCCGCCTGGCTGATCGCACGGCGCGGCGTGAGCACGATCGTCCTCGTCCACCGGCGCCAACTGCTCGACCAATGGCTCGAGCGGCTATCGGCCTTTCTCGGCCTGCCTGTGAAGTCGATCGGTCGAATCGGCGGCGGGCGCAGCCAGCCAAACGGGACGCTCGATGTCGCCCTCATTCAGAGCCTTGTCCGTAAAGGTGTCGTCGATGACCGCATCGCCGGTTACGGCCAGGTGATCGTCGACGAATGCCATCACCTCTCGGCCCACAGCTTTGAGCTGGTGGCGCGCCGCGCCAAGGCCCGATTCGTCGCTGGCTTGTCGGCGACAGTCGCCCGCAAGGACGGCCACCACCCGATCATCTTCATGCAGTGCGGGCCGGTTCGCTATCGGGCGACCGCTCGAGCGCAGGCGGCGGCCCGCCCGTTCGATCACGTTGTCCTCGTGCAGCCGACGGCCTTCCTGTCGAGCCGGAGCCGTGATCCCGACAAGCGCGCCGAGTTCCAGGCCCTCTACCGGGAGTTGATTCATGACGAAGGGCGTACTCGCCGCATCTGCGACGATGTCACCGAGTCGGTCCGTGGCGGGCGTTCGCCGCTCGTCCTGACGGAGCGGAACGATCACCTCGACCGCCTGGAACAGGGGCTTGCAACGCAGGTCCGCAACGTCGTCGTCTTGCGGGCGGGGTTGGGCAAGAAGCAGAGGCGCGCCCTCAACGATCGCCTCGCCGGCATCCCACCCGATGAGGGACGCGTCCTCCTGGCCACCGGCAAGTACGTCGGCGAGGGGTTCGACGACCCCCGTCTGGACACGCTGTTTCTAACGCTTCCGATCTCGTGGCGAGGGACCGTCGCCCAGTACGCGGGCCGCTTGCACCGCCTCCACGACGGCAAGCGCGAGGTGCGCATCTACGACTATGCTGACCTCAACGTGCCGATGCTGGCGCGAATGTTCGACCGGCGTTGTCGCGGTTATGAGGCCATCGGCTACACGATTCTCCTTCCCGCAAGCGCCATCCCGGGCTGGCCCGCGGATGTCGTCCTTCCGTCTGATCCGGTCTGGAAGCGCGATTACTCCGGCAGCGTGCAAAGGCTCGTCAGGGATGGAGTGGACGCTCCGCTCGCGAATCTCTTCGTCCATGCCGCTCGGACGGTGCCGGGAGACGCCGAGGGCGCCCGCCGAGCGAGGAGCGCGACGGAAGCGTTCTTCTACCGGCGGCTGGAAACGCTCCCGGAGACGAAGGCGCGTTTCCGCCTCAACGTTCCGCTGCCCATTGCGTTCGATGGCCTCGGAACACTGGAAGTCGACCTTCTGTGCGCGGATGCCCGTGTCGCGGTGGAGTTGGACGGTGCCCAGCACCTCTCGGATCCGGTCGCCTACCGCCGTGACCGGCGCAAGGATCAGTTGCTCCAAGAGAACGGCTACCTCGTATTGCGCTTTCTTGCGGAGGACGCGGGAAAGGAACTGGACCTGGTGCTGGATGCGATCCTGAGGGCGCTCACTCGCCGTCGACCCCTGCTATCCTCTCAGCAGCAGGAAGCACACCCATGAGTAGTCCCGTGAAAGACGAGGCAGGAGGCTCATCGCCTCGGAGCGGCAACGGCACGAGGCCCAGGCTGAGGACGTCGATACGCGGGTTCTCGATCCGGCCGCTGCCGTACGAGTCGCCGCGCCACGTCCACCGCCTCTCGAACACGAGCGTCACCATGTGGCCGGGCACTACCGAAGCCCGAGTCGAGCGGCGCGCTCGCCCATCTGGCGGGCGCGCGCCGCGGTGTAGGACTCGCCAGTCTTCGCCTGGCGGCTGCGGATCAGGTTCTTGAGATCGCGGTGCGCGGTCATCGGCGTTTCTCCTCGGCCGCGTGGCCTCGGCCCCCGCCCTCGGCTGCGCAGCGCGAAGAAGGACGCTCGACGGCCGCCGGAGGAGTGGACTCCCCTTTGCCCCGGTCGAGGAACCCTGGGGGAGGGGCCCATCGGGGTTCGGCGTCGGTGCCGCCGCGAGCGGGAGATCCACCATCAGGGGCACGAAAGTCAAGGTCCTGCTGTGGCCAGGTCGCCAGTGATCATCAGGCGCGTCGCGGAATCGATCCGCAGGGGAGGGACTCATGGCCAGGCCGCCGGAAGACACGTATGGACCCTGTCCCTGCGGCAGTGGTCAGAAATACAAGTTCTGCTGCCGAGAGCGCGACCGTGAGCAACGGCGGGCGATCCTGCGGGAGGTCCCTTCCGCGATGGGCCCGGACGGCGAGCCCGTCGTGTTCCTCGACCTCGAAGAGGGCGAGCGCCTGCACGCTCGGGGCCTGAGCCTCGTCGAGCGGGGACGCGGCCGGGAGGCGATCCCCATCCTCGAGAAGGCGATAGAAGCGGCACCCGTCATCCCCAATCCGTACAACAACCTCGCCCTGGCGTATTTCCTCGATGGCGATGTGGCGGCCGCCATCAAGGTCTCGGAGCGTGTGGACCGTGCGATCGATCCCGGCAATACGTTCGCGCTGGGCAACCTCGTTCACTTCTACATCCTGGCCGGCCGCTCTCGCGACGCGGAAGGGGCCGCCGATCGCCTGCGCGGCCGGCAGCCGGAGACCGAGGACGCCGCCGCGCGCATGACTGAAGCCTTTGCGAGGATTGGGCGGCACGAGGACGTCCTCGCGGTGACACGCCCCGAGTCGTGGCGCGGCCTGCACCGGGCCCGCATCGCCTTCCTGCAGGGG
>WNGB01005894.1_pt1 | contig 20070 bp, 19 predicted proteins | sample 5400681 | NCBI WGS metagenome assembly WNGB01 (sample SAMN13153367, study PRJNA577476) | soil metagenome | isolation source: 115 cm soil or saprolite under grassland replicate 2 | place: USA:California | collected 2016-06-15
TGATCCCCCGGACGAGATCTTGTGCCCAGGCGATGTCCTCCGGGTCCGGCTCGCCGTACTTGTCGATCGCCTCCTTGAGGTAGGTGTCGGCCTCGTCGATCAGCTTCTGGCGGCGGACCTCGGCGCGCACGGCTTCCTGCAGGAGCTCGGACGCCGGCAGTTGGCGCTGCTTGAGCTCCGCGTAGAGGTCGTCTGGGAGATACACCTGCACCCGTGGCATGCGCCTAACTATACACACACGACCAGACAGCGGTACGACGGAGGACGGCGTTCCGTCGTAGCGCTGCTGTCGGTGGGGTCAGGACACGGAGACCTCGGGATTGTCGACGGCCCAGTACCAGTTGTTGTTGCCGTTGGTGAGGCTCCAGGTGACGCGCATGGTGCTCGCGCCGCTCGGGACCTGGACCGACAGCTTCTCGGGCGTCGCGACCGCGTCACCGTCGTAGGTGAGCAGCTTGGTCGCCGTACCGCCGTCGAACGACACCGAGACCGTCGCGGTCTCGCTGCCCTCCTTCAGGTAGTGCGACGCGAAGCTGATCGTCGCGGTCCTGGCGCCCGCCACCGAGTACGACGGGGCGCTCATCCGGATGTTGTAGGTGCCGGTGTACGCCTTGTCGGCCCACTCGTCGGAGTCGGCGACCGCGAAGACGCCCCGAGCGCGGACGTTGTTCTCCCGCTGCTGGCCGGCCTGGGTGCGGGACCAGAAGTCGTCGTTGCTGAGGGTCCAGCCGCGCCACTCGGTGACACCGCCGGAGCCGAGACCGGTGTTGTCGACCGTCCAGCCGGACGGGAACGAACGGGTCCAGCCCTTCACGTCCGACGGGATGCCGGTCTCGTCGACCCGGGTCTGCAGCGCGCCGACCTGGGCATCGAACGGGTCTGTCGATGCGGTGCCGACCGGCTGGCCGTCGCCGTCGGCGACCGGGCTGACGCCGAACCGGCTCAGCACGGGCGCGTGCACGTCGACCAGCCGCGGCTTGATCGCCGGGGTGGTGTGCGCGATGCCCGGGCCGGGCGCGATCACGAAGCTCGACCGCTCGTCCCAGGTGTTGCCGCCGTGGCCGCCGGCCGGGGTGTGGCCGTGGTCGGTGGTGACGAGGAAGGTCCAGTCCTCGTCGGCGTAACGACCTTGTCGATCGCGCTGGTGAAGATCGCACGGCCGGCGCTGTTCGTGGTCAGCGGGGTCCAGTCGGCGATCGCGTACGTCGACAGACCCGGGTCGGCCTGCTCCAGGCGGGTCAGGAAGTCCGGGTACTTGGACAGGTTCGTCGAACCACCCCAGCTGTTCGACGTGACCTTGTGCTTGTCCGGCCAGACGCCGGTCGCGATCGTGGCCCAGCCGCGGCCGGACAGCGTCGGCGTGTTCTAGGCCAGGATCTTGCTGTACAGCGTGCCGTCAGTGCCGATCACGACGACCTTCTTCGGACAGGGCGTGCCATCCCGATCGGTCTATGCGCCGCATCGCCCGAACCGACGTCAACCCAACGGGGAGCGAACATCGGCTTGCGGCCGGACGAGGCTCAGCCGAAGGCGACGACCCCGGCACCGGTGAGCGCCAGCTGGAACAGCGCCACCGGGACGAGCCCCTGCCAGGCGAGCTTCTGCAGCTGGTCCGCGCGCAGCCGTGGGAACGCGACCCGGACCCAGATCACCAGCACCGACACCGCGCCGATCTTCAGCAGCGACCACAGCCAGCCGAGCTGGTCCGACCACGGCCCGGCCCAGCCGCCGAGGAACAGCACGGTCGTCAGGCCGGCGAGGACGACGATCCCGGCGTACTCGGCGAGCAGGAACAGCGCGAACCGCAGCCCGGTGTACTCGGTGTACGGGCCGAAGATGATCTCCGAGTCCGCCACCGGCATGTCGAACGGCGGCCGCTGCAGCTCGGCCAGCCCGGCGACGAAGAAGACGATTGCCCCCGGCAACTGCCACAGCAGCCACCACGGGTTCCAGGCCTCGGCGATCCCGGTCAGGCTGAGCGTCCCGGCGGCCACGGCCACGCTGGCCGCGGTGAGCACGAAGGGCAGCTCGTACGACATCAGCTGCGCCGCGACCCGCATCCCTCCGAGCAGGCTGTACTTGTTGCCGCTGGCCCAGCCGGCCATCAGCGAGCCGAGCACGCCGACGCTCATCACCGCCAGCACGTAGAACAGCCCGGCGTCCAGGTCCGCGCCGACCAGGTCCGGCGCGATCGGGATCGCCGCCAGCGCCGCCAGGTACGGCAGCACCGCCACCAGCGGCGCCCATTCGAACACCCACCTGTCGGCCGCCGCCGGGGTGACCTGCTCCTTCTGGACGAACTTCACGCCGTCGGCGACCAGCTGTGCCCAGCCGTGGAACGCGCCTGCGTACATCGGTCCGAGCCGCGACTGCATGTGCGCCATCACCTTGTGCTCGGTCTGCCCGACGACGAGCGGCAGCACCAGGAACCCGCCCAGCACGCCGGCGACCCGCAGCAGGAACTCGAGCATGCTCAGCAGCGTAGCGGCGGATCACCCGGCCGTGCCGCGCAACACCTCCCGGACGAGGTCGTGCACGGCACCCGGGGTCGCGGCCACCGCGGCCGGCTCGGCGAGGGCCGCATCGACCGCGGCGAGCAACGCCCCGGTGCCCGCACCCAGGACCGGCGCCGGCCGGGTGACGGCCAGCACGTCGCGGGCGAGCAGCACCTCCGCGGTCAGCAGGGTCTCCAGCACGTCGAGCGCGGCCGCCGTCCGGGCCACGGTCAGCGGCGCGCCGGTCGCGTGGTCCTCGTGGCCCATGTCGAGCACCGGCACGTCCAGCGTCGCGGGCCCGGCCAGCTGTCTCAGCTCGGCCAGCCGCGCGGCCGCCGGGTAGCGCAGCGAGAGCCCGTTGAACGCCGGCGGCGGGTCGCGGTCCGGCAGCCCGCCGTTCGGCGGCCCCGGGCCGCGCGCGAAGAACGCGTCCCACAGGTGACTCATCCGTCGGTCGCTCAGCAGGCCGACGTGCGCGATCGCCGGTCGCAGCGCGTCGAACGCGCACGCCAGGACCATCGGGTGGAAGTTCCCGTTGTGCACCAGCGACCCGTCCTCGACCGACACCAGCGGGTTGTCGCTCATCGAGTTCAGCTCGACCTCGACGGCACCTCGTACGAAGCCGAGGAGCTCCCGGAACGCGCCGTGCACCTGCGGGACCACGCGGAACGACAGCGGGTCCTGGATCGAGCGCGGGCCGTCCGGCTCGAGCAGGTAGCTGCCCGCCAGGGCCGCGGTCATGCTGCGGCAGGCCTCGAGCTGCCCGTCGTACGGCTTGGCCGCACCGACCACCGGGCGCACCGCCTCCGGATTCCCCTCGGTGGCCTCCAGCGAGAGCGCGGCGACGACGTCGGCCAGTCCGGCGACCCGGGCCGCCCTGTCGGTGACGAGCGCGCCGTGCCCGACCGACATGCCGTTCGACGACATCAGGGTGAGCCCGTCCTTCGGCTGCAGCTCCAGCGGCGCGATCCCGGCCCGCCTGAGCGCCTCGGCAGCCGACAGCAGCTCATCGTTGTACTCGGCCTGCCCCAGACCGATCGCGACCAGCCCGACACACGCCATCTGCCCCAGGTCGCCGGCTCCTACCGACCCGTCGAGCGGTACGACGGGATGCACCCCGGCGTTGAGCATGGCCAGCAGGACCTCGACGGCCGCCCGGCTCGCGCCGGAGCCGCCACGCGCCATCCCGGCCAGCCGGACCAGGATCGCCGCCCGGACCAGCTCGGCCGGGGCGGCCGGGCCCAGTCCACCGGAGTGCGTCAGCAGGAGCGTGCGCTGCACCTGCCGCAGCTCGTCGTCGCCGAGCCGCACGTCCTTCCCGTGCCCGACACCGCGGTTCACGCCGTACACCGGCCGCCCTTCGGCCAGCGCCGCGTCGAGCACGGCCCGCCCGGCGTCGATCCGCTCCCAGCCGGCCCGGTCGATCTCGACCCTCGCACCCCGCGCCACCGCGACGACGTCCTCGATGGTCACCAGCTTCTCGCCGATCACGACACCGCTCATCACAACCACCCCCGCTTCGAACGGTAGGCCGTCGAGGGACACGGGGCGAGGGTGTGTCAGCCGTAATGCGAGGCTCGCGCGTCGTGACCGGCGTCACGAGCAAGCGTTCTTCATGAGTCCAGTGACGCAGTCTCTCGAGCAGGGCCGTCACCCCACTCACGAAGGCCGTCCGTGAACGGTGCTGCGATTCGTGAACGCACGGTCGCTGTTCACTCGACGCCACACGTTGCGTCGTCCACGATTCCAGCCGGCGTTGTCCACAGATTCCTGCTCGCGCCCCACACCGGTGTCGGGCGACGTCACGATCGAACGGTGCAACGCCTGCCGGACGATGTGAGAGCACGCCTCGAAGTCGCGCTCGTCGAGCTGCGGACCTTGGCCGTCCGGCTCGTGAGGCGAGCGGGACTGCCGGTAGCGCGATCAGAGGACGACGTCGGCCAGGCGGTCGAGCTGGTCGAGGTCGCAGGTGGTGGGGTCGAGGTAGAGCTCGGTCGCGCCGGCGTCGGCGTACGCCTTGACCGCGCCCTGGATCGCCTCGGGGGTGCGCAGGGCACCGTCGGCGATCATGCCGGCGTATTCGCCGAGGAAGGCGTAGTAGTGCTTCAGGTATCCGCGCGAGTCCGCCTCGGCCTCACCGCCGAGCGAGAAGTACGTGAGCGCCGCCAGCCGGGGCTCGCCGTCGCGGCCGGCTTCCTTCCAGGCCGCGCGGACGCCGTCGAAGACCGGCCCGACCATCTGCGGCGGCGCGCCGCCGATCGTGAAGCCGTCGGCCCAGGCGACCGCCCGGCGGATCGCCGCCTTGCCACCGCCGCCGATCATCACCGGCACCCGGCCGCCGTTCACCGGCGTGGGCGTGACGGCCGGTCCGCCGTCGGCGAGCGGCTCGGCCCGCCAGAGCTTGTGCAGCACGTGGAGCTGGCCGTCGAAGTCCTTGCCGCGCGTCTCGAAGTCGGCGCCGACCGCGGCGTAGTCGTCCGCGCGCCCGCCCGGGGCGATGCCGAGCGTGAACCGGCCGCCGGAGATCTGGTCCAGTGAGGCGGCCGTCCTGGCGAGCAGCGCCGACGGGTACACCGGGCCGAGCAGGATGTTCGTCAGCAACCCGATTCGGCTGGTCGTTCCGGCGGCCGCGGCGAGCGCGGTCAGCGAGTCGTAGCTCGGGTACGCCACCCGGTCGATCGTGGCGAGCCCGCTGAATCCGCGCTCCTCCGCGCGCTCTGCCCACTCGACTAGCCGGGTGCCGGGGTACTGCTGGTAGCCGTTGACGGGGTTGGGCAGGCCGATGCCGATCTTCACGTGACTCCCCTTCGAGCGCGTGTGGATTGTCCGAGCAACTATTTCTTCTGCAATGATTCTACTGGCAACTCTTCTGCGGTCAATCTGTTACGATCCGCTCGTTCGACGACACCGGAGCACCAGATGCGAGGAACACGGCCCGGCGGTGACGGTGAGCTCGCCTGGCTCGAGCTGCACCAGGTCAGCGCGCTGCTGTACGGCGAGCTGAGCCGCCGCCTCGAGCAGGACGCCGCCATGTCGGCTGCCGAGCACGACGTGCTGTGGTACCTGGCGAACACGCCGGACCGCCGGCTCACCATGTCCGACCTCGCCGACCGGCTGCTGATCAGCCGCAGCGGCGCGACCCGCCTGATCGACCGGATGGAGCGCCGCGGCTGGGTGGACCGCGAGACCCCGCCGGACAACCGCCGCACGACGTTCGCGGTGCTCACCCCGGAGGGGACCAAGGCGGTACGACGCGCGGTCAAGGTGGTCTGGTCGGTCCGGCCGGCCCTGTTCGACGACCGCCTCGACGACCGTGACGTCGCCGATCTGCGCCGCGTCCTCGGCAAGCTGCTGCGCCGCCTCGACGTCGTCGACTGACCTCACTCCGAGCCGGACGCCTCCGGTGGGGTGCGGCGTGCGGGGCGTTCCCCAGGGGTACGACGCGCGCGCGCCGGGGCGGCGCTGGCCTGCGCCGCGGCGAGCGGATCGGGGTCCGGCGACCCGGGCGGGCGAGGACCCCAGGTCTCCGGGTCCGGCACACCCGGCGGGAGTGTGCGGCGGCGGCTGGGCGCGCCGGCGCGGGCCGCTGCCGCGGGCGCGTGGTCGCTCTCCCCCGGCTCCTTCGCACCCGGCCACGGCTTCGCGACCCGGGAGGCGAGGACGAACTCCTTGCGCAGCGGGTTGCCCTCGAACCCGTCCGGCAGCAGCAGCGGCACCAGGTTCGGATGACCGTCGAACGAGATGCCGAACATCTCGTACGTCTCCCGCTCGTGCCAGTTCGCCCCGGAGAACACCCCGGTCAGCGAAGCCAGCCGCGGCGACGAACGCGGCACCAGGGTGCGCAGCATCAGGTGCTCGACCTCGCCGGGCACTCCGAACGTCGCCAGGTGCGAGACCACGCGGAAACCGTCGGCCAGCTCGTCGGACGCGGTCAGCCAGTCGAAGAAGATCAGCCCGAGCTCGTCGCGGACCACCTCGTGCGCGGCAACCCAGGACTCCGGCAGCACGTCGAACGCGTCCGGCCCGAAGCTCTCCGCCTTGTGCGCCGTCACGCCCGCCTCGGCGAGCACGAACGGCGCCCGGTCCGCGGCCGTCACCGCTCGGCTCCCGGCGGAAGCACCAGGCCCCGGGTCAGCGCCGCCGCCGGCCGGTCGTACCGCTCGGTCAGCTTCTGGCCGCCGATCTTGTCCTGCAGCCGGAGGATGCCCTGCAGCAGCGCCTCAGGGCGCGGCGGGCAGCCCGGCACGTAGACGTCGACCGGGATGATCTGGTCGACACCCTTGGTCACGCAGTACGAGTCCCAGTAGGGGCCGCCGGAGTTCGAGCAGGAGCCGAACGAGATGACGTACTTCGGCTCCGGCATCTGGTCGTAGAGCCGCTTGATCGCCGGCGCCATCTTGTCCGTGACGGTGCCGGAGACCACCATCAGGTCCGCCTGCCGGGGCCCGGGCGCGAACGGGATCACGCCGAGCCGGATGAAGTCGTGCCGGCCCATCGAGGTGGCGATGAACTCGATCGCGCAGCACGCCAGACCGAAGTTGAACACCCACAGTGAGTACTTGCGGCCCCAGTTCAGCAGATACCGCACCGGCTGCGGCGCGAGCCGCGCCAGCGCCCCGACGGACGGCTCCGCGGCCACCTCCGAGGCGGTCCGGAGCGCCGGCATCGGGAGAGGTACGACGCTGTCGGTCACGCAGCCAATCTATCTAGGTATTGCCCGGAACCGGGATAGGGACTTGTTCCGATGTCCGGCCCCTCCTCAGACGAGCACTCTCGGTGTCACCAGAAGAGAAGAGGTCCGAGGAGGACACCATGTTCCACCCCACCGATGACGTGATCCGGGCCGAGATCGCCTACCGGCAGGCCAAGATCGCCGAGCAGTACCGCCGGGCGAACGGCCGCCGGCGCCGTCGTACGGCCGCACCGAAGCACTCCGCCCGCCGCGCCGCCTGACCATGGGGCGGCCGGAGGCGGCGGACAACACCCATCGAGCCCCTGTCCTTCGACTGGTGTCGGGGGCAGGGGCGAAGATGGGTGCCGTGTTCGACAACCTGCCGCCGTACGCCACTCCCCTGATCGGCCGTACGGCGGAGATCGCCGCCCTGCTGACCGCCGTCGACGAGGCGAACGCCCGCCGGGCCGGGGCCGTCCTGGTGTCCGGGGACGCCGGGGTCGGCAAGACCCGGCTGCTGGACGAGGTCGCCTCCGGGGCGGTGCAGCGCGGGTTCACCATGCTCGCCGGGCACTGCAGCGACTTCGGCGACGCCGGACTGCCCTACCTTCCGTTCACCGAGATCTTCGGCCGGCTCGCGACGAGCAAGCCCGAGCTGGTCGACGAGCTGCTGCGCACCTTCCGCCCGATCGCCCGGCTGCTGCCCGTCCGCCGGCTGATCGGCGCCGAGCCCTCCACCGAGCAGGCCACGCCGGCCAGCCCCGCCGCGGACGCGCGGATCGACCGCGGCGCCCTGTTCGACGCCGTCCTCGGCGCCCTCACGACCCTGGCCACCAAGGAGCCGGTGCTGCTGGTCGTCGAGGACCTGCACTGGGCCGACGAGTCGACCCGCGACCTGCTCGGCTACCTGTTCGCCCGGATGGCAGACCAGCGGCTCGTCGTGGTCGCGTCGTACCGCACTGACGACCTGCACCGCCGGCATCCGCTGCGCCGCCCGGTCGCGGAGTGGACCCGGCTTCCCCGGGTCCGGCGCCTGGCGCTGGGCCCGCTGGACACCGACGAGACCCGCACGCTGATCGGCTCGCTGCACCCGGCCCCGCTGCCGGAGCGCGAGGTGCAGCGGATCGTCGACCGTGCCGGTGGCAACGCGTTCTTCGTCGAGGAGCTGGTCGCCGCGACCAGCAGGGGTGACAGCGCCATGGTCCCTCCGGAGCTGGCCGACCTGCTGCTGATCCGGCTGGACGGGGTCTCCGGGGACGCGGCCCAGGTCGCGCGGGTCGCCGCTGTCGCGGGCCGCCGGGTCTCGCACGACCTGCTGTCCGCGGTCGCCGAGCTACCGGACCGCGAGCTGGACGCGGCGCTGCGCGAGCTGGTCGACGCTCACGTCATCGAGCACCAGGGCGACACCGGCTACGGGTTCCGGCACGCGCTGCTCGCCGAGGCCGTGTACGACGACCTGCTGCCCGGCGAGCGCGTCCGGCTGCACGCGTCGTACGCCGCCGCCCTGCGCGACCGCACCGTGCCCGGCACCGCGGCCGAGCTGGCCCGGCACGCGACCCGCTCACACGACCTGCCGACCGCGTTCGAGGCCCGGCTGCGAGCCGCGACCGAGGCGCTCACGGTGGCGGCGCCGCAGGAGGCGCTGCTGCACTACGAGAAGGCGCTCGAGCTGTTCCCGCACCGGCCGGCCGACTACAAGGTCGCGAAGTCCTGGCTGATGAACGCGGCCGCGCAGGCGGCGTCGCTCGCGGCCCAGCAGCAGCGGGCGCTGAAGCTGCTGCGCAAGGCGCTGGCCGAGCTGCCGGCCGACGCGCCGGACGAGGAGCGCGCCGGGCTGCTGATCTCGCTGGCGGTCGCGGCGATGGACGTCGACGAGGACCCGGAGGCGCTCGACGCGACGTCGGAGGCGCTGACGCTGGTCGGCGAGGAGCCGGCGACGCCGCTGCGGGCCCGGGTCGCGTCGCTGCACGCGCGGGCCGCTATGGCCCTCGGCCGGTACGACGAGGCGACGCAGTGGGCGAACCACGCCCTGGAGATCGCGCGGCGCATCGGCAGCATCGACGCCGCGGCCGACGCGACCACGACGCTGGCGATCCTGCGCCGCAAGTCCGGCGACCCGGTCGCCGCGATCGATCAGCTCACCGAGGCCGCCGCGCAGGCGAGGGCCGCCGGCGACACCGCGACCGAGCTGCGCAGCCTCTACCTGATCGGGTCGACGTACTACGAGATCGGCGAGGTGGGCCAGGCGATCGCCGCCTTCGAGGTGGCGGACGCCCGCGCCGTGGAGGTGGGCCGGCACTGGGCCGTCTACGGGCTGGACGCGCACTGGATGCTCGCGCTGCTGCAGTACGTCGCCGGTGACTGGGACGGCACCGAGCGCACCACCCGGGTCAGCGGCGAGTCGCTGCCGGCCGCGGTGGAGGCGGTGCTCAGCACGGTCCGGCTCGCGGTCCGCGCCGGGCGCGGGGACACGTCCGCGCTCGGCGACGCGGAGCGGCTGCGGTCGCGCTGGTCGACCGACCCCGTGCTGGCGATCCTCAGTGCCGGGCCGTTCACCGACCTGCTCGTGCAGCAGCACCGGCCGCTGGACGCGCTGGACGTGATCGACGACGTGGTCGCGACCGTGGCCGCCGCGTGGCAGCTCACCTGGTTCCAGGCCCGGATCCGGCTGTCGGCGATCGCGCTCGCCGCGCTGGCGTCGTACGTGGTGACCGAGCCGGAGGCGAGCCGGGAGCAGTGGGTCGGCCGCGGCAAGGAGTACCTGGAGGCCGGGCGTACCGCGGCCGAGAAGGCCACGATGCGGATGAAGCTCGGCGTCGAGGCGGAGGCCTGGCGGGCCAGGCTGGAGGCGGAGTGGCTGCGGCTGCGGTGGCTCGCCGACGTCGACCCGCCGCCGGCCGGGGAGCTGGTCGGCGGCTGGCGGCAGGTGGTGGAGGCGTTCGGGTACGGCGACGTCTGGGAGACGGCGCGGTCCCGGGCCCGGCTCGCCGAGGTACTGAAGGCCTCCGGCGACACGGCCGGTGCGGCCGAGCAGTCGGCGCTCGCGGAGGAGGTCGCCCGCAGGCTGGGCGCGAAACCGCTGCTGGCCGAGCTCACGGCCGGCGAGCAACCGGCCGCCCCGGCCGCGCTGACGGCGCGGGAGTCCGAGGTGCTGGCGCTGCTCGCCGAGGGCCGGACCAACCGGCAGCTGGCGCGGCAGCTGTACATCAGCGAGAAGACGGTCAGCGTGCACGTCTCGAACATCCTCGCCAAGCTCGGCGTCCGCAGCCGCACCGAAGCCGCCGCCGTAGCCCGCCGCGACGGCCTGCTCTAGGACGTCACGTCCAGGACAGGATGCCCTTGCGCCAGGCGTAGAAGAGGCCGGCGGCGACGAAGCCGAGGAAGACGAACATCTCGACGAGGCTCGACACGCCCAGCGCGGCGAATACGGTCGCCCACGGGAACAGGTAGACGGCGTCCACCGCGAAGATCACGTACAGGTACGCGAACAGGTAGTACCGGATGTGCACCTGTGCCCAGCCCTCGCCGACCGGGTCCACACCGGACTCGTACGTCGTCAGCTTGCCCGGCGTCGTGTGCGTCACGGTCAGCGCCCGGTTCAGCGCGAACGCCCCGGCGACGCCCACGGCACCGAGCCCGACGACCGCCGCCACCACGCCGTACGACGCCGACAGGTCGCTCATGTGCGCAACCTTAGTGACTCAGACCTCCCAGCGGATACCGTGGAACCCGGCGGGCGGGTCGAGCAGCCACAGGTGTGCGAACCGGCCCTGGATCAGCCGGACGTCCGCGACCCGGGTGTGCGGCGTGTGCGCGTCGGTCCGCCACACCCGGTAGACCTGCGACGGCCGCACGTCCTCGTCGTACTCGATGGTCAGGCTGTACGACGTGAGCCCGGGCTTGGTCCAGGAGCCCTCGTAGCCGCCGACCCCGCGTCCCGGCTGGAGGAGCCGGTACGACATCGGGTACAGCTCCCCGCGGGTCAGCGGCGCGTCGAAGCGCAGCTCGACGGCGATCAGCCCGGCGACCCTGTCACGGTAGGTCCCACCGAGGCTGCAGGTCGGGCCGGCCTCGATCCGCTCGATGGCGTCGACCGGATGCCTGATCGCCAGGAACCGGTCCACCCCCGGGCGTTCGGCGCGCACGATCAGCCGGGTCTCCGACACGGAGCCGTTCGCGGTGAGGTGCAGGTAGTCGTCCATCCGGACGGCGACCAGGCCCGGATCCGATTGCCCGAGCCGGGCGCGCATCCGCTTCGACGCGGCCTGTGTCAGTCCGGTCCGGGTAGGCAGCTTGCGGTCCGTGCCGGTGTACGGCGCAAGCGTCTCGAGCAGGGTGCCCTCCGGCAGCTGCAGGATGCGTTCCAGCTCGGCGACGGCCTGACGCGACGACGGCGTGGCCGGGATGGTCCGGCCGCGTTGCCAGTTGCTGAGGGTCGAGACACTGACCGGCGCACCGGCCACCGTCAAACGCTCCGCGAGCCTGTCCAGCGTCAGGCCGCGCGCCGCGACCGCGCGCCGCAAGGCGACGTCGAACGGCACCTGCTCTGCGGTCATGTTCCTGCTCCCCGTTGACTGCTCGGGCGAACGTTACCGGCCCGACTTGAATTTCCCGGCCAGTCGGGCCCTCACTCCGCGTGTCTTCGCCTGGAGTCGTTGACAAGAGAATAGTAAGCGCGCATACTAAATCTCATGACCGAGATCGCACGCGCCAAGGGCGTCAGCACCGCGGAACCCGCCGCCTTCTTCGCCACGTGGGCCGACGTGGCCACCTGGCCGGAATGGAACTCCGACATCGACTGGGTCCGGCTCGACGGGCCGTTCGCCGAGGGCACCACCGGCAGGCTGAAGCCGAAGGGCGGCTTCGCGGTGAAGTACACGGCCGACAGGCTGGTGCCCGGCCGGGAGTACCGCGACGTCTCCCGGCTGCCCGGCGCGCGACTGAGCTTCACGCACATGCTGGAGCGTTCCGAGGACGGGCTGACCACCGTCGAGGTGGCGATCAGCATGACCGGTCCCCTGCGGCCGCTGTGGATGAAGATCATGGGCGAGGACCTGGCCGGGTCGGTGCGGCAGGACCTCGACAACCTGATCGCGACCGTGGAGAAGCGGTCGTGACCCGCTAATGGCTCGGGGTCGCGCGGTCAGCTACCGGTCGGACGCCCGCGAGGCGCCGGTGGTGTCGCTGCGCGACCGGCTGGAGCTGACCGCGACACCGAACTGGGGCGTGCTGCTGCGCCGCGGCCTGCTCGAGCTGAGCGAGCACGACTACGGCGTGATCTCGCAGGCCATGGTTGGCTGAGGCGCATGCTGCGCACGCGTTTCGCTTCCGCGGACCAGAGCCCGGGCCTGCTCCTGTGGCAGGTCACCAACCGCTGGCAGGCCGCACAACGGGCGGCACTCGCGCCGCTCGGCCTGACCCACGTCCAGTTCGTGTTGCTGGCCTCGGCGGTGTGGCTGGCCGGCTCGGACGGCGTGGTCACCCAGCGCGCGCTCGCCGACCAGGCCGCCACCGACCCGATGATGACGTCCCAGGTGCTGCGCACCCTGGAGTCCAAAGACCTTGTACGGCGTGAGGCGCACCCGTCCGACGGCCGGGCGAAGGCGATCTCGCCGACCCCGGCCGGAGTGGAGCTCGCGAATCGCGCGATCGAGGTCGTGGAACGCTGCGACGCGGCATTCTTCGGCGTCCTCGACGACCGCGGACGGCACCTGGCTGCTCTCCTTGTCAAGGTCCGCGACGCCGCTCCGCGTTGACGCCGTCACCCCTTGCCATCACGAGCGGCGTGGTCCAAACTGATCCGGCTCCGTGGCGGCGTACAGGTGGCGCCGCCGCGGAGCGGGTCCGAAGGGGGGCTCTGCAGCACTGGGGTGCACACCGCGACCTGTCCCATACCGCCTGGCACTAGCGGGACATGGCAAATCTTGGTCGCTGGGACCGCCGTGGGATCGCCGGACAACCGGACTAGCATGGCGATATAAGTCCTCGGGGGAACGGCTCGCCGGTCAGGATCTGGCAACCGCGCCCGCATGACCAGGAGATGAATACACAGTGACCATCGAGGTCAAGCAACTCGACCGCGTGGTGATCCGGTTCGCCGGCGACTCAGGCGACGGGATGCAGCTCACGGGGGATCGCTTCACCGCCGAGACGGCGTCGTTCGGGAACGACCTGTCCACTCTTCCGAACTTCCCCGCGGAGATCCGCGCACCAGCCGGAACGCTCCCCGGGGTGTCCTCGTTCCAGCTGCACTTCGCCGACCACGACATCCTCACGCCCGGCGACGCGCCGGACGTGCTGGTCGCGATGAACCCGGCGGCGCTCAAGGCGAACCTGCGCGACGTCCCGCGCGGCGCCACGCTGATCGTCGACACCGCCGACTTCACCGAGCGCAACCTCAAGCGGGTGGGGTACGCCGCGAACCCGCTGGAGACCAGCGAGCTGGACGCCTACCACGTCGTACCGCTGAACCTGACCGGCATGACCATCGAGTCGGTCAAGGAGTTCGGGCTGACCCGCAAGGACGCCAGCCGAGCCAAGAACATGTACGCGCTGGGCCTGGTCTCCTGGCTGTTCCACCGTCCGATCGAGTCGACGATCACGTTCCTCGAGGCCAAGTTCGCGAGCAAGCCGGACATCCGGGACGCGAACATCGCCGCCTTCCGCGCGGGCTACAACTTCGGTGAGACCGCCGAGGAGTTCAGCGTCCAGTACGAGGTGAAGCCGGCGAAGATGCCGCCGGGCACCTACCGCAACGTCTCCGGCAACCTGGCCCTCGCCTACGGCCTGATCACCGGGTCGAAGCTGTCCGGCCGGCCGCTGTTCCTCGGGTCGTACCCGATCACCCCGGCCTCCGACGTGCTGCACGAGCTGAGCAAGCACAAGCGGTTCGGCGTCGTCACGATGCAGGCCGAGGACGAGATCGCCGGTGTCGGCGCCGCGATCGGCGCGTCGTTCGGCGGCGGCCTCGGGGTCACCACCACGTCCGGCCCGGGCCTCAGCCTGAAGTCCGAGGCAATCGGCCTCGCGGTGATGCTCGAGCTGCCGCTGATCGTGTGCGACATCCAGCGCGCCGGCCCGTCGACGGGCATGCCGACCAAGACCGAGCAGGCCGACCTGCTCCAGGTCCTGTTCGGCCGCAACGGCGAGGCACCGCTGCCGGTGCTCGCGGCTCAGTCGCCCTCGGACTGCTTCCACATCGCGATCGAGGCGACCCGGATCGCGCTCACCTACCGCACCCCGGTGATCGTGCTGTCCGACGGGTACCTGGCCAACGGCTCCGAGCCGTGGCGGATCCCGAAGGTCGACACGCTGCCGGCGATCGACCCCGGCTTCACCACCGAGCCGAACGCCACGAACGAAAAGGGCGAGCCGGTCTACCTGCCGTACGAGCGGGACCCGGACACGCTGGCCCGGCACTGGGCGATCCCCGGCACTCCCGGACTGGACCACCGCATCGGCGGCCTGGAGAAGGAGGACAAGACCGGCAACGTGTCGTACGACCCGGCCAACCACGACCTGATGGTGCGCACCCGGCAGGCCAAGATCGACGGCATCACCCGCACGATCCCGCCGCTGGAGGTGGACGACCCGACCGGCGAGGCGAAGGTGCTGGTGCTGGGCTGGGGCTCGACCTACGGCCCGATCGGGGCGGGTGTCCGCCGGGTACGACGGGTCGGCGGCAAGATCGCGCAGGCCCACCTGCGGTACCTCAACCCGTTCCCGTCGAACCTCGGCGAGGTCCTGAACAAGTACGACAAGGTCCTGGTGCCGGAGATGAACCTCGGCCAGCTCGCGATGCTGCTGCGCGCGAAGTACCTGGTCGACGTGGTGTCGTACGCGCAGGTCCGCGGGCTGCCGCTCGGCGCGGCCGAGCTGGCCCGGGTGATCGGCAACCTGGTCGAGGAGACCGAGGGCGTCGACGGCGACGCGCAGCACCTCGGCAGCGACGCCGCCAACCTGCCGCACGGTGAGGCCATCCTCGGTGAACACGGCCTGACCAACGGGAAGACCAACGGCAAGTCTCCGGCCGCACACGGTACGTCGAAGAAGGAGAGTGCGCGATGAGCACCGTCGACCTTGGCTTCCCCGGGCTCCATGGGGTGCCGGCGGCCGACGGGCCGCAGAACCGCAAGGAGTTCGTCAGCGACCAGGAGGTGCGCTGGTGCCCCGGTTGCGGTGACTACGCCGTGCTGGCAGCGTTCCAGAGCTTCCTGCCCGAGCTCGGCGTGAAGCGCGAGAACATCGTCATGGTCTCCGGGATCGGCTGCTCCAGCCGCTTCCCCTACTACCTGTCGACGTACGGCGTGCACTCGATCCACGGCCGCGCCCCGACGATCGCGACCGGCCTGGCGGTCACCCGCCCGGACCTCAGCGTCTGGGTGGTCACCGGTGACGGCGACGCGCTGTCGATCGGCGGCAACCACCTGATCCATACCATCCGCCGCAACGTGAACCTGAAGATCCTGCTGTTCAACAACCGGATCTACGGCCTCACGAAGGGGCAGTACTCGCCCACCTCAGAGCTCGGCAAGGTCACCAAGTCGACGCCGATGGGCTCGGTGGACACGCCGTTCAACCCGCTGTCGCTGGCGATCGGGGCGGAGGCCAAGTTCGTCGCCAGGACGATCGACTCCGACCGCAAGCACCTGACCGCGGTGCTGCGCGCGGCCGCCGCGCACCGTGGCACGGCCTTCGTGGAGATCTACCAGAACTGCCCGATCTTCAACGACCACGCGTTCGACGCGGTGAAGGACCCGGAGACCCGCGACGACGCGATCATCCCGCTCAAGCACGGCGAGCCGATCCGGTTCGGGCGCGACGGGCGGCTCGGTGTGGTCCGCGACGACAGCGGCATCGGTCAGCTCAAGGTGGTCGAGGTCGACTCGCTGCCCAACGGCGAGGCCGACCTGGTCGTGCACGACGCCCATCACGAGGATCCGGCCTACGCGTTCGCGCTGTCCCGGCTCACCGGTGGCGGCGTGCTCAAGCGGGCCCCGATCGGCATCTTCCGCTCCGTCGAGCGGCGGGTGTACGACGACCAGGTCCGCGAGCAGGTCGCCACGGCCAAGGACCAGCAGGGCGAGGGCGACCTCCAGGCCCTCCTCGACGGCACCGACACCTGGACCGTTCCGGCCTGACGATCACCCCGGACGAGGGGCTCCACCGCTCATACCGGTGGAGCCCCTCGCCGGTCAGCGGACGGCGGTGATGGTGCGCAGCGTCCCGGACCGCTTGGGCAGCGTGAAGTCCGGCCTGGCGTACGACACGAACGTGGCCGAGATCTGCGTGCCGAGCGGGACCGGTGTGGTCAGCTTCAGCTCCGTCGGCCGGTCTTTGACCAGCGCCCCCGACGCGACGGTCTTGCCGCCGGCGACCAGCCGCACCCAGATGTACGGCGCCGACCCGGTCGGGCCCTTCGGGTAGGTGAACGTGGCGGCACCGGTGACCGGGCAGTTGCAGCCGCCGAAGACCCCGATGAACGCCTGCGGGTACGCCGGGCACACCACCCGCAGCGTCCCGTCGGACACGTAACCGCCGTACCCGCACACGCCGGCACTGACGACCCAGCAGTGCCGCCAGTAGGTGACGGTGTTGTCGGCGACAGCGTTCGTGGTCACGTCGCCGCACTTCCCGGCGGCGACGTACCCGCGCCCGATCAGCCGGACCGTCCCGGTCGCGTCCTTCACGGTGGCCTCGAGCATCAGCGTCGCCGCGCCCACGGGGTTGCACGTGTGACCGCGCGTGCGGGCGTAGCCGGTGCAGTTCTCGGGGCACAGCTGCCGCGCGGTGGCCTTGGGGATGGCGGTCGAGTACGCGAGCCCCTTGGACACGGCCTCGCTGTAGTCGTTGTTGAGCTGCAGCCGCTGGCTGCGGTCGGTGAGCGGGTGCGTGATCCACACCAGGTGGGACGAGTACGGCCAACGGACGGTGGTCACCAGGCTGACGGTGCCGATGTGGTTCTGCCGCCAGCGGACGACCGCCTGCCCGGCGGAGTTGGTGACCGTGCTGACCGAGACGACGACGGCGTTCTTCATCGTCACCGCGAGCCTGCCGCCGGGGGCGGGGTGGTCACCGTCGACGGTGTGGACGGTGACGGTCACCTGGCCGTACTGCAGCGGGGCCTGTGTCCGTTTCAAGCTCGAATACGCCATCTTGTACGGGCCGTGCTGCGCGAGCACCTGCTTGTACAACCGGTCGACGCGGGTGCCGAAGCCGGGGAACTTGGTCTCGAGGTAGGCTTTGTCCTTCGGCCATACCGTGAGGAAGTCGGATTCATGGCGCAGCAGGTGCACGACCGCATAGTTTTCGGCGGCGCCGCTGTAGCTGGCGATATTTCCCCGCCGGTTGATCAGCGTGGTGCCCGCGCGCCAGGTCGCGTACGACGTGTAGCCGGAGACGAGCCGGTCCTGGAACCAGGCGTCGCCGGTGGGAAAGCCGAGCCGGCGGTCCTGGCAGTAGCCGGTGAGCCAGGTCTTACCACGGTCCTTGCAGACGTAGCGGCCGTAGAACCAGCCGCTCTTGGCGACCGTGCCGTAGCTGCGGCCCCAGCTCGAGCAGGACGCGATCAGCTTGTCCGCAAGGGCGGCTTGCGACTGCTGGACCTTGAGCTTGGCGACTTCGTCCACCAAGCGCGGCTCCCGCGGCAGCGCGACCGCGGGAGCTTGGTGGCGTGGTTGGGTGGCATGAGCTGAGGTCGGTGGATGGGTACTGGCCTGTGCCGGGCCGGTGACGACCGCACCTGCCACGACGGCGGCGGCGAGCGTCACCAGGCCCAGCCCGGATGGGCGGGGTTTCTGCCTCACTGGGGTCACGAGTCCTTTCGCGGAGAGATAGTCCGCTGCGAAATTGGCGGAAACTGGATCGCACTCATGACCCTAGTACATTTCGAGAATCGCTGGCGCCGTAATTCGTGTCGGACGACCACCCTGGTTCGTGGCTAGGTGACGTTTCTCTCGTGCTTTCCTGGCGGTTTTTCTGACGTGTCAATGGGTGAAGCGCGGAGCATCGGTGGCGGGACGGCCGCCGGGGATGAACAGCGAAGGTGAAGCCGTCGGTGAAGCCGGCCGAGCTCCCGCCGGCGATACCGGCCGCGGCGATGCTCGACACGGCCGCGGCGCCGATCGCCGAGCCGAACTCGTGCGCGGTGTTCACGATCCCCGACGTCAGCCCGGCCTCCGAGTGCGCCACGTGGGACAGCGCCGTGGTGGACGCGGCGACGAACGCGGCACCGACACCGGCCGCGGCGGCCGCGATCCCCGCGACCAGTGGCAGCGTGCCGGTCCACAGCGCGGGCACCGCGACACCGGCGGCGGTGACGGCCAGCCCGGTCGTGGCGACCGGACGAGGGCCGAGGTGCCCGATCGCCTGGGCGGCGGTGTGCGCGCCGGCGACCGTCGTCAAGGCCACCGGCAGGAACAGCAGGCCCGTCCGCAGCGCGCCGTACCCCTGCAGCCGCTGCAGGTAGAACGAACCCAGGAAGAAGCTCGCGATCATCAGCACGGTAGCCACCAGCATCAGGAGCACACCCGTCGCGACCGGTCGCCGGGTCAGGATCCGCAGGTCCATCAACGGAGACCGGACGACGCGCTGCAACAGCGCGAAGACGGCGTACAGGACGACCGCCGCGCCGAGCGTGCCCAGCGTCGCGAACGACGTCCAGCCCCGGTCGCCCGCGTTGACCAGGGCGTAGATCGCGGTCGCGGTGCCGGCCGTGACGAGCACCGCGCCCGGCACGTCGAGCCGCTCCCGCCTCGCCGGCCGCGACGACGGCAGCATCCGGGCCAGCGCGGCGAACACCAGGACGCCGACCGGCACGTTGACGTAGAAGATCCACTGCCAGCCGGGACCCGCCGTCAGCAGGCCGCCCAGCAGTACGCCGGCCGCCGAGCCGCTGCCGCCGAGTGCGGCCCACACTCCGAGCGCCTTGTTGCGCTCCGCCCCATGGAACATCGTCGTGATCACCGACAGGGCGGCGGGTGAGAGCAGCGCCGCGCCGATGCCCTGCGCGACCCGGCCACCGATCAGCGACCCGGCACCGGTGGCCAGACCGCTGACCAGGGACGCGGCCGTGAACAGAAGCAGGCCGGTCAGCACCACCCGGCGGGCGCCGAACAGGTCCGCGGCCCGGCCGCCGAGCAGCATCAGGCCGCCGAACATCAGCGTGTACGCGCTCACCACCCAGGTCAGCGTGGCCCGCGACATCCCCAGGTCGGTACCGATCGTCGGCAGCGCGATCGCCACCACGGTGACGTCGAGGATGAGCATGAACTGGGCCACGCTTAGCAGCGAGAGCAACTGCCAGCGGCGCGGGCCAGGCGGCACCTGCGTCCCCCGCTGGTGCTCCGTCGCCGGTCGCTGGCCCGCGTACGCCGCGCTCTCACCGGACATGGCACTCCTCCATCGGATTAACTTGAACACTCTTGTTCAGGTTTCATCCGCTACGATAACTCGTACAGCACTGTTCAACAAGAGGGGACGCTCCATGCCGCGGACCTCGCAGGCGCCGGCCAACAAGCGCGCCGACGCGCAGCGCAACATCGAGGCGATCCTGGACGCGGCGGTGACCTGCCTGAGCCGCGACCCGGAGGCCAGCGTGGGCGAGATCGCCAAGGCCGCCGGGGTCGGCCGGGTCACGCTGTACGGGCACTTCACGTCGCGCGCCGACCTCGTCGACGCCGTGTTCACCCGGACCGTCGAGCATGCCGACGCCGCGCTGGACGCGGTCGACACCACCGGCGACCCGCGCCGCGCCCTCGCCCGGCTGATCACGGCGACCTGGCCGATGATCGACCGGGCCCGTTCGATCCGCGCCGCCGCGCTGACCGCACTGCCGCCGGAGCGGCTGCACGCCGCGCACGAGACGCCGATGCGGCGGGTCCAGAAGCTGGTCGAGCGCGGTCA